>Ga0209257_1002051_pt1 | contig 21380 bp, 23 predicted proteins | sample AraplaCvi_mCL_r2_FD_184277 | JGI IMG/M metagenome (GOLD analysis project Ga0209257, IMG submission 184277) | Arabidopsis root microbial communities from North Carolina, USA - plate scrape MF_Cvi_mCL_r2 (SPAdes) (version 2) | ecosystem: Host-associated > Plants > Roots > Endosphere | place: USA...
TGCCCGCCGTAGATGTCCTGATCGCGAAAACCCATGCGATGGGCAGTTCTCAGCACTTCTCGCTTCACGGCGTCCGTGGGCGGCTTCTGCGACGACGCGACGCTTTCCGGCACGGATGTCTGACAGCTTGTCAACAGCAACAAACCAGCAAATGCCGCAATCAAAAATTTCATGAACCACCCGACTACCCTTACAAGGCGGCAGAATACAGAACCAGATCAATCGGTCTACTCGCGCCACCATTTTGGCGCGAAACTCTCAGAGGGTGTGGACATGTTGCAACTTCCGCTGCAGCCTGTCCCCTTTGACGTATGCAGCGGGTCTGCTCCTGGCGCAACTTTGCGACAATGTTTCATGCTCGCTGGCGTCGTTGCATGCCGAACTGAATGCAGGTCGCAGTCGTCGCACGTAGTATCTATCAAGAGCTTAAGTGCAATATTGGCGACCCCTGCAGGAGGAGACACACAGCTCTAAAAGAACAATGGAATCAATGCACTAAGCAATAGCCGTTGGGGGAGTTGGTACCACTGAGTGGGGAGATACGCAAGGACATTCGGAGCGGGTGGAAACAGCGGCAGACCGCAGACTACCACTGCCCACCTCGCGAAATGAGCGCCCGCTCGCCTTTCTTCATCTCGCGTTCAAAGCTCTCCGCCCAACCGTCGGGAAGTTCAATGCTCAGAATAAATCTGAAGCTGCCCCCATTCTCAGTGGGGGTCGTGTAGATTGTTCGAATAAAAGCAGATAACTCCGGTAGACGGCGGATGGGGTATAGTGCGCCTTCAGCCAAGCAGCTTGATACTCCCTCGAACCCCTTGGGCACGTCGGTGAATTTCGCATCTTCGGCAGCCGCGACCATATGACTTGCAGCTTTCCCGATGAGCTTGCACACGTGATTGATGGCATATGGGTCACCCGGCTCGCCCGACAATCCCCAAGCAGCCTGCATCTCCTGGAGAAGGCCGACCATTGCGTCCGCGAATATTTTCAGATCGTTGGGCTTGTTACTAACCCACCTCGAAAACTCCTCGTAAGGGAGAAGATGCCGGGGGCGCACGACCAGACCTTTTTCTAAATCTCTGGCTGCCCTCAAGACTGGCTTGAGATAGAACTCAAGTAATTCTGCTGTAAGCATATACTCCCAATGACTGGGCTTCTCGCGTACAATTTGCTCTGCGTAGAGCGGCAGTTCTCCTAAGACCCGGAGCTCGCGGTCGGCTGCCAGCCTCCTGATGAGTTCACCGGGCTTGCCGATTTCGGTCAGAAGCTTCTCCGCGTGCTTCTCGCGCCAAAGGAAGAGCAGAGTGTCGGGGAAGCGAGCCGGGTCTTTATCAACTTGGCCATGGCAATCGCTGCAAAGCCAAATCGCATTCGTAATTGCCCCCCGCTCCTCATCAGACATCTCGGCGCGATACCGAGCGGCTCCCGGACGTGCACCAAAAATGTGGGCCGCTTCGCCTATATTCGTTGCCTTTGTGTCTTCTGTATTAGGGCCTGTAGTTAGCTTGTCGCAGTCTGGATTGCTGCACCGTAGAGCGGCGCGGCGGGAAAGAGTTTCCACGGTGCGAGCAGAGAAGTCGGGTGATATCAAACTGCCCACCCGGAGTTATTACGCCCCGCTCGCCAGTCATCGCTCCTTGATCGAACCCCCAGCGGAAAGTCTTGCGAACAAGCTCGGCACTTAAATAACTTCTGATGCGTTGGGGTATCGTGGCTGAACTGCAGAAGCGATTTTCGCTGCGTCTGAAAACAGTTAGGGCAGAGCAAATGTGGCGGCTCCCCACCAGCAGCATCAGCCTTTAACTCATAAGCGAAAGTTCCGCCTCCGAAATCCTTTAGCTGATACCGACAGGCAATTTCCTCCCAACTTTCGATTTTACTAAGTTTGGACTGCAGCTCGGAATTCTCCTGCATCATGCCCATAAGCTGCACTTGGGTGGACGCTGCTGCGCTGTGGGCCGAGAGCAAGAGGGTCGCCATCTCGGCAAGTTTCCTTTTCAAAGCCGGAATGTCTTCAAGCTCCTTCGCAGCGAATGCCAAGTCGGATGCCGCCTTAAGGGCGCTCATCGTATCGGTGACTACGCTTAAATCGACCTTCATGCCCTTCTCCTTGGAACGCAAAGTTTTGGCATTTGATCAGGAACATAATAGGAACGCAAGAGGCCGTGCATCAGCCCTAAGTGCCAGACCACAGATTTTATCACCTTCCTGTTCGACGGACCCAAGGCCCTGTAAGCGGCCGATACACGCTTGATTGAACTCTAGAGCTTAGCCTTCCATTTTGAGCGATCGAGTACGAATATACCGCTTGTCACAAAAAGCCATGTTACCCCAAGGCACCATGCGGGAACTCTTGAGCTTGTCTCCATCGAAATATCGAACGGGGCGTCATCTCCTGACTTCAACAATTCTTCTATGACATAGCCGGCGATGGGCAGGGCCATAAGGCCGCAGACAGCAGAAACCGCCCAACTCTGGCGAACGCTTCGGGCGGTATGCCAAACGTAGCCCCAAATCACAGAGCCAAGTGTCATGGCCACAATTAGCCCTGTGAAATCATAGGGGCCAGGAGCAACGAACATTGAAACTACGACAGCGACGACGCCTGCCGTGAGTGCCGCGACATCCGTGCTTGCTCCCGATTTACTATTGCCGGCTCCCGCTGAGTCCGGCTCATTTGCCGTCCGAGCTAGAAACTCCTTTTCACGCCAATCCTTTAACGTCATGTTGTTCATAGCGGCCCCCTGTCCTGGGCGGGGATAGAGGCCATCCGTGGCAAAGATGCAAGTAGCATGAGAAACCGTTGCTAGAGATAGGGCTAGCCCTAAAGTCCCCGACTAAAATTTGGGGTCAAATATCTGAGAGGTGACCGCGTAGCAGCGGCGGCGAGGTTTCCCCCCGGCGGGGGTGGATGGGACCCAAATGCAGGCGAAGGGACACCCCTCCTGTCCCGGCGTTGCCGAAGCCGCTCTCAGATAGACCATGAGCGCCCGGACGGGCTTAGCAGATTGCCATGATGTCGCTTGACCGGCATGATAGACGGGGTTGCCATATTAAGGAGGAGCCCCGTGGTAGGGAAACAACTAGCAGCGTTCGCTTCGGCAACCTTCCTCATGGCTGCCCCCGCGCTCGCATGTAATCAAACCATCGTGCTCACCAACTGGAAGTCCTGTGCTGTCGGCAACCTTACCGAAACGGGCGGCGCTGGGGATTGGAATGCGGTTCCACGTTGGACCAGAGACGCAAAGATACAATCCTACTTCCTGCATGACCCGCGCCTGCTTGCGAACCACGGGCTATGCAACGAGAAATTCCGTCGTGTCGTGATGTGCCTGCCCGGTTGGGAGGAGAGCATCGATAAGAACGCCTGCGAGTATTTGATTTGCAGCGGCTATCGGGCTTCGAGAACTTAAATCTACCGCGCCTGCGCCGATTGAACGAGCACGGTCTCAATAGGCCTTGCCCATGTGAGTCTCTCCGAGGATCGCAGGAAACGCCGGCTTTCTCGGTCTCACAAAGTCGCCTTGACATTGAGACTCGCCTAGTATCTCATGGTTTCTAACCCTGTGAGATCATGGAGCCGCCCCTATGCCTTGCGTTTTGATCGGATACGCCCGCACCTCCACCACTGACCAGAAGGCCGGACTTGATGCCCAGCTCCGTGACCTCCAAGCAGCCGGCTGCACGAAAATCTTCAAGGAGGAAATCTCCTCGGTGGCCGGCAAGAGGCCGGAGCTTGATCGCGCCCTTGAGTTCGTCCGCGAGGGTGACGTGCTGGTGGTCACCAAGCTGGACCGCTTGGCCCGCTCGGTGGCAGACCTCATGACCATCACCACGGCCCTCAAAGCAAAAGGCGTTGAGCTCCGCATCCTGGCAATTCAGCTCGACACCTCAACGCCCACAGGCAAGCTGATGCTGAACCTTCTGGGGTCCATCGCTGAGTTCGAGCGGGAGCTCATGCTGGAGAGGCAGCGTGAGGGCATTGCAAAGGCCAAGGCCGAGGGGAAATACAAAGGCCGGGTTCCTACCGCCCGCAGTAAAGCAGACGACGTGCTGGCCATGAGAGCAGCCGGCAAGACCCCGCAGCAGATACAGGAGGCCTTGGGGATCAGCCGCGCGAGTTACTTTAGGATTGTCAAAGAGGCGGCATGAGGCCGGGCGCTAGGCATTCCCACACTAGTGGATAGCGGAGCATTCCCTCCGTACCGAAAGAGGCTCGCTCGGGTGGCGATCAGCCCCCGGCCCTCCACGCCAAGGACGGCATCGTGTACGCCAACAGCCGCGACGTGGCGCAGTTCTTCGAGAAGGAGCACAAACACGTCATGCGGGACATCCAAGCACTGGAAGCCGCGCTTACGGTCCAGAATTGGACTGATTGGTTCTGCCCGGCAACTTTCAACCGAAAGGTCGGCTTCGGGCACCGAGACTTCCCGGCCTATGATATGACCCGTGATGGTTTCGCGCTCCTGGCTATGGGGTTCACTGGCAGCAAGGCATGTCCTCCGTAGTGGATAGCGGAGCATTCCCACACTATCGAATAGAGAAGCCGATACTGTGACAATGTAGAGCGATGCGGAACACAACCAGAGATAAATCCTGCATTACCGAAGAGCGGCACTATAGTTACCCGCAACGCCCTCTTGAGTGCAGGCAGTGCTGGCCATTCCCACAGTAGAGAACAGGAAGCCCTCAAAAAGCATTCCCACGGTAGGGAAAGAGAAGCTCGATAATCGGGCTCTCCTCGTGCCTTTCAAGCAAATAACTGCCTCGTATAAGCAGCGAGACACTCGTCAGATACCATCGGTGCCACCCAAGTCGTTGACCCTCATGCCACCCCGCATGCCGTCTCCGTGCACTACCGCCACCTGCCACCCTACATCCACAACACCAAGGAAACCCATCACGCCAATGCACCACGCCAACCACGCGGGGGCTCTCCAGCCATGCCGCAAATAGTCAACGCTCAGCCCCACCACATCGCCCAACTCCTCGCCAAGCCTCTTGACCCCACCACCGCCGCTTCTTGGACGATCAGTTCGGGCGGCAGGCCGATAGCCGAAATGCTCCAGCAGATCGCCGGCCTTCCGTCATCCTACCTTCGTGCCCTGCTCAACGATGCGAACGAGGCGGTAGTTCTTTGGGGAGCCTACGAGCATCCCGAAGGCTTCGGCAGCTTTTGGGCGATCAATACGCTTGAGGCCGATCAGCACCGGCACTTCGCCCGAACACGCTGGCGCGATGAGGTCACCAAGATGCACCGGCTTTTCGGCAGGCTGGGCACCACCTGCTACAATCGCAATGAGATGCACCTGCGGTGGCTGCTGGCAACCGGCTTCAAGCCGATAGGCGAAGTTCGCTCGGAACCTCACCCCGTTCCCTTCACTGTCTTCGTCAGGGAGCTGCCCGCATGTGCTCGCCAGTAGCTTTGGGCATAGCGCAGTTCGCCATAGGCGCGGTGCAGGCCGTAGCCAGCTTCTCAGCGGCGGACCAAGAGGCCAAGGCCAACGAGAAGGCCGCTGAGGCGGCATGGCGGGACAAGCAGACCCAGATTACGCAGCGCGAGTTGCAGGAGCAGGACGCCCTCCGCCAGAAGCAGACCCAGCAGAACATTGAGGAAGCCCAAGCGAAAGCCGAGACGGAAGTTAGCGCCGCTGCTGCCGGGGTCTCCGGGGTCTCAATCGACAATCTGTTGCAGGATGTCGGCCGCAGAGCCGCCACCAATCGGCAGGTTGAGCAGACCAACGCGGACATGGTGGTGCAGCAACTCCGGCTCCAGCGCAAGGGAGCCACAACGGAAGCGCTGAGCCGTATCAACTCGGTGCCTCGCCCCTCCCCGCTGAGCCTGATCGCCGGCATCGGAAGCGCCGGGGTCTCGGGCTATCGCAGCTTCATATCCTCCAAATCCAGACTGATGGATGACGCATAATGGCCAGAGCGCCAGTCAAACAGATACCACTCTCCTCGCAGCTTCAGCCCCAAGCCCAGCTTGTGGACACCTACGTCCGGCCGGCCATCTCGCCCCTGAGGGGTCTGGCTGAAAGCCTCGGAACATTCGACAAGAGCTTGCAGGAGCTCATCACCACGCGGGACCGTCAGGCCGAACAAGATGCCGAGCTCAAAGGCCGCGCTTCGTTCTACAGTGACAGCGGCGGGGAGATCGCGAAGGCGGTCACAGAGGGCAAGCTGCCCGCCTACATGTCGCCCTTCTACATGCGTGGCTTCAAGAATGCGCAAGGTGCGGCGGCAGGAGATGCAATCCGGACCAAGTACCAAGATGCGTGGGATAACTGGCAGGGCAAAGACAACGACGATCCCAAGGCCTTCGACACGTTCTTCCACGAGTTCATCAAAGGCAGCGTCGGCACGGAGGACCCGGATGTAATTCGTGGCGTCCTCCCGGCAGTGGAAGCCCTTCAGGCCAACGCCCGCACGCAGTACAATCAGTATCGCCACGACAGGGCTGTCAACGGGAGCCTCACAGCCCATGGTGCCCTCATATCGACTACGGTGCAGGATGGTGTTGACGATGGTCTCTTGGCCGACAAGGGGGCCGACTACCCGGCAATCTTCGGGAACGTCAACAAGGTCGTGACCGAGAGCCTGGCTAAGGGCGATCCGGGCGGCAAGGCTGTAGATACCTTCATTGATGTGATGTCGGCGAAAATCCTTGAGACGAAGGACCCCAAGCTGCTCGACTGGTTTGACCAGAAGGTTCCCGGCAGGAACTACACCTACGGCTCTACCCCGCACGGCCTTGAGGTCAGGAACGCAACGGTCAACAATCTGGAGACCATTGCGAACAAGCAGCGGGCCGACTTCGACGCCCAGCAGCGAGCCGAGCAGAAGCGCCTCAAGGACACGGCGGAAACTTCCATTATTGACGGGCTCTTTGCCAACCCCAGTGCCCCGCTCAACGAGGACATGCTCAAGCAAGCCGAGAAGAACGGCAATCCGCGCATCCGTGTGGACGCGGCCCAATGGCGCGAAACGGTGACCAAGGGCACGCCGTCCGATCCGCATGCCATCCAAGGGTTCTATTCCAAGATCATCGCCGGAGAGGTCTCGCCGCAAGCCGCCATGCGTGATGCGTTGGCTCAAGGCGTCTTTTCCAATGCAGAGGACCTCAAGGCCGGCCAGGCATTCGTCCAGAGCTTTAAGGGACAGCAGGGCAGGATTGAGGAGACGCGCAACAGCGCGGCATTCCGAGATATTCTTGAGACCATCCGCACCCGGACCATCGCCAAGGACCCCTTGTTCAATCCAATCGCCGGCTGGTCGAATGAAGGCTTTGAGGCAAGCACTGACTTCCGGCAGCTTGTCGCCCGCTGGCTCATCAACAATCCGGAGGCCACCCCGCTGGAGATCGAGGAGCAGGTCAGCAAGTTTGGCAAGGCGATCTTCGACCGCATAGGCGTGCCACCGGGTGGTGACAGCTCATCAGACGCCCAAGCCTACGAGCGTGACCCTGCCCTCCCGTTCCCGAATGGCTGGTCAAACGGCTCCAATCAGCAGGATGGCACGGAGGTCGGACCGGATGCCGATGTCCGGGAGTGGGAGCGAAAGCAGGCCATCACCCCGGAGCAGAAAGCCGCCCTTCAGAAACAGGCGGAGCGCAGCGGCATGGAATATCCCGAATTTATCAGGGAGCGAGCACTCAAGCCAAAACCCAAAGCTACCGCCCCGGACGGCACGCCAGTCAAACCCACCGCCTATGACCCCGCAGACCCCGACCTCGGGGAAGGTGACAGGGCCAACACCGGGCTCTCCCGTGAGCAGGCCACCGCGTACATCGATCAGGCTTTCGCTCAGGCCCAGCAGGGCGGCATGGGGCCGGACGATCAGGAGACCATCCTGCTTGACCTCATCGGCAAAGGTGAGAGCAACGGGAACTACAACGCTGTTTTTGGCAATCCGGATAACCAGCGGGACCTCAGTGCCTTCACGCTCGATGAAATCCTCGGGCACCAGCAAGATGCCCGGCGCAAGGGTCTCGCCTCAACTGCCATCGGCAAGTACCAGTTCCTCTACAAGACCCTCAGGGGCCTCAAGGCGGAAATGGGCCTTTCGGGCAACGAGAAGTTCACCCCGAAGCTTCAGGACCATCTGGGCAGGGCGCTGCTCTATCGCAGGGGTCTTGAGGCCTTCCGGGCCGGCCGGATCACCAAACGGCAGTTCGCCCTAAGTCTGAGCCAGGAGTGGGCCGCGTTGCCCAACCCGAACACCGGCCGCAGCTTCTACGCCGGGGATGGGCTCAATGCCAGCCGTGTGCCGCGCCAAGCGGTCTACTCCGCGTTGGGCTTTATGCCGGTCTCCCTCAGCTCTCCCAAGAGCACGAATGCCTTTGACGGCTTTAACCTTGAGGGCGGCGGCAAGAGCAGCCTCACGTTCAACCATCCAGAGCAGGAGGCCGGCGTACCGCCGCAGTTGAAGGACGCCGTTGCAAGTGCCTACGCTGAACTGGGCATTCCGCAGGCCAAGGTCCTCAGCGGCTTCCGTGGGGCCAATCACCCAGTGGAGGCGGCTAAGAAGGGCGGGCCCGGAGAACACTCTCGTGGTGCCGTGGACCTAGACATGGCCGGCATGACGGACGAGCAAAGGGCCGGCCTCGTGCAGCGACTCATAGCCAAGGGCGTCAAGCGCTTCATCACGTACAGCAATTCGCCCGACATGCTGCACATCGACCTCAAGGACCAGAACGGCGACGGCTCGCCGTACTTCATGCACGACAAGTCGGCACGGAACCTCAAGCGGGCACCGCAGTGGTTACAGTCCCTGTCCAATGGCAACTCCGCCGCTTAAACGACATCAGGAAAAACAATGGACTCTCAAGAGTTTGAACGCCGAATAGGCGTAAAGGACCCGGCTGGCCAATCGACAGGACCGGCAACGGCAACGCCCACCCAGCAGCCTCGCGTTGACTCACAGGAGCCTCAGGGCGAGCAACAGGCCCCTACCATTGAGGTTGACCCGCAGCCGGCCCAAAGCCTGTGGGACGCCGTTGTGCAGGGTTTCCAAGGGCCCGGCGTACAGCCGGAAATCATCAATAGGAACTACTCCAAGGAGGAGGGTGACGCCCTGCTTACCGGCATGGGGGTCCCAGCCATCACGGGCGGCATGAAGTCGGTTTTCGAGACCAAGGATTTTCTGTTCGGCGACACTCCACCCGAGGAGCAGTCACCTTTCCGCCAGAAGGTTGAAGACGTGGACAGGGAGCTCAAGGGTGCCCACCCGCTCATTGCCGGCTTCTCGTCTGCGGTGGGTCAATTCTCGGTGGCCATGGCAGGGCTCGGCAAGCTCGGCTATCTCGCCAGGACGCTCCCGTGGGTGGGGCGCGGTGCCGCCGCAGTGGAAGGGGTTAAGGGCGGTGCTACGGCCATGGAGGTCGGCAAGGCAGCGCTCGCGGGGGCCGTCGCGTTCGATCCTCACGAGGAACGGCTGAGCAACTTCCTTCAGGGCACGCCGTTGGCCAATCCCATCAGCGAATGGCTTGCCGCCAAGCCCGAGGACAGCGATGCGTTCGGGCGCGTGAAGAGCGCCATGGAGAGCATCGGCTTCGATGTGGCAATCATCTCCTCTCTCAAGATGGCGGGCACCGTGTGGAAGGCGCTGAGGTCCGGCGATGAGACCGCAGCCCGCAAGGCCGTCGAAGATTTCGAGAAGGAACGTGAGGTGGCCGCAAAGGCTGAACCCGAGGCCACGGCGGAACCACAGCAGCAACAGCCAGAAGGCAACGCGCCCACGGCGACGGTCAACGTTGAGCCGTCTCCCGTCGAATACGTCAGGATTGGTGATGGGCCCAACCCCTCGGCCCCCGCAAGGGCGGAAGCTGGTACAGATGGAAGCTCAGCAACTGCCCCAACATCACCAGCTAGGGACACGTCAGAAACCAGCTTCAAGCCCACCGTCCAGTACACGCCTGACGACCTCTTCGGCTCCAAGCCCGCAGAGAACGGCATCGGGCCAACAACCCGGCCGGGCATCATGGACGATGAGGTCCACTACCTGGAGAACGCTGAGCAGGACTGGGATGCGCTGGTCCAGCAGAATGCTTGGGGTGAGCTATTCGAGAGCAGCACCCGCCAAGGTCCGGACATGGGGTCCTTCTACCTCCGCTATAGGACGGACAACGAGCTCCTCCAGATGATTGACCGTGGAGTGGTCCGTAAGGCCGAGGCACTCGATGCGGCGGGCTTCAGGGTTAGACAGCGGGATATGGACCTCAGGAAGCAGGTGGAAACGTTTGCTGCCCTCGCCAACGACAACCCAAGCCAGCTCCTCGGGATGCTCCAGCAGGCAGGCCAAGAGGCCACGACGCTCACCGCGAAGATGATCGTTGCCGGCTCGCTCACGGGCGCAGCTTTTCGGGACGCCTCCGTGATGGCCACGCGGTTCCGCTATGGGGATTACACGAAGTACGGCAGCCGGGGGAGTATGGAAGAGGAGATCGCCCGGCGCTTCACGATGGCAACTACACTCCTCAAGATCACCGACGAGATACGCTCTCAAGGGGGCCGCACACTCCGCGCCAATCGGGGCAGGCCGTTCGACCCCTCTAAGTTTGAAGACCTCTCCAAGGACCGCTTCTACGCCCTTCTGGAGGCTTCCAAGGGCGATCCCCGCAAATTGCGAACGCTGGCGGACCCCAACCTCCTCGCGAAGATCATGGATACGGCCAACTATCTCAGGATCAACAGCCTGATTTCAGGTTGGACCACTCAGGCCATCAACATCATGGGCAACGGCTACATGGTGGGCGTGAGGCCCCTTGAGCGCATCTTGGGGTCTGTCCCCGGAGCCGCCATCGGGAGCGACCCCGCGAGGACCCTGCTGAAGGAAAACCTCCGGCAATACGCGTACATGGGGACGGAGCTGGTGGACGGCTTCAAGACCAGCGTGAAGGCGTTCATGGAGAACGAGAGCGTCCTGCGGCCCCACGGCACCGAACTCTACGCAAACCAGCCGTGGCAAGTTCCGGGGTCGCAAGCCATCAATGCCAGCTACTTCAAGCCGTGGGACAGCGTGCCCAACCTGATCTACAACGCGCTCTCCGTGCCCTTCACCTGGCGGGGCTTCCTTCTCGGGCGCTTGGCGGGGTGGATGAGCTCATGAAGCAGGTGACATATCGGTCCAAGCTCCTCGCCCGCGCCCACACGGACGGCATTGAGGAGGCGCTTGAGGCCGGCCTCTCGGGTGATGCCGCTAAAGAGTTCGTGAAATCCTACGTGAAGGGCAAGCTGGACAACGCCTTCGATGAGATGGGCCGGGGGCTGGACAAGGAGGCACTCAATGAAGCGAGCATTGCGACCTTCCAGCAGGACCTTCTCCCCGGCACTTTCGGCAGGCTTACGCAGACCTTTGTGTCTAACGAAAAGACCAAGCTCACCCGCCTCATCCTCCCATTCGTGAAGACCCCAACGAATGTCATTCGGTACGGCGTGAAGATGACGCCGGGTCTCAACATCGTGCAGAGCGAGTACCGCGCCATGCTGTTCGGCAAGATGGGCAAGGAGGCTCAGGCACAGGCGGCGGGCCGACCAACCCGCGCGTCAGGGAGCAGCTCCTTGCCACCGGCTGGAGACCCTACTCCATCGTCAGCCGCAATGAAGACGGCACAGTGACCTACTATCCGTTCAATCGCTTCGATCCGGTGGCCCTCCCCTTCGGTATTGTCGCAGACATTCAGGACGCCCTTGATATTTTAGGGGAAGATTATGAGGAGCGGCCTGAGGTCATGCAGGCGGTCAGCGCACTAGGTCTGTCACTGGCCAAGCAGTTCTCCTCCCGTACCTACCTGCTGAGCCTTAACCAGGCGCTTGACGCTCTCAACGAGCCCGACCGCTACGGTGAAGCGTTCTTCGGCAACATGGCGGCTTCGTTCATCCCCTTCAGTTCCGCCACCCGGCAGCTCTCGTCAGACCCGTACTTGCGGGATGCCCGGCACATTGCGGACAAGATGCTCCAAGCTGTCCCCGGCCTGAGTGAGGACCTCCCGCCGAAATACAACTGGCTGGGCCAGCCGCAGCTCAACCGGCAAGGCTTGTGGACCGACGACAACGGCAGCTTGGTGGACCATGAGGTGCAGCGTCTTGCCCTCCTCCCCGAAGGCTCCGTCATCGCGGCACCTGATCCGACGCGGGACAAGGTGGACCTCAGGGACATCACGCTAACCACTGGCGAAAATGCCTATGTCAAATACCAGCAGCTTGCCGGGAAGCCAGCACCCAGCGCCCGTTCATTGCGTGACCAAGTCGCCCGGCGCATGCGGACGGATGCCTACCGCCGCGCACCTGACGGCGATGTCGGTACGCGGGGCACGAAGCTCTGGTTGCTCCATCAAATCGTGGACAAATACCGTGATGCCGCCGCCGCACGCATCCGAACAGACAAGAACGTGCGGGACGCCATCATGAAATCCCAACGGAAAGTTGCCGACCACTTCAAGCACCTCAGGCAGGAGCAGAGTGCAGAGCAGCGAGCCGGCGTTGACGCGATCATTGAGGGCTTCGGTGCAGACAACAACTGAACAGGAAAGGATAGCCATCTCCATGGCAGACGCAGACAGTACGCTGTCCAGAATGACCCTCTATTGCGCCGTCGCGGGGGCAACCAATACGCCGTTCCCCTCGCATATTTACGCGGTAATCGTAGAGGATGCCGATGACCTGCAACTGTGGTCAAACCTCGAAACCTCCCCGGAGGTTGAAGCCGGGAACAACAGCCTTGGCTTCCACAAGGGAGCTCTAGAATGGCTGCGCTACCAGTATGACACGGTGGTCGGCAGCGGTGTTCCGCGCACACTGACCATCATCGCCCCGAAAGGCAGCGAGCTGGAACGTGTCTACAAACAGCCTGCCGAAGAGCTTTTGCGTCGGCGGTTCAAGAAGAGCGACGGCAAGTTCTACGCTAACAGGAGCTGGATCGCCCAGACCCTAGCGGAGGCCGAAGAGCGCAGCGTGACGGTCCACGCTCGGGAGCCTGAGAGCAACCACGAACACGAAATGCTCGCCACCGTGCAGGAGGCGGCACGCAGCCGTTGGCTGGATGCCTGCGAGGCGCTCGAAAGCAAGTTCGGCTGACATGCGCCAGGACCACAGCGCCAACCCCGAGAGCACGGAGGCGGGCGACGATGGACACGAAGAGCACGTCCTCTACCACGATCCTTGGCTCTGCGTAACGGGGGAAGCGCTGCTGGTCCTGGCGGATGAACTGTTTGCCGCCATACCGCCCCCACCCATAACGCCCGGCAGGAAACCCCGCGCTGACGCCGTGGAGAGGCGCAAGGTCTGCATCCGGAACCTTCTCGCGAACCTCGTGGTGTTCACACTGAGCCCGCTCCAGCACGGTGCACTGGCGGTCTCGCTGCGCAAAGCAAAACGCAGCCGCTATGATGGCAGGGAGTTTGACGCCCGTCTGCTCTCCTCATCGCTGCGGGGCCTAGAGTTTATCGGCCTCGTTGAAGCCGTTCCGGGCGTGACGCACAAGACGCTCACCACCCTCATGCCAACCCCTAAGCTGCGCGTGCTGCTTGACGCACGGGGCGTTAGTCTCGGGGATATCGCAACGGCACCGGGGCGGGAGACCATCCTGCTCCGCACAAAGCCTGCAAACGGAAAGCCGGCCGAGCTGCTGGACTACGTGGATACAGCCGAGACGCTCGGCATGCGGGCGGGCATGGTGGAGATGAACAGAGTGCTGCGGGAGGCCGACATTCGATTTGATGGTGTTCGCCTTCCGCCATTCCACGCAGTGCGGATATTTCACGAGGATTTCAGCAAGCACGGGCGAGTATATCGAATGCCATGGGTCAACATGGAGAGAGCTCACAGGCACCGGCTTACCATCGATGGCGAGCAGCTCGCTGACTTAGATTTCAGCAGCATGTTTCTCCGGCTGGCCTACGCCTGGCAAGGAGCCCCGCCGCCTGATGACGATACGGACCTATACGAGGTCGAAGGGCTTGAGGGCTATCGTGATGCCGTCAAGAAGATGGCTTCCAAGCTGTTCTCCCGAGAGCTGAAGGGGGCCATTCGATTGCCGGCTGGGCTTAAACAGGCGCTTCCTGATGGCTGGACGATGGCTCGCTTTGTGGAGGCGTTCGGGCACCGGCATCAGGCAATAGTCCCGCTGTTCGGCTCTGCGGTGGCCCTGCGGTTCATGAGGACAGAGAGCGACATCGGAATGGAGGTGGTCAAGCGGCTTGCTTCGCAAGGAGTGGTTGCCCTGCTGATCCACGACGGCTGCATGGTAAAGCAGCGGCACAAGACCCAAGCGGTCGCTGTTATGCGGGAAGTGAGCCGGGAGAAGCTCGGGAGGACCCTGCCCGTCCGCGAAAAGTCGCTCCTTTCGGAATAACTGCCCCCTTATGCTCTATGAGTGTCTTCCTCTATGTTTCTCTTTCCTACGGTTTTCAGACCACCTTTGAAACCGTATGGCCGACTTTGAGCTACGGCTTGAAGCCTGCCTCTTTGCCGTTGTCTTCATGGCTCCATCCTCAAGGTGACCAGCCTGCTGCCCGCCTGCCGCTACTCCATCCGACTAGTCCGGTGATGGTGTCTGGGTCTGGGGCATCCCCCGATCATCTCGTTACATGAACAGTACTTCGACCATTGCCGCTACCTTCTCGAAAGCACGGTAAGCGACCCACGCCCAGTTGATCCATTGGACCACCTGATCGAAGTAGTGAACGAGAGCAGGTTTATGAGAAGTTGAGTTTCTCATTGACCAATCCTCCTTACATTCGGAACTGAGGGAGACCCCCAGCGGCCCGCCCGTCGCGGACTGCACGAGCGGCATGTGGCGATGCCTTAAGGCCTGTGGACCATGAATGTATCGGGGGATGCCCCAGAGGCACTTACTCAAGATTGCTCTGCGATGTCAATTTCCCGTAGCAATGCGTGCAAGGAAGAGATGGTGGGTCTCATGCAACTGCAAGCCGGCAGGATGGCGAGGCCCCAAGGTAGAACTGTAAGGCACCCAGATGAGCCCCAACCCAACGGCCGACCACGCTACGCTGTTACGGCAACAAGAACTCACTGAGCTGATACTGCGGAATGCCTCATGTCTAGCCTTCCCGGCAACCGAATGGGAGGCCCAGACCTTGCGGGAGCTCCTCACGTTGCCCCGAGTAGTCGTGACGCGACCACCGGAAGAGCAGCTAATAGCCGCCGAAATGGTCCCGTACGATTGCCACGCTAATTGCAGTCGGCAGGAGGCGACTGACCCAGACGGCACTAGCCGGCATGTCGTCGGCTGGATAATCGATAGTTCTGACCTGATCTTGCATTCTGTGGTCGAAATGTCTGGCCAATGGCTTTGCCTGACGCCGCAGTTAGTCCCGACACCCAGCCGCTTCCAGTTTATCCCAGACCCACTGATTGAGTGGCGGGACGCAGATGATGGGTCTGCACGGGATGCGACCCGGCAGGGAGTGAAGTTGCCGCACGCCCTTCGGAAGTACCCAGAACACCACATCCGGATGCGGGATGAGTTGTGCCGCTTGGTGGCGTCGGGCATGTCAGTGATTGATGCCCGCGATGAGGTTGATGCCACCTTGGGTGCCGAGCTCCGGCGGATGGGTTCTGCCTAGGCCGGTAGTGGCACACCGATTGATTTCACTCGCCGAGCCGTTCGCCAGCCTGCCCTTCCAGCTTCACCCCTACTTCGAACAGCACACCTTCCGCACAAAAGCATTCCCATAAGTTGCCATAGAGTCCTCCGGCACGACCTGCGATTTCTTGAGGTCTTGCGCGAATTTCGCCGCGTACTGCCCATCGGCAAATGTGCGGTTGAGCGTTATGGCGAACCACCCATTGGTCGCGAGGTAGGCAGAGAGCGGCAGGGTGCTCGACTGGATATATTGCCGCGTTTCTTCCAGATTATCGAAGCTCTTGACCTGCACGAAGGCAGTGCCAAACGGAGCCGCTTCGAACTGCGATATCCAGACCCAAGAATGGTGCATGTAGCCGACTTTGTTGCCGACCTGCACTTGAAACCACTTCTCGGTATCTCCGATGATCGTAAGGTATTCGCCGTTGGTTACCTTAGCGACTGCCTTGGAGCTGTCGGGCGCGGCTCGCAGCGTCACGAAGCCCTTCGGGTGCTGAACACGACCATTGCGGGCTGTCGGTATGGAAAGAGACGGTTCGGGAACGGGCGGTTGCGTCAAGGTCGTCACAGCAGGGTTGCCCGCCGGGGCGTAGGCTTGCGGAGCGAGCGGGGCAGCCGGCTGGTCCGATGGTGGTGGCGCGGCCGGGGTCAAAGTGCTCCGTGCGGTCTGTTGCTGCTGATTGTCGGCATTCGGGAAATTTTCGGCCAAGCGATACTGGCGCATTTCGCTGCCGGAGAGATATCGAATATCGCTGCTCTCGTAGTTAAAAGAAAGACTTAGCAACGCGGGGTCAACGCCCATTTCCGTCATATAGGCGATCACATCGGCCGTTAGCTTCTGGACCGTGGAAACAGCCTCTTCAACCGTCAGGCCGCGAGTGTCTGCGAAAGATGACTTATGGACACCAATTGAGCCTGGCTGTGCGTAACGCTGGAGGCCACCCATGAAGGCGAGCGAACACGCTGAAGCACACTCATCGCCTCGAAGCTGCACGGTGGTCATCCTGAGCAGGCGGATCGCTCGGCCTAGCTCCATGGATTTCTTGACGTTTCCACCATTCGAATTGAAGAGGAGAACGGTTGCGCCGGATGCCCGGACAGCATTGAAGAAATCGGCAATATCGTCGGAGAAATCGAACTCGCCGCTAACGACCATGTAGGCCGTACCCTTATCGGTCTGCTGCGACCTATAAGAAAGCTTGGCGTCTGCCATCGACCATAAGCCGAACAGCAGTACGAAAATGATGCTGAACACACCCCGACGCAGCAGACACATAGCGATAACCCCATTACCCGGTTCAACTATTGCGTGGATTTTGGGGGGCTTCAAGCACCGATTAGCGATTTCTTAAGAGATGGTTACGGCGGCGGCCTCACCCCGGCTTCTTGCTCAACCGAACCCCCGGCTGTCCGTGGTTTAGAAACTCTATGCCTGCCTCCTCCAAAGCTTGCCGCACTGCCTGCACCTTATCGGCCGCACTGGAAATGTCTTCGGTTCCACGCTTCTCCATAAAGACAACAGTGTTGATGTTCACTCCCGCACGTTTGGCAAGCTCACCTTGGCTCATGTCTATAAGCGCCCGCGCGGCTTTTAACTGGTTCCCCGTTTTCAGCATAGCCCCTAGTTCCCATCCCTAGTAATTTTTAATAGCAAATCATTGACACGAAGCGGTTAACATGGTGTTCCTTATCTAGTATTTTTTACTAGATGGACGGACAATCTTCATGCCAGCAACCACAGCCAACTTGGCGCAGCCTGCGCCCGGAACCCTTTCGCGTGCCCCGAAGTTTCAATCGCCTCGGCCAACACCGACGTTCGACCTTTCCACATTCCCAGAGCGATACGCTATGATTTGCGATGGGAAGTGCCTTGAGCCGACCTATTGCCACGGCGATCAGCTCATCTTCTCGAAGACCGAACCCTACCGACCCGGCGATGTGGTCGCTCTCTTGCGCCGTCCCGAATTTATCCGGCCGGGCGACAACCAGTTCTACGTCAAGGAACTCCTCATGGCACCGCTCGGGTATTGGGATGAGCCTTTGCCGCGCTCCCTACGCCCACAGGCCACTCTCAATCCTCTCGTCATGGTGCGGATGTGGAACCCAATGCGGGTAATTACCTTCCGGGCCGAAGAGCTTTATGCCGTTCACAAGCTTGTTGGGGTAGTCCCTCAGGAGCGGGGGGCAGCACGGTGAGCCACTCCCCGACGATGAAGGACCTCTCGCTGCTCTTCGACAGCACCGCCGAGCTCTATACCCTCAAGCCAATACCCGCAGCCGGCTCCATGCCCTCTGGCTGGCGCATCCGATTGCCGATGGGAGACCAGCACATCACGGCCGACTTGTTCACGCTGGAGCCCGGATGCCACGGCGCATATCGACTTGTGAGCTCGAAGCGTGTGCCCGAGGATGCATGGGAGAGTGCGGCCATCTACTTGCTTGGCGACATCATCGCCGTGCTCGTTACAGAGGGCACGCTGGTAACGGATGAAGTAGCCGAGAGCCTGGCCCGCCGGTTCCATTTGGCCTGTGCCGAGGGGAACAGCGAGGTGCCCGGCCTTGCGGAGAGGCGAGCCGCGCTGTCGAAGGTAATCGACCCCGTGGCAACCCAATGGGTCACGGTGAGGCAGGCGGGGAGTCTTGCTTGATGGTGACGACTGGACCACCAGCCCGCTCTTGAAGCCTTCGCAGAGCTTCGACCGCTTGGCGTGGCGTTAAGCTATCCAAATCGATTTCTCGGAGCTGTGAAATCACCGAGGGCTCCGGAACCACGGGAGAGTCCGTCAGCCTCGTCAGCAGCGCCGCCACATGCTCGCGGGAAAGGGGCCGACGGCTTGCGACCTTCCACGCCTCATCAGATGGGAACGTGGCTATCCTTGCTTTTCTTAGCCGGAAGAACTCGTTTCGAATGGCGTTGCGATCTACAGCGGAAGCTTCAAATTCGGCGGATGTTAAGCTGGCCGGTAGCCCGTGGGCTATCCGCTTGGCTTTCCACGCGGCCACCGCCTTAGCCGGAAAGTGGAGGGCTCTATAAACTTCAGTTCGCTCGGCTGCCTCGTCGTCTAGGAATATGGCATCCAGCCATTGGGTAGGATCAAGGCCTGCCAGCCGGTCTCGGTACTGCGCGATGATAAAGACACCAAGCCGCTCCGGCTGGTCTTTGACTGTGATCATGTATGGGCCGGGATCATCGGCAAGACCAAATTGCGCCAGCTTTAGCGCCCGTTTAGCTCTAAAATATCTAGCCTCTACGGTGTCCCAAAAGGCATCCGGCCACTCAGACGCTGCGCTGTAGCCGCCCCGCTGTAACTCGTCCTGGCCAGCTTGTCTCCGCAGTAACGCAGCGGCCCATTCAGTCCGCGTGACCCGGTAGCCGGGCGTCTGCCAAGCTTGGTCCATCTCCTCGGCGACTACCCTGAGATGCTGCTCAAGTTCTTCAATAGTTACCGACATACCTCAGTACCCTGCGTCATTGTGCAGAAAGCTTGCCAGCCCATGCAGCGTGTGGAGGTTGGGGTCTTCAAGGAAAGCCCAGAGCGTACACAGCACGAGGATTGCCCCGATAGGCCCAACCAAGTTCCGCTCGAAGAAATCCGCCACGCCCGGCAGCGAGAAAAGACCCACCAGCGCCCAAGCGCAGGCAAGGGAGGCGAGCAGGTATGCAGGAAGTTCGATCCACCAAGGCATGGGCTCAACGCCTCCGCCGCTTGGTGACCTCCGTGCGCTCGGGTGGCTTCCGTTCGGGCAGCGCCTTGACTGACCTTGGGGCCTCTATCCGCTCTATGGCTTCGTGCAGAGCCTTGAGGCTGAACCCGCTGCCGTAACCACGGCCCACACTGCCGCTACCTGCGTGACCAGTCAGGGCATCGTGAAGTTCTTCCCCGAGATGGGCATTCCGCGCCAGTCGCTTGAAAGCGTGCCGGAAGGAGTGGAACACGATGCTTCGGTCCGTAATGCCGGCCGTCTTGCGGAGGTAGCGGTTGAACCACTTGCTCCAAGCCTTGGGGGTAGTGTCGCCGGGATTCACCGTGATGTCTGGCCAAAGGCTAGAGGTGTCCTTTGCGCCTGCCTCAACTAAGTCCTCGCGGTATCGCAGCATGCCAAGCCGGATGAGCTCAGCGTGGACGGGCACTTGTCGCCGGGACCCTTCGGTCTTGATGGACCTGCCGCCCTCGTTCCCGATGTCGATTAACCAGATGCCTGTCTCAGTGTCCTGCTTGAGGTCTCGTATGCGCAGCTGGGATATCTCACTCAGCCGGGCACCGGAAAGGAGGGCGATAAGCGGAAGCCAATAAGCCGCCTCCCCGCTACCGGCTGCCGGCCTCTCTTGATCAGTAAAGACTCCTGTGCTGAGTAGCGCCGACAGCTCCTCATCAGAAAACGGCTCACGGCGCGTGGGGTCATTCCGCTTGTCCACTGCAAGCATAAGACCATGGAATGCGTTCCGAAAGCCGGCCACGTGGTCCAACTTTCCTTCACGCTCAGCCGCGCTGATCACCGCACCCATGAGCGTCAGGTATTTATTCACACTGGTAGCATGGATGGTCTGAGCCGCTCCGGCTGTCTCCTTGAGAAGAGTACGGAGAGGAAGTGCCCGTTGTTTATTGGTAATCCTTTTGGGTATCGAGCTTAGGGCAGCACGGAAGGCCCTCGCCTTCTCCTTGCTGATGTCGGCTATATGCAGGTCACCATGGAACTGCGTGAAGTAGCGAACCACCCGCTCCGCCTCAACAATGCTGGTAGCTGCGGCCTTCCTGCCGCCCCGCGCTGAGCTGCCTGCTTTCCATTCGGCAAATGCTTCGGAGAGCTTCGGGCCGTTGCTTTGGGTCTTTGCTTCTGCCGCCGGTGGCGTTGGGACCTCGCTGCCTTCGCTCCTCTGGTTGCGGAGTTTATAGCCGCTAACAGTGCCCCGCAGAAACGCAAGGCCAGCCTCGTAATAATAGTCAGACGCCGGGTCTATCGGAACCTTCCGTTCTGTAAAGTAGGTGCGGAGTTCAGTCTGGACCACGGAAGGATCGCGGCGAGCGTAGGCGGTTTCGAAATCCTTGAGGAGCAGGTCAATCCCCAGCCCCATCGCGGCCAGATAACTCTCGTCCATACCGCGAATTCCGAAGCGAACCGGCTCCATGTCCGGCCAAGGGGCGCGTTCAGCCGCAGACTGGAGTTGATTGCGGGAGCCGCCATCACGTCTGTCCCTCTCATCGGCCTCAAGAACCTCCCGCAGAGCGTCCGCCTCGATTTCCTCAAGGCTGGGCATAAGGTGTTCAACAGCTTCAGGAGCCCCGCCCCGGAAGAGCTCGACAGCAAACTCAAAAAGAGCTCCCACCCGCCCGGCCTCGCGAAGATCGTTACGCCGCGCCGTCTTGTAATCCTTCGTATCGAGAGACTTGGTGAGCTCTCGCTTGAAGTTGCCCGTCTTGGGATTGATGAGCTCGGCCAGCGGCTCTCGGGCAAACGCTGGGGCCACCTTCCCGGCTATCGCGCTAGGGAGGTGCTGCCTGAATTCGTATATGCCGGACGGCCTGCGCTGCATATAAGTCAAAACCATCTTGTAACCCGCCTCGGTGACACATGTTGGTACCAGTGGGCTATCGCTAAGGTTCTGAAACCTTATATGTTTTTGAGTTTCAATGCACTAAGAAAACCGTGGCGACCCCTGCAGGACTCGAACCTGCGACCTGCTGCTTAGAAGGCAGCTGCTCTATCCAGTTGAGCTAAGGGGCCGATCTCGGCTGCGGCGCCCGGAGGACCCGGGCGGCGGAACGTCAATGCGT
>Ga0209257_1002052_pt1 | contig 21376 bp, 24 predicted proteins | sample AraplaCvi_mCL_r2_FD_184277 | JGI IMG/M metagenome (GOLD analysis project Ga0209257, IMG submission 184277) | Arabidopsis root microbial communities from North Carolina, USA - plate scrape MF_Cvi_mCL_r2 (SPAdes) (version 2) | ecosystem: Host-associated > Plants > Roots > Endosphere | place: USA...
CCCCATCCGAACCCGCATCGCCTGCCGCCCGTTGTCCGCCGCAATCGCTCAGCTCCCATCCCCACGCAACCGCCAGCGGCCGTGTTCGACATGCGTGGTCTTGCCGACGATGCTTTCCATCAGGATGATCTCGTCGACCGTCCAGCCGATCGGCGGCAATTTCAGCGCCTTCAATGTCTGCGAACCCAGCCGGTCGCCGCGATAGTTGATCGTGATATGCGGTTCGGGGGTGGTGCCGTCCATGATCGGCGCCTTTTCGCGGAGCAGATGGTCGACCAGCGCCTTCTGGAACGCCCGCGCTTCGGCCAGCGGATCGCGGGTGCGCAAAGTCACCGCCTTGCGGTTCTCGATCCGGTCGAAACGGAGCGGAAAGGGCGGTGCGGCGAAGCCGTCCAGCGCGGCGATGGTCGCGGGCAGCCACTCGGGCGGCGCATAATGGAGGTCGTAGAGCGAGATGAGCGTGACATGGAGGAGGTCGGGGCCGCGTCCGGGGTCGTTGCGCGGCAGCGCGGCGATCGCCGCCTGCACCTCGGGCGGCGGCTTGGCCATGACGTAGAGGGGGTTCCGGGCGCGCATGGGCGGGAGTGTAGCATGGTGCCGCGTTGTAGCGAATGCCGCACGCGGCGGCCGGAAGGTCACAAAGGTCACGCCACATACCCCTCTTATGCTCCGCCTTCCGGGGGTCGCTGCACCTCCGCCGCGTCATCCCCCTTTTCATCCCCGTCTTCATCATCGTCGAAATCGAAGACCAGCGCGGTGCCGGCGGCGGCGCGGCGGGCTTCCTCCAAAGCGATCTGGCGATGGAATTCGGCGTCGGTCAGCCCTTCGGCCGCGATGCCGAGCGCTTTCAGCCGCTTGATCACCGCGAGGGTGGCGATCAGCCGCGCGTCGGTTTCCTCCTGCGTCGCATATTTGGGCGCCGACGCCGCGGCGTCGGCCAGCGCCGCCTCTTCGTCGGTCAGCCATAGGGTGCCGTCATCGGAGCGCGCGCGATCGACGAAGGCGCCGTCATCGCGATCCCAGGCATCCTCGGCGACATGGCCGGTCCAGCGGCCGAGCGCGATCGCCTGTGCATCGGGGCGGCGGCGCGGTTCGCGGCGGTCGCGCCACGCGCCATAGGTGTCGGGGTCGCGATAGCGCAGCAGGAACATCGTCAGCCGCTCGTCATAATAACGCCGCTCGCCGACCTGTTCGCCCTGGAACCACACCGGGCGCGCGACGCCGTTGAGGGCGCGCGAGAAAGCGGCGTCGGACAGGCGGCGGATCGCATAGTCGAGCGCGGCATCCCATGCGGCGCGAAAGCTGTACGCGTCGACGCGGCGGCGCAGGCGATAGGCGGTCGACGGCGACAGGCCGACGCGCTCGCACGCCTCGGTCACGCAGCCGCATTCGCCGAGCGCGTCGATGAAGGCGACCTGCTTCTCGGGCGTCCAGCCATCGCGGCGTTCGCGCGGGGAGGCGGGGACGAAGTCTTGCGCCGCGCCGAGCGCGCGCGTGTCGTCGGGCGGCGCCCGCCGCGCCTTGGTGATGCGAACGGGACTGCGCGTCCTGTTCGCATTTTGCGCGCGGGCGCGAAGGGCGGCGAGGTCGGGGAGGGTCTTGTCGTGCTTCATCCAGCAGGATGAACCAGACGGGAGTTTTTTAGGAAAGGGGTTTTGGGGGTGGGATGTGCGAAATAGGATTTGGCGGGGGGCTATTCGGTGCCGACGGATGGGTGGGCCGATTGTTGGCGCCTTGATGCGGTTGAGTAATGTTCGGGCCAGTACACGGTCGAAGTGCCGTCGCTTGCGCAAATTTGCTTTTGTGAGGCTTTTATTTTTACACCGGTTACGATACGAGACGGAAGAAAAGAAGGGTAGGGCTGATGGCTAAAATAATAGGGTTGTTCAATCACAAGGGCGGTGTCAGCAAGACGACGACCGCATTTAACCTTGGTTGGATGTTGGCCAACAAGTCAGGCCGAGTAATTCTCGCAGATTTCGATCCCCAATGTAACCTGACAGGAATGGTGTTGGGGTATCGTGGTATTGAAGATTTAGGTAACACTTACACTACAAATCCGGCAAATAACGTCCGGGATGCGCTCGCTCCTGCTTTTGAATCTCAGCCTAGGCAGATTGAGGGAGCGGATTGCTTTCCTGTTCCGGGCAACGATAATCTTCTGCTCCTTCCGGGGCACATAGGCTTGGCGGAATATGAAACTACGCTGGGCATTGCTCAGGAGCTAACGGGGTCGCTTCTTGCCCTTCGCAACCTTCCCGGATCAATCCGATATATGCTGGATAAGACGGCAGAAAAGTATGATGCTCAGTACATAATCGTCGATATGAGTCCTAGTCTCGGCCCAGTAAACCAGAATCTCCTTAGTACGAGCGATTATTTTATAGTCCCTCTGCATCCAGACTATTTTTCGTCTATGGCACTTAATTCTCTATCTAGAACTCTCCCGCGATGGAAGAACTGGGCAGACACGGCCGCAAAATTAGATGTTCTTAAGTCTGCAGATTACCCATTCCCAGAGCCTAAAACAAAATTCATTGGCGCTATTGTGCAGAAGTATAGGCCAAAATACGGAAAGGCCAGCAAGGCGTTTCAGCGCTGGATTGATCAGCTTGTCGAAGGCCTTAAGGGCGAATTGATTCCATCACTCGAAGCGGTTGATCTATTGAATTCTTCCGACTTTAAGGCGAGGGTCGGAATTGATCCATGGGACCCGATCATGGAAGTCGCAGACTTCAATAGCTTGATAGCGGAATCTCAAGAGCATCAGGTGCCGGTTTATGCACTTACTGCGGAGTTGCTTAAGCAGGGTGGAGCTGTCTGGGAGCAGACTGAGGAAAGCATGGCGGTTTTCAGAAAGGCGTTTGAGGAGTGCGCCGATAAAGTAATCGCTTTAACGCACGATTGAAAATATGAATCCGCTTACAATGTTTGAGACTGCTTGGGCGCGTTGTGACCAGCTGAGCGCGCTCCATGCTTATCTTGCTGCTAATGTCACAGCAGTTCTGCAGCCGGACGAAATTTTGAGAGCCGAATGGGCGGCTCGTGTAAGTGCTTTAGATCTTTACATTCATGAACTGGTTGCGCAGCGTCTCTGCGAAATTTTCGCTGGAACTCGTCCCCCTGTTCCCGGATTTGGAAAATTTCAGATCGACGCCGCTAGCCTTTTGGCCTCGGTTCAGAATCCTGGGGCGTTTCAAAGCCAGATCGATTTAGAGATAAGATCGAAACTGGAGCGTCGAACATTCCAATATCCAGCAGATATTGCAGATGGAGTTCGTTGCGTTTCGAATGTTGAATTATGGAACAGTATTGCCCTCGCGGATGGCGCGACCGAGCAAACCAAGGTCGAACACTCAAAAACGATTAGAAACCAGCTTACTCAAATTGTGAATCGACGGAATAAGATCGTTCACGAAGCTGATTTGCAGCCGGTCGTTCCGCGCGTTCCGTGGCCCATCTCGGTTCCAGATGTGCTCACGGTTCGCTCGTTCGTGGAGAAAATTGTCCGGGCGATTGACGCAGTGGTGACATAAGCATTTGACTGTTTTTAGTCATGCTCGCGTCCACCCGCGCCCATATACAGCTCGCGCCCCTTATCCTCATAGACCTGGCTCATTTCCGCCATGCCCTTCTCGGCCTCTTCCGCCGCGATGAAGCCCGCGCTGTCCTGATTTTGCAGCTTCGCGAACTCGCGGACTTCCTGGCTGATCTTCATCGAGCAGAATTTGGGGCCGCACATGCTGCAGAAATGCGCCGACTTGGCGCCTTCCGCCGGTAGCGTCTGGTCGTGGTACTGTTCGGCGGTGTCGGGGTCGAGCGACAGGTTGAACTGGTCGCGCCAGCGGAATTCGAAGCGCGCTTTGCTCAGCGCGTCGTCGCGGACCTGTGCGGCGGGGTGGCCCTTGGCGAGGTCGGCGGCGTGGGCGGCGAGCTTGTAGGTGACGACGCCGACCTTCACATCGTCGCGGTCGGGGAGGCCGAGATGCTCCTTCGGCGTGACGTAGCAAAGCATCGCGGTGCCGTACCAGCCGATCTGCGCGGCGCCGATGCCGCTGGTGATATGGTCATAGCCGGGCGCGATGTCGGTGGTGAGCGGCCCCAGGGTATAGAAGGGCGCCTCGCCGCAGGCCTCGAGCTGCTTGTCCATATTCTCCTTGATCTTGTGCATCGGGACGTGGCCCGGACCCTCGATCATCACCTGAACATCCTGCGCCCAGGCGCGCTTGGTGAGCTCGCCGAGCGTGTAGAGCTCGGCGAACTGCGCCTCGTCGTTCGCGTCATAGATGCTGCCGGGGCGGAGGCCGTCGCCGAGGCTGTAGGCGACGTCATAGGCCTTCATGATCTCGGTGATCTCGTCGAAGCGTTCGTAGAGGAAGCTTTCCTTGTGATGCGCGAGGCACCATTTCGCCATGATGCTGCCGCCGCGCGACACGATGCCGGTCATGCGCTTTGCGGCGAGGGGGACGTAGGGCAGGCGGACCCCGGCGTGGATGGTGAAATAATCGACGCCCTGTTCGGCCTGTTCGATCAGCGTGTCGGCGAAGATCTCCCAGGTCAGATCCTCGGCGATGCCGCCGACCTTTTCGAGTGCCTGATAGATGGGGACGGTGCCGATCGGAACGGGCGAGTTGCGGATGATCCATTCGCGCGTGTCGTGGATGTTGCGGCCGGTCGACAGGTCCATGACGGTGTCGGCGCCCCAGCGGATCGACCAGACCATCTTGTCGACCTCGCTCGCGACGTCGGATGCGACCGCGCTGTTGCCGATATTGGCGTTGATCTTGACGAGGAAGTTGCGGCCGATCGCCATCGGCTCGCTTTCGGGGTGGTTGATGTTGCTGGGGATGATCGCGCGGCCGCGGGCAACCTCGTCGCGGACGAATTCGGGGGTGACATAGTCGGGGATGCTGGCGCCGAAGCTCATCCCGTCGCGCTTGTACTCGGCGAGGCGCGCGCGGCCGAGATTTTCGCGCTCGGCGACATATTCCATCTCGGGCGTGATGATGCCGCGGCGGGCATAGTGCATCTGGCTGACGTTCTGGCCGGGTTTGGCGCGGAGGACCTGCTTCCTGACGTTGGGGAAGGCGGGGACGCCGCCGCTGCGATCCGGGCCGAGTTGTCCGTTGTCCTCGGGCTTCACCTCGCGCTGCGTGACTTCCTCGACGTCGCCGCGGCCGCGGATCCAGTCGGCGCGGATCTCGGGGAGGCCGGCGTTGATGTCGATCGTCGCGTTCGCGTCGGTGTAGGGGCCGCTGGTGTCATAGACGCGGACGGGGGGCTCGCCCGAATGCGGGTCGAGGTCGATCTCGCGCATCGCGACGCGGATGCCGCTGCCGGTCTGCGTCGCGACATGGATCTTGCGGCTGCCGCGGATCGGCCCGGTGGTGACACCGATGGGGGTTGCGGATTCGAACTTCGAGTCGATGTCGGCCATGTGCAGTCGCTCCATTTGGTATCGGAGCGAAAGACGGTTTTCCGGTAGGAACGCCGGCCCTCCCTCCGCCCGAGTTACCGGGATCAGGTTCGACGGGTCGCGGGCTGTTCCGCTCTCAACCTGTTGCTTCACACAGGCTCCCCGGGGATGGACGGACGTTAGGGCCGGGCGGTGCGAATGTCCATGCAGAAGGGAAGGTGACAGCGCGAATCCGGCCCGCTACGACCCATGCATGGGGGACAATCCGACAAACGGGGTGACGCGGCGCGACTGGATGGTCGTGCTGGGGCTGGCGCTGGCGCTGCGGCTGGTGTCGGCGTGGTTCGAGACCGTGCTGCACCCCGACGAGGTGTATCAATATCTCGAGGGCGCGTTCCGCACGACGCACAGTTTTTCGGTGATGACCTGGGAATATCGCGACGGGATGCGCGCGGACCTCTATCCGTGGCTGCTGTCGTGGCCGATGCGGCTCGGCGAATGGATCGCCCCCGACAGCCGTCTGCCGATCCTGTTGCCGCGCATCGTGATGGCGATCCTGTCGCTCGGGATCGTCGGCGCGGCCGGATGGCTGGGGGCGCGGGTGTCGCGGGCGCATTTCTGGACCGCGGGGCTGGTCGCGGCCTTCTGGACCGACCTCGTCGGCTTCGCGCCGCATCCGCTGACCGAACAGATGGCGGCGCTGCTGACGGTGCCCGCGATCGCCTTGCTCGCGAAGCGCGACTGGAGCGCGCGGGTGCTGGTGGCGATCGGCTTCGCGCTGGGGCTGGCGTTCCTGTTCCGCCCGCACCTCGCGCCCGCGATCGGGCTGACCGCGCTCTGGTATCTGTGGACGGTGCGTTTCGCGGGCTTCGTGCCGCTGCTCGGGGGCAGCCTGCTCGCGCTGGCGGTCGGGGCGGGGAGCGACTGGCTTGGCGGCGACTATCCCTTTGAATGGATGGTCAATAATTTCACGCGCAACATCGTCGACAATGTCTCCGCCCGCTACGGCGTCTCCGGCCCCCTCGGCTATGTGAGCGAAGTTTGGCAAGTTTGGTCCGTCTGGACGCTACCCATTATCGCACTCGCGGCATGGGGCGCGCGGCGCTACCCGCTGCTGATGATCTTCGCGGTGGCGAATATCGTTGTGCATAGCGCGATCGGCCACAAGGAATATCGCTTCCTGATCCCGTCGCTGAGCGCGCTGATCCTGCTCGCGGGGATTGCGACCGCCGACTTTGCCGACTGGTGGGCGAAGCGGCGCGGCCTCGGCGCCGACGGACGCGTGCGCTTGCTGAGCGTTGTCTGGTTGCTCGCCGCGATGACGGTGGTGCCGGTGTACAAGGCGCGCGACACCTTCATCGTGACGGACTTCACCGCGAAGGCGATCGACGAGGCACGCGGGCGGGCAGATCTTTGTGGCTTCGCGCTCGTCGGGCGCGAGTTCGACGGTACCTATGGCTATGCGCGGCTGCGGCGCGACGTGCCGATTTTCATCCGCGGACGCGGCGACCCGAAGATCGATCCCGCGCTCTACAATTACGCGGTGGTCTGGCAGGGGTTCGAGAAAGAGCTGTCACCGGCGTTCGGGAAAACGGCGTGCACCGGCGGCGAGCAGAAGCAATGCGTGTACGTCCGTAAGGGCGGCTGCAGCGGCGCGGCGTCGCCGTCGGAGATCAACCGCTATCTGCGCGAGCATGATATGTAGACTCCGCTCACCGGCGTGCCATAGTCGCCGCGCAAGACCCGCGAGCATCGCGGGCGGCGGGAGAGCGATATGGCGTCGGTGATGGACGAAGCGCGTGCGGTGAACCCGGTCGATGTCAGCGACATCGCGCTCTATGTCGAGGACCGCTGGCGCGAGCCTTTCGCGAAACTGCGCGCCGGGATGCCGGTAAGCTGGTGTCCCGACAGCCCGTACGGGGGCTACTGGTCGGTCGCGAGCCACGCGCTGATCCAGCAGGTCGAGCTCGATCCGATGACCTTTTCCTCCTCATGGGAGAATGGCAATATCGTCATCGCCGACCCGCCGCCGCAATCGAACCTGCCGAACTTTATCGCCGCCGATCCGCCGGTGCACACCGCGCAGCGCAAGGTGATCGCCCCCGCCTTCAACCCCAGCCAGATGGCCGAGCGCGAAAAGACGGTGAAGCAGCGGACCCGCGAACTGTTCGACGCGCTGCCCGTCGGTGAGACGTTCGACTGGGTCGAGAGTGTGTCGGTGCCGCTGACGATCGGGATGCTGTGCATCCTGTTCGATTTCCCGTGGGAGGAGCGCCACGACCTCAAGCGCTGGTCGGACTATGGCGGCAATGTCTCGCCCGAGACCGCCACGGAAGAATATCGCGCCGAATGGATGGCGCAGATGACCGCAATGCTCGCGCGCTTCGATGAGGAGTTCGCGAAGCGCAAGGCGATGCCGCCGACCGACGACCTGCTCTCGCGCATGGTGCACAGCGAGGCGATGGGGAGCCTCAATCCGATGGAGCGGCTCGCGAATATCGCGCTGCTGATCGTCGGCGGCAACGACACCACCCGCAATTCGATGAGCGGACTGATCGAGGCGTTCGACCGCTTTCCGGGCGAGCTCGAGCGGCTGCGCGCCGACCGATCGCTGATCCCGAATGCGGCGCAGGAGATCATTCGCTGGCAGTCGCCGGTCACGCATATGCGCCGCACTTGCACGCGCGACGTCGAGCTGGGCGGGCAAAGCCTGCGCAAGGGCGAGAAGGTGATCCTCTGGTATATTTCGGGGAATCACGACGACAGCGTGTTTCCCGGTCCCGAACGCTTCGACGTCGGTCGCGACAATGCGCGGCGGCATGTCGCTTTCGGGCACGGCATCCACCGCTGCGTCGGGGCGCGGCTCGCCGAAATCCAGCTCTGTACCTTGATCGAGGAGATCGTCGCGCGCGGGATTCATGTCGAGCCGCAGGGTCCGGCCGAGCGCCTGCCGAGCCCGTTCCTGCACGGTTTCGTGCATATGCCGGTGCGGATCGTGCCCTGACCCGCATTGCGCGCTTGTAATGTTGCGGACGCCGGGCGGCCATGATGGCCGTGCGATGATGCTGTCTTCCCATCCACGGGATGAAAGGAAGGCAAATCATGCAGAGGATCATGCTCAAGGCACTGGGCGCAGCGGCCCTTTTCGCGCTGTCCGGAACAGCGGCGAGCGCGCAGGATGCGACGCCGATCTGTTCGAAGACGGTGACCGACAATTGCATGCAGCGCGAAGGTCACGCCGTCGCCCCGCACCGCGCGCCGGCGAAACATCGCGCCGCGCCGAAGCGCCATGCCGCGGCGAAGCACCGGGCTGCGCCGAAGCATCGCGTCGCCGCGAAGCATCCGGCGGCGCCGCACCGCAAGGTCGCGGCAAAAGCCGCTCCCGCCCGCAAGATGTAAGCATCGCCCGCGCGCTGCCCGGATCGGCAGCGCGCGGGCCGACGCGTCAGGCGGCCGCGACGGTTTCGCGCGCGCCGGCGCGCCAGCGCGCCGCGGCTTCGGCAACGCGCTTGCCGAGCGAAACGGCGGTGGCGCGGTCGCCGGCCTTCGGGGTCACTTCGGCGCTTTCGTTCGCCGCCTGCGCCATCGCGCCGATGAAGCTGCCGAGACGGTTTTCGACGTCGGTTGCCGCCGAGGTATCGTCGTTGTTGCCCGGCATCTGGCCGGTCCCGATCCACACCATTCCGTGCTGCGCCGCGAAGATCGCGAGGCTGGTCAGCGTGTTGAGCTTGTCGCCCGAGGGCGAGGCCGAGACGGTGAAGCCGGCGGCGATCTTGTCCTTCCAGCCCTGTCCGAACCAGACTTTCGCGCTGGCGTCCATGAACGTCTTCGCCGGTGCCGAGACATTGCCCATATAGGTCGGCGAGCCGAAGATCAGCGCATCGGATTCGGCGGCGACCGCAAAAAATTCGTCGAAATCGGTCTGGCCGGCCTCGATCGCGAGCAGCACCGGCGTCGCCCCGGCGGCGGCTACGCCCGCCGCGACATCCTTCGCGATCACGTCGGTGTGGCCGAAGGCCGAATGATAGATGATGGCAATTTGGGTCATGATACGCGTCCTTCCTCTGCCGCCAAGGGAGCCGGCGGCTTGCGGAAGCGAAGATGATGGGGTAGGAACCAATGGTATAGTACGTACCTGTAGGTAACTGCCAAAATGATTGTTGCGGCCTGTATAGAAAAAGCTGATCCGCTCGCGCAGAATTGCCCGTCGCGCGAGATCCTCGACCTGATCGGCGACCGGTGGAGCCTGCTGATCCTGCTCGTGGTGGGGCGCGGGATCCACCGCAACGGCGAACTCAAGCGCCGGATCGGGGGGATCAGTCAGAAGATGCTGACGCAGACGCTACGCGCGCTCGAGGCGAACGGGCTTGTCGAGCGGCGCGATTTCCTGACGGTGCCGCCGCATGTCGAATATCATCTGACGTCGCTCGGCGCTTCGTTGCAAAAGGCGATGGCGCCGCTGTTCGGGTGGATCGAAAGCGAGTTCGACGCGGTGCTGGCGGCGCGCGCCGCCTTTGCGGGGCGCGAGACGGCCTAGCCGAGGAAGGGGCCCCGCGCCCGGCGGCGCGCCGTCGTTGCGGGAACCCCGGCGAGCGCGCGAAACTCGCGCGCCATATGTGCCTGGTCGGCGAAGCCCTGCGCTGCGGCGTGGCCGGCGAGGCTCGCCTCGCCGGGCAGTGCTTCGAATGCGCTCTGGAAACGGATGAGGCGCAGCCATGTCCGCGGCGGCAGGCCGACGTGACGGGCGAACCAGCGCTGAAGCGTGCGGGGGGACATGCCGGTGGCTGCACTCATCGCGGCGACATCCGGCGCGGCGATGAGCGCATTGCCGACGGCGTCGAGATCGGTTGCCGCCGCGAGACGCGCTTCGATCGCGTCGAAATCGGCGTTCCATGGCGCCCAGCGGCCGTGCAGCGCGGCGAGCGGCCGGTCGCCAACGAGCGTCCACGCCCACGGCCAGAGCCGTATCGCCTCGAAACTTGCATCGCCGCTGATCCCGAACGGCTGCACGCGGTCGACCAGCCCGACGACGAAGCTGTCGGGCTGGTCGCCGTCCCAGCGCGAGCGGCCGGCGGTGCGGCGGATGATCTCGACACAGCCGTCGGGAGTCGCCTGCTGTTCGATCCATTCGCCGGCGTCGCCTCCGGCGGCAAGCGACCAGCGCGCCTTGATCAGGCCCGCGAGATGCGGCGGCGGGGTGCTTTCGCGATAGTCCATCGCCGGACTAGACGCCGATTGTCGCGTCGGTTCAAGACGCGCCGCCGCGGACGTGGCAGAAGGCAGCAAAAGGAGGCGTTTCATGAAAATCCTGCTCGCCGGACTGTCGGCATTGCTGCTCGCGGCGGCTGCCCCCGCGAAGATCGACGACCTTGCGTGGATGGCGGGAAGCTGGAGCGTCGAGCAGGACGGTCGCTGGACCGAGGAATATTGGACGCTGCCGCGCGGCGGGGTGATGCTGGGTGCCAGCCGCTCCGGGCGCGGCGAGACGTTGCGCGAATTCGAGTTTCTTGCGGTTCGCGCCGACGCCGGGGGCGCGATCGCCTATGTCGCGCGGCCGGGCGGCGGGGAGCCGGTTGCGTTTCCGCTGGTGCAGCATGACGCCACATCGGCGACCTTCGAAAATCCGGCGCACGATTATCCGCAGCGCATCCGCTACGCCCGCAAAGGCGACGTCATGACAGCGACGATCTCGACGATCGACGGGTCGAAGGCGATGAGCTGGGTCTATACGCGGCGTTAGGCGGTCTTTCGCGCCAGCCAGACACCGGCGATCATCAGCGCGATGCCGGCAATGCGTTTTGCGTCGATCGCCGAGCGCATCGCGCCGAACAGGCCGAAATGGTCGATCGTCGCGGCGCTGATCAACTGGCCGACGAGGACGAAGAAGATCGCATTGCCGACCCCGAAGCGCGGCGCGATGAAGGTTACCGCGATCACATAGAAGGCGACGAAAGTGCCCCCGAGATAGAAGTGGAAGGGGATTTCGCCCGTCAGCCGGACCTGTCCGAGCGCGCCCGTAATGGCGGCGCCGGCGATCGCGATCAGCAACGCTACTCCGAACAGGATCACCGATGCCGCCATCGGATGCCCGAGCCGCAGCCCGAGGCCCGCGTTCAGCGCGGCGAGGATCGGGATACCGATCCCGGTCAGCAGCATGATCGTCGCGAAGACCGGTGCGTTTCCCGTCGTCATATGTCCCCCTCGTGTCGCGTCAGAGGCCGAGTTCCTCCAGCCCCGGATGATCGTCGGGGCGGCGGTCGCCTGCACCGTCGCGTGCCCAGTGCAGCAAGCGGTCGGTTTCGGCAATCGCGACATCGTTGATACTCGCGATCCGCCGCCGCATCTCCCCGTCGTCGGCGAATTCCCAATTCTCGTTGCCGTAGGAGCGCCACCACTGACCGGCGTCGTGCCATTCATAGGCGAAGCGCACGGCGATGCGGTTTCCCGTGAAGGCCCACAGGCCCTTGACCAGCCGATAGTCGTGCTCGCGCTGCCACTTGGCGGTCAGGAAGTCGACGATCGCGGCGCGGCCGGTGATAAAGGTCGAACGGTTCCGCCACACGCTGTCGGGCGTGTAGGCGAGCGCGACGCGCGCCGGGTCGCGGCTGTTCCAGCCATCCTCGGCGAGGCGGACCTTCTGCACGGCGCTGTCGTGGTCGAATGGCGGAAGCGGGGGACGGGACATGGACCGGGCCTTTCAGGCAAAGGGAGTCGCGAATTCGATGCGGATACCACCGGGCATCGCGCAAATGAAATGATGCGTCGTCGCCCCCTCGCGGATCGGTTCGGGGTCGAACTCGATCACGGTACCGGGATGATTCTGGACGCGCGCGAAGACGGTACGGAGCGTGTCGATATCGGCGACGCGGAGTGCGAGATGGTGGAGGCCGATGTTCGCGCGGCGGTCGAAGGGGGTGGCGCTCGCGGGATCGGCGACCTGCCAGAGCGTAAGCAGGGTCGTGCCGTCGCTGACGAAGATCGCGGGATAGTCGGGGCGTTCGGCGGCGACGGCAAAGCCCAGCGCTTCGACGAAGAAATCACGCGCCTCGGCGACGTCGCGGACGGCGAGGCCGATATGGTGCGCTCCTTGGGTGAAGGTCGTGGTCATTTTTCGTTCCTTTCCGCACGCAGCGCGGCGACTTCGGCGCGCAGCTGGTTGAGTTCGGCGGCCATCGGCTTGATCGCCGCCGAAATTTCGGCCTCGGTAAAGCGCGGGGTGATGTGCTGCGAGCAGTTCCATTCCCAGCCGATCACGTCGATGAAGAAGGCGCGCTCGGGCGTCGCGCGATAGCCCTCGGGCATCAGCGCGGTGACCGCGGCGGGATCGTCGGCGAGCTCGACGCCACGCGCGTGGCCGACCAGCTTCAGCCGTTCCTTGTTCGGATAATCCATCAGGAACAGCGAGACACGGTCGTTGCCGATCAGGTTCGCGGTGCTGATATATTGCTTGTTGCCGCGATAGTCGGCGAAGCCGATCCGGTTGCCCGCGATGTGCCGCAGGAACCCGGCAGGCCCGCCGCGGTGCTGCATATAGGGCCAGCCCTCCGGATTGACGCTCGCCATATAGAAGCTGTCGCGTTCTTCGATGAAGGCGATCTCCTTCGCGGTCAGCGCGTCGGGGGTGCCGTCGGCGCCCGCGTCCATCTTGGCATAGGACGCGCGGGAGCCATGCTGCTCCTGCAGCGCCTTGACCGTGTCGTCGAAGAGGGTGTGCCGGTAATTGCGTGCCATCTTGGTGTCTTTCCGAGCGAAGGTGCGAACGAAGCAGCCGGAGGAGGGGGCGCGGCTCTCCGTTCGCCTCACCGATCTAGGGCGTTGCGCGTGGGATGATAATCGGAAAAGATCGCACAAGTTAATTCCGATAAGTGGAATAATCATGGATCGGTTGCAGACGCTGGAGATGTTCGTCGCGGTCGCGGGGGAGGGCGGGTTCGCAGCGGCGGCGCGCAGGCTGGGCAGCTCGCCGCCCGCGGTGACGCGGGGGATTGCGGCGCTCGAGGCGCGGCTGGGAACGGTGCTGTTCCATCGCTCGACGCGCGCGGTTGCGCTGACCGACGCGGGGACGGCCTTTCTGGGCGAGGCGCGGCGGTTGCTCGGCGAACTGGCCGATGCCGAGCGTGCGGTGCGCGGGGCGCAGGCCGAACCGCGCGGGCAGCTCTATCTGACCGCGCCGGTGATGTTCGGCCGCCTGCATGTAATGCCCGTCGTCGATGGGATGCTGGTCGGGCATGGCGATCTGGCTGTGCGGATGATGTTGATCGATCGCAATGTCCGCATCGTCGAGGAAGGGATCGACGTTGCAGTCCGGATCGGGGCGCTTGCCGATTCAAGCCTGAAGGCGGTGCGGATCGCGACGGTACGGCAGGTGCTGGTCGCCAGCCCCGCCTATCTGGCGCGGCGCGGCGCGCCGTCGGCGGTTGCCGATCTCGGCGGGCATGACGTGATCGGGATGGAAGGGCCGCGGACGACGAACGAATGGCAACTTGCGAGCGGGCGCTGGCGTTTCGAGTGGCGACCGCGGCTGATCGTCAACACCGTCGACGGCGCGATCGCCGCCGCCGAGGCCGGTCAGGGGATCGCGAACCTCCTGAGCTATCAGGTCGCCGACGCGATCGACGCGGGGCGGCTGATCGCGCTGCTGGCGCACGAGGCGCCGCCGCCGTTGCCGGTCCACCTGCTTTTCGAACCCTCACGCGCGGCGTTGCCGTCGGTGCGGTTGTTTGTCGATGCGATGAAGGGACGGATGCGGATGGCGGGATTCGCGACCTAGAACTGGTACGCGACCCCGCCGCCGGCGAGCCACTGGTTCCTGCTGCCCGCGATGCTGACGATCGGCGAGTCGCCGAAGCGGCTGGTCATCCGGCCATATTGGGCACCACCGATCAGCACGAATCCCTTTCGCAGGTCGCCCGAAAGGCCATAGGCACCCGCGAGGCCGATCGTATATTTGCCGAGCGTCGCCTTGCGGCCGGCGCCCGAATAGACGGGAAGGCCGCTCGCCGCGCTGCCGACGGGGTCGACGTCGAAATAATAGCGGCCGAAGCCCTTGCCATAGACGTTCATCGAGGCCGAGACGCCGATGAAGGCGCGTTTCGACAGCGGGGTGCCATAGTCGATCGTCGGCGAGACGACCCAGCTGCCGTGGCGGCCCGAAATGTCCTTCAGCGCGACGACGCGAAGGCCGACCTGGTCGTAGCCGCTCGTGACGATGCCGGTGTGGGTGATCCCGGCGGAAATCCCTGCCTCGACGGCGAGCTTCCTGTCGCCGAGCGCCTCGACCTGCGCGTCCTTGATGCGGCCGGTGCGGTCGCTGCGCAGGTTGATGATCGGGCCGAACTTGATGTCGGTCTTCTGCCCGCGCTTCTGGCGGATCAGGTCGACCTGGAAGTTCGTGCCGCGGGTCGAGAAGGCGAAGCCCTTGTAACGGCCGCGAAAATAGAAGGCGGGAAGGACGTTGCGCTCGTCCGAGCCGTTGTAGCTGGGCACGGTGATCACGCCGCCGGCGATCGCGAAATAGTCGCGCGCATATTTGCGGTCGTCTTCGGAATGCGGGCCTTGCGCGGGAAGCAGGATATTCTCGTCGATGTCGCCGCTGTCCTGGACGAACTGAACGGGTGCGTCGGCATCGGGGAGGAGGCCTTGGGCGATGCCCGGGCTGATCGTCGTCTCGGGCATGGCGGGCAGATCATAAGGAAGCGCCATGTCCTGGGCCGCTGCGGGAACCGCGGCGATGGCGGCGACAGCGGCGGCCAGCGGCACGGCAGCAAAACGGAAGAACGACGTCAAATCAGGCATATCCATCCTATTTTCTTGCCCCCGGCGTGCGGGTGTATGGGATTGTCGGGACAATGCAAAGACTTCGTCTTGCGGGGGGATGCTTTTCACTTCATCGTGACTTTCATGCACCAACCCCCTTTTGCCCTTGGGATATGCCCCGGAACCGCCATTGGTTCCCTGCGAGGCGCGATATGAGCCGGGCTCCGCGTTTCGCCGGCTATGCGCTGATGGCCGTCGCGGTGCTGGTCGCGGCGCTGACGCGGCGCGGCGGAGCCGACATGATCGGGCCCTTCCCGGCGGTCGCGGTCGTGCTGTTCGTCGGCATGATCGGGGTGATGCTGGTGTTCACCGACCTGATGGTGCGCGGGCTTTATGCACAGGTCGATGCCGCGAAGGCGCGTGAGGAAGAGGGCGAATAGCCCCTTTTCGTTCGACAGTTTCTGCGGTTACCAGTATGACGGCGCGATGACCGACCGTCCGCATACGCCGCTGCTCGACACGGTGGATGTCCCCGCCGACCTCCGCAAGCTGAAGCCCGAAGACCTCCGCCAGTTCGCCGACGAACTGCGCGCCGAAATGATTTCGGCCGTGGGGACCACCGGCGGGCACCTCGGTTCGGGGCTCGGCGTGGTCGAGCTGACCGTCGCGCTCCACTATGTGTTCGAGACCCCGCGCGACAAGATCGTGTGGGACGTCGGGCACCAATGCTATCCGCACAAGATCATCACCGGACGCCGCGACCGGATCCGCACCCTGCGCACCGGCGGCGGATTGTCGGGCTTCACCAAGCGCAGCGAGAGCGAATATGACCCGTTCGGCGCGGCGCACAGCTCGACCTCGATCAGTGCCGCGTTGGGTTTCGCGGTCGCCAACAAGCTGAAGGACGAGCCCGGCCGCGCGATTGCGGTGATCGGCGACGGGTCGATGTCGGCGGGCATGGCCTATGAGGCGATGAACAACGCCGAACAGGCGGGCAACCGGCTGATCGTGATCCTGAACGACAACGACATGTCGATCGCCCCCCCGGTGGGCGGACTTTCGGCCTATCTTGCCAAGCTGGTGTCGTCGCGGCCGTTCGTCGAGCTGCGCGAGATCGCGCGGCGCTTTGCGCGCAAGCTGCCGCAGCCGCTCCACAAGGCGGCGAAAAAAACAGACGAGTTCGCGCGCGGTATGGCGATGGGCGGGACGTTGTTCGAGGAGCTGGGCTTTTACTATGTCGGGCCGATCGACGGGCATAATCTCGACCATCTGATCCCGGTGCTCGAAAATGTCCGCGACAGCGATCACGGCCCGGTTCTGATCCATGCGGTGACCAAGAAGGGCAAGGGCTATGCCCCCGCCGAGGCCGCGGCCGACAAATATCATGGCGTCCAGAAGTTCGACGTGATCACCGGCGAGCAGGCGAAAGCACCGCCGGGACCGCCCGCGTACCAGAATGTCTTCGGCGAAACGCTGGCGAAGCTGGCCGACACCGACAAGCGGATCGTCGCGATCACCGCCGCGATGCCGTCGGGGACGGGCGTCGACAAGTTCGCGAAGGCGCATCCCGAGCGGACGTTCGACGTCGGGATCGCCGAACAGCATGCGGTGACCTTTGCCGCGGGGCTCGCCGCGCAGGGCATGCGGCCGTTCGCGGCGATCTATTCGACGTTCCTCCAGCGCGCGTATGACCAGGTCGTCCACGATGTGGCGATCCAGAATCTGCCGGTGCGTTTCGCGATCGACCGCGCGGGGCTCGTCGGCGCCGACGGATCGACGCACGCGGGCTCGTTCGACGTGACCTATCTGGCGACCTTGCCGAACATGGTCGTGATGGCGGCGGCCGACGAGGCCGAGCTGGTCCATATGACCTATACCGCCGCCGAATATGACGACGGCCCGATCGCCTTCCGCTATCCGCGCGGCAACGGCACCGGTGTACCGCTTCCCGAAGTTCCGCAGAAGCTGGAGATCGGCAAGGGGCGCGTCGTGCGTCAGGGCAAGACCGTCGCGATCTTCTCGTTGGGCACGCGCCTCGCCGAGGCGCTGAAGGCCGCCGATACGCTCGAGGCGCGCGGGCTGTCGACGAGCGTGATCGACCTGCGCTTCGCCAAGCCGCTCGACGAGGAACTGATCCGCAAGACGCTCGCGAGCCACGAGGTCTGCGTGACGATCGAGGAGGGCAGCATCGGCGGCCTCGGTGCGCATGTGCTGACCATGGCGAGCGACGAGGGGCTGATCGACGCGGGGTTGAAGCTGCGCACGATGCGCCTGCCCGACCTGTTCCAGGATCAGGACAAGCCCGAGCTGCAATATGATCAGGCCGGACTCAACGCGCCGCAGATCGTCGATTGCGTACTGAAGGCGCTCCGCCACAACAGCGCGGGCGTCGAAGAGGCCGGCGCGCGAGCGTGACCGGCTGGTGGTTCGCCGCCGGCTGCGTCGGACTCTATTTGCTGTTCGCCATTTCCTATGCGCGTTCGAACAAGCGGAAAGTGGCCGCCTTTGCTGCAACCCGCGCCAGCCCGGGCCATGAAGATTTCGTGGCGCTGCTGGCCGTCGACTGCGAGCCGGACATCGCTGAGTTCGTCTGGACAATCTTCACCGGGGAATATTCGGATTGGGGCGTCGAACTGACGCCGCATCCCGATGATGATTATCTGGAGGATATGCCGATCGACCCTGACAATCAGGAGGACTGGCTGAACGATTTCTGCGACGCGAACGATCTGCGGCCGAAAGGCGTTCTGCATTGGCCCGAGGGGCAGGCGACGACGATCCGGAACTTTGCGCGCTGGCTGTCGGATCTCCGGCGATCGATGGGGCGGGTCGCCGCATGAACTTCTTCAATCTTCTGAAGTCGCTCGACGAGCTGCTTTACGAGGTGATGTCGTGGCTGATCTTCTATCCGGTCACGCTATGGCGCGCGTTGCGGCATCCGCTGAAGATGATGGACTATTCGGACGCCGAACAAGGCGATGCCGAGGAAAGGCAATATACCGACACGCTGTCGCCGCCGCTGTTCCTGCTGCTGACGCTCGTCATCAGCCATGCGCTCGAACTGTCGACGGTCGGCGAGAGCGCGATCGTCCTCGACAAGACCGGGCTCGGCGGGCTGGTCAACGATGATTCGACCTATATCCTGATGCGCGTCGCATTTTTCAGCCTGTTTCCGCTCGTCATGGCGGCGCGGCTGGTCCGCGCGCGCAATGTGAAGCTCGACCGCGCGCCATTAAAGGCGCCCTTCTACAGCCAATGCTATGTCGCGGCGCCCTTTGCGCTGATGGTATCGGGCGCGGGCATCCTGCTGCAGCTGAAGCCGCTGGAGGCGGGGATAGCGGGACTGGCGCTGCTCGCCTTCGCGCTGCTGTGGTTCGGCAGCCTGCAGATATTGTGGTTCGCGCAGCACCTGCGGATCAGCCGCTGGCGTGCCGCGCTTCATGCCTCGCGCGCGATGATCGAGGCGCTGGCGGCCTTCGTGGTCTTTTCGCTGATCTTCGCCTGACCCCGAAAAAGAAAACGGCCCGGGATCGCCGGGCCGTCATCCGTGGATTGCGGCCGTCTTACGAGGTCGGAATCGCGGCGCTCGCGTCGCGGCCATCGCCTTCGGGGGCGAAGATGATGTCGCGGGTGACGAGGCCCTTGTCGACGACCTGCGTGTCGGGGCTGCCGACGTTGCTGCGGATGCCGGGGTCGCCGCGCTGGCCGTCGGCGCTGCCGATGATCGAGGTTTCGGTCGCGCTGCGCGGTGCGGCGCCGCCGAAGAGTGCGCGGAGCGTCTGCTCGGCGGTGGTTTCGCCGCCCGGACGCGCGGCGCCGGGTGCCGGCGGGGTCAGCGAGAAGTCGGGCGGGACGACGAGCGGCGCCTGACGCGACACCGCGAACTCGTCGGGCCGGTCGCGGCTGAACAGATTGTTCGACCCGCAGGCCGAAAGCGTCGTTGCAAGCACCGAGGCGGCGAGAATGGCGGTGGTCCGGTTCACTTTACAAAATACTCCCAATGCGCCCCGTTTACTCGGCGGACGGGCTGGCGTCCGCGGCTGGGGCCTTTTCGCCCAAGAGTAGCGCGCGCGCAACCAGCAAAAGCACGCCGATCGTGATGCACGCATCGGCGACGTTGAAGATCATGAAGGGGCGGAAAGACCCGAAATGCAGGTCGGCATAGTCGACGACATATCCGAGCCGCACGCGATCGACGATATTGCCGAGCGCGCCGCCGAGGATCAGCGCGAGCGCGATCACGTCGCCCTTCGCCTTTTCGCGCGTCATCCAGATCGCGACCGCGGTCGCGACCAGCGCGGTGACGCCGACCAGGATCCAGCGCGTCGTCGGCGACTGGTCGGCGAACATCGACAGCGAGATGCCGTAATTCTGCGCCCAGGTCAGGTTGAAGAAGGAGACGATCTCGATCGACCCGCCGGGCTTGGTTTCGAGCGACAGCGGCACGGTGACGACCCATTTCGCGGCCTGATCGAGGACGAAGGCGACCGCGGCAATGAACAGGCCGAAACCGAGATGGGGGGAACGTTGGCTCATCACGCGTCCAATACCGTCTCGCAGCGATTGCACAAGGCGCCGTCCTCGGTCACCTCGGGCAGGTGGCGCCAGCAGCGGCCGCATTTGTGATCGGTGGTGGGGGTTACGGCGATTTCGCCTTCTGGTCCGTCCTGCCGAACGGTGCCGGTGATAAACACTTCGGCCAGTTCGGCGTCGGTACCATCGTTCGGTGCCACGAAGCCTTTGCCCATGATGACCTTGGCTTCGAGGCTGGAGCGGACGATCTTTTCCCGCCGGAGCGGCTCAATCGCTTCGGTAACTTTGGTCCGTGCATTGCGAATGCGTTCCCATTTCCGTTCGATGTTATTCAAACCGGCAATGTCGTGCGACCCGATATCGCTTTCGGGAAGGGTGGGGACCGTCGGCCATTCGAGCAGATGCACGCTGCCCGCATCGGGATAGCGCGTGCCCCACACTTCCTCCGCGGTGAAGACCAGCACCGGGGTCGCGTAGCGGACCAGCGCGTGGAACAGGATGTCGAGGACGCTGCGGTACGCGCGGCGCGTGTCGGTGCCGAGCGGCGCGGCGGGGCCGAGATCGCAGTAGAGGACGTCCTTGCGGATGTCGAAATAGAAGGCCGACAGATCCTCGTTGCAGAAATCGGCGAGCAGGCGCGTGTAACCGTTAAAATCGAAATCATCGACCGCGCGCGCCATCTTCGCATCGAGGTCGGCGAGCAGCGAGAGCATATAGCGTTCGAGCTCGGGCATCGCCGCGACGTCGGTGACGCGTTCCTCTTCGCTGAACCCGTCGAGCGCGCCGAGCAGGTAGCGGAAGGTGTTGCGCAGCTTGCGATACTGGTCGGCGACACCTTTCAGGATTTCGTCGCCGATGCGGTGGTCCTCGGTGAAGTCGACGCTCAGCGCCCACAGGCGGATGATGTCGGCGCCGTTGGTCTCCATCACCTTGACCGGGTCGGTCGTGTTGCCGAGCGACTTCGACTGTTTGAAGCCCTTGCTGTCCATCGTGAAGCCGTGCGTCAGCACCGCCTTGTACGGCGCCTGCCCGCGCGTGCCGCAGCTTTCGAGCAAGGACGACTGGAACCAGCCGCGATGCTGGTCGCTGCCTTCGAGATAGAGGTCGGCGCTGTGCGTGCCGCCGTCGTGGCGGACGAGCGCAGGCCAACGGCCGCTTTCGAGGACGAAGGCGTGGGTGCAGCCTGAATCGAACCAGACGTCGAGAATGTCGACGATGCGTTCGTAATCGGCGGCGTTGTACGCGTCGCCGAGATAGTCCTGCGCGCGCGCGTCGGACCATGCGTCGACGCCGCCCTCGCGCACCGCCGCGACGATGCGGTCGTTGACGACCGGGTCGTTGAGGTAGTGGCCGGTCTTGCGGTCGACGAACAAGGTGATCGGCACGCCCCACGCGCGCTGGCGGCTCAGCACCCAGTCGGGGCGCCCCTCGACCATCGACCCGATGCGGTTGCGGCCCTTGGCGGGGACGAAGCGCGTGTCGTCGATCGCCTGCATCGCCGCCTGCCGCAAGGTCGGGGCGTCGCAGAGATCCTCTTCGTGCGGGTTGATCGCGCCGCCCTCATTCTCCCAGCGCTTTTCGCGCGGGGTCTTGGGCTCGATATGCGTCATCACCTTGTCCATCGGCACGAACCATTGCGGCGTGCAGCGATAGATGACCTTCGCCTTCGAG
>Ga0209257_1002053_pt1 | contig 21366 bp, 17 predicted proteins | sample AraplaCvi_mCL_r2_FD_184277 | JGI IMG/M metagenome (GOLD analysis project Ga0209257, IMG submission 184277) | Arabidopsis root microbial communities from North Carolina, USA - plate scrape MF_Cvi_mCL_r2 (SPAdes) (version 2) | ecosystem: Host-associated > Plants > Roots > Endosphere | place: USA...
ATCGACGTCGCCTACCGGTTCTTCTCCACCGACAAGCGCAAGTTCATCGTCGCCGACACCCCCGGCCACGAGCAGTACACCCGCAACATGGTCACCGGCGCCTCCACCGCCGACGCGGCCATCATCCTGATCGACGCGCGCAAGGGCGTGCTCACCCAGACCCGCCGGCACAGCTACCTGGTCAGCCTGCTCGGCATCCGCCACGTCGTCCTGGCGATCAACAAGATGGACCTGGTCGGCTGGTCCAAGGACGTGTTCGACCAGATCCTCGCCGACTACCACGACTTCGCCGCCCAGATCGGCATCAGGGACTTCACCGCCATCCCGATGTCGGCGCTGAAGGGCGACAACATCACCGAGGCCTCGCCCCACACGCCCTGGTACGCCGGCCCGCCGCTGATGCGCTGGCTGGAAGACGCGCCGATCGAGGACGACCTGCAGGCCAAGCCGTTCCGGATGCCGGTGCAGTGGGTGAACCGCCCCAACCTCGACTTCCGCGGCTTCTCCGGCCTGGTGGCCTCGGGCGTGATCCGCCCCGGCGACAAGGTGAAGGCCCTGCCCTCCGGCCGCGAGAGCACGGTCGACCGCATCGTCACCCTGCGCGGCGACCTGCCCGAGGCGGTGGCCGGCCAGTCGGTGACCATCACGCTCAAGGACGAGATCGACGTCAGCCGCGGCGACGTGCTGTCGGTCGCGGACCAGCCGCCCGAAGTGGCCGACCAATTCGAGAGCACCATCGTCTGGTTCGACGACGAGCCGCTGCTGCCGGGCCGCCCCTATCTGCTGAAGCTGGGGACCCGCACGGTCACGGCCCAGGTCGCCGAGCCCAAGTACAAGGTCAACGTCAACACCCTCGAGCACCTGGCGGCCACGCGGCTGGAGCTGAACGAGATCGGCGTCTGCAACCTCTCGCTCTCGGCGCCCATCGCCTTCGACCCCTACGTCGACAACAAGGATCTGGGCGGCTTCATCCTGATCGACCGGCTGTCCAACCGCACGGTCGGCGCCGGGATGCTGCACTTCGCGCTCCGCCGCAGCCAGAACATCCACTGGCAGGCGGTGGACATCTCCAAGTCCGCCCGCTCTGCGGCCAAGGGCCAGAAGGCGCGCGTGGTCTGGTTCACCGGCCTCTCGGGCTCGGGCAAGTCGACCATCGCCAACCTGCTGGAAAAGCGCCTCGCCGCCGAGGGCCGCCACACCTACCTGCTGGATGGCGACAACGTCCGCCACGGCCTGAACCGCGACCTGGGCTTCACCGACGAGGACCGGGTCGAAAACATCCGCCGGGTGGCCGAAGTCTCCAAGCTGATGGTGGACGCCGGCCTGATCGTGCTGGTGTCGTTCATCTCGCCCTTCCGCGCCGAGCGGCGGATGGCGCGCGAGGCCCTCGGCGAAGGCGAGTTCGTCGAGGTGTTCGTCGACACGCCCCTGGCCGAGGCCGAGAAGCGCGACGTGAAGGGCCTCTACAGGAAGGCCCGCGCCGGCGAGCTGAAGAACTTCACCGGCATCGACAGCCCGTACGAGGCCCCCGAGCACGCCGAGATCCACATCGACACCACGGCCATGACCGCCGAACAGGCCGCCGAGACGATCTTCGGCTGGCTCGAAGGTGGGTTCGACCCGGGGATCTGACTTCCCGTCGTCATCCCCCTTCCGCCCGTCATCCCCGGGCTCGTCCCGGGGATAACGAGCCTATTGGGGAGTGGCGCCCCCTCAGAACTCCAGCACGATCTTGCCGAAGTGCTCGCCGGCGGCCATGGCGGCAAAGGCGGCCCTGGCCTCGGTGAAGGGGAACACCTTGTCGACCACGGGCCCGATCCGGTGCAGTTCGATGGCGCGGCACATGGCTTCGAACATGTCGCGCGAGCCCACCGACAGGCCCTGAAGCTTCGCCGAATTGCCGATCAGGCTGGCCGGGTTGAACGGCTCGCCAGCGCCGGCGACGATGCCGATGACGGCGATGTGGCCCCCGATCCTGATGGCCTTCATGCTCTCCTGGATCGTGCCGCCGCCGCCGACCTCCATGATGAAGTCGGCGCCGCGGCCGCCAGTCGCCTCGCGCACGGCCTTCGACCAGTCCGGCGTGGTCCGATAGTTCACCAGGTGGTCGGCCCCCAGCGCCTTGGCCCGCGCCAGCTTCTCGTCGGACGACGAGGTGATCACCGTCCGGTAGCCGGCGGCGTGGGCGAACTGCAGGCCGAAGATCGAGACGCCGCCGGTGCCCTGCAGCACGACGGTATCGGCCGGCTCCAGCCGCGCATCGTGGAACACGCCGCGCCAGGCGGTCAGCGCCGCGCAGGCCAGCGTCGCCACCTGCTGGTCGGTCAGGAAGTCCGGGACCTTCGACAACCCCTCCTGGCTGAACACCTGCAGCTCGGCGCCGGCGCCCGGCACCGGGAAGCCCAGGGCGCTGGTCAGCTTTTCCAGGGTCGGCGGACCGGACACCCAGTTCTGGAAGAACAGCGTCGAGACCCGGTCGCCCACCTTGAACCGGGTCACCCCCGGCCCGATCGCCTCGACGTAGCCGCACCCGTCCGAGAAGGGTGTGATCACGTCGGTCGTGCTGGCCGCGCCGCGGCCGTACATGCCGTTGACCATCAGAAGGTCGCGGTAGTTCAGCGACACCGCCTTCATCCGCACCAGCACCTGGCCGTGGCCGGGCGCGGGATCGGGCAGTTCCACCACCTTGATGGCGTCCAGGCCCCAGGGGGCGGCGACGTTCAGCGCGCGCATGTCTTTCCTCCGATTGGAGGCATCATGGCCCTGCGGCGGGCGGCGACAACCGTGTCGCCACGTCAGCCGCCGCTACGTCAGGTCCGCGCGCCAGGCAGCACCGGCCGCTCGCCCCATTGGTCGGGATCGTGGCCGAAGACCATCACCGTCGCCGCCTCGCGCAGCGCCAGCAGGGCGTCCAGCGACCGGTTCATGGCGGCCGCGTCCGAATGGGCCGGGAAACGCCGGCTCTCGACGACGCCGCAATGGTAGCAGGCGTCGCCGACCAGCAGATGATCGCCCTGCCCGCTCCGCACGCGCAGCGACTGGTGGCCCGGCGTGTGGCCGAAGCTGGGGATGCAGGTGACCGAGCCGTCGCCGAACAGGTCGTGCTCGCGGTCGACCAGCTCCACGGCATGGCCCAGGTCGAAGTAGCGCTTGCGCAGGCCGTAAAGGGCGGACAGCTCCGGTTCGAACCCCGCCTCCCATTCCCGCCGCTGCACGACGACCGTGGCGTTCGGCAGCTCCCGCAGCCCGCCGGCGTGGTCGAAGTGCAGGTGGGAGAGCACCGCGTAGCGCACCCTGCCCGGATCGATGTCCAGCCGTTCCAGATGGCGGGTCAGGGTCTCTTCGGGCGTCAGGCTGACGTCCAGGTCCTGGGTCTGCAGAGCCTTGAGATAGCTCTCGGAGCGGTCGCACATGGCCGCCGGCAGGCCGCAGTCGAACAGGGCCACGCCGTCGGGATGCTCGATCACGTAGAACGGGATCGGCACGCTGACCCGGTCGGCGTCCATCCCCATCCCCGCGCCGGGGCTGTGGAACTGGCCGCAGATGCAACCGAACAGGCGAAGGGTCATGGGCGCCTCCTCAGACAGGGTCCAGCCGGCGTATGCCGTAGAGCCGCAGTGCGCCGATCAGGCCCGCCGCGCACATGCCTGTCATCAGGAAATAGCCCTGCGCGCCGAAGCGGTCGAACAGCGGGCCTGACGCCATGGTCGCGACGCCCATCAGCACGCCACCCGAAAGCGCCGAGTTCAGGGCCTGCGCGGCGGACGCGTTCCGGGGCGTGGACAGCCGCTCCACCAGCTGCAGCGAGGCCAGGAAGGTGGCGGCGTAGCTGAGGAAGTGCAGCACCTGCAGCAGGAAGATCAGCCAGAGCGGCGGCGAGAAGGCCAGCGCCGTCCAGCGCACGATCGCCGCCACGCCGCCCACGACCAGCAGGTTGCGCGGGCCCACGCGCCGCCGCCACGGCTCCATGAACCACATGAACACCACCTCGGCCGCCACGCCCACGCCCCACAGGACGCCGGTCATGCTCTCCGGCACGCCCTGCTGCTTCCAGACCAGGGTGGAGAAGCCGTAGTAGAAGGCATGGGCCGACTGGATCAGGCCCGCGGCGATGGCGGCGGTCATGAACGCCGGGTCGCGCAGCAGGCCGCCCAGGCCGGCGAACCGGTCCGCGGCGCCGGCCACCTGGCCCTCCTCGTGCACCGGGTCGGGCGGCAGCAGGAACCGGGCGGCCAGCGCCGTCCCCGCCACCGCCGCGGTGATCCACACCAGCACCAGGTCCGGCGAGCCCCACGTCAGGATCGCCCCCATGGTCACATTGGCGACGATGAAGGCCACCGAGCCGATGCCGCGCGGCCAGCCGTAGTTGAAGCCGTCGCGCCGGGCGCGGTTCAGCACGATGACGTCGGTGAGCGGCGAGACGGTCGAGATGGCCGAGGACGCCGCGAACCACACTACAGTCCAGCCGGCGAACCCCAACGGCAGGGCCATCAGCAGGTAGGCGGCCGCCACGGCCAGGCTCATGAAGCTAAGCGCCGTGCGGCGCAGCTTGAAGCTGTCGGCCCAGACCGCCAGCAGCGGCGCGGTGAACGCCCGCGCCAGCAGCGGCAGCGACAGGATCAGCCCGATCTGCGCGCCCGACAGGCCGTGATGGGCGAACCACACCGGCATGTAGGGCGAGGTCGCACCGGTCCCGATGAAGATCGCCGAATAGAACAGACCAAGGCGGACGGGCAGCGACATGGGGCCCGCTTATACGGAGTCGGAGCGCAGGCGGTCGACAGCCCGCGCAGGCTGCGTATTGTTCCTGAACAACGATAAGGGAGGCGGCTCATGAGCCGGGCCAACAGCCGCGACCGTGAGCTTCGGGAGCGGGCCGCGGCCGTGATCCCGGGCGGGATGTACGGCCATCAGTCGGTGGGCCTGCTGCCCGACGACTATCCGCAATTCTTCGAGCGCGGCGAAGGCGCCCACGTCTGGGACGCCGACGGGAACCGCTACCTCGACTACATGTGCGCCTACGGCCCGAACCTGTTCGGCTATGCGCATCCCGAGATCGACGCGGCCTATGTGCGCCAGCTCGAGCGCGGCGACACCCTGACCGGACCCACGGGCCTGATGGTCGAGCTGGCCGAGGCGCTGACCAGGATGGTCAGCCACGCCGACTGGGCGATCTTCTGCAAGAACGGGACGGACGCGACGACCATGGCGCTGACCACGGCCCGCGCCCACACCAAGCGCCGCGTGGTGATCCGGGCCAAGGGCGCCTACCACGGGGCGATCCCCTGGTGCACGCCCCGGCCGGCGGGCGTGATCGAGAGCGACCGGGCCCACCACGTCTTCTGCGACTACAACGACGTCGCCAGCCTGGACGCGGCGGCGACCAAGGCCGGCGACGACCTGGCCGCCATCTTCGCCGCCCCGTTCAAGCACGACGCCTTCGTCGACCAGGTGGACCCCGACCCGGCCTACGCCCGCCGCGCCCGCGAGATCTGCGACCGCACCGGCGCGCTGCTGGTGGTGGACGAGGTCCGCGCCGGCTTCCGCCTCTCCCGCGACTGCTCGTGGAGCCGGATCGGCGTGCAGCCCGACCTCTCCACCTGGGGCAAGTGCCTGGCCAACGGCCATCCGCTGTCGGCGATGCTGGGCGGCGACAAGGCCCGCAGCGCCGCCGCCTCGATCTATGTGACCGGCTCGTTCTGGTTCCAGGCGGCGACCATGGCCGCAGCGCTGGAGACCCTGCGGCTGGTCCGCGACACCGACTACCTGGAGCGCATCACCGGCCTGGGCGACACCCTGCGCGCCGGCCTGGCCGAACGCGCCAAGGCGGCCGGCTTCGGCTTCCGCCAGAGCGGACCGGGCGTCATGCCGCTGTTCCTGTTCGACGACGACCCTGACCTGCGGAAAGGCTTCTGCTGGTCCTCCGAGATGCTGTCGCGCGGCGTCTACGTGCACCCCTGGCACAACATGTTCCTCTGCGCGGCCATGACGCCCGCCGACATCGCCCAGACCCTGGACGCCGCCGAGGGCGCGTTCGCCGCCCTGAAACAACAGGTCCGCGACCTGTCGCCGGTCGAAAAGCTCGCCTTCCTCTCCGCTGGAGCCCGCTGATGGACGACTATTCCGAGTACGACGGCCTGGGCCTGGCGGCGCTGGTCGCGAAGAAGCAGGTCACGCCCGCCGAACTGGTCGAGGCCGCCATCGCGCGGATCGAAGCGCACAATCCCACGCTCAATGCCGTGGTCTTCAAGGGCTACGACGACGCCCGCCAGCGCGCGGCGGGCGCCCTGCCCGATGGCCCGTTCCGCGGCGTGCCGTTCCTGATCAAGGACCTGGGCATGCCCGTCGCCGGCTGGCCGCGCAGCTTCGGCAGCGTGTTCGCCAACGGCATCGTCGACACCGAGGACGGCGGCCTCACCGCCCGCTACCGCGCATCCGGCGTCGTCCCGCTCGGCAAGACCAACACGCCCGAATACGGCATCACCGGCACCACCGAGAGCCGGCGCCTGGGGCCCTGCCGCAACCCGTGGAACCCGAACCACATCTCCGGCGGCTCGTCCGGCGGGGCGGCCTCGGCGGTGGCGGCCGGCATCGTGCCGCTGGCGCACGCCTCGGACGGCCTGGGCTCGATCCGGATCCCCGCCGCCTGCTGCGGCCTGGTGGGCCTGAAGGTCACCCGCGACCGCAACCCCAACATGCCCGACGGCTTCGACTATGCCCTGGGGAACGTCGTCGACCACGTGGTCAGCCGCACCGTGCGCGACAGCGCCGCCATGCTGGACGCCACCGGCTACGCCGAGCCCTATTCCCCCTACCCCGCCCCGCCGAAGGAGCGGCCCTACGTCGAGGAGATCGCGAAGAGCCCCGGCAAGCTGCGCATCGCCTGGTCGTCCGAAACCCCGTCGGGGCGACCGATCGATCCGGAGATCCAGGATGCGCTGGAACGGACGGCCGCGCTGCTGAAGGCCCTGGGCCACGACGTCTTCGAGAAGGGCCTGGGCATCGACTACCGCGCCCTCTACGCCTCGCGCGGCCCGGCCGCGGCCGGCAACTTCGCCGCCGGCATGGACCGCCTGATCGCCCAGGTCGGCCGCGAGCCCGAGGAGCACGAGCTGGAGCCGCTCACCTGGGCCACGCTGAAGGCCGGCCGCCGCATGACCGGCGCCGACGCCATGCGCTCGCTGCAGGAAACCCGGATGCTGAACCGGCAAACCCTGGCCTTCTTCGAGGATGTCGACGTCTACCTGACCCCGGTCCTGGGTACGCCCGTGCCGGAGATCGGCTTCATCGACCCGGTGAACCTGGAGCCCAAAGAGGTGAACCGCCGCCAGGGCCGCACCTTCCCCTTCACCCCGCCGTTCAACTACTCCGGCCAGCCCTCCATGAGCCTGCCGCTGGAAATGGACGCCAACGGCCTGCCCATCGGGATGATGTTCACCGGCCGCTACGCCGACGAAGCCACCCTCTTCCGCCTCGCCGCCCAGCTGGAGAAGGAAGCCCCGTGGAAGGATCGCCGGCCTGCTGTATGGGGATGACCCTCAGCTGAGGGGCGGTGGAATGACCTTCTGGACACGGCGCAACTGGATGACGCTGGCCGCGCTCGGCGGCTTCGTGGCCGTGGCGGTCGGGGCCTTCGCCGCCCACGGGATCACCGATCCCCAGGCCAAGGAGTGGCTGCGCACCGGCGCGACCTACGGCTTCATGCACACCCTGGCGACCTTCGCCTGCGCCGCCTTCATGCAGGTCGGCGCGCGGCGGGCCCGGTTCGCGCCGGCGTTCTTCCTGTCGGGCGTGGCGATCTTCTCGGGCAGCCTCTACGCCATGGCGCTGGGGGCGCCGCGGTGGTTCGGGGCGATCACCCCGATCGGCGGCGTGCTGTTCCTGATCGGCTGGGGTGTACTGGCCTGGGCGGCGCGCGGCGTCGACCGTAGTTGACGCCGTCGGCCAAGGCGGCATTTACGGGATGTTTCCGTGCGCCGCGATCTAACCGGGACGCTGAACACAGGACGCCAGGTGTCACAACAGGCCCAACAAAGCTCGATCGCCTCCGCCGCCGCCCCGCTGGTCGGCATCGTGGTGGTCAATTGGAACGGCTGGCAGGACACCCTGCTGTCGTACGAGTACGTCCAGCGCTCGACGCACGAGAACTGGATGTTCATCGTCGTCGACAACGCCTCCAGCGATGACTCCGTGGAACGCCTGCGGCGCTCGGACGCGAAGTACCGGCTGATCGAGAGCCCGACCAACCTGGGCTTCGCCGGCGGCTGCAACCTGGGCATCGCCGAGGCGAAGGCGCTCGGCGCCGACTACATCTACCTGCTCAACCCTGACGCCTTCGTCTCCCCGACCACGCTGGCCGAACTGGTCGCCTCGTCGCAGAAGCTGGACGACCGCGCGGTGCTGGGCACGACGATCCGGTACGACTTCGGAAACGCCCTGCAGTTCTGGGGCAGCAAGACCTCACCCCTCATCGGCTTGCCCCTCAAGTTCGGCCATTCCGAATACAACTACTGCCGCGCCCCCGACTTCATCGAGAGCGAGTTCATCATCGGCGCCAGCCTCTTCGCCTCGCGCGCGGTCGTCGACCGGGTCGGCGATTTCGACGACCGCTTCTTCCTCAACTACGAGGAGACGGACTGGTGCTTCCGCGCCAAACGCGCCGGCTTCCCGTCCTATGTCGTCAAGAGCGCCCTGGTCCGGCACAAGGGCGGGGCCTCGCTTGGCGACGCCCGGGGACCGCTGCAGACCTACTTCATCCGCAGGAACCGCGTGCTGTTCGCCGAGAAGCACTGCGCGCCCCACCAGTTCGTGATCGTCATCGGGCACCAGGTCTCGCGGTCGCTCGCCCTGCTCCTGCGCTTCCTGTTCGACCACCGGCCGAGCTCGGCGGCGTGGCGGATGGTGGCCAAGGCGGACTTCCGCGCGACGCTGGACTACGTGCTCCGGCGCTTCGGGGACTGCCCCCCGATCATCCGGAAGATGGCCGGCGACTACCGGGCGGCTAAGGCCCAGGCGCACGCCGCGGCGGCAGCGCGAGCAGCCGTAGCGACACAGCCGAGCCGATAAGCGACGCCAGCATCACCAGGGCCATGGGCCGCGCCGTGCCGTCGTGGAAGGCGCCCGCCAGGCTGGAGGTCAGGGCGCCGGCGGCGAAGGACGCCGCGCCCAGCAGCGCCGAGGTGGCCCCAGACCGCAGCGGATCGACGCTGAGCGCGCCGGCCGTGGTGTTGCCGGCCATGAACCCGTAGCTGCCCAGCAGCAGGAACAGCAACGGCAGCACGGTCCAGACCCCGCCGATCCCCGTCACCGCCGCCAGCGCCAGCAGCACGCCCACCACCAGCGAGACCGTGCTGGCGCGCGACAGCACCTCGTCGGTCGTCGCGTTGCGCAGCGCGAGGCGGTTGAGCTGGCTGGAGCCGATCACCGCCACGGCGTTCATGGCGAACACGAACGGAAACACCCCGACCGGGACCTTGTAGGTCCCCATCATCACGTCCGGCGACGAGGAGATGTAGGTGAACAGGGTCGCCCCGTTCAGCGCCCCGCACAGGGCATAGCCCACCAGCCGCTTCTGGCTGAGCACGGCCAGGTAGGACTGAAAGGGGTTCTCCTTGCTGGCCTGGATGGCGGTGGCCTCAGAGCGGGACTCCTTCAGCCGCAGCATCGCCGCGGCGCCGATGGCGAGCCCGACCAGGGCCATGAACCAGAAGTTCCAGGACCAGTCGCCCAGGCTCAGCAGCACGCCGCCCAGCATCGGCGCCAGGATCGGGGCCAGGCCCATGATCAGCATCATCAGGCTGAGGATGCGGGCGGTGTCGGTGTGGCTGAACTGGTCCCGCACCACCGCGCGCACCACGACTCCGCCGGCGCAGGCGCCCAGCGCCTGGATGAAGCGGCCGACGAGCAGCTGGTCGACCGTCTGGGCCAGGGCGCAGCCGATCGAGGCCAGGACGAACACCGCGGCGCCGAACAGGATCGGCCCGCGCCGGCCCATCCGGTCCGACGCCGGGCCGTAGAACAGCTGGCCGATCGCCATCCCGGCCAGGAAGGTCGCCACCGTCGCCTGGGTCTGAGAGGGATCCGCCTTCAGCGCCGCACCGATGGCCGGCAGGCTGGGCAGGTACATGTCGATCGCCAGCGGTCCCAGCGCGGTCAGCGAGCCCAGCAGGATCACGAGGCCCCACGGCGTAGGCGCGGGCGTTGAGGGGGAAGCGTTGGCGGACGTCACGGCGCCCATGCCCTACTGGCTGAAGGGGGTTCTGGGAAACCCCAATTGCGGCCATCCTCGCCGCCAACGAGACGGGAGAACGGTATGTCGGCGCTGGAGACTATGATGCCGCCGGTTCAACGCGCGGCGGTGAACGGCGTCGAGATCGCCTACTACGAGGCCGGTCCGCGACAGGGCGTGCCGATCGTGCTGTGCCACGGCTTCCCGGAACTGGCCTTCTCGTGGCGCCACCAAATCAAGGCGCTGGCCGACGCCGGCCGCTGGGTGATCGCGCCAGACCAGCGCGGCTATGGCCTGTCGTCCAAGCCCGCCGACGTCACCGACTACGACCTCGCGCACCTGACGGGCGACCTCGTGGGCCTGCTGGACCACCTGGGCGTGGAGAAGGCGATCTTCGTGGGGCACGACTGGGGCGGCATCGTCGTCTGGCAGATGCCGCTGATGCACCCGGACCGGGTCGCCGCCGTCATCGGCCTGAACACCCCGTTCCTGCCCCGCGCGCCGGCCGATCCCATCGTGATCATGCGCAACCGCTTCGGGCCGGACATGTACATCGTCTGGTTCCAGAACCCCGACGATCCCGAGGCGACCCTGGGCGCCGACGTGGACAAGACCATGCGCTTCTTCATGCGCAAGCCGGCGGCGCTCGCCGCCGCGACCGCGCTCCAGGCCAGCGCGTCCGGCTCGACCTTCGCCTTCAAGGAGCTGCTGGCCGGCTGGGACGGCAAAACCGGCTCGGAACAGGTGCTGACGCCGGACGAGCTGGCGGTGTTCGTCGAGGCCTTCGAGACCGGCGGCTTCTTCGGGCCGGTGAGCTGGTATCGCAACTTCACCCGCAACTGGGAGCGCGCCGAGGGGTTGAAGCAGAGGATCGACGGCATCCCCTGCCTGATGATCACCGCGGAACTGGACGCCGTCCTGAGCCCCGCCATGGCCGAGCCGATGCCCGCCTTCATCGGCGACCTGGAGACCCACATGGTGCGCGGATCGGGCCACTGGACACAGCAGGAGAAGCCGGCAGAAGTGAACCGCCTCGTGCTGGACTGGCTGGACAGGCGTTTCCCGAAGTAGAAGGGCGCATGGAAAGAAATACCCCGGCCCCTGCGGTCGCCTCGAACGACCATCGCCGCGGCCTGTTCCCGGACAACGAGCCGTTCGCGAGCGGCTGGCTGTCGACCGACGGCCCGCACGAGATCTTCTACGAGGAGTGCGGCAATCCGAAGGGCCGGCCCTGCGTGATCCTGCACGGCGGTCCGGGCGGGGCGATCAATCCGACCATGCGGCGGTTCTTCGACCCGCAGAAGTGGCGGATGGCCCTGTTCGACCAGCGCGGCTGCGGCAAGAGCCGGCCGAACGCCAGCCTGGACGACAACACCACCTGGGCCCTGATCGAGGACATCGAACGGCTGCGTGAGCACCTGGGCGTCGAGAAGTGGTGCGTGTTCGGCGGCTCGTGGGGCTCCACCCTGGCGCTAGCCTATGCGATCAAGCACCCCGAGCGGGTCGAGAGCCTGATCCTGCGCGGCATCTTCCTGCTGACCGAGCGCGAGCTGCGCTGGTTCTACCAGGACGGCGCCTCGATGATGTTCCCCGACGCCTGGGCCCGCTTCTGCGCCCCGATCCCGGAGGCCGAGCGCGGCGACATGATGGCCGCCTACCACAAGCGACTGACCCATCCCGACCGGCGTGTCCAGGCCGAGGCCGCGGCCGCCTGGAGCCAGTGGGAAGGCGACACCATCTCCATCCGCGGCCCGGAGGCGCGGCCGTCGAAGTTCAACGAGATCGACTTCGCCATCGCCTTCGCCCGGATCGAGTGCCACTTCTTCGTCAACGGCGGCTTCTTCGACACGCCCGACTGGCTGATCCAGAACGCCGCCCGGCTGAAGGACATTCCCGGCTGGATCGTGCAGGGCCGCTTCGACGTGGTGACGCCGATGGAAAGCGCCTGGCGCCTGAAGACCGCCTGGCCGAACGCCCGGTTCGACGTGGTCTGGGACGCCGGCCACGCGTCCACCGAGCCCGGCATCGTCGACGCCCTGGTCCGGGCCACGGACCAGGCGCTGCGGCTCTAGCCCGGATCGCCGGATGAGCCGCGCCGACATCGTCCGCGCCTACCTGAAGGCCATCGAGGACCGGGGCGACAGCCTCGCCTTCTTCGCCGACGACGCGGTGCAGGAGGAATTCCCTAACGCCCTGGTCCCGGCCGGCGCGCGGCGCACCATGACCGAGTTGCGCGAAGCCAATGCCCGAGGCCGCCACGTGATGACCTCCGAGACCTACGAGATCGTCAACCTGATCGAGGACGGCGACCGGGTGGCCTGCGAGGTGCTCTGGCGGGGCGTGCTGGCCGTGCCGCTGCGGTCGCTGAAACCCGGCGACGCCATGAAGGCCCGCTTCGGCGTGTTCTTCGAGTTCCAGGGCGACAAGATCCGCCGCCAGCACAACTACGACTGTTTCGAGCCGTTCTAGCCGGCCGCGGCCGCTGCGCGCCGGCGGCCCCAGCGCTGGGTCAGCCCCATCAGATGACGCTCGACCAGGAAGTGGATCGCCACGCCGGCCAGCGTCGCCCCCACGACAAGGCCTGCATAGCCGAGCGGAGCCGGCACGAAGTCCGGCAGGCGGAGGAACGCCGCGATCTTGGCCAGCGCCGTCAGGCTCAGCATGTGGGTCAGGTAGATCGCGAACGAGGCCGCGCCCAGGGTCACGAGCCACTGGGGCGCCCGCAGGTGTCCGTCGCGCTCGCTCTGAACCCCACCCAGCAGGGCCAGGGTGGCGCCGAGGCCGAACAGCGAATTGGTCACCGGCTCGGCCAGTTCCACGTTGTTCGAGACAAGCCCCGTGCCGAAGAAGATGACGGCGCCCAGCGCCAGGGTCAGTCGCGGGAAGGGCACGCGATGCCGCTCGAGGATGACCGAGGCGCCCACCCCGAGGGCGAACAGCACGTTCACGAACATCGTCCAGTAGGTCGGCCAGGGCGCCTTGAACCCGGAGAGGGTGACGATGGCGGACGCGGCGATCCAGATGCCGAAGGCCACGACCCCGACCCTCGGCGCGGCGATCACCAGGGCGCAGAGGGCGTAGAAGAGGACCTCGTGCCACATGGTCCAGGAGACGAAGACCACCGCGTTGAGCGGCTCCCAGCCCAGCAGCAGGGCGGATTGCAGGATCATCCAGGGGTCGCGGTAGATGGCCTCGCCGGCGCTCGGGACGGCGAAGTACAGCGCCGCGGTGACGGCCAGCACCAGCCAGAAGAACGGGTAGATGCGGTCGAACCGTTTCTGGACGAACGGCATCACCTTCGCGGGATTGCCGATGTCGCGCTTGTGGACCGCGTACATGATGTAGCCGGACAGGACGAAGAAGAACTCCACGCCCGCGTGGCCGAAGCGGAACAGGCCGCCCAGGGCGCCGTCGGTCCAGTACTTCTCGCTCCCGAAGTAGTACTTCTCGGCGTGGTAGAGCACGACCAGCAGGGCGGCGATGCCGCGCCCAGCTTCGACATTGACCAGCTTGCCCGCCATTCGCCCCGTACGCTCCACTACGCCCCCACCTTCGCCGCGCGCCATCAAGCCCGCAAGCCGTGAAGAAGCCCTTGCCGAGCGCGCGCAGGGGGCGGCGCGCTAGACGAAGCTCCCCTTCCCGCTGGTCACCTCGGCGTAGCGGTGGACGCGGACCGACTGGACCAGGCCGAAACCGATCATCACGGTCAGCATGACCGTGCCGCCATAACTCAGCATGGGCATCGGCACGCCTACCACCGGCGCCAGGCCCATGACCATGGCGCCGTTGATCATGACGTAGAGGGTGAAGGTGGCCGTGACCCCGGCCGCGGCCAGCCGGCCGAAGTGGCTGTGGCTGAGGTACGAGGTGCGCAGCGCCATGAAGATCACCGCCGCGTAGAGGATCAGCATCGAAATGCAGCCCACGAAACCGAACTCCTCGGCCAGGGTGGCGAAGATGAAGTCCGTCTGCTTCTCGGGCAGGAAGTTGAGCTGGCTCTGAGAGCCCAGGCCGTAGCCCTTGCCCAGCAGGCCGCCGGAGCCCAGCGCGATCATCGACTGCAGGATGTGGTAGCCCGAACCCGAGGGGTCGCTCTCGGGGTCGAGGAAGGTCAGCACCCGCTGGCGCTGGTAGTCGTGCATGCCGAACATCACGAACGGCGGGATGACCGCCAGAGCGCCGACCACGGCCGCGCCGATGATCTTCCACGACAGCCCGGCCAGCATGACGATGGCCCCGCCGGTCAGGGCGATCAGCATGGCCGTGCCCAGGTCGGGCTGGTGCGCCACCAGCAGGACCGGCACGCCGATCATCAGGGCGGGAACCAGCAGCCACCAGGACAGCCGCGCCCGTTCCGCCGAAACCCCGTGGTAGAGGCGGGCCAGCGCCAGCACGATCCCCAGCTTCATCACCTCGGACGGCTGGAAGCTGAAGCTGCCCACCGAGAGCCAGCGCTGGGCGCCCAGGCGGACGTCGCCGACCGCCTCCACGGCCACCAGCAGCAAGAGGCCTAGCCCATAGACCGGATAGGCGAGCGCGAACCACACCCGGATGTCGATCATGGCCAGCGCGATCATCATCAGCAGGCAGACGCCGAAGCGCGCCACGTGGGCCGCGGCCCACGGCGTCCAGGACGAGCCGGCGATGGAGAACAGCATCAGGGCGCCCGCGCCGGCGATCAGGCTCAGCACCAGGACGAAGACCCAGTCCAGTTCGGAAAGCTTGACGACCAGCCGGTCGCGTTCGCCGGGACGGGTGAGCGCGGAGACAGTCATGCTTTGGCTCCGGGGGTCGGGCTCGTCGTGTGGACGACGTCGGTGGCGGGGGGTTGGTCGGGGGCCGGCTCCGGGTCGGCGGGCGGCAGCGGCACGACCGTCTGCACCCGCTTCATGACCTCGGGGTCCTTCAGCAGGACCGTGCGCATGATCTCGCGCGCCCGCGGCGCAGCCGCGCTGGCGCCGAAGCCGCCATGCTCGACCAGCACGCTGATCGCGTAGCGGGGATCGTCATAGGGCGCGAAGGCCACGAACCAGGCGTGGTCGCGCAGCTTCCAGGCCCCTGCCGTGCCGTGCACGCCGCGGCCGGCGCCGTAGGAGTAGGCCTGCGCCGTCCCGGTCTTGCCGGCCATCTTGATCGGCCCGAGTCCCAGGTCGGCGACCCGCGCCGCCGTGCCGATGGTGGTCACCGCCGCCATGGCCTCGCGCACGAACAGCAGATGGTCCTTGTTGACCGGCAGGTCGCCCCAGGCCGCGCCCGACTTCTGCTCGACCCCGCCGATCGAGCGGATCAGCCGCGGGTGCAGCGCCTTCTCGCCGTTGGCGATCCGCGAGGTCATCACACAGAGCTGCAGCGGATTCAGGTTGGTGTAGCCCTGGCCGATGCCCATGCTGGGCGTCTCGCCCGGGTGCCACTTGGGGTCGCGCGGGAACCGGCGGCGCTTGTACTCGGTGTCGGGGACCAGCCCCTTCTTCTGGCCCGGGATACCGATGTCGAAGATCTCGCCCAGGCCGAATTTGCGGGCCGTCTCGGCGATCCTGTCCGGCCCGATGGCCAGCGCCGTCTGGTAGAAATAGATGTCGCAGGAGGTGGCGATGGCGTTGTGCATGTCCTGGGCGCCGTGCACCTGGTCGCACTTCCACGTCCGGCCGAAGAACCAGTGGCCCGTGCAGACGTGCACGGTCTTGGGGTCGTAGCCGTTCTCCAGCGCCGCGAGCGCCACCATGGTCTTGAAGGTGGAGCCCGGCGGATAGGTCGCGGTCAGCGCCTTGTTGAACAGCGGCTTGTGGTCGTAGCCGGACAGGGCCCGATACTCCGGGCCGGTCAGTCCGCGCACGAAGCGGTTGGCGTCGAAGCTCGGCCCCGAGAACATGCAGAGGATGTCGCCGTTGCGGCAGTCCATCACCACGGCCGCGCCGCTCTCCGCTCCGAAGACCTCCTCGGCGCGGAGCTGGACGTCCACGTCGAGGCTGAGCTGGATCTCCTTGCCGGGGGTCGCCGGGATGTCGCCGTTGGGGTCTTCGCGCACCTGCCGGCCGTTGGCGTCCACCTCGACCTTCTCCGCGCCGGGCTTGCCGCGCAGGTCCACGTCGAAGGCTTTCTCCACGCCCTGGCGGCCGATGCGGAAGCCGGGATGCAGCAGGATGGGGTCGGCGTTCGGCCCGGTCGGCGCGATGTCCTCGCGGTTCACCTTGGCCACATAGCCGATCACATGGGCGAAGGCGCCGCCGTAGGGATAGACCCGCACCTCGCCCATGTCGGCGGTCACGCCGGGCAGCTCGGGCTCGCGCACGCTGATGGCCGAGAACTGTTCCCAGCTCATGTCCTCCATGACCTGGACCGGAGCGCGCTTCGGGGCGGCGTTGATGTCCTTGAGCAGGCGGCGCTGGCGCGCCTCGTCCAGGGGCACAAACTCCGCCAGGGTGTGCAGCGTGGCCTCGGGATCCATCCCCTTGTCGCGCGCCACCATCAGCCGGAAGTTCGGCCGGTTGGCCGCCAGGACCGCGCCGTTCCTGTCGACGATCACCCCGCGCGGGGCCGGCAGGAGCTTGAAGTTGAACTGGTTGGAGGTCGCCAGCTTCTCGTAGCGCTGGGTCTCGAAGAGCTGGAGGTAGGCCAGCCGCGCGCCCAGCGCGCCGATGCCCAGGCCCGCGAACGCGCCCAGAATGACCGTGCGGCGGTGGAAGGTCCCCTGCCGCTCGTTGACCTCCTCGAAGAAGATGGCGGGTTCGCTCATCGCCGCAGCCTCAGGCAATCCTCTCTACGGGAGAGACCGCCGGGACGGTGTCGAGTTCCGTATCGGGAACAATCTCGGGCATCGGCAACGGCTTCTGGATCCGCGAGATCAGCTCGGGGTCCTTGAGCAGGGCGGTGCGCATGATCTCCCGTGCGCGCGGCGCCGCGGCCGTCGATCCGCCCATGCCATGCTGTACGATCACCGAGATCGCATAGCGCGGCGCGTCGATGGGGGCGAATGCGACAAACAGCCCGTGGTCGCGCAGGCCCCAGGTCCCGCCCTTCCCGCGCGAGCCGCCGCTGTCGTAGTTGCGCACCTGGGCCGTGCCGGTCTTGCCGGCCATCAGGATGTCCCCCAGGCCCAGCTGGCTCGAGCGGAACGCCGTGCCGCCCGCCTCCGTCACCGCGGCCATGCCCGCTCGCACCCGGTCGATATGCGCCTTGGGGAACGGCAGGTCGGGCGCGTCGGACCCCTTGGGCAGCTCCTTGCCGCCGATCGACCTGATCAGGCGCGGGTTCAGCGCCTTGTACTGTGCGTTGGCGAGCCGCGCGGTCATCACCGCCAGCTGCAGGGCGTTCACCTGCAGATACCCCTGGCCGATGGCGTACGACAGGTTCTCGCCCGGCCACCAGGGCTGCTGAGCCTCGTTCTTGGCGAAGTAGCGCTTCTTCCAGGCCGGGTCGGGGACGATGCCCTTCTTCTGACCGGGGATGCCGATGTCGAAGGTCTGGCCCAGGCCGAAGGCGCGCGCCGCCTGGGCGATCCGGTCCGGCCCCACCCGCAGCGACATGGAATAGAAGTAGGTGTCGCAGGAGTTCTTGATGGCGTCGTGCAGGTTCTGCGACCCGTGTCCGCCGCGCTTGTGGCAGTGGAAGTAGCGGCCGCCGAAGTTCATGCCGCCGCCGCACGAGACCCGCGCTTCAGGGTCGATGCCGGCCATCAGCACCGCCAGCGCGGTCATGGTCTTGAAGGTGGAGCCCGGCGGGTAGAGGCCGGTCAGGCACTTGTCCAGCAGCGGCTTGCGCTCGTACCCCGCCAAGGCCCGGTACTCCGCCCCGGTCAGGCCACGGACGAAGCGGTTGGCGTCGAAGCTGGGCGCGGAGGTCATGCAGAGGATGTCGCCCGTGCGGCAGTCCATCATCACCGCACCGCCGCTCTCCTCGCCGAACACCTCGAGGGCCCGGTTCTGGATGTCGACGTCGAGGGTGAGCTGGACCTCGTCGCCGGGCACGGCCGGAATGTCGCCGTCGGTGTCGTGGCCCACCTCGCGCCCATTGGCGTCCACCTCGACCTTGTGGGCCCCCGCCCGGCCGCGCAGCTGGGCGTCCAGCGCTTTCTCCACGCCCTGCTTGCCGATCCGGAACCCCGGATGGAGCATGATCGGGTCCGGGCTGCCGCCCGCCTTGGCAATGGCGTCGATGTCGTCCTTGTTCACCTTGGCCACGTAACCGATCACGTGGGCGAAGGCCCCGCCATGCGGATAGACCCGCACCTCGCCCACGTCGGCGCTGACGCCCGGAAGCTCGGGCGCGCGGACGTTGATGGCCGAGAACTGTTCCCAGCTCATGTCCTCCATCACCGAGACCGGGGCGCGCTTGGGGGCGCTGCTGATGTCTTTCAGCAGGCGGCGCTGGCGGGCCTCGTCGAGGGGCACGAAGCTGGCGAGGGTCTTGAGCGTCGCCTCGGTGTCCATGCCCTTGTCGCGATGGACCATGAGCCGGAAGTTCGGGCGGTTGGCCGCCAGCACCGCGCCGTTGCGGTCGACGATGACGCCGCGCGGGGCCGGGGCCAGCTTGAAGTTGAACTGGTTGGAGGTGGCCAGCTTCTCGTAGCGCTGGGTCTCGAACAGCTGGAGGTAGGCCAGCCGCGCGCCCAGGGCGGAGATGCCGATCCCGGCGAACGCGCCCAGCAGGATCGCGCGGCGGTGGAACAACCCCTGCCGCTCGTTGACCTCCGCGAAGAAGATGGCCGGCTGCGTCATCCTCCTACGCTCCTGTCGGAGCTACGAAGGATCGGGTTGAACCCTGCGAAGCCTTGGCGAAGGAGGGTCATGGCCTAGCGGAACCTCACGTCGGCGTCCTCGAAACGGTCGATGAGCCGATCGGCGAAGGGATAGAGAACGACTGTCGCGAGGAATTGCCAACCCACCGATGCGGGATCGGGCGCGTTCTGGGTGTCCAGCATCGTGAACAGGTAACCGGCGCCGATCGCGAGCGCCGTCGACAGGCCGTACCAGACCCACATCATCACTTGGCTCTGCCCCGCCAGGAAACTGCGCGCGCCGAGGACGATGCCGTACGGCAGCAGCAGGCAGACGGCCCAGAAGCCGGTTGGGCTGCCCCATAGCAGGTCCAGGAAGACGCCCATGATCATCACGCCCACGGGCGCCAGCATGGACGGCCGGATCACCGCCCAGGCGAACGCCACGGGCAAGGCGAAGACGGGCTCCGGCAGCCCCAGGCCCCAGAAGCGCAGCGGGATCGCGAAGACGAGGCTGCCGGCCATCACCCAGAGCATCGGCACGCCCAGCCAGCGCCAGGGCGCGAGCGGACGGGCGCCGCCGCTGCTCACGGCGGGCCTCCGGTGGGCGAAGCCGCCTTCGGCGTGGCCGCCTTGGGCGCGGGGGTCTTTGGCGCGGGGGTCTTTGGCGCAGGCGTGGCGGTTGCCTTGGCCGGCGGCGTGGTCGCCTTGGCCGCGGGCTGTGCGGGCGCCTTCGGGGCCGGTGTGGCGGTCTTGGCGGCCGGCGTCCCCGCTTTCGCCGCGGGCTGGGCCGGTGGATTGGCCTTGGGCGCCGGCGTCGCAGGCCCGGCGGTCGCGGGCGCGGCCGCCGTCGCGCCGGCGGGCGCAGGCGTGGCCGCGGCAGGCGCAGCGCCTGCGGCGGCCGGGGCCTCGGCCGCCGGCGGCGGCAGGGTCGTGGCCCCGGGTGTCGGCGGCGGCGTGACGGTGCGCTCCAGCTTCTTGGCGTCGGCGACCTGGGTAAAGTCCTCGAACAGCAGGATGCGTACGAAGTCGATGGCCGCCTTGTCCGAGGCCAGCACGACGCGCCAGCGGCCGTCCAGGCCCTTCACCGCCACGCCCACGGGCAGGCCACGCGGGAAGACGCCGCCGTCGCCGGAGGTGAGGACGCGGTCGCCGCTCTTCACCGGGTCCTGGCCGCGCAGGTATTCCAGCTTGGGGTTCGGGCCGCCGTCGCCGGTCAGGATGGCGCGCGCATTGGTGCGGTCGATCATCACCGGCGTGCGCGAGGCGGCGTCAGTGAGCAGCAGCACCCGACTGACGCCATCGGTCACGCCGACGATACGGCCGACGAGGCCGTTCTCGCTCATCACCGGATTGCCCGGCTTGATGCCTTTCTCGCTGCCGGCGTTGGCCAGGCGGGAGTTGGCGAAGGGGCCGCGGCTGTCGGTGACGATCCGCGCCGTCGCCATCGGGATCGGCGGGTCGGTCTTTAGTCCCAGCACGGTGCGGTAGCGCTCGTTGGTGTCGCGCAGCGCGATGGCGACGTCGCGCCACTGGCGCATGTTCTCGAGCTCGGCGCGCAGCCGGCGGTTCTCGGAGACGGCGAAGAAGTAGCCGCGGACGCCGTCGACGCCCTGCCCCGTCAGGCGGCCGGGGGTGGACAGCGCGTCGCCCACCGGCGCCATGACCCGGTCGGTCATGGTGCGCGGATTGCCATAGGCATCGGTGTCGAACGCCTCGCGGCGGTCGCTGAGCAGGATCGCGACGGACGCGATCAGCACCACGATGAACACGATGCCCGCCGTCCAGGTCAGCGGGACCTTCAGTTCGCCGAGCGGGTTGTCCCTCAAGGACATCTAGGCTTCGCCCCTACCCCCTCAGGCCGATATTACGCCAGCGTCGATTCCAGGACGCCCTTCATCCACTTGGGATGCTCGAGCACCTTCCCGCAGCCCAGGGCCACGCAGGACAGCGGATCGTCGGCGACCGTCACCGGCAGGCCGGTGTGGTCGCGGATCTCGGCGTCCAGGCCGCGGAGCAGCGCGCCGCCGCCCGTCAGCATAATCCCCTTGTCGGCGATGTCCGAGGCGAGTTCCGGCGGCGTGGCCTCCAGCGCCATCTTCACCGCGTCGACGATCTGGCCGACCGGCTCCGACAGGGCGTCGGACGCCTGCTTCTCGGAAATCCGCACCTCGCGGGGCACGCCCTGCATCAGGTCGCGGCCCTTGACCTCGATGGAGAGGCCTTCGCCGTCGGCCGGCGCGCGGGCCGTGCCGATCTCCTTCTTGATCCGCTCGGCCGTGGTCTCGCCGATCAGGAGGTTATGGTTGCGGCGCATGTAGCTAATGATCGCCTCGTCCATCTTGTCGCCGCCGACGCGGACCGAGCGCGAATAGACGATGCCCGAGAGCGAGAGGACGGCCACCTCGGTAGTGCCGCCGCCAAT
>Ga0209257_1002058_pt1 | contig 21303 bp, 16 predicted proteins | sample AraplaCvi_mCL_r2_FD_184277 | JGI IMG/M metagenome (GOLD analysis project Ga0209257, IMG submission 184277) | Arabidopsis root microbial communities from North Carolina, USA - plate scrape MF_Cvi_mCL_r2 (SPAdes) (version 2) | ecosystem: Host-associated > Plants > Roots > Endosphere | place: USA...
GGCCGCGATTGCAACGCCGGCGACCTCGAGGCCGCCATCGCCGACTTCTCGAGCGCCATCTCCCTCGACCCGAAGGATGCGACCGCCTGGCGCAATCGCGGCCTCACCTATCAGAAGGCGGGGGACGCGAAGCGGGCGGAGGCCGACGCCGCAGAGGCGCTGCGCCTCGACCCGAAGGTGGCGGGCGGCCACCGGGCGCGGGGCGTCGCGCTGCAGGCGCTGGGCCGCAGAGACCAGGCGATCGCCGAGTTCGGCCGCGCCATCGACCTCAGTCCCACCGACGCCGAGCTGATCAAGGTGCGCGGCGACGCCTATCTCGCCAAAGGCGCGCGCGACCTGGCGATCGCCGACTTCAGCCACGCCATCGCGCTCAACCCCACCTTCCGGGACGCCTACAACAATCGCGCCGCCGCCTACATGCAGCAGGCCGACTGGGACCGCGCCATCGACGACCTCGGCCACGCCATCGCTATCGACCCGCACTACGTCGCCGGCCTGCTCAATCGCGCCCAGGCGCTGAAGGCGAAGGGCCAGGGCGCGCTGGCGCTGGCTGACCTGGACCGGGTGATCGCCCTCGATCCCAGGCGCGGGGCCGCCTTTCGCCATCGCGCCGCGCTCAATCAGGCCAAGGGCAAGCACGCCGCCTCCATCGCGGACTACAGCCGGGCTCTCGATCTCGACCCCAGGGACGCGGCGGCCTGGCGCGGCCGTGGCATCGCCGAGTTGAACCAGGGCCGGAGCGAAGCCGCGATCGCCGACCTTAGCCAGGCCATCGCCCTCGATCCGAACGACGCGCTGGCCTTCCACCACCGCAGCATCGCCTATGCCTCGAAGCGCGACATTCGCCGCGCCAGCGCCGACGACGACGCAGCCATCCGGCTGGACCCCCGCTTGGCGAAATCATTGCTCGCGCAGAGGCGCTAGGCCAAGGCGGTCACAGGCGGTTTGAGGCGCGCCCTACGGCGCCTTCGCCACGCCCTCGCGCCGCGGATCCGCGCCGCCGCGCAGGCCCTTGGGCGTCACCTCGATCCCGTGCAGGCCCGAGCCTTCCGCGCCGAAGCCCGAGGTCAGCTTGACGCCCTTGGCCTCCAGCCCCGCCTTCACCTCGGGTGAAAACTTGTCGGTCTCGGCGGCGTAGAAACTGCCGCCGGCGATCAGGTTGGGCAGGTTGATGGCGTCCTGCACCGGCAGCTTCCAGTCCAGCAGGCCGACCAGGGCCTTGAGGTTGTACGCCAAGATCGCGGGGCCGCCCGGCGAGCCCACGGCCGCCACGAACCGCCGGTTCTTGTCCAGCACGATGGCCGGGGCCATCGACGAGCGCGGCCGCTTGCCCGGTCCCACGGCGTTGGCCGCCGGCGCGCCGTCGCGGTCCTCGGGGTTGAACGAGAAATCGGTGAGCTGGTTGTTCAGGAAGAAGCCGTGGACCATGCGGCCCGAGCCGAAGGTGCTCTCCACCGTGGTGGTCATGGAGACCACGTTGCCCCACTGGTCGACGACGACCAGGTGGGTGGTGCCGGCGACTTCCTTGGTGGCGTCGGGCGCGCGGACGCCGGCGCCCTTGGGCTTGCCGGGGGCGACCGTGGCGGCGGGGGCGGGGCCGATCAGCCCGGCGCGTTCGGCCGTGTAGGCCGGGTCCAGCAGGCCCTCAACCGGCACGTCCACGAAGTCGGGGTCGGCGATGTAGCGGTCGCGGTCGGCGTACATCAGCCGGCTGGCCTGGCTGAACAGGTACCAGCCCTCGACGTCGTTCCGGTGCCTGTCGATGGCGGTGTGCTGCAGGATGCCCAGGCCCTCGAGCACCGCCGGGCCGCCCGACGGGGCGCTCGGCACGCAGACGATGTAGGCGCGGTAGGGCCGGCAGAGGCCCGGCTCGGCCTTCGGCTTGTAGGCCTTGAGGTCGGCCAGGCTCAGTTCGCCGGGGATCGGTCCCTCGTGCACCTTGGCGACGATGGCCTCGGCGATCGTCCCCTCCAGCAGCGCCTTCGGCCCCTCGGCGGCGATCTTGCGCACCGTGGCCGCATAGGCCGGGTTCTTCATGATCTCGCCGGCCTGGACCCTGGTCCCGTCGGGCTTGGTGAAATAGGCGACGGCGTCGGGCGTGGCCGCCTGGCCGCCCTTGCCGTTGGCGGCGGCGGCCATGCGGCGCGGGACCGGGAAGCCGCCGTCGGCCAGCCGCTCGGCCTCGCCGAACAGGTCTTTCCAGGCCAGCTTGCCGTGCTGCGACTGGGCCAGGGACAGCATGGCGATGGCGCCGGGCGCGCCGGTCGAGCGGCCCGACAGGATCGCGGCGCCCCGGTTCAGCGGCTTGCCGTCCTCGCCATAGAACAGCTTGGGCGTCGCGGCCATCGGCGCGGTCTCGCGGCCGTTGTAGGCGGTCACCTGCTTCGTCTTCGCGTCGTAGTAGGTCATGAACGCCCCGCCGCCGAGGCCGGAGCTCTGCGGCTCGACGAGGCCCAGAGTGGCCTGCACCGCCACCGCCGCGTCCACCGCCGTCCCGCCTGTGCGCAGCACCTTCAGGCCTGCCTCCACCGCCATCGGATTGGCCGCCGCGACCATGGCCTTGGCGGGCGCCTGCGGCGTGGGCGGGGCGGACTGCGACGACGCCGGCTGGGGCAGGGCGCAGGCGGACAGGAACGCGGCGAGCGCGAGGGGTACGAACGACAGCTGGGACTTCACGGACGGGCGCGCTCCTGAAACAGGTAACTTGACCATAGCGGGCCGGCCGCGTGGACAACAAACGCCCGGTCGTGCGAGGTCCACCTATGGACGGAAAGACGCCAGGTCCAGGGCCGCGCAACCTGATCACCGATGTTCCCGGCCTAAGGGTTGGGCAGGCGCAGGACGCCGCCGTCCGCACCGGCGTCACCGTGATCCTGCCGGACGAGAGGGCAGTGTGCGCCGTCGACGTCCGCGGCGGCGCGCCGGGCACTCGGGAAACCGACGCGCTCGCGCCCGAGAACCTGGTGGACGCCGTGGACGCCGTCGTCCTCTCCGGCGGCTCGGTCTATGGCCTGGCGGCCGCCGACGGCGTGGTGGCCTGGCTGGGCGCGCGGGGCCGCGGCTACGGCCTGGTCGAGGGCATCCCGAAGTCGCCCGTCGTGCCGGGCGCCATCCTGTTCGACATGGCCAACGGCGGCGACAAGGCCTGGGGCGAGGACCCGCCCTACCGCGAGCTGGGTCGCCGGGCGATCGAGGCGGCGGGGCTGGACTTCGCGCTCGGCACGGCCGGCTGCGGCTATGGAGCCATGGCGGGCGGCCTCAAGGGCGGAACGGGCTCGGGCTCGGCCGTGACCGCCGACGGCTACACGGTGGGCGCCGTGGTGGGCGTCAACAGCTGGGGCTCGGTGATCGCGCCGGGCGGCCGCACGTTCTGGGCCGCGCCGTTCGAGCTGGGCGGCGAGTTCGGCGGCCTCGGCGCGGCGGGCCTGCGCGCCGGCGTCGACGAATGGGGCTCGGCCAAGCGGCCGGGCGAGGTACGCAACACCACCATCGCCTGCGTGGCCACGGACGCCGTCCTGACGCCGGCCCAGGCCAGGCGCCTCGCCGTGATGGCCCAGGACGGCTTCGCCCGCGCCATCCGGCCGGTCCACGCCCCGTTCGACGGCGACGTGGTCTTCGCGATCTCCACCGGCCTCCGCCCGCTTGCCGACCCGGAGCCCTACACGCTGGCCCGGCTGGGCGCGCTGGCCGCCGACTGCCTGGCCCGTGCCGTCGCCCGCGGGGTGTTTGAAGCCGAGCCGTGGCCGGACGCGTATGTCCCCTGCTGGCGCGACCTGGCGGGCTGAAAGCGGCGTTCGTCGCAAAACCGCAGCGTGGCCCGGCAGAAAAGCCGATTTCACTTTTGGCCTCAGCGCACTAGCGTTGGGTCGGGGTTAGTTCAGGAGAGATTTCCCAAATGGGTCTGGGACATAAGCTGGTGTTGGTCGCCAGCGCCGCCGCCATCGCCACCACCGCCGTCGCGCAGCAGAAGGTCACCGGCCCCGTCGCCGTGTACTGGATGAGCGCCCAGACGCAGACGGGCTTCGGCATGCCTTCGATGGGCGCTGGGGGCGGCAAGCCCGACACCGGCGCGATGATGCGCGCGATGATGGGCGGGGGCGGGGCCTCCAAGACGCTGCAATTGGACCTGGGCTCCGGCCAGACCAACCCGGCGCCGGCCGCCGACCACCTTCCGCCCGCCGGGCTGCAGGTAGGCCCGCAACTGCCGCTGCTGACGCCGAAGGTCACGCCGGTCGTCAAGGAAGAGCGTCAGGACTACGTCCCGCAGGAGTACCAGAAGCCCAAGGGCAAGATGCTGATCTTCTGGGGCTGCGGCGAGCACGCCCGCCCGGGCCAGCCCTATGTGATCGACTTCGCCAAGATGGCGTCCGGCCAGCAGAACCCGGCCAACCTGTTCAAGGGCATCGACTACCGGCCGATGCAACCGCCGTCGGTCGGCCGCAACCGCACCTACGGCGGGTGGCCGAACGAGAAGACCCGCGATCTGGTCCCCTCGAACGGCTCCCTGGTGGGCGCCCACACGATCCGCGGCAACTACAGCCCCGAGATCAACTTCACCCTGGAAGAGGACCAGGACTTCCTGGGCGCCCTCAACCTGACCACCAACGCCAAGGCGCCGGGCGGCTGGGTGAACCTGGGCTGGAACCTGGTCGGCAACGCCCAGGCCTACTACGCCACCGCCATGGGCGGCGACGGCGACACCGTGGTCATGTGGACCTCGTCCGAGACCCAGGCCGCAGGTTTCTCCAACCCCGACTTCCTCAGCCAGGGCGACATCAACCGCCTGGTGGCGAACAAGACCCTGATGGGCCCGGCCACCAAGACCTGCACGGTGCCCAAGGAGGTGCTGGACGCCGCGCCCACGGCCATCGCCCAGCTCGTGGCGTACGGCGGTGAGGCCAACTTCGTCTATCCGCCCCGCCCGCAGGACCCGAAGGTGACCTGGAACCAGCAGTGGGCCGTCAAGGTCCGCTACCGCTCGGCCACCGGCGGCATCCTGGGCCAGGACATGGGTGAGATGATGGGCGGCGGCCGCGGCCGCACGTCCGCCATGCCCGGCGCGCCGGCGCCGCAACGCGGCCAGCCGCAACAGCCGCCCAAGGCTCCCAGCGCGGCCGACATCCTGCGCCAGGGCATCCTCGGCGGCGGGCTGCCGTTCCCGCGGCGATAGGGGTCGGAAACCGGGGGTCTGAAAATACCTGGGACGGGGTCTTGCGCTCCGTCCCGCCCCCGACTAGGTTCCGCGCCCTCGCCGAGAGGCAATGCGCGCCCGTAGCTCAGCTGGATAGAGCATCAGACTACGAATCTGAGGGTCGGACGTTCGAATCGTTCCGGGCGCGCCATTTTTTCAATGACTTAGCTTGATTAAGCCCCCCTTCTCAGGGGCCGCGGAAGCGCTACGGAAGCAGCGCGCGACGATGCCCGGAACATCAAATCGTGATCGCCACCGAGCGCCCCTACGGACGAGGGGCGGCTCTGAGTTGCCAGAAACCCGTCCGCGCGAGGACGAACCGAAGTCTGGGAACGTGATGCGATCAGCGGATGGGGGTCCGTTATGTCGCCGAGACCCCAGAAATCGATCAGCCTTATACGTCGCTCTCGACCAGGCGTCGGCGAGTCGAGGCAAACCTGCGCAAACCTGACGCGTTCTTGACAACAAAAAGGCGGGGAACGCCCTGCCGGACCTGGTTGCGCGCCGATGCAACTGAAACCGAGCCGAGGCCGGATATAGCAGTTGCGTCGTATTTGGCCTTCAGTTCCCAATTTTCGCGCCGGGGCAAGTAGCTCGGACACCGGAGAGCGCCACCTTCACCGCCAGAATTTCACGAGCGACGACGTGTAAGTTCCCATAGGTGCGCGTGGAAAACTTGCCTGGGGACGGGCGTGGCTCTTTGCATGCGAGAGGAAGAAGTTCGCCGAGCTTACAAGGCGTCGAGCGCTCAAACGAAAAAGGGCGGCTCGAAAGCCGCCCCTTCGTTCTCACGCTGCCAGTAGGTTCTCTGGGTCGCGTTGATCGCGCTCCTGATACCGGATCAGGTCCGCCAGACGATAGCGCACCTGCCGCCTGATCTTGAGGAAGGGCGGCCCTTCGCCGAGCCAGCGCCATTGCTCCAGCGTTCGGTGAGACAGGTTCATGAAGCGGGCGGCCTCTTTCGTGGTCAGCAGCTTGTGGGTGTCGAGCGGTCGAAGTGCGGTGGGGAAGTCCATGTAGTTTCCTTTGACTGACTATTTCATGCGGGTCTCCCTCTGAGCCCCTTGGAACGAACGGATATTACGTGTATCTGAGCGATGGAGTCAAGGAGGGCTGATGTGAGCCAGGGTTCGGGGTCGATGTTGAAGCTGTCGGGCGTAGACGCGGAAGCGCTGCTGGCCCAATCACCGGCGGCGAGGGGGTTCTGGACGGACGAGGAGCTGCTCCAGGTGGCGCGCCTAGGCTCGGTGCCGCTTCTCAAGAAGGTCCAAGCCACAGGCTGGCTGCATCCTGACTATCTCCCGCTCGCGGGTGGAGGGAGGCGTCGCGTCTGGAAGGCCACGGAAGTTCTTCGCGCATCGGTGCTCGCGGAGTTTGCTGAACGGGCATCGATGTCCGTCATCGCCGCAGCGATTCTTCTCAATAGGATAGGAACCTCGTGGGTGGATCACGCCGCTCGACTCCGCGAGCGGGTGGAACGCGCGTCAACGCCAGACGAAACTGCGGCTACACGCTTGTGTCTCGTGGACCAGCGCGAAGCATGGACAGAGCAACCGAACGGCGACTTCCGACTCGTCAGCTCCGGCATGTCCCTTCAAGGAGCGAAGCCAGAAGTTCCCCGCCCTGCTGGGGGCCGTCCGACGCTGACGTCTCCAAAGAAGCTCGAAGGGACCGGTGTCACGATCACCTACTTGCACCTGGATCGCTTCAGCATCCGCGCGATCACGAGTGTCCTCGATCTGCAGCCACAGATGAGGCCAGTGCGCCCGAGTAGATGAGCGTCGGAGAGGGTTTCGGGCGAAGCCAATAGGATCGGGGTCCAGGAGATCGACCCTTGTCACTTGTCGCCACCACGTCCGCTACCCTTCGCCCGCTTCATCCCGACCGCGTCGCTGAGCGACGGCTCGCGAGGCAGTCGCGGAATGCAGTCATTGAATGGGTCGCGGACAGTGGGTGCAATTGGTGTCTCACCCTGAACCCCAACCGTGCTCTACCTCTCCAAACCGAGGTGCAGGTGCTCCGTCACGCGTTCCGCGATGCGGACGAAGCGCTGCTGGGTCATCGATACAGGCAGAAGGACGCAAGGCGTCGATTGCTCGCATTCATTTTCGCGGAGCACGTCACGTCCAACATCCATTTCCATCTCGCGATTCGGCCCGGCCTCGACACGACCGCCACCGACGAGGAAGCGCGCCTTAGGAGGCTCACGGATGCATGGTCGGCCCGAGTTCCATCTGGGACCTACGATCTCAACCCGGCTACCAACACGAGAGGCTGGGCGCGGTACATCACAAAAGAAGGCTACTCGCCCGAGCATCAATTCTGGACGTCCAGCATGTGGTGGCCCGCGGCACAGAGAAAGCACGTTCTAGATCGTAGTTGGCGTGACGAGTTCTCATGATCTGGTCGTGATAGAATAGAGCCATTGAATGTTTCCTGGAAAATTACGTCCAGGCTCTTGTGGCTTGTCTTCGCGGTGGCGCAGGTGGTTCTACTCGGGAAGGAGTGACGACTCCTCCATCATGCCGGTGACGACTGGTGTGACTGCGAAGCATGCGCCAGGCGGTGGTCCGGAAGACGGCCTGGCGCATTCCCGATCCTTCATTCCCGATCCTTCATCTGCTCACCAGGGCAATGATGTCGATACAACCAGGGGATGCTTCTGGCGCTGCGACCGACTATCCAATGATGAGTACGAGCGAGGGGGCACTACCTGATGAGCGAGAAACGCCTGCTGACTGAGACGGAGAAGCAGATCGTCAAGGCGCAGCAGCTTGGGCCAGACGGATCACTGCGCTGCTTCATCTCCGGCGAAATCATCGGCCCTGAGGATGTGATCGAGTACGACCACATTCAGGCCTTTTCCAAGGATGGCGAAACCAACGTCGCCAACATCAGGATAGCCATCCAGAAGTACAATCGGCGGAAGGGCGACCAGACCCTCTACGACGTCCGCGACAACCTTCGCCTTGAGAGGTTGTTCGAAGCCAAAAAGAACGACATCCGGCTACAGGACATCTTCGACCTGAAGGAAGTGAAGAGGCAGACGATCCACGCAACCTCGACGGCCTCAGTTGCGAAGTTGGACGACGGGCAGATGACGCGGGAGTTTCCCCTCTTCCACGATGCCATCCTCGATGTTCCCTACTTTTATGGGCGCATCCCGATTGCGTGGATCGAGAACGATGACCAGGAGGGCCTTCAGCCCCGCGTCATCGACTACAAGCGCTTGATAGCGATCCGGGATCATCTCAAGTCGCATCCGCAGTTGGCACCCTCCATCGGGCGCTTGCTGGGTGGACGCCTCAAGCTGTTCGATGGGCAGCACAAGCTGGCGGCTCAGGTTCTCAACAATCAGGCTGAGGTGGACATCAAGGTCTACGTCTCGCCGGACGAACCTGAGGCTTCGAAGAAGCTCTTCGACAGCCTGATGATCACCAACCTAGATGCACACTCGAACCTGTCCCCAGTCTCCTACGCCCTCACCAAGGCCGACAGCGAGAACCTGGATTGGGTGCTCGTCCTCCAGGGTGACCGTCTGCGGCTGTATCCTACGAAGATGGGCGTGGGAGTAGGGCGGCGCGGGCGGACAGAGACCTACGTCGAATTGCAGACCTCCCTGCTTGCGGATGACCACCTTGGCTATCTGTCGCTGATCTTCTCCGCGGAGGCCTTGAAGCCTGGCGGTACGGTCGACTCGCTCCTGGACGACTCCAAGAGGTTTGCCTCCAGTCTGGCCGACCGCCTCCGGGACCGCATCTATACCAGTGTCATGCCGCGGCTGGCCCAAGGCGTGGCGGCGGCTCGGAACCTCAAGAACCCGACCGCCGACGACCTGGACCTGACCTATCGGATGGCCCTCACGGTCCTCTTTCGGTTGCTGTTCGTGGCCTACGCCGAGGACCGTGACCTGTTGCCCTACAAACACAGCGAAGCCTATCGGGTTCGCTCGCTGAAGCGGAAGGCGCAGGAGCTGGCGGATGCGCCCGCGCCCTATGAAGTCGCCCCTGGCGCACGGCATTGGGAGGAGGTCGAGCGCATTTGGAACGCCGTCGCTCGCGGCGACAAGGAGCTGGCCGTACCCGCCTACAACGGGGGTCTCTTCACGTCGGACCGGACGGTTTCGGTGGCAGGCGCGCAACTCGCGACGCTGAAGCTGCCCAACAGCGTGTTCGAGCCCGCGCTGCGGGACTTGCTGCTCACCGACGTCGGGGATGGCGTCCTCCAACCGGTGGACTTTCGTGCGCTGGGCGTCCGGGAGTTCGGGACCATCTACGAGGGCCTCCTGGAGTCGGAGCTGTCCGTCGCGGACCAGGATTTGGCGGTCGACAATCGCGGCTCCTATGTACCGGTTCGGGGTCGCGCAGAGCCGGTCGTCCGGAAGGATGAAATCTACCTCCACGACCGGTCGGGCGCTCGCAAGGCGTCGGGCAGCTACTTCACCAAGAGCTTCGCGGTCGAGCACCTTCTTGATCGGGCGCTGACCCCAGCGCTCGCGGACCACCTTGGGCGCGTCGAGGGATTAGATGAGGCGTGGAAGAGGGACGCGGTGCTCGCGCACAGCCTTCATCCGTGCAGCCGGGATCGTCTGACCGCGCAGGCCTTCCTGCCGCTGTTCCGCGAAGGACAGGGCGAAACCGCGATCGGCGTCAACGCGTCCATGGCCGCCGTCCTGAACCCCGACCCGGGCGCCAACGCGCTCTATCCGGCGTCGAAGTTCGGCACGCTGGGCATGGGGGTGGCGCTCCGCGCCGAACTGGCGCCCGAGGGGATCGGCGTCACCCTGTTCTGTCCGGGCCTGCTGTCGACCGACATCTGGGACGCCGCCCGCGCGCGGCCCGAGCGGCTGGGCGGCGTGCGGCGGATGGATCCGGCCCTCGCCGGCCAATGGAAGTCGGCCGAAAAACCGGACCGGGTGGTGGGTCTGGCGCTGGAGACCATGGCGGCCGGCGGCGGCTGGTGCGTGGCGCCCAGCTCGGGGCGGGGCCACGACCGCATATTCGCGCACCTCGACGCGATTCGCGACGGCGTCCACCCGGAGGGATGACGCGGGCGCTCCTGCCGCGTGCTTCGAACCTCGAGCAGAATTTTCGGACCGGTGTCGGCTTCAGACAACCTCGTTCGTCGTCCCGATGCGGCGCCAAAGGGGGCCAGCCCAGGCAAGGAGACAGACGATGCGTGTCATGGTGTTCGCGATCGCCACCGAGGGCGGCGGAATGGGCGAGCCCCCCACGGCCGAGGCGTTCGCGGCGATGGACCGGTTCACCGAGGATCTGGCCGCGGCCGGCGTCCTGGTGGCCGCCGCCGGCCTCAAGCCCACCGACCAGGGCAGGCGCCTCGTCTTCGACGGCCCCGAGGTCACGGTCCTCGACGGACCGTTCATCGAGACCAGGGAGGTGGTCGCTGGCTTCTCGATCTGGGAGGTCAAGGACATGGACGAGGCCGTGGCCTGGGCGAAGCGCTCCCCCAATCCCACGTCAGGCCAGAGCAAGCTCGAGATCCGCCCGTTCTTCGAGGCGGTGGATCTGGCCGAGTTCCTGACGCCCGAGGAGCTCGCCACGCCCCGTGAGGGCGCGCGCGGAACGCTCGGGGTCGCCTGACGCTGTCGAGCGGAGCCGCCGAACCACCCGGCCAATTCCGGTCTGCCGCCGGGCCTACGTCCCCAGAAGCCGCCGGTAGTGGTTGCGGATGACGCCGTAGCACTCACAGGTCATGGCCTGCAGGCCCGCGCGGTCGATGATGTCCACCACGCCGCGGCGATAGCGGATCATCCCCCTCTCCTGCAGCGAGCGGGCCACGGCGGTCACCGTGGTCCGCTGCACGCCCAGCATGTCGGCCAGGAACTCCTGGGTCAGGGCGACGGTGTCGGTGGAGATGCGGTCGTGGCAGGTGAGCAGCCAGCGGCAGAAGCGGGCCTCCACCGAGTGCAGCGCGTTGCACGCCACTGACTGGATCGCGTGGCCGTACAGCGCCTCGGTGTGGCGGTCGACGAGGTCGCGCAAGGCCGGGCTCTTCTCCCAGGCCTCGTGCAGCCGGTCGGCCGCGACCCGCGCCGCGCGCAGGGGCGTCTGGACGATCGCGCGGCTTAGCGACAGGCGCGGCGCCACGGCGGCCATCAGACCCAGCGCACCCTCCGGGCCGATGGTGGAGCTTTCGATGGCCGCCCCGTTTTCCATGAGGGTCATCAGCGAGATCACCCCGTCGTGCGGGAAGTAGACGTGGTCCATGGCGTCGCCGGGATCGTAGAGCAGCCGGCCCCGCTCCAGTTCGACCTGGACGAGGTTGGGAGCCACAAGCGCGTAGTCGGAAGCTGGTAGCGCTTCGAGCAGGCTGTTCTGTAACAGGGGGACGGGCCTCTGCATCGGGGACTCGAAACGCCGCTATACGGCTTGGGTTTCAAGTTATCGGTGCGGATCGCCTCGGACTGTCGAGTACTCGACACTTGTCCGAGGTCGCCCGTGAATTTAGGCGAAATCGTGGTGGCGCCCCTCAACATTCGAGGCTTTCAAGACTTGTATGGGATGTCGGCTAGTCGACCTAACTATAGTTTTCGCCCGCTGGGCGGTGCGAATCAGGTCGAATCAACTTTTGGATCCGGCTCGCGCGGCGACCGTACTCTTGCCGCCGCGCGCATCCCTCCAGGCCGGCGGCTAGTGGAAGTTCAGGTCCCGCCGTTCGCCCACATCGGGCGTGGTCTTGCTGGCGTTGGCCTTGGCGACCTCGAAGGCGTACTTCAACAGCCCGCCCTCGGTGATCCACACCGCGGCCTCGCTGACGTCGAGGCGCAGCAGGGTCAGCGCGGGGTCGTCCTTGCCCTCGGGGTACCAGGCGGCGACGTGGGCGTTCCAGTAGCGGTCGATCCGCTCGCGGTCATGGGCCAGGGTCAGCCGCCCATCGATGCAGGCCTGCAGCTTGCGGTCCAGGAAGATGAAGGCGGCGTCCGATCCTGCCGCCCCGGTGGCGAGGGCCTGGGCCAGGTCGGTGTCCCGGCGGGTGAAGAACCACAGGGTGTTGGTGTCCTTCTCCACGAAGGCGGTCATCGGCTGGAAGTGGTGGCTGTCGTGGGTCAGGCCGAGCATGCCCGTGTGATGGTCGTCGACGGCCTCCCACAGGCGGTCCTGGACTTCGGCGTTCGTGAGGGTCATGGCGCTCTCCGGGGTTCAAAAAAGGGGCGCCCCCCAAACCCGCCGGGACCGCGCCGGTTGCGTGGTGTTGCCGACGCTGATCCCGCTCGCCTCTGTTGAGCGAGGCTCTTGGACAACCTAGGGTGCGGATGATCAGGGCGAAGGGGCCGCTCATGCCGACAGCCAGAACCGGCGCGCGGGCCACCCGCGACAATCGCAAGCGCCTTGCCGTCTTCTGCGACGGCACTTGGAACGACCTGCGGATGGCCAGCCTGACCAATGTGGCGCGGCTGGCGAAGTGCGTCTCGCGGCAGGGGTGGGACGGCCGCGACCAGGTGGTGTTCTACGACGCCGGCGTAGGGGTCGCGACCGGCGTCTCGCCCTTCGTCGACCGGCTCGTCGGCCTGCTCGGCGGGGCCCTGGGCCGCGGCATCGACGAGAAGATCGAGGCGGCCTACCGCTTCCTGGTCCTTAATTACGAGCCCGGCGACGAGGTCTTCGTCTTCGGCTTCAGCCGCGGCGCCTACACGGCCCGCAGCCTGGTGGGGCTGATCCGCAAGTGCGGCATCGTCCGGCGCGACTGCTTCGAAAAGATTCCCCACGCGATCCGCCTCTACCGCAGCAAGGCGGCGCCGTCGGACTCCGAGCTGGTCGCCTTCCGCGCCAGCTACGGCGCCCGGGTGCCCGGCACCGACCGACCCATCGCCGCCGGGCCCGAGGACCTGTCCGAGGCCCCGCTCGACACCTCTCGCGAGGCGGCGGACCGCCCGCCGGACGTCTGGGCCCGCCGCGCTATCCGGATGAGCCGGGTGGACTCCGACACGGCCGAGAAGGAGGTCCCGCCGCCCGAGCCGCCGCCGCTCGAAATCTATCGGATGATGTACCTGGGCCTGTGGGACACGGTCGGCTCGCTGGGCCTGCCGCCCTCGATCCCGTTCCTCTCGACCCTGCTGAACCGCAAGTACCGGTTCCACGACACCCGGGCCAGTTCGCTGGTCTCCTCGCTGCGCCACGCCTGCGCGCTGGACGAGGACCGCAAGGTCTTCGACGTCACCGAGGTGGCCAACATCGACAAGCTCAACGGCGAATGGGCGATCAACAACGGCCTGCAGGTCGACTACCCGGACCGGCCGGGCTTCGTGCCGTCCTGGGACCGCCCGTTCCAGCAGTGCTGGTTCCCGGGCGGCCACGGCTCGGTCGGCGGCGGCAACGCCGAGCGCGGCCTCTCCAGCGGGGCGCTCGTCTGGGTGGCGGTCGGCGCGCTACGGGCCGGGCTGAAGTTCGAGTGGGGCGGGGCGTCCGAGCTCGCCAACGCCAAGAAGGAACGCACCCCCTTCGCCGACTGGCGGATCCGCCGCGACGGCAGCCCGCAGAGCCCATGGGCGTTCGACTTCCTGGGCTTCCTCACCGGCTATCGCGACCGCCAGGGGCCGCGGACGCGGGACGAGCTCTCCTGGGCCGCCCTCCAGCGGATGCATCATCCGGAGGCGAACTACCGCCCCGCGACGCTGAAGCGGTTCACCGGCACGGCCCGGCCGACGCCGCCGCACAGGATCGTCGCCCGCGTCGTGGGCGTGCTCGTCTGGCTCGCGGTCCTGGCGCTGGCGGCTTGGCTGTTGCGCCATCCGCTCAGCGACCTCACCGCCTGGGTTCAGGGCCGCCTGTAGACCACCTTGCCGTCGACCACCGTCAGCACGGCGTGGCCCTTGGGGATCTCGGCCTCGGGCGCGGTCATCAGGTCGACGGAGAACGCGCTCAGGTCGGCGCGTTTGCCCGTCTCGATGGTCCCCAGCTCCGCCTCGGCGAATCGGGCGTAGGCGGCGCTGGCGGTGAACAGCTTCAGCGCCTCGGCCCGGCTCAGCGCCTCCTCCGGATGCCAGTCCGGCGCGGAGAACCCGGTCAGGTCCTTGCGCGCCACGGCGGCGTAGAACTCGATCAGCGGGTCGCCCCGCTCCACCGGCGCGTCCGAGCCGCCCACCACCACCGCGCCGGCCTTCAGCATGTCCTTCCAGGCATAGGCGCCGGCCAGCCGCTGCTCGCCCAGGCGGGCGGGCGCGAAATGCAGGTCGCCGATGGCGTGGCTGGGCTGCATCGAGGCGATCACCCTCAGGCTGGCGAAGCGCGGGATGTCGGCCGGCCGCACGATCTGGGCGTGCTCGATCCGCCAGCGGGCGTCGGGGACCTTCTGCTCGGCCATCAGGTCCAGCACATTGGCGTTGCCGCGGTCGCCGATGGCGTGGGCGGCCACCTGGATGCCGGCGGCCTTGGCCTTGCTCATCGCCTCGCGCATCCGTTCCGGCGGCGTGCGCACCAGGCCGGTCGTGCCGGGCGCATCGGCATAGGGCTCGAACAGCGCCGCGCCGCGCGAGCCCAGGGCGCCGTCCTCGTAGAGCTTGATGGCGCGGGTGACGATCCGCCCGTCCTTGGTCGCCCGCGGCCCGCCGCTGAACAGTGGGCCGGCCTGGTCGGCGTCCACGGCGTTGTAGACCCGCAGCGGCGTTTTGCCCTCGGCGTTCAGGGCCTCCAGCAGGCCCACGTCCTTCCAGGACACGCTCATGGAATGGACGCCGGTCCAACCGTAGGCGGCCTCCGCCCGGAACGCCGCGTCGAACGCCGCGCGCCGGTCGGCCTCGCTGGGCGGCCGCTCCAGCTTGCGGACCAGGGCCATGGCGTTGTCCACCAGGATACCGGTGAGCTTGCCGTCGGGGCCCTTCAGGATGTCGCCCCCGGGGGGCACGGGGGTGGTCTCGTCGACGCCGGCCGCCTTCAGCGCCGCGGAGTTGGCGACCAGGGCGTGGCCGTCGGCGCGGACCAGCAGCACCGGCTGGTCGGGGGCGATGGGGTCCAGGTCGCCCCGGTTCAGAAACCGGCCCTCGGGCCAGCCGGTCTCGATCCAGCCGCGGCCCCAGACCGGGCCGGTCGGCTTGTGCGCCGCCAGATAGGCCTTCACGCGGCCCATCGCCTCGGCCGCCGATTTCGAGCCCTCGAGGCTCAGGCTCAGCTCGCGCTCGCCGATGTAGTAGAGGTGCGCGTGCGCGTCGGTGAAGCCGGGGAACAGGGCCGCGCCCTTCAGGTCGATGGTCTCGGTCCCGGGCTGCAGCTTCATCCGCACGGCAGACGAGCCCACATAGGCGATCCGGCCGTTCTGCACGACGACCACCTCGGCGGTCGGCCGCGCGGCGACGCCGGTGTAGATCGGCCCGCCGGAGATCCACAGGTTCTGGGCCAGGGCTGGCGTGGCGACGAGGGCGACGGCGCAGGCGAGGGCGAGTTTCATAAGGCGAAGCTAGCGGCCGATTTCCGCCAGCGCCAGCCGACGCGCAGCGCCGGCCCTAATGCTCCTCGCCGCCCAGCGCGTGGTCGTAGATGGCCTTGGCCGTGCCGGCCAGGGTGCCCGCCGCGGTGCGCAGGGCGGTCTGGCCCACCAGGGTCTCGGCCTCGTTCGACAGGCCGAACAGCTCCTCGGCGACCGCGGCCAGCTTCAGATAGACGTCGCGATCGTTCATGGCCCACCTTTGTGTCTGGCCCGTCAAGCACGCCCGGGAGGCCTGTGCTAGACCCCACGGATGCCAAACCTCATCGAGAAACTCCAACCGCTCCCGCGCGACCGCGCGGTGATGCCCTGGGCGTGGACCGTCGCGATGGTCGCCGCGGCCTTCCTCATCCGGATCTCGCTGCAGCCCGGGCTGGGCAGCCTGCTCTCCTATTCCCCGTTCTATCCGGCGGTGATCCTGTCGGCCTACGCCTTCGGCCGCAGCCAGGCGATCGCGGCGGCGGCGGTCTCGGCGCTGCTGGCCTTCTTCTGCTTCGTCGAGCCGGCCTTTTCCTGGAAGGCGACGCCCACAGCCTTCGTGGGTCTCAGCTCCTTCAGCATCGTCTGCGGGGTGGCGATCGTGGTCATCACCGGCCTGACCGGCGCGCTCAAGGACGTCTCGCGCGAGCTCGGCCGCGCCCAGGCGGTGGCCGACAGCCATGCCGGCCTGTTCCGCGAACTGAACGAGCGCATGAGCCACCACATGCGCCTCATCGCCGGGGTGCTCGCCCTGCAGGCCAAGGGCGAGCCCGAGCCCCAAGTCGCCGACAGCCTGAAGCGCGCCATGGAGCGCACCCTGCTGATCTCCCGCGTCCATCGCGAGCTGGGCGGGCGGACGGACGAGGCCGTGGACTTCGACGCCTTCGCCGCCGCCCTGGCGCGCGCGGTCTGCGTGGCGCGCGACCAGCCGCCCGAGCGGGTGCTCGTGGAGCCCTCCGGCCTGAAGCTGGGAGTCGAGGAGGCCACCTCGCTGGGCGTGGCCCTGGCCGAGTGCCTGGGCGCGCTCTTCGACACCGAGGTGACCTCGACCCTGCGCATCCGCTTCGACGCGCGCGGCCGCCGGGCCGAGGTGGCGATCTCGGAAACGGGGGAGGGCGGCGACGGCGCCCTGGTCTCGGTGACCAACGGCTACCTGCTGCGCGCCATGACCGAACAGCTGGGGGCGGAGGTGGCGTTGCGCGCCGACGCCCAAGGCTCCGCCCTGGTCCTCTCCATGCCTCGCGCCGGCGGCGCCGCGACCGGGCCGGCCTCGACCCTGCACTAGGGGCTCAAGAGAGGGGGGAAGGTTTCCCTTCCCCCATCCTGGCCTAGTAGCCGTTCAGCAGCACTTCGGCGATCAGGCCGGTGGCCAGGGCCATCAGCACGAAATTGCCGTCCGCATAGACCCAGCGGTAGCCGCGGGGCGGGGCGCGCAGGCCGTAGTAGTAGGGATCCTGGACGTAGTAGGTGCGGTAGGCCGCCGGGACATAGGCCCCGCGCCGCCAGTTGTACCCGCGCACGACAGGTCGGTAGCCGTAGCCGGGCGCGTACCAGTAGCCCGGCCGTGCGCCGCGGTAGCTGCGCCATTCGGCGCGGCTGCGCCAGGTGTCGGCGCGGGCGCGGTTGTAGCGGACCTCCCGCTGGCTCTGGCGCACCTCGGCCCGGTCGCGCTCGAGTTCGCGGTGCTCGCGGCCCGTAACGACGCCGTCGCGGCGGGCGTCGCGCCGGTCTTCCCTCAACTCGCGGCGGTCCTCGCGGAGTTCGCGGCGGTCCTCCCGGCGCTCGTGCCCCGGCTGGGCGGAGGCGGCGATCGGCGCGGCGGCCGTCGCGATCGCCACGGCGGCGTACAACAGATGCTTCATCGTAGGTCCTCGGTTGCGCGTTCCAGCGCCCTCAGGAAGCCCCGGTGGCGCTGAACCCGTCCTGAACCCCCGGCTTCACCTTCGGTTCATCGGCCGCGCCGTCCTGGCCGAAGTCGAGCGGGATCGAGAGGCGGCCGTGGAAGCCGGCGGGCTCGAAGCCCAGGTCCGCCGATCCGCCCAGTTCGCCCGTCACCGCGCCCTGCACCATCCGCATGCCGAAGCCGCGCCGGGCCGGCTGGACCACCGCGGGGCCGCCGCTCTCGGTCCAGTCCATCAGGAGCTGGGGGTGGGCGCCGCCGGGGATCACCTCCCAGCTCACCCGCACCCGGCCCGGAGGGGCGGAGAGGGCCCCGTACTTGGCCGCGTTGGTGGCCAGCTCGTGGAACACCATCCCCAGGGCCAGCGCCTCGCGCGGGGCCAGGTCCACCTCGGGCCCGTCGAGCCGCACCTGCTCCTTGGGATAGGGCCCCAGCTGCTGGTCCAGCAGCTCCTTCAGGTGCGCGCGCTCCCAAGAGCGCCGGGTCAGGGCGTTGTGCGTCTGCGACAGGGCGATCAGCCGCGCCTCGAACAGCTCGCGGAAGTCGTCCACCGAGCCGGCCCGCTTCGCCGACTGGCGGGAGATCGACTGCACGGCCGCCAGGGTGTTCTTCACCCGGTGGTTCAGCTCGTCGATCAGCAGCCGCTGGCGCCGCTCGCTGTCGGCCACCTGGGCGAAGGCCTCCTGGCGCTCGGTGATGTCGAAGACGACGCCGACCATCCGCCGCGCCCGGCTGCCGGCTTCGCTCACCACCCGCCCGCGGACGTTCACCCAGCGGCTTGCGCCGCTCCGGTCCGGCACGCGCAGTTCCACGTCGTACTCGCGGCCGCTGTCGATCGCCGCCTCGAGCTGGGACCGCCACGCGGCCTCGCCCGGCGGCAGCAAGCCCATCAGCTCGGCGAAGCCGAAGGGCGCATCGGCGTCGCGGCCGAACAGCTCCTTGCCCCGGCCCGAGACGTGCAGCGCCCTGTGCGGCAGCGCCAGCTCCCAATAGCCCACGCCGCCCGCCTCCAGCGCCGCCAGCACGTTCAGCCGCTGGTCGTAGAGCGAGGCCAGCAGCGCCAGGAACAGGATCAGCAGAGTCCCCGCCGCCACGCCGGCGCCCAGAACATAGGGCGGCGCGCCGCCGGCCATCGCCTCCGGACCGGGCGTCAGCTCCAGCGCCGCCATGGCCGTGTAGTGCATGCCCGCGATCGCCATGCCCAGGATCAGCGCCGCCGACGCGCGCCAGCGCAGCGTGCGCTCGCGCTGGGCCGCGAACAGCGCCGCCGTGGACGCCACCACCGCGATCAGCAGCGACAGGGCCACCAGCAGGGGGTCGTAGCCCAGCGCCACCGCCGTGCGCAGCGCCGCCATCCCCACGTAGTGCATCGTGCAGATGCCGGCGCCCATGAAGGCCCCTGCCAGCATCACCAGCGCCCCGCCGGACCGCTCGCGCGCCGCCGAGAAGAACGCGCCCCAGGTGGCGCCAACCGCCAGCGCCAGCGAGAGCAGGGTCAGGCCGATGTCGTAGCTGACCGGGGCGCCGGGATCGAACCCCAGCATGGCGATGAAGTGCATCGACCAGATGCTGGCGCCCATGGCCGCCGCGGCGGTCCCCAGCCAGACTTGGCGCGTCCGCCCGATGTGCGAGCGCACCCGGCGGAAGAGGTCGAGCGCCGTCCACGACCCGAAGATCGCGACCAGCAGCGACAGCGCTACGAAGATCGGATGGTGATGATGCGGCATAGCCCCCGACTCAGACCGCTCCCCACAGTATCCGCAACGCTTGGAAGGCCAAGCGAAGATGCAACTACTGCATGCAGGAACTCGCGTGACTAGGGCCATTGGAAGTCGGGAGCCCGACATTCGTGTGACCCGCAGGCCGCGCCGGGGGCGCGAACCCGTTCGCCGAACCTTGCAACGGACCGGGCGCGCGGCGCCTAATCGCCCGGCCGCATGAAACCGAAGACCGTCCGCCTCTCCGACCTGCTCCGCGCCCGCGCGCCGTCGGACGCGCCCGTGGAACTGCTGCTGGACTCGTGGCCGGCGGTCGAGGACGCGGTGCTGGCCGACAGCGGCCATGCGCGCGAGGCCCTGGCCGCGGCGGCCGACGCCCTGCCGCCCCTGGCCGGCGCCATCGCCGAGCGCCGGGCGCTCGCGGCCGCCGTCATGACGGCGCGCGGGCAGGTCTGTTTTGCCGATGCCAACTACCTGGAGTTGTTTTCGCAATCGGACGATCTGCGGCCGCTGCTGAAACGCGCGCTGCGCGATGGGCCCGTGGTCAGCCTGGTGGAGGGCGCCGCCGGGGCGGCCTTCACCGCCTGGGTCGGCGATGCCGCCTCGGCCGCCCGCTGGCCGCTGGGCCCCGACGCGGCGCAGGCCCTGCGCGCGGGGCCCGAGCGCCTGGTCGTGGTGGTCTGCGCCCCCTCGCGCTCGTCCGAGCTGGCCCGCCGGGCCGCCCGGGCCCTGGACCTGACGGCGCTGGAGGCGCGGCTGGCCGAGGCGCTGCTGTTCGCGCCCAACCTGGACGTCGCGGCCGCCGACGCCGGCGTGGGCCGCGAGACCGCCCGTGACGCCCTGCGCCGGATCAACGCCAAGGCGGGCGTCCGCCGTACGCCCGAGCTGGTCGCGCGCCTGATCGGCATCATGTGCGCGGCCGGCGACCAGTCCGGCGGCGACGAGATCCTGGCCGAGACCGCCTTCGCCCTGACGCCCGGCGAGGCGCGCGTGGCCGCCCTCGTCGCCCGCGGCGCCACCGCCCCCGAGGCGGCCCAGGCGCTCGGCCTCAGCCCCGAGACCGTCAAGAGCCACATGAAGGCGGTCCTGCAGAAGACCGGCGCCAAGGGCGCCAAGGACCTGGCCCGGCTGCTGGTCGAGGCGCGCGAACTGGTGGCGGTGGCCTCGGCGGCGGAACCCGTGCTGGGCGAGGAGGAGGGCGGCGGCCGCCTGCGCATCGTGGCGGCCCTGGACGGCGCGCGGCGCGTGGCCCTGATCGACTACGGCCCCTATGACGGCGAGCCGGTGCTGGTGTTCCACGGGGCCGCCGCCGGCCGCCGCATCCCCGACGGCTTCCGCCGGCGCCTGGCGGACCGCGGCCTGCGTCCGATCATCGTCCAGCGCCCCGGCTTCGGCCTCACCGATCCCGCCGCCGGCGACTATGCGCAGACCGGCGCGGCCGACATCGCCGCGGTGATCGACCGCCTGCGTCTGCGCCGCACCCGGATGCTGGCGCGCGACACCGGCATCCCCATCGCCCTGCAGTTCGCCCGCGACTTCCCGGACCTCCTGGGCCGCGCCATTCTCCTCAACCCGCACCCGCCCGTGCGGCTCGCCGACGACCGCACGACGCTGGCGGCCGGGATCCAGCGGCATCTGCTGCGCAATCCCGACCTGGTGGCGACCTTCGCCGAGTTCCTCCGCCGTCAGGCCACCACCGGGCTGCTGGAGCAGATCCTCGACAAGGTCTTCAGCGACCTGCCGCTGGACGCCGATGCGCTGCGCGACCCGGGCGTCCGCGCGTTCCTGATTCGCGACATCCAGGCGCTGTGCGCCCGCTCGGGCTGGGGCTTCGCCTCGGAGCACGCCGCCTACGCCAACGGCTGGTTCCCGCCCGCGGGCCTGGGCGACCACGGCTGGACGGTCATCCTCTCGGCCGGCCTGCCGGGCCATCTCGACCCGGCCTGGCTGGGCGTCCCCGGCCTGCGCACCGTGCCGCTGGCGGGCGCGGGCGTCCTGCCCCAGTTCACCCATCCGGACGCCCTGGCCGAGCTGGTCGCGGCAGGCTGATCGACACCCCCGATCGGGGGAGGGCGCCC
>Ga0209257_1002061_pt1 | contig 21277 bp, 18 predicted proteins | sample AraplaCvi_mCL_r2_FD_184277 | JGI IMG/M metagenome (GOLD analysis project Ga0209257, IMG submission 184277) | Arabidopsis root microbial communities from North Carolina, USA - plate scrape MF_Cvi_mCL_r2 (SPAdes) (version 2) | ecosystem: Host-associated > Plants > Roots > Endosphere | place: USA...
AATATTCGGCCAGCACAGCGATTCTCTCTTGCCTCTGCCGCCACGCCTGCAGGCGTCTTGGCATGGGGGAGTGGACGGAAAACGTTACTGGCGCTTTGCGCGCCAGACGAACCCGCTTACAAACAAATGGTGCCCAAGAGGGGACTCGAACCCCTACGACCTAAGTCGCTACCACCTCAAGGTAGTGCGTCTACCAATTCCGCCACCTGGGCTTACGTGTCGCGCTGGAGGGATTTCCTACCGGACTCCTCCAACGCGCCGCATATTGTAACCGTCTTCAGCGAGTCTGGGAGCCTTCCGAAGGCTTTTCTTCACCAGATTTCGGCGTTTCCGCCTGAGCCGGCACAGCGGCCGGCGGAACCGGCTGCGGCGCAGCGGCTTCGGGGGCCTTCGGCACGGCCGGCAGTTCGCCGGCGGGGACGGCCGGGGCCGTGGCTGCCGCCGGGGCGGACATCACGCCGAGATCCTGCTGTGCCATCGGGCGCGCACCATGGGTGGCGTACCAGGCCATGAACAGACTGATGCCGAAGAACACCACGGCCAGCCATTTGGTCGACTTGGACAGGAAGTTGGACGCGCCGCGCGCGCCGAACACCGTGCCCGAGGCACCGGCGCCGAACCCCGACCCTGCGGCCGCGCCGGAACCACGCTGCATCAGGATGAGCGCGATCATGGCAATCGCCACCAGCACATAGACCACATTGAGGATCAACATCAGCATTTCGAATCCGTCCTCGGACATGTCGTGCCGGCCCGGGGCCGGCAACATTTCTTGTTAATGCCCGGCCGCCGCATGGGCGATGGCCAGGAAATCCGCGGCCACCAGCGAGGCGCCGCCCACCAGCCCACCATCGACATCGGGCTGTGCGAACAGCTCCCCGGCGTTGTCGGGCTTCACGCTGCCGCCGTACAGGATCGGCAACGAATCGGCGATTCTAGCATCCCACTTGGCCACTTCGCCACGGATGAACGCATGGACCTGCTGGGCCTGGTCCTTGCTGGCGGTCCGGCCGGTGCCGATCGCCCAGACCGGCTCGTAGGCGACCACGGCGTTCTGGAAGCCGGCCGCGCCGACCAGGTCGAGCACGGGGGCGAGCTGGCTGGCGATGACCTGCTCGGTCTGGCCGGCTTCGCGCTGCTCCAGGGTTTCGCCCACGCACAGCACCGGCACCAGGCCGGCGTGCACGGCGGCGGCGAACTTGCGCGCGACCAGCTCGCTGCTCTCGTTGTGGTACTGGCGGCGCTCGGAGTGGCCGACCAGGCCATAGCGGGCGCCGACGTCGGCCAGCATGGCGGCGCAGACTTCGCCGGTATAGGCGCCCTTTTCATTGGAGCTGACGTCCTGCGAGCCGAAAGCGACAGCGTGGCCCTGGAAGTCATCGACCAGTTCCCCCAGGTACGGCAGCGGCGGCAGGATGACGACCTCCACTCCTTCCTTCGGGAGACTGGCGACGATATCGCGGACCAGATCGGTCGCGAATTGACGGCTGCCGTGCAGCTTCCAGTTACCGGCGACGATCTTGCGGCGCATGGGCGGGCTCCTTTGGGGTATCGGCCGGCAATGATACCGGATGTAACGAATCCGCGTTTCCCGAAAACGCTTACATTTCAATTGGATATTGGTTACAGGTCGGATCAGCCCACCACTCCGCGATGGTCCCATGGTTGATTGATCCCGATCCCGACACGCCCGCACCAGTTCGTAGCCCCGGCCGTTGGCCGGACACCGCGCGTAGCGCGGCAATGCGTCCGAAACCGGTGACCCACCGCTGCTCTCGGCGTCCGCGGTTTACACCCGATCGCAATCATCCATCACGGATTCATGGATCCGGATCCAAGAGCGTCCGGCCAACGGCCGGGGCTACGCTGAAATGAACAAGGCCACCCTTCGGTGGCCTTGTTCTTATTTCAGCTTGATCTCACGCAGTCGCTCTTCCAGGAACCCATGGGCGGTGATGGGCTCCGGGTAGCGGCTCGGGTTTTCCGGGGTGATGCAGGTCGGCAGCACGTCGATCAGGAAATCCGGGTTCGGGTGCAGGAAGAACGGCACCGAGTAGCGCGGCTGGCGGGCCTGCTCGCCCGGGGGATTGACCACGCGGTGGATGGTCGACGGGTACACGTGGTTGGTCAGGCGCTGCAGCATGTCGCCGATGTTGACCACGATGGTGTCCGCGTCCGAGGTGAACGGCACCCACTTGCCCTCGTGCGACTGCACTTCCAGGCCCGCCGCACTGGCGCCGACCAGCAGGGTGATGAAGTTGATGTCGCCGTGCGCGCCCGCGCGCACGTTCGGAATGTCGTCCGCGGTGATCGGCGGGTAGTGGATCGGGCGCAGGATCGAATTGCCGTTGTTGGTCTTGTCGGCGAAGAAGTCGATCGGCAGGCCGATGTGCAGCGCCAGCGCCGACAGCACCCGCGAACCCAGCTGGTCCAGTGCCTGGAACAGGCCATAACCCTTCTCACGGAAACCCGGCACCTCGGTCGGCCACAGGTTCGGTGCCATCACCTCGCGATACTTCGAATCGTCCGGGATCTCACGGCCGATGTGCCAGAACTCCTTCAGGTCGAAGTGCTTGGAGCCCTTCGCCGTTTCCACGCCGAACGGCGTGTAGCCGCGCGCACCGCCGGTGCCCGGCAGGTGGTACTGGCGCTTGGTCTCCTCCGGCAGCGCGAAGAAGGCCTTGAAGACCTCGTAAGCCCCATCGATGTCCGCCTGCGGAATACCGTGGTTGCGGATGCCCGCGAAACCCCATTCGCGGTAGGCCGCGCCCAGCTCGGCGACGAAGGCGTCGCGGTCACTGTCGAAGCGGGTGATGTCGAGGGTGGGGATCTGGCTCACAGCGGTTCCTGGCGTATTCGGAGTGGGGATGCAGGGCCATGACGGTGGCCCGGCTGAACATTGTGCCAGATCGGACAATAGGCGCCGACGATACATTGATACAAACCGATACAATGCGCCCACCCCTTTGCCATGTCGCGACCGGGGAGGCACAGGACGCCGCCGCCGCCACGTCTTCCGATCCACTCTTCCGCGCCTGACCCTGCATGGACGTATCGCATTCCCCTGACCCGCTCATGACCACGCGCTGGACGCGTCTGGCGTGGCTGAGCCTGTTCACCACCCTCAACGCCTGCGTCGCCGTCGCCATTGCACTGGGCAATGCCCCCCTGCACGACAACCCCGGCGGTGCGCTGGGACTGGGCTACCTGGCGGTCGCCCTGCCCGGCCATTTCCTTGCCTTCGGCGCCCTGGTGTCGCTGCTGCCACTTGCCGTCGGCCTGTGGCCGCGCTCACCGCGCCCATTGGTGGCCAGCGCGGTCCTGCTGCAGGGCCTGTGGCTGTGCCTGCTGCTGGTCGATGCCAAGGTGTTCGCGCTGTACCGCTTCCACCTCAATGCCATGGTGCTGAACATGGTGTTCGGCGGCGCCCTGCAGGACCAGGTCGCGCTGTCCTGGCAGAGCTGGCTGCAGTCGCTCGGCGTCCTGGCCGCGGTAGCCGCCGCCGAGGTGCTGCTGGCGTGGGCGTGCTGGAAACTGCTGCCCGACCGCGCCCGGCGCCGCCCCGTGCTGCTGGCCTGGGCCGCCGGATTGCTGCTGATGGCGACCGGCCAGGTCGGCACCGCCTACTACGACGCCGTGGGCGAACGCGCGGTCACCGGCCAATGGGCCTACCTGCCCTGGGCCCAGCCGATCACCGCCAAACGCCACATGCACCGCCTCGGCGTGCGCAGCGCTCCCCAGGCCACCCTGCCCGACCCGCGGCACAGCCAGCTGCAGTACCCGTTGCATCCGCTGCGCTGCCAGAGCCATACCCGCCCCAACGTGCTGGTGGTGGTGCTGGAATCGCTGCGGCATGACGCGCTGGATGCCGACACCATGCCCGCCACCTGGGCGCTGGCCCGGCAGTCGGAACGCTTCGACCAGCACTACAGCAGCGGCAACGCCACCCGCTATGGGCTGTTCGGGCTGCTGTATGGCCTGCCCGGCGGCTACTGGCCGAGCATGCTCGGCGAACAGCGTGGCTCGATCCTGTTCGACGTGCTGCAACAGCAGGGTTACGCCCTGCACCTGTACGGCAGCGCCCCGCTGTACAGCCCCGAGTTCGACCGCACCGTGTTCGCGCAGGTCCGCGAACAGCTGCATACCGCCCCGTCGTCGCTGCCGGTCGCCGCACGCGACCGCCACATCGTCGATGCACTGCGCGCCGACATCCGCGGCACCGGCGAACGTCCCTGGTTCGGCATGGTGTTCCTGGACAGCACGCACGCGCCCTACCACCTGCCACCGGACTACCCGGCGCTGGCCACGCCCATGGCCGACAGCGTGAACTTCCTGGCCTTCGACGACGACCACGACCCCACGCCCGAGCGCAACCGCTACCGCACCGCCGTGCACTACGCCGACGCGCTGGTGGGCGAGTTGCTGGCGACCCTGCGCGACAGTGGCCAGGCCGACAACACCATCGTGCTGGTCACCGGCGACCATGCCGAGGAATTCAACGACCTCGGACTGAACTACTGGGGCCACAACGGCAACTTCTCCGACTACCAGATGCAGGTGCCCTTCGTACTGCATTGGCCCGATCGCGCGCCGGCCGCGCATGCCGGCGCCAGCAGCCACGAAGACTGGGTGCCCACCCTGATGCGCCACGGCCTGGGCTGCGAGAACCCGCTGACCGATTTCAGCACCGGCCAGGACCTGTTCGACGCCGGGCGTCGGGCCCGCCCCCTGCTGATGGAAAGCTGGTCGCAGCGCGGCATCCGCCAGGGCGACCGCACCTTCGTGTTCGACAAGTTCGGCAACGCCACCACCCTGGATGCGCACTACCTGCCCCTGGCCGGGCAGCCGCCGGACCCGGCCGCGGTACGCACCGCCTGGAAGGCGTTGACCCACTTCCGCAAGCAATGACGTTGACTGTCCGAGACCCCTGGAACGTTCATGATGAACAAGCCGCTCAAGATCCTGCATACCGAAGCCGCCAAGGGATTTGGTGGGCAGGAGATCTATATCTACCGCCACATGCTGGCCATGCGCGACCGCGGCCACGACGTGTCGCTGCTGTGCCAGCCCGGCGCGCGCCTGGGCGAGATGGCGCGCGAAGCCGGCTTCACCGTGCATGCCTTGAAAATGGGTGGACTGCTGCGACTGCTGCGCGGGATCTGGTGGGTGTCGCGCCTGGTCCGGCGCCACACCTATGATGTGGTGAACACCACCAGCCGCCGTGACGCGCTGATCGCCGCCGCCGGCGCGCGCCTGGGTGGCGCGCCGCTGGTGGTGCGCTCCCGGCACCTGATGAGCCCGGTCAATTCCCTGCTGACCTACACCGGCCTGCCGCACCGCGTGCTCACCGTGAGCAGCTTCGTCAAACAGCTGCTGGTCCATCGCGGTATTGCCGACACGCACATCGGCATCGTGCCGCCGATCGCGGTGCCGCCGCAGTGGTCGCAGGCGGGCAGCGACGACGCCTGGCAGTGCCTGCAGGACACCCGTGCCGAGGTGCGCCGCGAACTGGGCTTCAACGACGCGCAGACCGTGGTCGGCTGCGTGGCGGTGCTGCGCGAGGCCAAGGGCCACGCCGACCTGTTGCGGGCCATCGCCCCCCTATGCCGGCAGCACCCGGAGCTGCAGCTGGTGATCGTCGGCGACGGCAAGCCGGTGATGGACCGCTTGACGGCGCTGCGCGAAGAACTGGGCATCGCCGCGCAGGTGCACCTGCTTGGCTACCGGCTGGGCGCCTGCCGGTTGATGACTGCATTCGATGTGTTCGCACTGGCCACGCACAAGGAAGCCGCCGGCACGGTGTTCCTGGAAGCGGCGTATGTGGGCGTCCCGATCGTGGCCACGCGGGTGGGCGGCGTGCCGGAAATGCTGGTGGAAGGCAGCAATGCGCTGCTGGCCCCGCTCGGCGACCCGGCCGCGTTGACCGATGCGCTGCGGGCGCTGGTGGAAGACCCCGAACGCCGCAGGCAGATGGGCCGGGCCGGCTGGGACTGGATGCGCAGCGCGCACCGCTTCACCCCCACCGGCCACACCGAAGCCACCGAGTACTATTACCACCAGTGGTTGAAGGAACTGGGCCATGGCCAACGCTAGATCCGTACCGGTGCTGATGCACCACCATGTATCGCCCTCGCCGGGCATGATCACGGTGTCGCCGGAAAACTTCGAAAGCCAGATCGCGTGGCTGGCCGACAACGGCTGGACGTCGCTGACGCTGGCGCAGTACGCCGACTTCCTGGCAGGCAAACCGGTGCCGCGGAAGTCCGTCGTGATCACCTTCGACGACGGCTACCTGGACAACTGGGTCTACGCGCACCCGATCCTGCAGAAGTACGGCATGCACGCGGTGGTGTTCGTGGTCACCGGCTGGATGGGCGAAGGTCCGCTGCGCCCGCATGCCGGGCAGCCCGGCGCGGCGCTGCCGGCCACGCCGGACCACCGCGGCTGCGAAGACGCGATCCTGCGTGAGAACCGCCACGATGACGTGATGATGCGCTGGAGCGAAGCGCGCGCGATCATCGAGGCCGGCACGTTCGAAGTGCATTGCCACACCCATACCCACACCCGCTGGATGAAGCAGGACATCAGCCGCGAGCAGAAGTGCGACGGCATCGCCGGCGACCTGGAAATGGCCCGTGCGGTGCTGCAGCAGCAGCTGGGCGACGTCTCCGACACACTGTGCTGGCCCTACGGCGATTTCGATGAGGATTACCTGCCGATCGCGCGCGCGCACGGATTCCGTTACCTGCACACCACGCATCCGTTCGGGCGCAACGTGGTGGGTGGCGATCCGGAGCACATCTATCGTTTCGCGATCCGCAACCGCCCCGCCAGCTGGCTGCGCAAGCGCATCGCGTTGAGCTACCACCCGTTGATCGCACCGGTGTTCAACCGTTTCAAGGCCAGGCAGAAAAACATGGTGGCGGGACCGTGATCCGGAAAGCGCTTCCCTGTTCAAGGGTCATGCGTTAAAGGGCCGATCCGCGGTATCGGCAGTCGTTCGGGAACCGACCCTACCGCTTCGACCAACTTTCGGGGGCGGCCGGCGGGTAACCCCCGTAGGGACTGTCAAAAACATGGATGTTTTTGACAAGCCCCCATGGAAGGGTTCACGGCGTGTCCCGGAGCGGGGTTGCCCGTCGGCCGCCCCAGCTCGTAGTAGTGAATCGCTGCTCTGCGCGCGATATCCACCCAACCAAAAAACCCGGCCGAAGCCGGGTTTTTCCATCATGCCGCTGCTGCCTTCACCGCGGCGGAGAGGCTGTCCAGCGTGCCCTGCATCAACTCGGCCGTGTCTGCCTCCACCGTGACCCGCACGACGGGCTCGGTGCCGGACGGGCGCAGGAACGCGCGGCCGTGGCCCTTCACCGCCTGCTGCGCGTCGGCCAGTGCCGACTGCACGCCAGCGGACTGCACGATCGCCTTGGCCGACACGTCGCCCAGGCGCACGTTCACGGTCTTCTGCGGCACCTTGGTCACGTCCGACAGCGCCGTGCGCAGCGACACGCCGTCGCGCCGCAGCACTTCCAGCACCTGCAGCGCACTGACGATGGCATCGCCGGTGGTCGCCCGGTCCAGGCACAGCAGATGCCCGGACGCCTCGCCCCCAAGCACGCCGCCGCCTTCCACCAGCGCCTGGTGCACGTAGCGGTCACCGACGTTGCTGCGCACGAACGGCAGGCCCAGGCGTTCCAGCGCCTGCTCCAGCCCGAAATTGGTCATCAGCGTGCCGACCACCGGTCCGCGCAGGCGGCCGCTCTTCTGCCACGCCGCGGCAAGCACGTACAGCAGGTCATCGCCATCGACCGGGTTGCCCTGGTCGTCGGCCATCAACACGCGGTCGCCGTCGCCGTCGAACGCGATGCCCAGGTCCGCGCCGACCTCGCGCACTTTCGCGGCAAGGTTGTCGATGTGCATCGACCCGACACCGTCGTTGATGTTCACGCCATTGGGCTCGGCGCCGATGGCCACCACGTCCGCGCCCAGCTCGCGGAACAGCAACGGTGCGATGTGATAGGTCGCGCCATGCGCGCAGTCGAGCACGATCTTCAAGCCGCGCAGGTCGAATCCTCGCGGTACGCTGGCCTTGCAGAACTCGATGTAGCGGCCCACCGCATCACGTGCGCGTGCCGCCTTGCCGAGACGGTCCGAATCGACCGTGGTGAAGTCGGTGTCCAGCGCCGCTTCCAGTGCCAGCTCGGTCGCGTCGTCGAGCTTCTCGCCGTCGGCGGAGAAGAACTTGATGCCGTTGTCGTAGTGCGGATTGTGCGACGCACTGATCACGATGCCGGCGTCGGCACCCAGCGTGCGGGTCAGGAAGGCCACCGCCGGCGTGGGCATCGGCCCCAGCAGCTGCACATCGGCACCGGCCGCGACCAGCCCGGCTTCCAGCGCAGCTTCGAACATGTAGCCGGAAATCCGCGTGTCCTTGCCGATCACCACCACCGGGCGCTGGCCCGGCGCGTGCTTGGCGTGCGCGGTCAGCACCCGCCCCAGCGCATTGCCCAGGCGCAGCACGAAATCAGCCGAAATGGCCCCCTGCCCGACCCGGCCGCGAATGCCGTCGGTGCCGAAATACCGACGCGCGGCCATCAGGCAGCGGCGTCCGGCGCGGACTGGCGGCCGAGCATGGCCAGCAGTTCGGCAAGGCGGTCGCGCAGTTCGCGGCGATCGCAGATCTGGTCGATGGCGCCGTGTTCGAGCAGGAACTCCGAACGCTGGAAGCCTTCCGGCAGCTTCTCGCGCACCGTCTGTTCGATCACGCGCGGACCGGCGAAGCCGATCAGCGCCTGCGGCTCGGCGATGTTGATGTCGCCCAGCATCGCGAACGAGGCCGACACGCCGCCGGTGGTCGGATGGGTCAGTACCGAGATGTACGGCAGGCCGGCGTCGCGCAGGCGGCCCAGCGCGGCCGAGGTCTTGGCCATCTGCATCAGCGAGAACAGGCCTTCCTGCATGCGCGCGCCGCCGCTGGCGGAGAAGCACACGTACGGGGCGCCGATTTCCAGCGCCTTTTCAGCAGCCAGCGAGAAACGTTCGCCCACCACCGAGCCCATCGATCCGCCCATGAAGGCGAAGTCGAAGGCCGACGCGACCAGCGGCCGGCCCTTGAGCAGGCCCTGCATCGCAATCAGCGCGTCGTACTCGCCGGTGTTCTTCTGCGAGGCCTTGATGCGCTCGCTGTATTTTTTCTGGTCCTTGAACTTGAGCAGGTCGGTCGGTCCCAGCCGCGCGGCGATTTCGGTGGTGCTGTCGGCGTCGAACAGCGCCGCCAGGCGCGCGCGCGCGCGGATGGCCATGTGGTGGCCACACTTGGGGCAGACTTCCAGGTTCTCTTCCAGTTCCGGACCGTAAAGCGCGCTGCCGCAGCTGCTGCACTTTTCCCACAGGCCCTCGGGGACGCTGCGCTTCTTGCTGGGGACGTTGTCGGTGCGGATGCCCGACGGCATCAACTTGGTGAGCCAACTCATGCGGGATGACACTTCCGTTCAGGGCGGCCCGGAGGCCGCAAAGGCGGACAGTCTAGCTCACCCGTTCCGTGGCCGGGACCCCCTGCCGCCGCGGTAAACGTGGCGTGAAAACCATGCTGCCCCGTACGTTGCGAGGGTTCCCGCCAAGCGCCGGCGCGGTGCGCCGCCGCCCGACCAACGGTCGGGCGCTACCAGAAAGGGAGCGCACCGGTAGGTGCCGACCGTTGGTCGGCACGGCGCATCGGCGGGTTCGGCCGGTGCCGACCATTGGGCGGCACATCACCCGGTAGGTGCCACCGTTGGTCGGTACAGCGCATCGACGGGTTCGGCCGGTGCCGACCATTGGGCGGCACATCACCCGGCCGGTGCCGACCATTGGGCGGCACATCACCCGGCCGGTGCCGACCATTGGGCGGCCCACCGCCCGGTAGGTGCCGACCGTTGGTCGGCACACCCCGTCAGCCGCGATCAAGTGCCTCGCGCAGGGGCTGCAGGAACCCGCGCGCCACGCGGGCCGCCGTCGCCGCGTCTTCCGCCTCACCCAGTGCCGCGACCAGCGCGCTGCCCACCACCACGCCGTCAGCTTCCCGTGCCATCGCCGCCGCGCTCTGCGCGTCCTTGATCCCGAAGCCCGCCACCACCGGTACCTGCGAGCGGCCGCGGAGGTCGCGCAGGCGCTCACCGGCGGCGTTGCTGTCCAGCCGTTCGGAGGCGCCGGTGACGCCGGCGAAGCTCACGTAGTACAGGTACCCGCGCGCCATCGACGCCAGCAGGTCCAGGCGGGTGTCGGCGGTGGTTGGCGACGCCAGCAGGATCAGCGCCAGCCCGGCCGCGTTGAAGATCGCCAGGGTTTCTTCTGCCTCTTCCGGCGGCAGGTCGACCAGCAGCACGCCGTCCACGCCGGCGGCGATCGCCGCGTCGGCGAAGCGCGCGGTGCCGTGGATCTCCACTGGATTCAGGTAGCCCATCAGCACCACCGGGGTGGTGGTGTCCTGGCTGCGGAAGGTTTTCACCGTGTCCAGCACGTATCGCAGCCCGGCGCCACGCGCCAGCGCACGCTCGGAGCTGCGCTGGATGGTCGGGCCATCGGCCATCGGATCGGAAAACGGCACCCCCAGTTCGATCACGTCGGCACCGGCGGCGGCCAACGCGTGCATGACCGGCACGGTGGCCTCCAGCCCCGGATCGCCGGCAGTGATGAACGGGATCAGCGCCTTGCGGCGGCTGGCGCGCAGGCGGGAAAAACAGGCATCGATACGGTCAACAGCCATCTCAGGCACATCCTTCAATCAGTTCAACGGCGCCGCTGGCGCCCCAGTAAAGCTTCGTTATCTCACCGCCGAAAATCTCCAGCCGGATCGCCAGGTCCGAGCCGGGATCCTGCCAGGTCACGTATTCGCCGACCTCCGGATCGTAGGCATGCGGCCTGCTCGTGCTGCCTGGAGGCAGCAGGGCCAGCGCCTGCGCGCGCGACATGCCCAGGCGCAGCCCGAACGGCCCCGGCTGGGCGATGGCGTCGTACGAGCCGTCAATCGGATCAAGGTCGAAACGCTGCACGTGATCGTCCTCGACCATCATCGACACGCCCTCGGGCAGGCTGCCGCGCTCGTAGTATTCGCACGCGCCCTTGCCCAGGCCGTCGCCCAGCCCGGCCGAATGCCAGGCGTCGGTGGCATCGGTTGCGCTGAAGCGCTGCCCTACCAGCACGTCGCCGGCATGATCGAGCGCGACCGTGACCACCGCAGGCGCGTCCTCATCGGCGCTGTCCGCCTGCGGCGCGTCGTCAAACGGCCGCTGGACGCCGGCATCGTCATTGCCGGCCGCCGCCTTGGCCGGTGCGACCGCAGCCGGCGCTGCCGCAGGTGCCAGTACCGGAGGATCCGGCGGCGTGCAACCGGCCAGCCCCACCCCCATCAGCAGCGCACATCCCTGGCGCAGCGTTGGATTCACAGCACCAGGCCTTCGCGCGCGGCGATGGTGTGCACGTCCTTGTCGCCGCGACCGGACAGGTTGCACAGCACCAGCCTGTCCCGCGGCAGGTCGCGCGCGATCTTGATCGCCTGCGCCACCGCATGGCTGGATTCCAGCGCGGCCAAGATGCCTTCGCTGTGCGCCAGCTGGTGGAAGGCCGCCAGCGCTTCCTCGTCGGTGATGCCCACGTAATCGGCGCGGCCGGAGTCGGCCAGGAACGCGTGCTCGGGGCCAACGCCGGGATAATCCAGGCCGGCCGACACCGAGTGGGTTTCAATGATCTGGCCGTCGTCGTCGCAGATCACGTAGGTGCGGTTGCCGTGCAGCACACCAGGCCGACCGGCGGCGATGGACGCGGCATGGCGACCGGTCTCGATGCCGTCGCCGGCCGCCTCGGCACCGACGATGCGCACGTCGCGGTCGTTGAGGAAGGCGTGGAACAGGCCGATGGCGTTGCTGCCACCGCCGACGCAGGCGGTGATCGCATCGGGTAGGCGGCCGTAATCGGTGAGCATCTGCGCGCGCGCTTCGCGGCCGACGATGGCGTTGAAGTCGCGCACCATGCGCGGGTACGGATCGGGGCCGGCGACGGTGCCGATGATGTAGAAGGTATCGCGCACGTTGGTGACCCAGTCGCGCATGGCTTCGTTGAGCGCGTCCTTGAGCGTGGCCGAACCGGAGGTCACCGGCACCACCGTCGCGCCGAGCAGCTTCATGCGGTAGACGTTGATCTTCTGCCGCTCGATGTCGGTGGCGCCCATGTACACCACGCACTCCAGGCCCAGTCGCGCGGCCACGGTGGCGCTGGCCACGCCATGCTGGCCGGCACCGGTCTCGGCGATGATGCGTTTCTTGCCCATGCGCGCGGCCAGCAGCGCCTGGCCGATGGTGTTGTTGATCTTGTGCGCGCCGGTGTGGTTCAGGTCTTCGCGCTTGAGCAGGATCTGCGCGCCGCCGACCTGCTGGCTGAGCCGTTCGGCGTGGTAGATCGGGCTGGGACGGCCCACGTAATGGGTCAGGTCCTTGTCGTAGGCAGCGATGAAGGCCGGATCCCGGCGCGCCTGATCATAGGCCGCCGCCAGCTCCTGCAGCGGACCGATCAGCGTCTCGGCGACGAAACTGCCGCCGTAGCGGCCGAAATGGCCGTTGGCATCCGGGTAGGCGTGGAAATCGGCGATGGGGGATGCAGGGGTTGCGGACATGACGCGACAGCCGTTGGAGACAGGCTGACAATCTAGCGCACATGTCCGGGCCGGAATATCGATATTATCTGCAACGACCCGTCAGGAAAACTCACATGAGCCAGGTGCCGCTGCCGCCCTTGAACGCCCTGCGCAGCTTCGAGGCCACCGCCCGCCTGGGTGGGGTCGGCCGGGCCGCCGAGGCCCTGCACGTGACCCACGGGGCGATCAGCCGGCAGCTGCGGCTGCTGGAAGAGCACCTGGGCGTGGCCCTGTTCGAGCGCGCCGGGCGCGGGCTGCGCCTGACCGCAGCGGGCCAGCAGCTGCAGGCCGCCTGCGCGGGTGCGTTCGCGCAGATCCGCGACGCGGTCGATACCCTGCAGCGGCGGCAGCGCCCGGACGCGCTGGTGCTGGGCTGCAGCGGCAGCATCCTGGCCCGCTGGATGATTCCGCGCCTGCCGGCGCTGCAGGCCGACCTGCCGCGGTTGCCATTGCACTGGTCGGCGCAGGACGGCAGTTTCACCGAGCAGCAGCAGGCCCTGGACGCGGTGCTGCTGCTGGCGCAGCCGCCATGGCCACGAGGCTGGCAGGTGCGTGAACTGGCGCCGGAACGGGTCGGGGTGGTGGTCAGTCCGCAGCATCCGGCGGCCGCGCGCCTTCGACACCAGCCACCGGGCGCGCTGCTGCGCGAGCCGCTGCTGCACACCACTTCACGCCCGCAGGCGTGGCCGGCGTGGGCGCAGGCGCATGGGCTGGATCCGGCGCTGCTGCAGCTGGGCACCGGGTTCGATCACCTGTACTACCTGCTGGAAGCGGCGGTGGCCGGGCTGGGCGTGGCGATCGCGCCGGAGCCGCTGGTGGCGGATGAACTGGCCGCAGGCCGGCTGCTGGCACCATGGGGATTTGGCGCGACCGGGGGCTTCTGGGTGCTGGCGATGCCAGAGGGCGAGCCGGATGCGCGGGTGGACGCACTCGGCGATTGGCTGGCGGAAACGCTGCGGTAACGTCTCCCGACCAACGGTCGGGAGCTACCGCCGATGGAGCCCGTTGGGCTCAATCGGCTTCGTGGCAATCGGCGCGGCGGACTTCTTCGACGAACTTGCGCATCTTGTAGCCGTCCTTGATGCCCGGCTCGGTTTCGATGCCGCTGGAGACGTCCACGCCCCACGGCAGGGTGGCGACGATGGCATCGAACACGTTGTCCGGGGTGATCCCGCCGGCGAGCAGGAACGGACGGTGCAGGCCGGTCGGCAGGCGGGTCCAGTCGAATGCGACGCCGGTGCCGCCGCCACCGCCGGGGGCGTGGCTGTCGAACAGGAAGCCGGCGGCGCTGGGGTAGCGCAGCTGCAACTGGCGCGCGTTGACCTCTTCGCGACCGCCCATCGCGACCGCCTTCAGATACGGCATGTTGAAGCTGCGGCAGAACGACTCGTCCTCGTCACCGTGGAACTGCAGCAGGGTCGGACGCACGGTGCGCAGCACCTCCCGCACCTCTTCCTTGCTGTTGTCGCGGAACAGCGCGACCACGTCGACCATAGGGGCAATGGCCTGGCGCATGGCCCGCGCTTCGGCCGGGGCTACCCGGCGCCGGCTTTCGCGGGCGAAGATGAAGCCCACCGCGTCCACGCCCAGTTCGCCGGCCAGGCGCACGTCGCCGGCGCGGGTCATGCCGCAGAACTTGATGCGGGTGCGGTAGAAGGAGCGGCTCATAGGGTGACCTCGGCAGGAAGATGCCAGTTGTCGGGATACAACGGGCCAACGAATACCAGTCCCTGCGGCGGCGCGGTGGGTCCGGCCACGGTGCGGTCCTGGCCAGCCAGCAGTTCGGCCATCCACGACACCGGCTTTTCCCCACTGCCGATCAGGATCAGTGAACCGACGATATTGCGCACCATGTGATGAAGGAATGCATTGGCCTGAACGCAGACCTCGATGATCTCACCCTGGCGGGTCACGCTGATCGCCTGCAGGTCGCGCCGGGCATGCAGCGCTTCGCACTGTACGCTGCGGAAGGCGCTGAAGTCGTTTTCGCCGAGCAGGGCCTGCCCCGCTTCGTGCATGCGCGCCGCATCCAGCGGCCGCCGTTCCCAGCTCAGGCTCTGCCGGTACAGCGCCGGGCGGATGGCGCGGTTGAGCAGGCGGTAGCGGTAGCGCCGCGCGCGCGCGGAGAAACGCGCATGGAAGTCGTCGGCGACCGGTACGCACCAGCGCACCGCGATCGAGCGCGGTGCCCGCGTGGTGGTGCCCAGGGTCCAGCTGCGCGGGTCGCGCACCACGTCGGTGTCGAAATGCACCACCTGGCACTCGCCATGCACGCCGGCGTCGGTGCGCCCGGCGCAGACCACCTGGATCGGTGCATCGGCGATCGACGACAGCGCGTCCTGCAGGCTCGCCTGTACGCTGGGACAGCCGCTTTCACCTAGCTGCTGCCAGCCCTTGTACTCGCTGCCGTCGTACTCCACTCCCAGGGCGTACCGCATGCTCAGCCGAGCCGGGCCAGCAGTTCACGAGCCTGCAGCTGGCTGTGCATGTCGCCGGCCTGGGCCACTTCCAGCAGCAGGGTGCGCGCCGTGTCGGCATCGCCCAGGTCCAGGTAGGCGATCGCCAGTTCGAGGCGGTCGCGGCCCGGCGCACCGACCGGGGCGGCCAGCGTATCGGGCCCCGGCGCTGGCGCCGGTTCTGCGACGTCGGTAGCGGTGCTGTCTTCCGGGAACTCGAACACGCCGCGGTAGGACGGCTGTGCGGCGGCTTCCCATGCATGCGGCGGAACGACGGCCTCGGCGCCGGGTTCGGCGACCGGTTCGACCGGGTCGGGCGTCTCGATCGGGTCGGCAACGCCCTGGCCCGGCGCGGGTTCGAGGCTGAACACCGGCTCGCGACGACCGGGCGCGGGATCGTCTTCGGCGGCCAGGACGTAGTCCGGGGCGTCGCGCAGATCCAACGCGTCGTCCTCGACGTCGCGCTGTGCCGCCAGTTCGTCCACGTAGTCTGCTGCGGGAACCGCCGCTGCGAGGCTGGCCGCGTCCAGGCCCTCGCGGCGCAGCGGCGGCAGCGGCGAGGGCTTGCGCCGACGCGACACCGCCCAGCCGGCCACCACCAGCAGCAGCACCGCCAGGCCCAGCCAGGCCCAGCCACCGCCGCCGCCTTCGCGTGCGGCCGGCGCCTCGGCCAGGCGCTGCTGCGCGGCGGCCAGGTCGGTGTCCTTCATCGCGATCAGCGAGGCCTGCTGCTGCTTGAGTTTTTCCAGTTCGGCCACGCGGTTGCGCAGCTCCTGGATTTCGGCATCGCGGGTGGCCACGTCTTCCTTGGCCTGGCGCAGTTGTTCGTTGCCCAGCATGTCACCCTCGCTGCCGGCGGCGGTGCCGGTGGTTGTACCTGCATTGTCATCGGTGGCGGCCACCGCCGGCGCGATCTCCAGCCGGCCCCCGGCGGCCGGGGCGCTGGCCGCGGGCGCTGCGCTGGCGGTGCTGGACGGCGCGGCGGCGGCACCGCTGCTGGCCGGCTGCGGAATGGCCGAGCGGGCCTGGCGCCACTGCGCGGCGTGCTCGCGCACCATGGCCGCGGCCTGGGCGGGATCGATCGGGGTGTCGGTGCCCGGGGTGCGCAGCACCGCCCCCTGCTTGAGCAGGTTGAGGTTGCCGCGGATGAAGGCCTCGGGGTTGGCGCGCAGCAGCGCGATCATCGCCTGGTCGCGGCTGATGCCCTGCTCGCGGGCCACGCTGCCGGCGATCTGCGACAGGGTCTGGCCGCGCTGCACGGTAATGCTGCCGTCGGCGGCAACCGAGGCGGCCGCCGGTGCTGCGGCGGCTCGCGCCGGCGCTGCGGCGCGCGCCGGTGCCGGGCGCTCGGGCGCGGGCGCGGGTTCGGCGGCAGCCACCGGCGCCGGGGCCTGCATGGCGGCCGCTTCGCGTGCGATGGCATTGGACATGGCCCCGGCCGGCGCGACGATCTCCGGTTCGGCCACGGCCAGCGCACTGTCGGGCGCATCGACCAGCGCCGAGTATTCGCGGACCAGGCGGCCCTGGCCCCAGTCGGCTTCGACCAGGAAGTTCAGCGACGCCGTGGTAACGGGGGCCTGCGACGTGACCCGCACCACGGCACGGCCGTTGCTGTCGCGGGAGAGTTCGAACTGCAGTTCGCTGACCAGCCCGGTCGGGCGCTCCAGCCCGACCCGGGCGAAGGTGACCGGCGAGGCCAGCGCCACGCGCAGGTTTTCCAGTTCGGACGGGTCGGCGGAAATGACCGGGATTTCAGCCAGCAGCGGCTGGCCGGGCTTGGACAGCACCCGGATGTCGCCGAGGCCGAGGGCCATGGCGGAGCTGCTGGCCAGGGCCAGCAGCAGGGTCGACGCATACTTGAGCGGGCGCAACGCGCCCGTAACCCGGTTCTTCATGGCAGGCAATATAGCGATTCCCGACCAATCCAGCCACGCAGCATTTCAGCCACGCAGGGCGTGGCGCCATGCATGCGCGCGGGCATCGCTCAACCTTCGGCGGCGACCAGCTCGGCCAGCTGCACCGCGTTGAGCGCTGCACCCTTGCGGATGTTGTCCGACACGATCCACAGGTTCAGGCCGCGCGGGTGCGACAGATCCTCGCGGATGCGCCCCACGTACACCGCATCGGTGCCCGAGGCATGGGTCACCGGAGTCGGGTAACCACCCGCTTCATGCCGGTCGACCACTTCCACGCCCGGCGAACGCGACAGCAGCTCGCGCGCCGCATCCGGGGTGACCTTGTCGCGGGTTTCGATGCTGACCGCTTCGGAGTGCCCATAGAACACCGGCACGCGCACGGCGGTGGGGTTCACCAGGATGCTGTCGTCGCCGAGGATCTTGCGGGTTTCCCAGACCAGCTTCATTTCTTCCTTGGTGAAGCCGTTGTCCTGGAAGTCGTCGATGTGCGGGATCAGGTTGAAGGCGATCTGCACGGGGAAGCGCTGCGGGTCGATGTCCTGGAAGCTGAGCAGCTGGCCGGTCTGCTTGCCCAGCTCTTCCAGTGCCGAGCGACCGCCGCCGGATACCGACTGGTAGGTGGCCACGTTGATGCGCTGGATGCCGTACTGGCGATGCAGCGGAGCCAGCGCGACCAGCATCTGCATGGTCGAGCAGTTCGGATTGGCGATGATGCCGCGCGGGCGGTTCTTCAGCGCTTCGGGGTTCACTTCGGAGACCACCAGCGGCACGTCGTCGTCGTAGCGGAAGGCCGAGGAGTTGTCGATCACCACCGCGCCGGCGGCGGCGAACTTCGGGCCATATTCCTTGGACACGCTGCCGCCTGCGGAGAACAGCGCGATGTCCACGCCGGTCGGGTCGAACGTGGCCAGGTCCTGGACCTTGACCTTGTTGCCTTCGAATTCGATCTCGCCGCCCGCCGAACGCGAGGACGCGAGCAGGCTGAGCGTGGCGATCGGGAAATTGCGCTCGGCCAGGATGGCCAGCATGGTTTCGCCAACGGCGCCGGTGGCACCGACGACGGCGACGTGGAAACGACGATCTTGATTGCTCATGGGAACCTCTTCAACCGTGATGGGGAGTACCGACCAACGGTCGGTACCTACCGGAATATTCGGGAACGCGGATTGGGCTCGGGGAACCTCGCGCAACAGGCGCGGAGATTCCCTATCGTTTTGCGTCGTCGATTTTTTTGGCGGCCACGGCGTCGGCGTTGATGGCGCTGGGCGGGTTGCCGGCATGCGCGCCCAGGCCGAGCGCGGCCAGCAGGTTGTCCACCGCCAGCTGCACCATGGCGCGGCGGGTGGCCAGGCTGGCGCTGCCGATATGCGGGGTCAGCACGATGTTGCGCAGGGCCAGCAGCTCCGGGCGCACGCTCGGCTCGCCCTCGAATACGTCCAGCCCGGCGGCCGCCAGCCGGCCGTTCGCCAGTGCATCGGCGAGCGCGGCTTCATCGACGATGCCGCCACGGGCGATGTTCACCAGGGTCGCGGTGGGCTTCATTTTCGCCAGTGCGGCGGCGTCGATGATGTGGTGCGAGGCCGCGCTGTAGGGCAGCACCAGCACCAGGTGGTCGGCCTGGGCGAGCAGCGTGTCCAGGTCGACGTACTGCGCGCCGACTTCGGCTTCGGTCGCCTCGGGCAGGCGCGAACGGTTGTGGTAGAGCACGCGCATGCCGAACCCCAGCGCACCACGGCGGGCGATGCCCTGGCCGATGCGGCCCATGCCGAGGATGCCCAGCGTGCTGCCATGGATGTCGGCGCCCAGCATGGTCTGGAACGACCATTGCCCCCACTGCCCCTCGCGCAGCCAGCGCTCGGCTTCGGTGATCCGCCGCGCGGTCGCCATCAGCAGCGCAAAGCCCAGGTCGGCGGTGGTTTCGGTCAGCACGTCCGGGGTGTTGCTGGCCAGGATGCCGGCCGCGCTCAGCGCGCCGATGTCCAGGTTGTTGTAACCCACGCCGACATTGGCAATCGCGCGCAGCTGCGGCGCGTTGGCGATCTCGGCCGCGCCGATGCGTTCATTGAGGGTGATCAGCGCGCCATCGACCTGGGCCAGCTGTTCGGCCAGCATCGCGGGCGTATAGCGGGTGACCTCGTGGGTCATCGCGAGCTCGACATGCTGCCCGAGCTGTTCGATCACATCATCGAACAGGGGCTGGCTGACCCAGACGCGCGGGCGCATGTCAGCCATCGATGGATCCGGGGATGCGCGGCGTGATTTCGCCCACGTCACCGCACTGGGCGCGGTGGCGCAGCGCCTGGTCCATCAACACCAGCGCCATCATCGCTTCGGCGATGGGGGTGGCGCGGATGCCTACGCACGGGTCGTGGCGACCGGTGGTGATCACATCGACCGCAGCACCGCTGGCGTCCACCGTCGCACCCGGCAGGCGCAGGCTCGAGGTGGGCTTGAGCACGATCGAGGCAGTGACCTGCTGACCGGTGGAGATGCCGCCGAGGATGCCGCCGGCATGGTTGCTGGCGAAGCCTTCAGGGGTGATCAGGTCACGGTGTTCGGTGCCCTTCTGCGCGGCGCTGGCAAAGCCGTCGCCGATCTCCACGCCCTTGACCGCGTTGATGCTCATCAACGCCGAGGCGAGTTCGCCATCGAGCTTGCCGTAGATCGGCTCACCCCAGCCCGGGGGCACGCCATCGGCCACCACGTTGACGCGCGCGCCGACCGAATCGCCGGACTTGCGCAGCGCGTCCATGTAGCTTTCCAGCGCGGGGACCTGTTCGGCCACCGGCCAGAAGAACGGGTTGTCTTCCACCGCCGACCAGTCATGGCCGGTCGGGGTGATCTCGCCCAGCTGCGACAGGTAACCGCGCACGGTCACCCCGAAGCGCTGCAGCAGCCACTTCTTCGCAATTACGCCGGCGGCCACGCGCATGGTGGTTTCGCGCGCGGACGAGCGCCCGCCACCGCGCGGGTCGCGGATGCCGTACTTCTGCCAGTAACTGTAGTCGGCATGGCCCGGGCGGAATTGCTGGGCAATGTTGCTGTAATCCTTGCTGCGCTGATCGGTGTTGCGGATCAGCAGCGCGATCGGCGTACCGGTGGTGCGCCCTTCGTACACGCCCGACAGGATCTCGACCTCGTCGGCCTCGCGCCGCGCCGAGGTATGCCGGCTCTTGCCGGTGGCGCGGCGCTGCAGGTCGTGGGCGAATTCGTCGGCACTGATCTCCAGCCCCGGCGGGCAGCCGTCGATCACGCAGCCGATCGCCGGACCGTGCGATTCGCCGAAGGTGGTGACCGAAAGCAGCTTGCCGAAGGTATTGGAGCTCACGGCCGCTGCGCTGCCAGTTCGGTGATGCGGGCGCTGTGGGCGATCAGCTCGCGGCACTCGACCGCGAAGATGCCCATCTGGCCGACCTTGAATTCGACCCACGCAAAATCGACTTCCGGCAGCAGCTTGATCAGATGCTGTTCGGATTCGCCCACTTCGCAGATCAGCAGGCCGTCTTCGCTCAGGTGCAGCGGGGCGTCGCGCAGGATCTTCAGCACCAGGTCCAGGCCGTCGTCGCCGGCACGCAGGCCCATTTCGGGCTCGTACGAGTATTCCTGCGGCAGCGCGTCGGTTTCGTCGTTGGTGACGTACGGCGGGTTGGTCACGATCAGGTCGTAGTGCCGGCCGGTAAGGCCATTGAACAGGTCCGACTTGAGCAGGGTGACGTTGTGCGCCTGCAGGCGCTCCTTGTTCTCTTCAGCCAGCGACAGGGCCTCATCGCTGAGGTCCACGCCGTCCACTTCCCAGTTCGGGTAGTAGTGGCCCATGGCGATGGCGATGCAGCCCGAACCGGTGCACAGGTCCAGCGCGCGGTGTACGTCACGGCCGGCCAGCCACGGTTCGAAGCCGGTTTCGATCAGCTCGGCGATCGGCGAACGCGGCACCAGGGCGCGGCGGTCGCTCTTGAAGCTCAGCCCAGCGAACCAGGCCTCACCGGTCAGGTAGGCGGCCGGCAGGCGCTCGCTGATGCGGCGCTCGAACAGGGCCAGCACCTCGGCCTTCTCCGACCCGAGGACGCGCGCGGCGCCGTAGGCCGGGCCCAGGTCGTGCGGCAGGTGCAAAGCGTGCAGGACCAGCTGGGTGGCTTCGTCCAGGGCGTTGTCGTAGCTGTGCCCGAAGGTCAGCCCGGCGGCGTTGAAACGGCTGGTGCCGTAGCGGATCAGGTCGATGATCGTATGGAGTTCGGCGGCCG
>Ga0209257_1002065_pt1 | contig 21201 bp, 10 predicted proteins | sample AraplaCvi_mCL_r2_FD_184277 | JGI IMG/M metagenome (GOLD analysis project Ga0209257, IMG submission 184277) | Arabidopsis root microbial communities from North Carolina, USA - plate scrape MF_Cvi_mCL_r2 (SPAdes) (version 2) | ecosystem: Host-associated > Plants > Roots > Endosphere | place: USA...
CAAGAGAGGTGCGATGATAGCCCATTCTTCGTCGCTCAATTCGTGACGGCGCATGGCAAACTCCTTTCAAGGAGATTGAATCATACACCGTCAACAAGATGAACCCCGTTTATGGGGACACGGCCTAAGCGCGGAAAGCCAACTCTGGACGTTGCAGTCGTCTGGCCCACAGAGCTCCCACCCTTGCCAAGCGACAAAGTCTGGGAGGAACCTCATCGTCAACACGAAGGCCAGCAGTGCCACGGCGGAACAGACCGTAACGCAATAGTTCTTGTCGCTCAGCAAAGTATATCTCCAACCTGTCGCCGAGACGTAGTCGCGCCCCAATCCATCCCATCCCCCAAGGTTAACCCATGCCAGTCGACAACTCCCCGAACCTCATTTTTTGATCCGAAACAAGGCTACCGAGCCGATGTCGTCAACACCCTTGCGTTCGTAGACAAAGGTTTTCCCGATATCGCTGAAGTTGCAGGTGTCTTCAAACCCGCAGGAACCGTCTCGTTGACCGGGGTTTGAGAAAAAGATTCTGCCATCGCGCTCTCTGATCGACGTCACACGGAACAGAAGGCGCCCGGTTTTGTCACAGAATTCGTTTCCTGCTCTCAAGGTGAGAACATCGAGGTTGCGGATATTGTCTACCGGTATGCATCCCGAAGCCTTGAAGACATCTGTTCCTTCGAGGGTTACGTTGATCGACCCGCCATTTGAAGGAGTTGTTCGCGGCTGCTGTTGGAAGATCTGCAGGGCGATTTGGCGTACTTGTTGCTCGCTAAGGTCGCCGCCGGCGGACTGCCCAGGTGGCCCCATTGGCCCAGGCTCGCCCTGAAGGCCGCGCTCGCCGCGAGAGCCTTGCGGGCCCGGCTCACCCGGATCACCCTTGTCCCCTTTTGGGCCACGAGCGGCAGCTCCTGCAGCGGCCTGTGTCTTCTGCAAGATGTCCTGAAGCTGGGTTACCTGCCCCTTCAGTTGAGCGACCTCAGATTTCGAGGCATCCATTTCATGTTTGATGTCGCTGACATATTGTCCGACGCCAAAGGTTGGGCCGACAACCGCAATTACGGCTCCAATCCCCAAGATGTACTTCATGGCGGTAGAAGTATCAGTCACATGCACCCCCGCGCTTAGTGATGCTGGAATGCATGCCAAACATTCGCGCATGAGTCGAGTAGGTAACGGAAGGCGTGCCCTCGAGGCGAAGCGCCGCGAGGAAGAGGCAAAGCGGAACGAGGCGACATGACCGCCACCCTTGATCAGCAGGCTAGCCGAGGTGCGCCAGCTTATTGTCGCTGCTTGATGGCAGTTAGCCCAGCTTCACCTGCGAAGATCAGGGCAAAACACGGGTCGAGCATGGAACTCGAAACGGTAGGCCGATCCGGATCCGATCGAGCGCGCTGTTGCGGTTAGACACCTTCACAATTTGCGGCGCTTCGATATCCGCTGACTCTAACCGGACGTATATATAGCTCTCAGACTACTGGTGGATCTCTAAGTACCTCATCGAGCCCAGTTCCGATGCGCATGATCAATCACACGACTGCTCCCCCCAATGAGGAGCACTGGGCGTCCGGCGTTTTCTGATAGACGCGCAAAATTCCCAGCTCCGGTGAAAACTTTCCCTGTTCCGGTAACCAGGGAATTTGAAGCTAACACCTTCTGGCAGCATAGCAATTTAGTGCCATTCAGGGTGCCGGAGTAGTCGAGATTACACAATTCCCTGTAAACCGGCCGAAAACAAGGAAATACAATTGCTGAGACTGGTTCGCAGCGGTCTGCTTCCAGCAGGTGATCGTCGGCGGGCGCCGAGGGTCGACCGGCCAATACGAGGCAGGGAAGCGTCTGTTCGACCTTTCGCCGTCGAAGGCGAAGCACTTCCTCAAAGTCGAAGGCGCGGGCCACTACGATATGTACTACAAGCCGGAACATGTTGGCCCAGCGGTCGCAAGGCTAACCGAGTTCTTTTCAGAGCATCTTGCGACGCAGGGTTCGATCCTCCCCTAGGAGCCGGAGTCGAAGCAAGCACGCGGACCTTCTTGGCAGGATGCTGTCCAGGAGGCCTGACCACGAAGATGCCAGCCGTGGGCGGCGGGTGCTTCGGCATCACCTCGATGAGCGCCCCGGATGCGATATGCTGGTCCGTGAGGCCGTTCGGAAGTCTGGCGATGCCAAGACCTTCCAATGCGGCTGCGAGCAGTGCCACTCCGTTGTCGGCCTTGAAGCGGCCTTGCGGTCGGATGTTGAGCACCTGATCGCCATCGTTGACCTGCCAGATCTCCGTTCCCTGCATGAGCGCCTTATGCTTGAGAAGTTCGTCCGGCGTTTCCGGTGAACCATTCGCGGCCACGTATTCCGGGCTTGCGACAAACCTTCCATAGAGAGGTCCGACGCGCCTGGCCACGAGATTGGAATCCGGCAGGTAGCCGATCCGGATGGCGCAATCGAAACCTTCGGTGATGAGATCGACGAAGCGGTCGGTGTAGCACGAGATGACCTGGGGCTGTGGGTGTCGGCGCGCCATCTGAGAGAGGACAGGGGCGAAGTGGGTCGGTCCGAACGACAAAGGGGCGGCGACCCTTAGACGCCCGCGCAGCTCGCCCGCCGGCAGGATCGTTTCGCGTGCCACGTCGATCTCCGCCGAGATCCTCGCCGAGTAATCGCGAAACGTCGCGCCTTCCTCGGTCAGTGCGATGCCGCGTGTCGTGCGTGCGACGAGCTGCACGCCCAGCTCCGCCTCCAGGCGCGCGATGCGTCGGCTCACCATGGACTTTGAGACGCCAAGCCGTTGCGCGGCGGGCGTGACCCCTCCCGTGTCGGCGACTTCCACGAAGGTCCTGAGATCGTCGATTTCCATTTCGCGTTCCCCTTTCTGCAACACAGCTCGCGTTTCCGAGGGCTACCGCATCAGGGCTGGCGCTGACAAGGTTTTCGTTGATCGACGTCCCACGAGCGCGTTCACACTCTCGACGAACCATCAAAAAGGATATTTCATGACCTTTCGTAACGGCCTCGCCTCGCTTCTGCGCCCCGAAGACTCGGTGCTCGTCCTCATCGACCATCAGCCATATCAGCTTGCGAACGTGAACAGCCACGAGCCGACGATGGTGGTCAACAACACGGTCGGCCTGGCGAAGGCGGCCAAGGCCTTCAACGTTCCTACCATCCTCACCACGGTGATCGCGGAACGAGGCGGCAATCTGTTCCCGCAGATCGCTGACGTTTTCCCCGGCCAGGAAATCATCGACCGGACGCTCATCAACACATGGCAGGATCCGAAGGTCGTCGACGTGGTGAAGGCAACAGGCCGCAAGCAACTGATCATCGCCGGTCTCTGGACGGAGGTGTGCGTCGCCATGCCGGCAATCCAGGCCGCGGGTGAAGGCTGGGATGTGACCGTCATCACGGATGCATCGGGAGCAGTCTCCACCGAGGCGCACCAGGTTGCAATCCAGCGAATGATCGCAGCCGGCGTTAACATGATGACCTGGCTGGCGCTCGCTGCCGAATGGCAGCGCGACTGGGCCCGTGCCGAACAGGCTGCGAAGATCACCGATGTCATCGTCCAGCATTCTGGCGGGAGCGGCATTGCCTATCTGTGGGAGCAGCAGTTGCTCAACACTACCGCGCCCAAGGCTGGCGCTGGAGCGTAAGCGCACCTAAAAAGAGGGGCGGGCACGCCATGCGTCTCCGCTTCTCGCTATGAATGGATGATCATCGGCCGAAGAAGAGGACGTTACACATGAGCTGGAACCCCGCCGTCGAACCAGGATGCCCTGATGAGGTCGGCGTGGACGCGATCGAAACGTTGATCGTTCCCCGCGCCCGCGACTTGGGCGGCTTCGAGGTCCGACGCGCGCTACCTGCGCCGAATCGCCAGATGGTCGGCCCGTTCATATTCTTCGACCAGGCCGGTCCCGCCGAACTCCTGACCGGGCAGGGCGTCGACGTTCGACCCCATCCGCATATCGGTATCGGCACCGTGACCTACCTCTATCAAGGCGACTTCCATCACCGGGACAGCACCGGTGCCGACCAGATCATCAGGCCAGGCGAGTTGAACTGGATGATCGCAGGCAAAGGCGTCTCGCATTCGGAGCGCACGAGTGCGGCGGCAAGGAGCGGCCCGAACAGCCTGTTTGGAATACAGACGTGGCTCGCCCTGCCTGATAGCCACGAGGACGTAGCGCCTTCTTTCGAGCACCACGGCAGGAACACGCTTCCGATGATTGAAGACAAGGGCGTTTCGGCGCGGCTGATCCTTGGAAACGCCTACGGAGAGCGCGCTCCCGCCAGGATGTTCTCGGAGACCTTCTACGCCGACGTCAAGCTGGATCCTCTCGCTCGCCTGCCCATGCCAGACGAGCATGAGGACCGTGCGATCTACGTCGTTGAAGGATCGATCTCGGTCGCCGGACAGGAGTTCGGCACGATGCAGATGATGGTGTTCCGTCCCGGAGACAGGATAACCGTCGCGGCTGGCGAGCAGGGCGCACGCATCATGATACTCGGGGGCGCAACGTTCTCCGGGCCAAGATACATCTGGTGGAACTTCGTCGCCTCGTCGATGGAACGTATCGAAGAAGCCAAGGCCGAATGGCGAGCGGGAAAGTGGGGCGAGGGCCGTTTCGACCTTCCCGCCGACGACCGCGCGGAGTTCATACCTTTGCCTGATTGAAGCCGCTCGTCATCCTCAAGGCAAGGGGCTGGGTCCGCTGCGATACAATGAAAGTGGCGGGACAGTGCATCGAGAAAACGATCGATGGACTGCACGAAGCGGATGAGGCTATTGCTGACGTGGTAGATCAGCTCTGTTGTTTTGCGTGTTGGGATGTTCGCTTGGTGAGTGAGGCCGTCTTCTTATTTCTCGCGCGCCTCGGCCCAGTGTGGACAGGTAACAAAATCAGTCGTCGCACCCTCGGACTGACCTTTGGGCATATAGACGATGTCGCCGGGGCCTGCAGTAACCGTTCCATCGCTGGTGGATACCGACAGTCGGCCCTCAAGGACGATCATCGTGTCGTCTACTCTCATCGTCTCCGTCAGTGACTGACCTGGAGCATACCGGCCATAGCCGATCGACACAGGGCCACCGTTTTTCTCGTCCACCAGGTTTCCTACATAGATGTCGGCACCCTGTCCGGGCGATTTGACGAACTCCGCGTCCGAGATGCTGAACTTTTGGACCTTCATCTACGACCTCCCATGTTTCCGCTTGAGATAGCGCAAACTTCAGTGAGGCCAACCATGATGCCGTGGAGAAAGATATGACCTAGAAGACCTGCTCCGCGCCGACGCACGAACAGCGGAAATATCATGAGATCCGCAATGCGGCTGAACGTTCGATGTTAGACAAAGTCTTCAGGGCGATCGACGTCGCAGCTGCCGAAGTCGCCGACGGTTTCAAGGAGGCGGGGCTGGAATTCGAACCGACCAGCAGGGAGTATTTCATGTTCACAGTTCAGCAGGTGATGTTCGTCCGCCTGTGCGGCGGCGATCCAGACACGCTTAAAGGTGGCGATCCCGAACTCGGTCAGCGGATTGTCAACAATGGCCATCATATCATCGACAGCTATTGGCGAGGCGCTTGAGGTCTTGAATGGACTGAGGAGGGAACTTGTAAAACCAATCCGCCTGAGCAGGCGGAACAGATACTAGGATCGGTCTTCAGAACGGCGACAAGGTGCTTGGTTCCCGGAACTCTCGACCAAGCCAATCCTTTGCACATTGCGGTCCGGTGGAAGTCGGGCTGCTACGATGAGCAAGTTTAGTACATTGGTCAGGATCGCGTATGGGCGCCTTAGGCCGCTGAATTGTTCACGTTTACTACCGTAAGATCAGCATGGTCGACGGTTCGTATCTTATCAAGAGCTGGAATAGGTTCAAATCTTGCTCTCCACTTTATCCCGCGCTACAGCACGTCAAACTTCGCTATCGTTCGCGGAATGCTCGAGAAGCGACCTCCACAAGCGGAGAAAACAGATATTCTAGAATGCGTCGGGAGCCGGTTTTAATTTCAACTGTAACGGACATTCCTGGTGTGAGCGCAACCATCACGCCATCGGCTTCGACCACATCTTTCGCGGGCCGGAGGGTAACAGGAAATACAAGGTTCTGGACTCGTTCAGCGCCGGAGAAGGAACGATCGCGAGATGACGACGTCGCATTTGGATTTCCTTCAATCAGTTGGGCATCCTGCTGGGGCAGGGAATCCGTCGCGATTTGTTTGACAGTCGCTTCAAGTGAACCATAGCGAGTGAAAGGAAATGATTCGACTTTCACGACTGCCGGCTGTCCTGGCTGAATAAAGCCGATATCCCGATTCAGGACGTACACTTCGATTTCCAGCTCTGAGTCAAGAGGAACTACTCGCGCGAGATCCTGGCCAGTGGTTACCACCTGTCCAAGTGTGAATACTGCCGACGCTTGCAGGATACCTTCAACCGGGCTTTCGATAACCAGTTGCTTCCGCTGGCTTTCCACCTTTGCCAATAGGTTGCGCAATTCTTCGGCCTCCCGTTCCGATTGGCCAAGTTTTTGGGCCTGATCACTCACAAACGTGCGGACTGTCTTATCAATCTCGGCGCTGAAAACAGTTACACCAGCACTTGCGACCGTCATCTCGCCCACCAGTGTGACCAAATCCGTCTCTCTCGTTTTCAGAAGTTCGGTCGCGTCGATAACGCTGGAAATGGTACCGGCAGTTCGAGACACCAACGTGTTTCGCATATCCACTCTCTGCCGCAACGTCTCGATGAGCGATCGCTGAGCTTCGATCTCTGCGGTCTTCTGTTGCCGTTCGGCTTCTTTTTGAGAACGTTGCGCCCGCAATGCAGAAAGCGTCGATTCCAACTCATCTAAACTTACGAGAAGGATCTGCTCCTCTCGACGTCGGATATCTGCCGGGACGGTCGGACTCCAACTAATATTGACTTCCGACGACGCTAGGCCCTGGCGCGCTGCGGCAATAGCCGCTCGCCTGCGCGTGGCCTCAGCTTCTGTGGAATTGAGCTTATCGCGCAATCCCTTTTCTTCCGACAGGGCTTGTGTCGGATCTAGTTCCAGCAATATGTCGCCGGCCTTGACATGGGTGCCGTTGGCGGGCGGCAGCCTCACCACTTCACCTGTAACAATTGGCTGAATGACCTTCACCTTGCCGTTAGGTTGAAACTTGCCCTGCGAGACTGCGACGATATCGACGTGCCCTACATAAGCCCAGATCAGAGCCGTCGCCGCGAACAAACAGATCAGTGTGAGGATGGCCGTCTGCACAGGTGACGGCGGCGTCTCAAGAATTTCAAGCGCGGGTGCCAGAAACTCCTGATCAGCGCGGTTTGCGCGCGTTGACGATGAACGTGCCTTGCTCGTTTTCATGGAGCGCCAACTTCGCTTTGAAGAGCCCAAAGCTTGGAGTAGATCCCGCCTTTGTTGGCCAACAACTCGGAATGCGAACCGCTTTCAACAATTCGCCCGTCGGCCATCCCTAATATGCGGTTACAGGTGCGGACTGCAGCCAGACGGTGGGCGATGATGATCACCGTACGGTTTCTGGCGATTCTCATCATATTCGTCTGGATTACACGCTCACTTTCGTAGTCGAGCGCGCTGGTCGCTTCGTCAAAAATCAGAATAGGTGGATTGGTTGCGAGGGCGCGAGCGATCGCGATCCGCTGCCGCTGGCCCCCGGAGAGGTTCGCCCCGCGCTCTTCGATCATCGTGTCGTAGCCTTGCGGCAACTTGGCGATGAACTCATCAGCTCCGGCAAGCTTGGCGACGGACATCACTTCCGCGCGCGACATAGCGGGGTTGGCGAACGCTACGTTGTCGTGAATGGAGCGATTGAACAGGATATTTTCCTGAAGAACGACACCAATATAGCTACGAAGCCAGGAAGGATCTACATTGGAGAGATCCACTCCATCGAGAAGAACCTGCCCCTCCTCAGGCAGATAGAGTCGCTGTAGAAGCTTTGTCAACGTTGATTTTCCGGAGCCAGATGCGCCGACGATACCGATAACCTCTCCGGGTGCGATATCTAGCGTGATCGACTTCAGTACTTCGGGCGATCCGGTGCGATAGCGAAAGGTGACGTTCCTCATGCTGATTGCGCCCCTCGGCTTTGGGAGCATGATGCGCTGTTGCGGCATGGGTTCGATGGGGGAATTGAGCAGGTCACCGAGCCGTTCAATTGAAATTTGGACCTGCTGAAAGTCCTGCCAGAGCTGAGACAACCTCAAAACGGGCTGGGTAACCTGAGCAGCAAGCATGTTGAAGGCAATCAACGCTCCGATCGACAGTTCACCATCGATTACCGCCTGCGCGCCGAAGTATAGCAGAAAAGCAGCCGACAGCTTGCTCACATATTGAATCGCATTTTGGCCGACTGCGCTCAATCGTGTGGCATCGAATGCGGTGCGCACATAGGCGGCAAGCTTCTCCTCCCATTGCGATTGCAGGATCGGTTCAACAGCGCCAGCCTTGACAGTATGTATCCCAACTACGGCTTCGACGAGAAACTGCTGGCTAAGCGCACCCCTATTGAACTTTTCATTGATCAGATCGCGAAGCGGAGGGCGAATGAGTATGCCTATGAGTACATAGATCGGGATCGAGGCGACGACGATCAGTGTCAGTTGGGGGGAGTAAGCGTATAGCACCGCGATAAAGACGAACGTGAAGATCAGATCCAGCAAGGAGAACAGCGCCTGCCCCGTCAGAAAGCTTCGTATCGTCTCCAGTTCTCGCACGCGTGCCACGGTCTGTCCGGCGGAGCGGCTTTCGAAATATTGGAGTGGTAATCTCAGCAGATGGCGGAAGAGCTTCTGTCCCAGCTCGACGTCGATACGATTTGTCGTATGCGACAGGACGTAGGTCCGAAGATACTGAAGCGTGACATCGAAAATTCCGATAATGACGATGCCGGTGACCAAAACCGTAAGTGTAGAATAGCCTTTGTGCGACAAGACCTTGTCGACTACCAGCTGGAAAAAGAGTGGCGTAACGAGGGCAAATACCTGGATGAAGAGAGAAGCAAGTAGCACGTGTGCTATCGGCTTGCGGTATCGCCATATCGACGGCAAGAACCATTTCAGTCCAAAACTGCGTGGATCGACACCTGCCCCTCCGGCACGGCGGGTGAGAAGGATAATGCGATCGTCAATCAAGGATAGAAGGTCATCTGCGTTGACGAAGCGATCATGCTTGCTGATGGGATCGACCAGACGAAATCGTTTGCCATCGACGATGCCCGCGAAAACGTGGTAAGTGCCGTCGACAAGCTGGACCATGGCCGGCACGGGAACGGTTCTCAGCCGGTCCTGCGTAATCCTTCTGATCAGCCTTGCTTTCAGTCCAATCAGCTTGGCCGCGCGCAGCACGTCGCGATCGTCGGCGCAGCGGCCGATCAGGGCCAATTCCCGCTGCAGGGATTCCGGGTCAGCTGCAATGTGATAAAAGGCCGCAATACCGCAAAGTGCGCGGAGACCTGAATCCAGCCTCTGAGCTGGCTGCGGCCGAGCGTCAACGCTATTCATTCCCCGATCAAGTCCCCCACAACCTCGTTATGTCAGGCTACCCAAGCCCTATTGTTCTATGCAAACTGGAAGTTTGACTGCTGCAGGCTGGATAGAGTGACGGACTGCAGGGTGACGGAATTGTTCGGGTCGGCGGTGATGACGACGTTGGAGCCCGACTGCACGGAGTGCGAGAGCAGCTGTGCCCAGTTGGCGAAGATCGCCTTGTCGAACTGGATGATGTCGCCGCCGGCCACCGAGAAGTCGGTGACGATGTCTTGGCCGAAGTTCGGCGTGAACACGAAGGCGTCGCTGCCTGAGCCACCGGTCAGGGTATCGTTGCCTTCGCCGCCATAGATCTCGTCGTTGCCGGCCCCGCCGCTGATCGCGTCGTTACCCTCTCCGCCGAACAGCCAGTCGCCGCCATCACCGCCGTTGACCGCGTCGTTGCCCTGGAAGCCATAGATGACATCCGCATCCGCGGTGCCGGTCAGCGTCTCGTTGAACACGGGCCGGGTGCCCGTCTGCGAAAGCGCGACCTCAACCAGGGTCGGATTGAACGCGACGATGTCGGCTTTGCCGTCGCCATTCACGTCGCCGACCAGCCGCGGATTGGCGGCGTCGTTCGTCCAGCCGCCGGCCGCCGCCGAGCTTCCGAACTTGTTGAAGAGGCCGTAATAGATGTCCGAGAAGGTTCCGTCGGCTTTGCCGAAGGCAACCTCCGGACCGTTGGCGCCGAAGGCGACGATATCGACCCGGCCGTCGCCGTTGACGTCTGCGACCTCACGTGGGTACTGGTCCGCATTCAGCCACCCGCCCGCTTCAGGGCTGTGGCCGAACTTGCCCGCCAATCCGGTAATCGGTAGCTCGAAGGTTCCATCCGCCTTGCCGAGCGCGACCTGAACCCCGTCGGCGCCAAAGGCGACGATGTCGGCCCGTCCGTCGCCATTCACGTCGCCGATCCGGCGCAGCCACTTCGTCGAGTCGTTCCAGCCAACCGTCGACACGAAGTAGCCCGTCAGCCCGGCAGCAGGTGTCGAGAACGTACCCGTTGCTGTCCCAAGCGCCACCATGACCTGGTGGGATCCGAATGCCACGATATCGTCGCGTCCGTCACCATTCACATCGCCGACATAGCGGGGATAAAGCGTCGCGCTATACCATCCACCACCATAACCATCGGGATCTCCACCAAAATAGCCGTTCAATGCGATATACATTGCCCCAAACGTACCGTTTGCCTGACCGAGAGCAGCATAGACAGCAGTCGATCCGAACCCAACGATGTCAGCCCGTCCATCGCCGTTCACGTCGCCGAACTGGCGAGGGTAAACAGTTTCGTTGCTCCAGCCAGTAGCCGAAACGAACGCCGGAAGTGCAGCAATCGGTGCTGCAAACGTCCCACCTGCCTGGGCAAGCGAGACTTTGACGCCGTCACTTGCAAAACCGACGATATCGGCCCGTCCGTCGCCATTGACGTCGGCCATCCGGCGCGGCGTCACGTTCTGACTGGCCCAGCTGCCTGCGGATGCCGCGCTGCCGTATGCGTTGGAAAGGGCGGTGATCGGCGAGGCGAAGTGCTGGTAATCACCGACCGCCTCGTCGCCGCCGATCGTCATGTCCTGGCCGAGGATCATGTTTGCGGCGCGGCCGATGTTCATCACCTGGCCGTTGTCGAACTCCAGCAGTTCGATCTTGTTGGCAGCAGACGCCCAGTTCTTGATGGTGATCTTGTCCTTGATGTCCTTGATCACCAGGGCGTCGTTCGCCAGATCCCTCACCGAGATGATCAGGTCGTTGCCGTACTTCTGGATAATGATGTCCTCGATCCCGATCCCCGCGCCAAACCGGATCCGGTCACCAAGCATCAAACCGCCGACAGGCACGTTGCTGCCCCTGTCGGAGACTGCGCCAAACTGGAAGTTTGACTGCTGCAGGCTGGATAGAGTGACGGACTGCAGGGTGACGGAATTGTTCGGGTCGGCGGTGATGACGACGTTGGAGCCCGACTGCACGGAGTGCGAGAGCAGCTGTGCCCAGTTGGCGAAGATCGCCTTGTCGAACTGGATGATGTCGCCGCCGGCCACCGAGAAGTCGGTGACGATGTCTTGGCCGAAGTTCGGCGTGAACACGAAGGCGTCGCTGCCTGAGCCACCGGTCAGGGTATCGTTGCCTTCGCCGCCATAGATCTCGTCGTTGCCGGCCCCGCCGCTGATCGCGTCGTTACCCTCTCCGCCGAACAGCCAGTCGCCGCCATCACCGCCGTTGACCGCGTCGTTGCCCTGGAAGCCATAGATGACATCCGCATCCGCGGTGCCGGTCAGCGTCTCGTTGAACACGGGCCGGGTGCCCGTCTGCGAAAGCGCGACCTCAACCAGGGTCGGATTGAACGCGACGATGTCGGCTTTGCCGTCGCCATTCACGTCGCCGACCAGCCGCGGATTGGCGGCGTCGTTCGTCCAGCCGCCGGCCGCCGCCGAGCTTCCGAACTTGTTGAAGAGGCCGTAATAGATGTCCGAGAAGGTTCCGTCGGCTTTGCCGAAGGCAACCTCCGGACCGTTGGCGCCGAAGGCGACGATATCGACCCGGCCGTCGCCGTTGACGTCTGCGACCTCACGTGGGTACTGGTCCGCATTCAGCCACCCGCCCGCTTCAGGGCTGTGGCCGAACTTGCCCGCCAATCCGGTAATCGGTAGCTCGAAGGTTCCATCCGCCTTGCCGAGCGCGACCTGAACCCCGTCGGCGCCAAAGGCGACGATGTCGGCCCGTCCGTCGCCATTCACGTCGCCGATCCGGCGCAGCCACTTCGTCGAGTCGTTCCAGCCAACCGTCGACACGAAGTAGCCCGTCAGCCCGGCAGCAGGTGTCGAGAACGTACCCGTTGCTGTCCCAAGCGCCACCATGACCTGGTGGGATCCGAATGCCACGATATCGTCGCGTCCGTCACCATTCACATCGCCGACATAGCGGGGATAAAGCGTCGCGCTATACCATCCACCACCATAACCATCGGGATCTCCACCAAAATAGCCGTTCAATGCGATATACATTGCCCCAAACGTACCGTTTGCCTGACCGAGAGCAGCATAGACAGCAGTCGATCCGAACCCAACGATGTCAGCCCGTCCATCGCCGTTCACGTCGCCGAACTGGCGAGGGTAAACAGTTTCGTTGCTCCAGCCAGTAGCCGAAACGAACGCCGGAAGTGCAGCAATCGGTGCTGCAAACGTCCCACCTGCCTGGGCAAGCGAGACTTTGACGCCGTCACTTGCAAAACCGACGATATCGGCCCGTCCGTCGCCATTGACGTCGGCCATCCGGCGCGGCGTCACGTTCTGACTGGCCCAGCTGCCTGCGGATGCCGCGCTGCCGTATGCGTTGGAAAGGGCGGTGATCGGCGAGGCGAAGTGCTGGTAATCACCGACCGCCTCGTCGCCGCCGATCGTCATGTCCTGGCCGAGGATCATGTTTGCGGCGCGGCCGATGTTCATCACCTGGCCGTTGTCGAACTCCAGCAGTTCGATCTTGTTGGCAGCAGACGCCCAGTTCTTGATGGTGATCTTGTCCTTGATGTCCTTGATCACCAGGGCGTCGTTCGCCAGATCCCTCACCGAGATGATCAGGTCGTTGCCGTACTTCTGGATAATGATGTCCTCGATCCCGATCCCCGCGCCAAACCGGATCCGGTCACCAAGCATCAAACCGCCGATGCTACCCGGGTCGGAAATCGTATCCTTTCCATCGCCTCTGCCAAAGGAATACTGATCGTTCGAGTTCGTTCCCTTGAGTTTGTCGCCTGCCGGAGTACCGGTGATGACAACGGTTTTCCCGTTAGGGTCAACAACCGCTCGGTTGATCTCAAGGACGGATCCATCCTGCTTGTAGGTCGTCACGACACGGACGATGCTACCGTCAGCCCGCATAGTGGCTTCATCTTTCGAATCAACCACGCCATCATTGTTGCCGTCCTTCAACAATACGGTAGTATTGCCGTCGGCGCTGACCGTCATCGTACCTGACGCGATCGTGGTGCCGGCACTGTTATAATCGACTATGGAGGTGACGGAACGGCCGTCGATCAGAATGTTGGTGGTCTCGACATGCTCATATGTGCCGTTATTGTCGTAGTCGCTTTTGACGACCTTCGTCAGTCCGTCAGCGCTCAAGGTTGCCGACAGCTTCGCCGCGATGGCGGAATTCCACGTAATCACTCCTGGATCCAATGACGGCGTCAATGCGGCTCCAGTATTGACGATCGTTGCAGCCCATGCACCTGTTATGTCCCACACGACAGTTTCCGTATGGTCGATGTCGCCATCGCCATCGTCGTCGCGGGTAATGTTCTGAGTTCGACCGTCAGCACTGACGGTCATCGTCTCCTCCCGCATCACGGCGTTGGATGCAGTATAGTCCGTAGTAATCCGCTTCGAACTGCCGTCGGCATTATTCGTTGTGGCGACAATCCGTGTTTGGTCAAACGTCCCATCGCCGTCAAAATCCCAGTGTACGCTTGATGATCTTCCATCGAAGCTTTCGGAATTTATTACCCGGCTTTCAAGATTTCCGCTGGTAGAATAGTTGGAAAGAGTCTTGATGGAACCTCCATCGATTAGCCGCTCGTCCAACTCGATTTGATCGATTTTGCCGTCTCCCAGGAGATCGCGCTCGGTCAAGGAGATTAATCCGTCACCATGGATGGTTTTGGTGACGATTGCGGTCACGCTGCCGTCAAGGTTTTTCTCGGTCCTTATGGAACGGCTTCCCCCATCGGCCAGGGATTTGGTGAATTCCGTTTGTGTGCGGTCGAAGGTCCCATCGCCGTTCAAGTCCTCCTGGACGGTCAAGGTCCGTCCATCCGCGCTTGTTAGTGTCACATATTTGGAAAGGGTTGAGGCGTCTGCCTTCTTATGGGTGACGGTGCGTGTGCGGGTACCGTCGATATTGATCACCGTAACGTCGGTGAAGGTCTCCGTGGTGTTTCCGCCTGGCGCCGCCTTGGTTAGCGACACTGACGTAGACAGGCCGTTGCCCGAAACGGTGGTCACCTTCTGTGTCGTCATGGCACCGGCGGTGTAGTTCGTTACAGTCCGCGTCTCGGAGCCGTCGGCGTTGAGGGTGACGACTTCTGCTTCGCTCTTGGCATACGAACCTGAGCCGGTCAGATCCCACTGTCTGTTGACACTGAGACCGTTGCCGCTGGTAGTGATGACTGCCTTGTTGCGCAACGTTCTGACTTCGGACGACGGATATGTGACGTTGAACTCCGAAATTGTCCGGACCCGACTGCCGTCAGCGTTGATCACCGTGACATCGGTTGACGCCCAGTCAAACCGGTTGAGCGACGCCAAAGCCTGCGACGTGTGCTCCCGAGTTATCGAAAGGCCATCGGCGCTCGTCGTAACTGTCGTCTTCCCAATAACGGTCGAGCCGCTGTAGTCGACATACGTCGCGACCGAACTACCTGTCGCGAGAAGGGTCGCGGTGACGATCTGGTCATTGACCGAATTGCCGTCCAGGTCTTTAGATGTGGTTGTCGTCAGCTTGTCGCTGCTGACGGCAACAGTGACCTTGTCATTGAGTGCGTTGCCGGTATTGTAGTTGCTGGTCGTGGCGACGGTGCTGCCGTCGGCGTTCAGGACAGTGCTCTTCACCTCTTTGCGAGAGAAAGCGCCGTTGCCGTTTGCATCCCAGAGGCTCGTCACAGTCTGGCCGTCGGCACTGGTGTCGATTGTGCTACGGTGCTGGAGTGAACCGCCTTGGTCGAGTTCGCTTATCGTACGCGTCGTGCTTCCATCGGCATTGTAGACGGTTGCGTCGGTGATCTCCCGCTCATAGACGGAATCCCCGTCCAGATCGATCTGGATTGTATCGACGAGACCGTTACCGCTAACCGTTGAGACGACCTTGGACTCCAGGGCTGAGTTGAACGTAGAGACAGTCGTCGTCTTGCTGCCATCGACATTGACGAAAATGGCGGTGGTCTGATCGTCAACAGCGTTGCCGTCAAAATCGGTATTGACCGTAATTGCCTTCTGATCCGCCGAGGTCGTGGTTGTCGTCCTGGAGATCAGCGTCGAGTTGGATATCGTGTTTCGGCTTTGGGTCTTGACGGTGCTGCCATCAGAGTTCAAGGCCAGCGTGTCGGTGTCCTTGACGTCCATGACGCCATCACCGTTGTAGTCCGTTTGCGTGGTAACGGACAGCCCCGTGGCATTGGTGTTGATCGTTTTCGTGGTCAGAACCGAGGCGTTCTGGCTGCTCTCCGTGATCGTCTGCGTGCGCGAGCCGTCGGAATTGAAGCCTGTGGAGTCAGAAACGATCCGTTCGTAGACGCCGTTGCCGTCGCGATCTGATTTGGTGTCGATCGAATAGCCATTTGCCTTTGTCCAGACGTAGTTCTTCGACAGAACAGTGTTGTTCGCGCTGAGGTTGGATACGATCCGCGTCGTCGATGAGTCGGCACCGATGGCGGTGACGTCGGTGACGACACCATCCCAGGTGCCGTCGCCATTGACATCCGTCCTGGTGGTGATCGATAGCTTGCTGGCGGAGGTTGCCTGCTCAACCTTGCTCTTCAGCGTGCCGTTTGCGTTGTACTCGCTTGTCGTCAGCGTGCGGATGCCCACGGCACTCAGGGAATCCACGACCACCAGATCGTTATGGTTGTCGCCATTGGCATCGGTTTGCGTTGTCAGCGTCCGCTTGTCGGCGCTGAGTGTTGAGATGTTCTTCCGCGCCAGCGAGCCGTTGCGATTGTTGGCGATCACAGTGGTAGTGCGGCTGCCGTCGCCGTTCAGCACGATCGTTTCGGTCGTCGTTGAGTCGAAAAGCCCGTCGCCGTTGATGTCCTGCTGCACCGTCGTCGTCAGGCCATTGGCGCTCCGCGTCGTCACCGTCTTGCCGATCAGACTATCGTTGCGGCTTCTCAGAAGCTCGGTCGCCGCGCTGCTGCCATCGCCGTTCAGCGTCACAGCACTGCTCTTCCTGCGGTCATAGAAGCCGTCACCGTCCAGATCGGATAGCAAGGCAACTGAAAGTCCATCGGCGCTGGTGTTCGTCTGTTCCTTGGCGAGGAGCGCGCCATTGGTGGCGAGTGTCGATACGGTCTTGGTGCTCGCGCCCGCCGCATCAGTGAGAATCGAGGTGGTCTGGTCCCAAGCACCATCGCCATTGATGTCGTCATTCAGGGAGATCGCCCGCTGATCGGCGCTAACGGACTGCACCGACTTCGACAGAAGCGTATTGTTCCCGCTCTTTACCGTTTTGGTGACGGTCCGTGTGCCGCTCGTATCGATGGCACTCACCTCGGCCGCTGTGCGGTCGAAGGCCGCATCGCCCGTCAAATCCTGCTGCACGGTCTTCGAAAGCCCGTCGTCAGAAGTGGTCGTCACGGTCTTGCCGCGCAGCGTGTTGTTGCGGTCGGACCTTTGTTCGGTAATCACGACGTCGCCATTTGCCAAAATGGTGGTGACATAGCTCTGCCTGACGTCAACGAGCGCATCACCGTTTTGGTCTGTATTGACGCTCCGGGTCGCGCCGTTGGCGCTTGTCGTCGTAACCTCACTGAAGATCAGCGCGTTATCGGCGCCGCGCTCGCTGACTGTCTTCGTCCGGCCACCGTCGGCGTTGACGACCGTCGCTTCCGTTCGGGTCAGTTCATAGGCGCCATTGCCCTCGCGGTCGGTCTTGATGGTCTTCGTCAGGCCGTCGGCTGTGACGGTGATCAGCACGTCCTTCAAAAGCGCGCCGCTGACCGAGAGCTCCTTCGTCCGAGTCGATGAACTGCCATCGGCATTCTTGGTATATTGCTGCGTCTGGTTGTTGACGCCGTCGCCGTCCTGGTCGAGTTCGGTCAGCACAGACTTCAGATCAGCGCTGGTGGTCGTCTTCATCCTGTCCGCCAGCGATCCGTCGGCACGGAAGTTCGAGACGGTCTCGCTCTTCGAGCCGTCACCGTTCAACACCCGCTGCACGCTCTGGGAACGATCGACAACGGCGTCGCCGTCGTCGTCGTGCTGGGTTGTGGTGGTCAGGCCATCGGCGCTGACGGTGATGAGTTCCTTGAAGGCGAGGCTGCCATCTGCATTGTAGGCTTTGATATCCGTGGTCGTCGAACCGTTCGCGTTGATCGTTGGTGTGCGGACGATCTTGTAGCCCTTGTCCTCCATGGCGAAGACAGCGTCGCCGACTAGGCCGGTCGTGCCATCGGCGCGGGTGAATTTCGAGGTTCCGGCAATAGCAGACCCGTCCGTATACGACTGTCCGCTTCCGGTTGCAGTTAGATCAATGGACACGACGCCCAGTGCCGCAAGCGTCACCAACTGACCGTTGACCATGATCCGAAAGTCGGACCAGCGTGCGTCGCCGCTGTCGAGCGTTCCATCGTGGTCGGTATCGAATACCTTTTTCAGGGCATCGAAATCGCTCTCCGAACCAGGATCCCATTCGGTAAAGATAAATTCTTTCTTGTCGCTGATCTTTCCGTCGCCGTCAGCATCCAGAACCAGCACGCCGTCGCCTGCATCGACCCAGGCAGTCCGGTGCCCGTAGCCGTCACCCTCCATCTCGACGAAGGTATGGGACGTATCCAATTGCTCGATTGAGAGACCATCGCCGTCAAGATCGAACAAAACCGGTTTGCCGCTGGAGGTGTCATCCGGTTCCGACAGCCATTCGCTTAGCGTAGGGACCGACGACCAATCGTCGTCTGCCGCAGGCTTCTCGCCCAATCTCGCCTGGTTCTGGGCAGTGTGCTCACGGAGGGCCGCATACGCTGCATCCGAATAAATGGAGACACCGGCAGACGCGGCATATGCCTCGAGATAGCTATGGCCGCCGGCAAAGGCCCTGTCGGCAATGTGCTCCGGTGATCCGACCTCATTGCCATATCTCGAAGGTCCGAGAGACTCGTGAAAACCTGTAGCTGACTGCGGCGAGTGGCTGGCCTCAGTCTTCTCCGCGTACTGGCGAACGCTGTAAGACATATAGCTGTCAAAATCTTCGCTATAGGATCTTCCAGCCATTTCCTTATATGCGACGCTGAACACGGCTTGCGACAGCCAGCTGTTGCCATAGGTCGCTTGAGCCGTAAACGCACCGGTCAAGCCCCAGCCAACTGGCGTGCCGGCGTAACCTTTCGAACCGCCCATTGAATCGTAGTAATAATCAAGCGCATCGCCATCGAGAACCGTGTCCCCATAACCAGGAACGTCGAACGCCATTGCGATCGCTCCAAAATCGTCAATACCTCTCCTATCGTGGGCTATGTCCGCAGACATGTTATGCACTCGGACACCACCAGCGACATAGGTATGCAGATCCTCAACCTCGAAATTGTAGGTCTGCCAACCGTCAACATAAACAGGCTGAAGGGCAGCATTGCCAGCCACCATGCCCTGGACCTCGGCTCGCTCAAATAGGTCAGCCGTTTCGGCCGAATAGACGATCCGCTCGGCAGTCACCTCGGCAAGCTCACCCGACGCCAGAACAACGGTTGCACGACCTGCCGCGATCATATCTTCGATCGGAGGGAACTGACCAAACTGGTCAAGGAAGTGGTGGCCCGGCGTGCTTACCAGCTCGCGTGCCTCGCCAGCCTCTTTCCAGGTGAGCCGCAACCACTCCGTCGTCACATTGCGGAACAGACGGGTGACCCGGCGTGGAACCAAGGCGCCACGGCCAATGTCCACCGAAGGGTCGAAGGTTAGAACAATTTCGCCGACGCAAAGGTCGGAGATGGGGATGGATCTGCCGACGCCATTAGCCACTAAAGTGGAGGAGGTAAAGCACTGCGGCACGGGACTAATAGCATGGGCGATTTCGCCGGTTATTTTGTCAAAGTAAGCGTAAATGCCAATATTTGAAAATATTAATTGACCAACCAAGTTATTAAAAGCTGCGGAGAATGGTCCAATTTTCCCCGTATTTCCTATTCCTATAGTTTCTATTACGACATATCCATTTTTGTAGGATACGTGCCTCGCAACAGCGCCAGGATAAAGCGGATGCTGGCCAATCTGGCCGGCATATGTATCCATTGTAATGTTCACTACAGTTTTATTCTTGGAATCCACGAGATGCTGTACAAATCCAGGACCTAATGTATCGGTTACTGAACCAGTTGTGGCCCGCCAATCCTTCCCGCTATTAGAAAACAAATCCCTTGGTGCGGGATTAGCCAACAAACTGTCCCAGACATCCTCAATGTTGGTCGTTGTAATAGAGCCGACATACACCGTCCCACTATACTGATGCCAATTGGGAAGATCAGGGGAGACGCCCCAAGATGCTGAACCTTGAAAACCAAAAGTCGTGCCATCAGAAAACGTGATGTTAACGGAGTCGCCGGACAAACCTACAGACACATCACTCATCCACGTCTTCTCCTAAAATCAAAGAAAATCGAAAAAAAGGAATAAGATAGTGACATAACCGCCATGTATATATATCCCAATGCAGTTATGTATCCTTCGCGAATTATGGCCGTATGCGCCCAATTGAGTTCATCAAAGTTTGAAATCGTAAACAACAAAACATAGAATCCAAAAAGCGATAGGAAAATTAACAAAAACACTACGATATTATTTCTCGATGCCCTTCTGGAAATTATATATAATAAGTATGTAATTATCATATTGATAATACCCGCGTATGCGCCAGAATAAATGCTTCCCTCAAATGCAATTCCAACCGTGATAAAGCATAAAACCAATGTCCCATGCATTACCAAGCCACGTTTAAATCGCATAAGCCCCACCTAGGAACCTAGCCCCCGTCGCCGTCATCAGCCTATCCGTCGCCTTGATATTCGAGCCTGTTGTCACGTGGATGAAGGAATGGCTGGCGTTGAGCGAGGCAGCCCATTGCCTGACAGCGGCGGCGAGCGCCAGGAAGGTCTTCGCCCGCCGGACCGACCCTAGCTTCAGGTCTACGGCGATCACGTGCACATTGGCAAACAGCGGGCCGTCGGAAAGCATATACGAATCCGCAGTCGCCCACGCCACACCCGATGGCATTCCGCGCCATTCCGCCACAATACCGACCATACGAGGCGGACGAGAGAGGATCGTCTGGAAGTGCTTTTTCAGCTTCCTGTCGGAAAAGGGCTGGTTGCGAAACACCGTGGTCGCATGATGCTGGATCATGATGTCGCGTACTGCTGGTATGTCCCCCTCATCAAAAAGGCGAACACGCAGGTCGGAAGCAGATTTCCTGTCAGCCTCGATTTCTGGGCGAGCGAAAGCGCTCGCGGAAAGCGATTCTTGTGAAATGTCCATAGACGATTTGCCCCGACCCCTATCAACAAACAACGCATCGCATTGCATCTGATGGTTGTCAATTCAAGATGTGGAGAATATTTACACGGCAAAAGCCGATCCGCACGGCCAGCAGTTTTCAGGGCGGTCTTAGCTTCTCGCCCGAGCCCGTATTGTCTTCGTAGGAAGTTGGGATTTCGAATATGGGGTCGACAGTTCGTATCCCTTCAAGGCGAATAGGTCGATCTAAAGCGCCCGATCCGGAAATCGTAAATCGGTATTTCCGTCGCCCCAACCGTAATCAGTTCGGCCATCACGTCGCCGACGCGCCCATGACCGGGAGACCGTCCTCGACATAGCCTTCGCAACCGGACCAGGTGCGGATGACGGACACATGGGCGAGCATTGGCAGGATCGGCAGTAGGGAGCGCAACTGGCCCGGA
>Ga0209257_1002066_pt1 | contig 21198 bp, 16 predicted proteins | sample AraplaCvi_mCL_r2_FD_184277 | JGI IMG/M metagenome (GOLD analysis project Ga0209257, IMG submission 184277) | Arabidopsis root microbial communities from North Carolina, USA - plate scrape MF_Cvi_mCL_r2 (SPAdes) (version 2) | ecosystem: Host-associated > Plants > Roots > Endosphere | place: USA...
AGGACTTCCTGGCCGAGGACCGCCTCAAGGACGACTTCACCACCCGAGACCTCGACGACCAGATCGCCGAACTCGCCACCGCCTTCGGCCTCAACGCCTCCAACATCCCCCGCTGGCGAGACCTCCCCGACCCCGACCCCGACACCGTCGAAGCCTTCCTCGCCGACGACTCCGACGACGGCGAACATCCCAAGTGGCGTAGCTCGGGCTAGCTACTCCACCTCTCAACTCGTCATCCCCGGGCTCGACCCGGGGCCCATCCCCGTGCGTCCACGAGATCCGCACTGCATCCGGCCATGCCTGTTGGATGGCCGGGTCGAGCCCGGTCATGACGAACAGAAGAGGCGAATGCGCAGGCGCCCCCTAGGCGTCCAGGTTCAGGAGCGCCGGGTCGCCGCCCTGCGCGGTGATGTTCACGCTCACCGCGCGCTCCACCGCATAGCGCAGCAGCGCGTGCGGGCCGCCGGCCTTGGGGCCTGTGCCCGACAGCCCCTCGCCGCCGAAGGGTTGCACGCCCACGACCGCGCCGATCATCGAGCGGTTCACATAGGCGTTGCCGGCCGGCACGGCGCGCTGGACCTCCTCGGCGAAGGCCTCGATGCGGCTGTGCACGCCGAGCGTCAGGCCGTAGCGCGCCTGGACCAGCGGCGCGGCCGCCCGTTCCAGCTTCGCGGGATCGTAGCGCACCACATGCAGCACCGGCCCGAACACCTCCTTCTGCAGGAAGCCCGCGTCCGGGATTTCGGCCAGGGTCGGGGCGAAGAAATGCCCGCCCGCCGGGACCTCGAGGCGGCCCAGCACCTTGGCCTCCGTCTCCAGCCGCGCGACGTGGGCCTCCAACGCGGCCTGCGCCTCGGCGTCGATCACCGGGCCGATGTCGGTGCGCGGGTCAGAGGGGTCGGCGACCACCAGGGTCTGCATGGCGCCCTTCAGGCCGTCGATGATCAGGTCGGCGGTGTCGTGCGGCACGAACAGCATCCGCAGCGCCGAGCAGCGCTGGCCGGCCGAGCCGAAGCCCGACAGCAGCACGTCGTCCAGCACCTGCTCGCGCAGCGCCGTGGTGTCGACGAACATGGCGTTCAGCCCGCCGGTCTCGGCGATGAACGGCACGATGGGCCCCTGGCGCGCGGCCAGCGTCCGGTTGATCGCCCAGGCGGTGTCGGTGCCGCCGGTGAAGGCCACGCCGTCGCAGCCCGGGTGGGCGGTGAGCGCTGCGCCGACCGTCGCGCCGTCGCCCGGCAGCAGGTGGAGGAGCTCGGCCGGGACGCCCGCCACGTGGAACAGCTTCACCGCCTCGGTGGCGATGATCGGGGTCTGTTCGGCCGGCTTGGCCAGCACGCCGTTGCCGGCGGCCAGGGCCGCGGCGATCTGGCCGGTGAAGATGGCCAGCGGGAAGTTCCAGGGACTGATGCAGACGAACACGCCGCGGCCGTGCAGGCTGAGCTGGTTCGTCTCGCCCACCGGCCCGCGCATCGTGTCGGGCTGGGCGAACTGCTGCTCGGCGAGCCAGGCGTAATAGCGGCAGAAGTCGGCGGCTTCGCGCACCTCGGCGATGGCGTCGGCCAGGGTCTTGCCGGCCTCGCGCACGCAGATGGCGATGAGGCGGTCGCGATGGGCCTCGAGCGCGTCGCCCATGGCGCGCAGCACCTTGGCGCGGCCCTCGCCGCCCTTCAGGTCCCAGGCCTTCTGGACCGCCCGGGCGGCGGCGAACGCCTTGTCCACGTCGGCCGTGGAGGCCGGCCAGACCTGGCCGATCTTCAGCGACAGGGTCGAGGGCGAGACGGCGGCCTGGCCGGCGCCGTTCTTCACCAGCTTGCCCGCGACGATGGGCGCGCCCTCCAGCACTTCGTCGTCCAGCCTGGCGATGGCGGCGGTGAGCTGGTCGCGGACCTTGGCGATGGAGAGGTCCAGGCCGCGCGAGTTCTTCCGCCCCGGCCCGTAGAGGTCACGCGGCAGCGGGATCTTCGGGTGCGGCCCGGCGCCGGCCGCTTCGACCGCGCTGATCGGATCGACCACCACCTTGGAGACCGGCGTCTTCTCGTCCAGCAGCGCATGCACGAACGAGGTGTTGGCGCCGTTCTCCAGCAGGCGGCGGACCAGGTAGGGCAAGAGGTCCTCGTGGCTGCCTACCGGGGCGTAGACCCGCAGCGGGAAGTCGCCGTAGCGGTCCTTGGCCGCCGCGTAGAGCGCCTCGCCCATGCCGTGCAGGCGCTGGAACTCGGGCGAGAGGCCCATCTGGCTCGCCATCAGCCGCACGGCCGCCAGGGTGTGGGCGTTGTGGGTGGCGAACTGGCCGTAGAGGTGGGGCGCCGCGCCCAGCATCGCCCGCGCGCAGACCAGGTAGCTGACGTCGGTGGCCGCCTTGGTCGTGTAGACCGGATAGCCCTCGAGGCCGGCCACCTGGGCGCGCTTGATCTCGCTGTCCCAATAGGCGCCCTTCACCAGCCGCACCATCAGCCGGCGGCCGCTGGCGCGCGCGATGCCGGCCACGGCCTCGATCGTCTGCGGCCCACGCTTCTGGTAGGCCTGCACCGCCAGCCCCAGGCCGCGCCAGGCGCCCAGCGACGGCTCGCGCGCCAGCTTGTCCAGCAGCTCCAGCGAGATCGCCAGCCGATCGGCCTCCTCGGCGTCCAGTGTGAAGTTGATGTCGCCGTCGGCGGCGATCTGCGCCAGCCGCAGGACGCGCGGATAGAGGTCCCGGAACACCCGCTCGGCCTGGCGCGCCTCGTAGCGCGGCGACAGGGCCGACAGCTTCACCGAGACGCCGTGGCCGCGCTCGGGGCCCTGCCCTTTCGCCTGTTTCGCCACCACGCGGATCGCGTCGGCATAGGCTTTCTCGTAGCGGTCGGCGTCCGCATCGGTGCGGGCGCCCTCGCCCAGCATGTCGAACGAGCAGACGAACCCGTCGACGGCGGCGCGCTTGATCGCCTTCTCGATGGTGGCGCCCAGCACGAACTGCTCGCCCATGATCCGCACCGCGGCGCCTACGGCGCGGCGGATCACCGGCTCGCCCAGGCGGCCGGCGAGGCGCTTGATGAAGCCCGGCAGGTCGTCGCGGGCCTCCTGGTCCGGATCGATGATCCTGCCCGTGAGCATCAGGCTCCAGGTCGAGGCGTTGACCAGCATGGAGTCGGACTGACCCGCGTGGCTGGCCCAGTCGGCCGAGGCGATCTTCTCGGCGATCAGGCGGTCGCGGGTCTCCTCGTCGGGCGTGCGCAGCAGCGCCTCGGCCAGGCACATCAGCGCCAGGCCTTCCCGCGTCGACAGGCTGAACTCTTGCAGGAAGCTTTCGACCACGCCCTGGCGGTTGGCGTTCTTGCGCGCGGCGCGGACGAGGGACTCGGCCTCGGTGCGGACCGCCTCACGGTCCTGCTGGCTGAGCGGCTTGGCGGCGAGGATGGCGGCCAGGGTCGAACGTTCGTCGGCGAACTTGCCGTCGTCCAGGTGGTCGAACGCCATCTGCATCTCCATCGCTAAGGCGCTCCGGGATAATCGCTAGTTTGCCGAATGTGCTACGATAGATAGGAACGTTCGCCGAAGAACATCGGCCGGGAGCACGATATGTCGAACAATCTACGGCTGGACGACACGGATCGCCGGCTGCTCCGGACGTTGCAGGCCGACGGCCGTATCAGCAACGCCGAACTGGCCGACCGGTGCAACCTCTCGCCGTCGGCCTGCTCCGACCGCGTCCGGCGCCTGCGCGAGAGCGGCTACATCACCGGCTTCGCCGCGCTCGTGGATCCCGAGAAGGTTGAACGCGGCGTGCTGATCTTCGTGGAGGTGGTGCTGGACCGGACCACGCCCGAGGTCTTCGACACCTTCGCCGCCGCGGCCCGCCGCGCGCCCGATGTCCTGGAGTGCCACATGGTGGCCGGCGGCTTCGACTACCTGATCAAGTCCCGCGTCCGCGACCTGGCCGCCTGGCGCAAGTTCCTGGAGGACGTCCTCGTCCGCATCCCAGGCGTCCGCGAGACCCGCACCTACGCCGTGCTGGAAGAGGTGAAGTCCACGACCCAGCTGCCGATCTGAGCGCATAAGAAAAGGGCCCGGCGTCGCCGCCGGGCCCCGATCTCATTCGCTGTCTTCGATCGACTTAGAAGTTGATGTCGATCGTCGAGCGGCGGTTCAGCGGTTCCTTCACGCCGTCGCCCGTGGCGACCGCGAGTTGGGTCTCGCCCTTCCAGTCGACCGAGAGGGTCGTCTGGGCGACGCCCGAGCCCACCAGCGCGTCGGCGACGGCCTTGGCGCGGCGCTCGGACAGGCGGACGTTGTACGCCGGCGAACCGGAGCTGTCGGTGTGGCCAACGACGACCACGCGGGTGGCGTTGCCGCCCTTGGCGTAGTTGGCCGCGTCGGTGATCACCGCCTGGGCTTCCGGCGTGATCACGTACTGATCGAACGGGAAGTAGACGATGAACTGCTTGGCCTCATAGGCCGGAGCCGGCGGAGGCGGCGGCGGCGGGGGAGGCGGCGGCGGGGGCGGAGGCGGCGGGGGCGGCGGGGGCGGAGGCGGCGGGGGCGGCGGAGCCGCGAAGAGGTACCGCAGGCCCAGCGTCACCGACTGGTCCTTGTACTCGCCCGAGAACACGCCCGGCTGCAGGCCGGTCGCCAGGCTGCCCGTCGACGTGAAGTCGAGGTCCGAGCCGGCCAGGTAGCGATAGGTCAGGTCGACCGAGAGCTGGTCGGTGGCCTTCCAGGCCAGACCGGCGATGAACTGATAGGCGAACGCGGTGTCGCTATCGTCGACCGTCAGGTTCTGGATGGCGTTGGCCGCCGTCACCGGCGCCGGGACGTTCGAGAACTGGCCGAGCACGTCCATCTTGACGTGGTTCGCGCCGATACCCGCGCCGACGTACGGATTGATCACCGAACCCGGCAGGATGTCGTAGATGATGTTGCCCATGACGGTCCACGAGGACACGTCACCATCCGGGGCGCCGCACTTCGGGGCCGCCGCGGTGCGGGTCACGCCCGGCGAGCAGAGGCCGACGACCGACTGGTTCGAGCCACCGCGGACCGACTCGATGTCGCCCGAGCGGTAGCCGACTTCCAGTTCGACGCGCCAGTGGTCGTTCAGCTGGTAGCCGAGACGGGCGAAACCGGCCCAGTCGTCTTCCTGATTGAAGTCCCAGTTGTAGGGAATGCCGTTCGCGGCGTTGTTCGACGACGTGGCGTCGATACCGTCGGGCCAGTGGTAGCCGAGGTCGACGGCGCCGTACCAGCCCTCTTGCGCAGCGGCGCCGGACGCGGCGAACACCGCAGCCATCGCGGCCCCAGCCAGGAGTTTCAACTTCATAATCAGAGCCCTCTCGTTGCCCTCAGGTGGTGCGGCCGTTTGACCCAGCCGCCGTTATACCAAGCCGCAATCATTGCGAAAGTGTCGCCAGGGCCACACTCCGACCGCAATATCGTCAGCCTTTCCCAAGCTCTATCAGGACGTCAGCCACCGGGTCCCCCGCAAATGAACGGATTTGCCCGGTTTCGCCAGCACAATCGCCCTGATCGGCCCGCCTCGCCTGGGCAACGCGGACCCGAACCTCATCTCCAGAACCTCCGCCAATCTGCAACGTCCGCGATGCCGCGTCCGTCGAGTTCTGACCGAAGTCCTTGGCTTTGTTTGTAAAGTGAGCGCGGTGACGCAGAAGGGCGCGCCGGACCTTGGTCCGCCGCGGCGCCGTTCGTCTCCGAGCCCGCTGATTGCATGCCTATCCCCGACGCAGGTGTCCCTGTCTGCTCGCCCAAACGGATCAAGGTCACGCTTGGTTCCCCGCCCATGAACCGCCGATGAATTTTTTCGGCGCCGCGATGCGGGCGCCGTTCAGGCGCCGCGCTCGCGCTGGAACCGCCGCGAGCGGCCTCCGAGAGACTCGGGTCGATTCAAGGCCTTGCGGAACTCGTCGCGCCGCTCGTGGATCGAAGCGATGACCAGCCCCATCGGAACGCCGATCTCCACGAGCACGGCCTCGGAGAGCTGCAGGCTGGCCTCCACGGTCTCGGGCACAGCGTCGGTGGCGCCCAGGTCGTAGAGCCGCTGGGCGTGCCGCGCGTCGCGGGCGCGGGCGACGATCGTGAGGTCGGGCCGCAGCTCGCGCGCCACCGCGACGATCGCCTCGGCGCCTTCCGGATTGTCCATGGTCACCACCAGCGCCGGCGCGTCCGCCAGGCCGCAGCGGATCAGGAAGTCGGCGCGGGCGGCGTCGCCGAAGAAGATCGCCTCGCCAGCGCGGCGACCCTGCTCCACCAGCCGCGGGTCCAGCTCGGCGCCGACCCAGCCGATCTCGTGGCGCTTCAGCATGTCGCCCACCAGCCGGCCGACCCGGCCGTAGCCCACCACGAGCACGCGCGGCTCGGCATCGCGGTCGCCCTCGGGCTCGGGCGGCAGCTCGCTGGGCACGATCTGACGACCGCCCAACCGCAGGCCCAGCTGCGCCAGGAACGGGATGGAGAACATCGAGAGCGTGGCCGCCACGAGCGCGGTCTGCCCGACCGTCCGCTGCACCAGCCCCTGGTCCATCGCCTGGCCCAGGATGACGAACGCGAATTCGCCTGCGCCCGCCAGCAGCAGGGCCGCCTCCACGGCGCTGCGGGTCTTGAGACGGAAGGCCTTGGCCAGCACGAAGACCACGGCGCAGTTCATCGACACCAGTCCCAGCGCCGAGCCGATGATCACCAGCGGCCGGTCCAGCAGCAGCGGCACGTTCAGCCCGATGCCGACCGAGATGAAGAACATTCCCAGGAGGAGGCCCTTGAATGGCTCGACCCGCACCTCGACCTCGTGCCGAAACTCGGTCTCGGCCAGCAGCAGGCCCGCCACGAAGGCGCCCAGCGCCATCGACAGGCCCGCCAGTGCGCTGACCAGCCCGGCGCCGACCACCACCAGGAGCGAGGCGGCCAGGAACAGCTCCTCGCTCTTGGCCTTGGCCACCGAGCGCAGCATCGGGCGCAGCAGCAGGCGGCCGAAGAGGAAGAGCACCGCAACGCCGATGACCGCGGGCAGCAGCGAGAGCAGCATCGACGGCGAGAACGCCTCGTCCGAGCGCCTCCCCATCAGCGTCAGGGTGACCAGGATCGGCGCGACGGCCAGGTCCTGGAACAGCAGCACGGAAAAGGTGGCCCGGCCCGCGACCGCGTGCTGGCGTTTCTGCTCGGCCAGGATCGGCATGACGATGGCGGTCGACGACAGCGCCAGGGCGGCGCCGATGGCGATGGCCGCGGCCGGCGGCTGGCCCATCAGCATCGCCGCGACGGCCGTGGCGGTCAGGCAGAGCCCCACTTGCAGCGCGCCCAGGCCGAACACGTAGCGGCGCAGCGACCGCAGGCGCTCCCACGACAGCTCGAGCCCGATGGTGAAGAGCAGGAACACCACGCCGAGCTCCGCCAGCTGAGCCAGCTCGCCGGGATTGTCGATGGTGAAGGCGTTCAGCCATTCGACCTCGTGGGCCAGGCTGCCCAGGCCGTAGGGGCCCAAGACCACGCCGGCGCCCAGGAACCCGAGGATCGGGCTGATGCGCCACTGACGGAAGAGCGGAACCACGACCCCGGCGGTCGCGAGAAAGAGGACGACATCCTTGTACGCGCCGGGCTGAACGTGGCCTTCCATCAGGTCTCCGATTTGTCGATGCCTGTACTATGGGGCATCGCGCCCGCTTGCGGAATCCCAGGAAAGTTATACGAGGCCCGCTCGTGGGACTGCCGCACAACCAGGCACGCGCCGAACGCGCTGAACGCCGGGCGATGATCGCCCTGGTGGCGGTGTTCTGCCTGCTGGTCCAGGCTCTGGTCCCCGCGTTCGCCGCCGCGGCCCCGGCCTCCGCCGGCGAGATGCTGATCTGCACCGACATGGGCCTGCAGACCGCCCCCGACGGCGGGACCGGCGCGCCCGCGCAACAGCATTCGTGCAAGCACTGCCTGTGCCCCGCGCCGGCCGCCGATCCGCCGGCGGTCTTCAGTGTGCAGCGGATCGCCTATGCGGTCGCCGCCACGCCGGCGGTCCCGAAGACCCAACGCCTGCTCCCGCCGGTCCGCGCCCCGCCGCGGCCGCCCGGCCAGGGCCCACCGACCTCCGACGCCTGATCGACATCGCCCGTGCGCGGCCCGTCCGCGCACGTCCGTCATCCTGCGTTCGGAGTTTCCTCCCATGTCCGTTTCCTGGCGCGCGCTGCTGCTCGCCGCCGCAAGCCTGCCCACCCTCGCCCACGCCGAGGAGGCGCCCGGGCCCACGGTCGACACCGTGATCGTCACGGGCGCCCGCAACCCCGAGGACCCGCCCGTGGTCGCCGACGCGCGCAAGCGCCTGTCGGAAACGCCCGGCGCCGTGGCCGTGGTCTCGGCCGAGTCCTACGAGAAGCGCTTCGCCCTGGCCCTGGACGACGTCCTGCGCGACGTGCCCGGCGTCTACGCCCAGCGGAAGTGGGGCGGCGACATCCGCCTCTCGATCCGCGGCTCGGGCATCGGCAACGCCAACCACAACCGCGGCCTGATCCTGGCCCAGGACGGCCTGCCGCTGAACGAGGCCGACGGCTACGGCGACAGCCAGGCCATCGACCCGCTGATCGCCCGCTTCACCGAGGTCTATCGCGGCGGCAACGCCCTGCGCTTTGGCGGCGCCCTGCTGGGCGGGGCGGTCAACCTGGTGACGCCGAGCGGCCGCAACGCCGGTTTCGACAACCAGGTCCGCGTCGACGGCGGCAGCTACGGCATGGTGCGTGAGCACCTCGCGGTCGCCCGCGTCTCGGGCGACTGGGACGTCTTCGCCGCCGCCACCAATCAGACCGGCCAGGGCTATCGGCCCCAGAGCCAGCAGAACCTGCAGTTCGGCTCACTGAACGTCGGCAAGAGCTTCGGCGAGGACCGCGAGGTCCGGCTGATCGTCAACGGCTGGAACATCGATCAGGAAATTCCGGGCGCGTTGACCCGCACCCAGTTCGACGCCGATCCGCGGCAGCCCGCGCCAGGCAACTACGCCAACGACCAGGGCCGCAACCAGCGCGGCCTCCGCGGCTCGCTGCGCACCACCTGGCGGCTGGACGACCACGCCGTACTGGAGGCCGGCGGCTACGCGATCTGGAAGGATCTGGACCACCCGATCTTCCAGGTCATCGACCAGCAGAGCCGCAACTATGGTCTGTTCGCCCGCCTGGACTGGGAGGGGACGCTGGGTGGCCTGGCCGCCGACGCGTTCGGCGGTGTGTGGCTGCGCACCGGCGACCTCGACTCCAACTTCTACGTCAACCGCAAGGGCGCGCGCGGGACGCCCACGTCGATCTCGCAGCAGAACGCCGACGCCGCCGACGTCTTCGCCGAGGGCCGGCTGTTCGTGACCTCCAACATGGCGCTGGTGGCCGGGGCGACCTGGGGCCGCGCCGAGCGGGACTACAGGAGCTTCGCCATCCCCGGCGTGGCCGGCACGTTCAACCTGGACGCCTCGAAGGACTACGACTGGTTCGCCCCACGCGTGGGCGTGCTCTGGGAGAGCGACGACGGCGTGCAGGTGTTCGCCAACCTGACCAGGTCGGTCGAGCCGCCAAACCTGGGCTCGATGTCTCCCACCGGGAACGGCTTCGCGCCGGTCCGCGCCCAGAAGGCCTGGACCGCCGAGGTCGGCACGCGTGGCCGGCGCGGGCCGCTCCGCTGGGACGTCACGCTCTACCGCGCCTGGCTGGACGACGAACTGCTGCAGTACACGGTGGCCGCCGACATCCCCGCCTCGACCTTCAATGCCGACAAGACGGTCCACCAGGGCATCGAGGCCGCGTTGGACTGGCAGGTCGCGCGCCGCCTGCGCCTGCGCCAGACCTGGACCTACTCCGACTTCCGGTTCCAGGGCGATGTGCAGTACCGCGACAACCGCCTGCCGATCGTGCCCAGGCACTTCTACCGGGCCGAGGCGCGCTACGACGACCCGCGCGGCTGGTTCGTGGCGCCGTCGGTGGAGTGGTCGGCGTCGGACGTCTGGGTCGACTTCAGGAACACGACGCGGGCACCGTCCTACGCCGTGCTGAACCTGAACGCCGGCTGGGCGCTGACCGACGACCTCACCGCCTTCGTCGACGCCCGCAACCTGGCCAACAAGCACTACATCTCGAACATCCAGGCGCAGATCGCGGCCACGCCCGCCAGCGCCGCCTATTGGCCCGGCGACGGGCGTTCGGTCTTCGGAGGTCTCACATGGTCGTTCTGAGAACGCTCGCCCTCGCCGCGGCCCTGGCCACTGCGGCCCCGGCCCTTGCCCACGTGACCGTGCAGCCGGCCCAGGCCATGACCGGCGCTTATCAGGTGTTGCGGTTCGGCGTCGGGCATGGGTGCGGCGACAAGTTCGCCACCACCGCCCTGCGCGTCGAGGTCCCGGCCGGCGTCACGGTCGCGCGGCCCCAGCCCAAGCCGGGCTGGAAGCTCGAGATCGTCCGTTCGGGCGAGGCGGTCACGGCCGTCGTCTGGAAAGGCGGGCTGCCGCCCGACCAGTTCGACGAGTTCGTGCTCCTGACAAAGCTGCCGGCGGCGGCCGGGCCCCTGGCCTTCCCGGCGATCCAGTCCTGCGGCCGCGAGGAGAACCGCTGGACCGAGACCGCCGCCCCCGGCGCGCCCCGGCCCAAGTTCCCGGCGCCGTCCGTCACCCTCGTTCCGGCCGCGCCCGAAGGCGGCCACGATCATCAGCACTAGGTAGACCCATGAGACTCGCATTCGCCGCCATCACGGCCCTATCGTTCGCCACCGCCGCCCAGGCCGCGCCCCGCGTCGAGGCCGCCTGGACCCGCCCCGCCGGCCAGGGCCAGACCGGAGCCGGCTTCATGACCCTGAAGAACCCCGACGCGAAGGCCGACACGCTGGTGAAGGTGGAAAGCCCCCTGGCCAGGACCGTGCAGATCCACCAGTCCAGCATGAGCGGCGGCATGGCGGGCATGAAGCAGCTGACCACCCTGCCCCTTCCGGCCGGCGGATCGGTCACCTTCGCGCCGGGCGGTTACCACCTGATGCTGATCGGCCTGAGCAAGGCCGTGAAGCTGGGCGACAGCGTGCCTGCCACCTTCACCTTCGCCAGCGGCGCGAAGGTGAAGACCACGTTCGTCGCGGCGCTCGCGCCGCCCGTCGCAGCCGAGCATCACCACTGACGTCGGGGGCCTTCATCCTGACAGAAATGTAACGAGCGTAACGGCGCGGGCCGGGTTCATGGTCCGCGCCGACACGTCACCTTCTCTGCAGAGACGCCCCACGATGAAGACCCTTTGGCTCGCCGCCACCGCCGCGGCCGCCCTGCTCGCGGCTGCGCCTGCCGCCTTCGCCGCCGACAGCGCCGCCACCGCGCCCGCCGCCCCGGCCCGCGACCTGACCAAGGCGCCGCGAATGGGCCCCTGGGGCTTCGACATGGCCGGCCGCGACACCGCCGTTTCGCCCGGCAAGAGCTTCTTCGAGTACGCCAACGGCACGTACATGCAGAAGCTGACCATCCCCGCCGACCGCTCGACCTACGGCGCCTTCAACGTGCTGGACGAACTGTCCAAGGACCGCATGCGGGCGGTGGTCGAGAAGGCCGCCGCCGACACGTCCGCCGCGGGCGAGGCCGCCAAGGTGGGCGCGCTCTACCGCAGTTTTCTTGACGAGCCGACGGTCGAGGCCCTGGGCGCGAAGCCGCTGGCCGCCGACATCGCCAAGGTGCGCGCCGCCAAGACCCGCGCCGACGTGGCGAAGCTGATGGGCGAGACCGCGGCCGGCTTCGGCCAGAGCTTCTTCAACCCGCAGGTCTACGACGACGCCAAGGATCCGCTGAAGTACGCCGTCTACCTCAGCCAGGGCGGCATCACCCTGCCCGACCGCGACTACTACCTCGACGCCAAGTTCGAGCCGCAGCGGAAGGCCTACGAGGCCTATGTGGCCAAGATGCTGGGCCTGGCCGGCTGGGTGAACCCCGAGGCCAACGCCAAGGCGATCGTCGCCCTGGAGACCGAGGTGGCCAAGGTCTCATGGACCCGCGCCGAGCGCCGCGACGATGACAAGACCTACAATCCCGTCGAGACGGCCAAGCTTGCGACCTTCGCGCCCGGCTTCGACTGGAACGCCTTCCTGGCGGGGGCGAACCTGACCGCCGCCAAGCGGGTGGTCGTGGCCGAGAACACCGCCTTCCCGAAGATCGCCGCCATCTACGGCAAGGCCGACGTCGAGACCCTGAAGGCGTGGCTGGCCTTCACCACCGTCGACCAGGCGGCGGGCTACCTGTCCAAGGACTTCGACCAGGCCAAGTTCGACTTCCGCTCGAAGGCGCTGTCGGGCGTCCAGGCCCAGCCGCCCCGCTGGAAGCGCGGCGTGAGCCTGGTGGACGGCAACCTCGGCGAGGCTGTCGGCAAGCTGTATGTCGACGCCTACTTCCCGCCCGAGAACAAGGCTCGCATGGAGGCCCTGGTCGGCGACATCCAGACCGCGCTCAAGGCCCGCATCCGGAGGCTCGAATGGATGAGCCCGGAGACCAAGCAGAAGGCGCTGGAGAAGCTCGGCAAGTTCACCGTCAAGATCGGCTACCCCGACAAGTGGCGCGATTACTCGGCGCTGAAGATCGTGGACGGGGACCTCTACGGCAACGTCGAGCGGTCGGCCGCCTTCGACTGGAATTTCCGCGTCGCGCGGCTGAACCAGCCGGTGGACCGCTCCGAGTGGGAGATGACGCCGGCGACCATCAACGCCTACTACTCGCCCACCAAGAACGAGATCGTCTTCCCGGCGGCGATCCTGCAGCCGCCGTTCTTCGATCCTGAAGGGGATCCGGCGATCAACTACGGCGGCATCGGCGGCGTGATCGGCCACGAGATCACCCACGGCTTCGACGACCAAGGCCGCAAGTCGGACGGCGACGGCCGGCTCTCCGAATGGTGGACCAAGGACGACGAGGCCAAGTTCATGGTCCAGGCCGAGCGGCTGGGTAAGCAGTACTCAGCCACCGAGATCCTGCCGGGCTCGAAGATCGACGGCGACCTGACCATGGGCGAGAACATCGCCGACCTGGGCGGCCTCCTGCTGGCGCTCGACGCCTATCATGTGTCGCTGAAGGGCCAGCCGGCGCCGGTGATCGAGGGCCTGACCGGCGACCAGCGTGTCTTCCTGGGCTGGGCCCAGGTGTGGCGCGGCAAGTACCGCGACGACTTCATGAAGCAGATCCTGGTGAGCGATCCCCACTCGCCGCCGGTCGCGCGCGTCGAGCTGCCGATGCGCAACATCGACGCCTTCTACGACGCCTTCGGCATCAAGCCCGGCGACCCGATGTACATCCCACCCGAACAGCGCGTGCGGATCTGGTAGGCGCGAAGCGCCGTTCATTCCCTTCAGGCGAGTGTGGCGAGCGTAGCGAGACGGGTGGGGAAGTCTGATGCGGAGCGCCGACTCCGAGCTTGAAGCTGACGTCTCAACCTGTCTGCTCGCGTTGCTCGCAGCCACCCCCTAAACGGGAGGGATAATTTTGACTCTCTCGTCAAAAATATCGATGTCCGGAAAAAGAATCGGCCCGCAGCGGGGGATAGTCGCTGCGGGCCGCCTTGAGCAGTCGCTCTGATTGAGCGGGCGTTTCCTCCCCGAAACGCCGGAGACCTCAGGACTAGCGCCTTCATGTCTCTCGCCTGATGACAGAACGGCAATTTTCTACCCAAGTCAACGGGCCAAAACCCCCGAAACGGGCCGTCCTGATCAGAAAATCGCGAGCCAGAGCAAATTTTGCGGCGTCTTTTGACGAATGCGTCAAATAACCTGTGCTTTGAGCGCCTCGAAGGGCGGACAGTTCACATCGAAGACGAAATCCGGCTTCGAAGCTGTTACCGGTCCCACCCCGGCGGCGGTCAGGGCGAGCGACGCATCGGCTGCGTGGGCCGAATCGACGAGCAGGCCGTTGGGCCGCCGGGTGGCGCCTTTGCTCACCAGCGAATTGACCGTCGCGACCTCGACGGCGTCACCGCCCGCGGGCCAGGTGAGGGTCGAGCTGCGCAGCGCCGCGGCCCTGGCCTCGACGATCCGCAGCAGCCGTTCGGCCTGGCCCAGCGCCTCGGCGTTCCAGGTCGCGCGCAGCGACGCGGCGAGCTGGGCCTGGCTCTTCAGCATCACGCCGTCGGCCAGCACTTTCAGCCCGTTGGCCTGCAGCGTCGCGCCCGTGGTGGTGATGTCGACCACCAGCTCGGCCGAACCCGCCGCCGGCGCGCCCTCGGTCGCGCCGCCCGACTCGGCGATGCGGTAGTCGGCGATGCCGTGGCGGGCGAAGAAGCTGCGGGTCTGGGTCAGGTACTTGGTGGCCACGCGCATGCGGCGGCCGGTGCGGCGCAGATAGTCGTGCGCCACCTCCTCCAGGTCCGCCATGGACTCGACGTCCAGCCAGCTCTTGGGCACGGCGGTGACCAGGTCGGCGCGGCCGAAACCCAGCGCGCGCAGCAACAGCACGCGGCTGTCCAGGTCCTCGCCGCGCTCGCGCAGCAGGTCCTCGCCGGTGACGCCCAGGTGCACTTCACCGGCGTCCAGCGCGTCGGCGATGTCGGCGGCCGACAGCAGGCGAACCTGCGCGCCGGCCACGCCCTTGAGGCTGGCCATGTAGCCGCGCGCCCCGCCGGTGACCTCCAGCTTCAGCCCGCCATCGGCGAGCCAGCCCTCGACCTGTTCTTTCAGCCGGCCCTTCGACGGGACCGCGATGATGAGACCGCCGCTCATTGTTCGCCTCCCGTCCAGGCGCGCCAGGGCCGGACCATGCAGCCCACGGCGCGGGCATCGCCCTGGCCGTCCAGCCGGGCCAGCAGGCCGTCGTAGCGCCCGCCCACCGCGACAGCACGTTCTGCGCCCAGCACGTCGCTGCACACCTCGAAGGTCATGCCGTCGTAGTAGTCGAACGCGTGGCCGAGGGCGGGCGTGAACCGCATCCGGTCGGCCGGCGTCGTGCGGGTCAGGTCGAGCAGCCGCGCTTCCCAACCGGCCAGCGCCGCCTTCAGCGCCGCGTCGTTCGGCCCGCTCAGCTCGCGCATACGGGCGAAGGCGTAGGCCGGCGTGTCATCGATGGCCATGAAGGCGCGGATCGCCTCGGCTTGGGCCTCGGTCAAGGCCGGCGCCTCGGCGGCCTCGGCCTTGCGGACCAGGCGCGCGGCGATCTCGGCGGGGCCGCGGCCGCCGACCGGCTCGACACCCGCCAGCGCCCAGACCTCCTCCAGCAAAGCCGTGGCCTGGCCTTCCGACAATCCCGCCAGCAGCCCGGCCAGAGTGCCGCCGCCGGCCGCCGTCTCGCCGGTGCGCGACAGCTCGACCCACAACAGGCGGGGACGACCGGCGACACGCTTCAGCCGGCCCGCCAGGCTCTCGGGCAGGTCCAGGCTTTCGACGAAGGCGCCGAACAGCGCCACGTCACCCAGCCGCAGCGACAGGTCCTTGCGCCCGCCGGCCTCGGCCGCGCGCCAGGCCAGCGACGCGATCTCGGCGTCGGCCGCCTCCACGCGCCCACCGCCGGGCGAGAACATCTCCAGGCCCAGCTGCACGAATTCCTCGGGCCGGTCCTCGCCGCCGGCCGAGCGGTAGGCCGCGCCCTGATACCAGTAGAGGCCGGCCGCCCGGCCGCTCTCGATGTGCTGGCGGGCGATGGCGACGGTGAAGTCGGGGCGCAGCGCGCTCTCGGTCCCGCCTTCGGCCTGGACCACGAACAGGCGCGCGCGCATCGCCTCGCCGGCCAGGTCCAGCAGCAGGTTCAGCGGCTGCAGCAATGGCGCGTCGGCGCGCTCGGCTCCGGAGGCCTCCAGCGGCGCGCGGATGGCCGCCAGCGCCTCGGCCGGGACGGCGGGCTCGACGCGCATCAGCCGGCGTCCAGGATGCGGCGCAGCGCAGCGGTCAGTTCGCCGCGGGGGATCGTCTGCTGGCCCGGCCGCTGTTCGCGCCACTCGGCGTTGTCGGTGACCTTGCCGGCCAGTTCACGGCCGAGGTCGAGGTCCTTCACCGTGACGGTCCCGGCGGCGAGTTCGTCCTCGCCTACGATCACCGCGGCGGGCGAGAGTCGCCGGTCGGCGTACTTCATCTGCGCCTTCATGCCCGAGCTGCCGAGATAGACTTCCGCCGGGATGCCGGCCGCACGGATCTCACGGGCCACGGCGAAATAGTCGGCCATCCGCGTCTGGTCGAAGGCGATCACCACCACCGGCCCGCGCCCCGCCGCCTGGGCCCGCCCGGCCGCACGCAGCGCCGCCGCCAGCCGCGAAACGCCGAACGAAAAGCCGGTGGCCGGCGTCCGCTCGCCCGTGAACCGCGCCACCAGGTCGTCGTAGCGCCCGCCGCCGCCGATCGAGCCGAACCGCATGGGCTGGCCCTTCTCGTCCAGCGTGGACAGCAGCAGCTCGGCCTCGAAGACCGCGCCGGTGTAGTACTCGAGCCCGCGCACCACCGAGGGGTCGAAGGTCGCCCGGTCAGTGGCGACGCCCAGGCCGGTGAGGGCCGCGTCGATGGCGGCCAGCTCGGCGAGGCCCTCGTCGCCTTCGGCCGAACCGCCGACCACGTCGGTCAGCTTCGCCAGCGTCGAGGCCCGGTCGCCCGCGCCCGCGGCGGTGAAGGCCAGCACCCGCTCGGCGGCGCCGGCGTTGAGACCCGCGCCCTTGGTGAAATCGCCGCTCTCGTCCTTGCGACCCTCGCCCAGCAGCAGGCGCACGCCGTCGGGGCCCAGGCGGTCCAGTTTGTCCACCGCACGCAGTATGGCCAGCTTCTGGCCCTCGTCGGCCACGCCGGCGGCGGTCATCAGCCCGTTCAGGAGCTTGCGGTTGTTGATCTTGATCAGCGCCGAGCCGGCCGGCAGGCCCGCGGCCTCCAAGCCCTCGACCGCCATGGCGATGATCTCGGCGTCGGCCTCGGGGCGGGCCGAGCCCACCGTGTCGGCGTCGCACTGCACGAACTCGCGGAAACGGCCCGGACCCGGCTTCTCGTTGCGCCAGACCGGCCCGAAGGCATAGCGGCGGAACGGCTTGGGCAGGGTCTCCCAGTTCTGCGCCGCGAACCGGGCCAGCGGCGCGGTCAGGTCGTAGCGCAGCGCCATCCACTGCTCGTCGTCGTCCTGGAGGGCGAAGACGCCTTCGTTGGGACGATCCGCGTCGGGCAGGAACTTGCCCAGGGCGTCGGCATATTCGAACGCCCCGGTCTCCAGCGGCTCGAACCCCCAGCGTTCGTAGACGCCGCTGACGGCGGAGAGGATCGCCCGCTCGGAGACGACATCACGCGCGCGGCGGTCGTTGAACCCACGGGGGGCGCGGGCTTCGGGTCGGCTGGGTTCGCTGCTCATGGCCGCGCGATTAGCGGCTGAGGGAACATCACTCAAGGAAGTGCTTGGGGAAAGGCTCATCGGTCGTCTCTCGGAAGGAGGTCGACGGACGAAGCTGAGAAGGTTCGAGCCCCGTCCGCTGGTGCGGGGCTCGGAGGGGGTTCGCTTAAGCCACGAGCCCGCCAGCCGATCCCGCGAGGGTCGGATGGTGATGGCCGTGATGGTGCGCGAACCGCGTCATGACGGCGGGGCTCTTAGCGGAGGAATGTGAACGAGTCACGACCCGTAGAGCTCGTCGGGCCACAGCGCGTCGTCATCGGCCCATTTGGCCAGCAGCTCCGCGCGCGCTTGCAGAAGCGGCGCGAGGTGCGCCGGAAGCCCCGTGCCGCCGATCGTCTCCGCGCCGTCCGCGGTCCGCTCGACCTCGCGACGCCAGCTCTCGGCGAAGTGCCGCAAGGCGAGGCGTGGATGCCCCCGGTCTGTCGACGAGCAGTAGTCGCCCGGCAAGTCGCCCCGGATCGCCCACCAGCCGACGGCTCCCGGCTGGACGACGCTTTCGATCGCCCAGATCGAGACGTAGGGCGCGACATGCCAGGCCGGCCACTCACCGATCTCACCGTGCGTCAGGCCGTCCTGCGATGCGAGGTAGGCGGCCACCTCTTCACGCTGCTCGGCGCACCATGCCTCTTCTTCCTGCTCGGTCAGATCGTCCATGCCAGGAACATAACGAGCACCCGGCCGATGTCTACGCAGCCCGGCGGAACGTCCGGGGCGAGGCGCCGAAGGCGGTGCGGAAGGTGGCGTTGAAGTGGGAGACGTCGTTGAAGCCGACGCCGAAAGCGATCTCGGTGACGCTCTCGCGGGTGTCCAGCAGGCGGTCGGCGGCGGCGCGCAGGCGGGCGCCGATCAGATACTGGCGCGGCGTCTCGCCCGTCACCGAGCGGAAGGCGCGGATGAAGTGGTAGCGGCTGAGGCCCGCCAGCGTCGCCATCTCGCAGAGGCTGAGCGGCTCGGCGTAGTCGGCGTCGATCAGAGTGGCCACGTCGCGCACGCGATGCCGCTCGCCGTTCGAGATCGGCCGCAGCCGTCGGCCGGGGCGCAGGGCCGCGCCGGTGAGGCGCACGACGGCCTCCTCGTCCGGCCGATCGACCGAGGCCAGGCGGCGGACGGCCGCATAGAGCGGCGCCGTGGCCCGGCCGGCCGACAATCCGACGACGGAGAAGGCGGCCACATCGCAGCCGACGTCGTTGGCCACCTCGGCCAGCAGGCCTTCGTCCAAGGCCACCACCGAGCGGCGGACGCCGCAGGTGTCGAGGTAGCTGTACTCGAACTCCTCGCCGGCGTTGCCCAGCAGCAGGGTTCCCGGCCGCGCCTCGGCCACGCCGATGGGCGAGCGGTAGTCGAACCGGCCCGAGACGACCACGCCGATCGACGGGCAGGCGTACTGGCTCTCGCGCCGCCCGTCGAAGGGCGTGCTGTGGCAGCGGGTGTGGCCCGCGCCATACAGCCCGGCGTGGGACGGCAGCTCGGGGCCCGCCACCTCGATCCGGAACGCTGACGACGGCTCGCGCATGGCCGGATCGTGCGGCGGGCGATGCCGGATTGGCAACAGCAATAATCCCCAAGTGCGCGCCAAGGCCGGGGCCTAATCTGCCTGCGGGATGGGCCTCAGCCGCAACACATTGCCGTACGGGTTGGGCGCCATGGGTCTGGGCGTCCTCGGGCTGGTCGTCGGTGACTTCGCCCTGCAGTGGCAACCCGTACCGAAGAACCTCCCCGCCCGCGAGGCGCTGGCTTACCTGAGCGCGCTCCTCCTCATCGCGGGCGGGCTGGCGGCCGCGTGGCGGCGGACCGCGGCCTGGGGCGCGCTGGGCCTGGGCCTGATGTACGGCGTCTGGGTCGTCGCGCTGCACCTGCCGACGGCGCTCTCCGGCAAGCCCAGCGACATCGGCGCCTGGAACGCGGTGGCCGAGGCGTTGGCGCTGAGCCTCGGTGGGCTCACGGCCTGGGCCGCCCTGGCCCGACCGGGCCTGGCGCCGATCGGACGGCGCCTGTTCGGGCTCTGCCCCGTGATCTTCGCCCTGGCGCACTTCGGCTATGCGAGCTTCACCGCCTCGATGGTGCCGGGCTGGCTGCCGGCGCCGCTGTTCTGGGCCTATCTCACCGGCGCCTGCCACCTGGCCGGCGGCCTGGCGCTGATCGCCGAGGTGCGGGCAAGACTGGCGGCGACCCTGCTGGCCACGATGTACGGCCTCTTCGCCCTGATCCTCCACCTGCCCCGCGTGGTCGCCGCGCCGGGCGAGCGGATCGAATGGACCATGCTGTTCATCGCCACGTCGCTGGCGGGCGCCGCCTGGTGCGTCGCGACGTCCGCGACCGGTCACCCTACGGCAGGCGTCGGGGCTTCCCGCGCGAACACCCCCTAGGCTCGCACGCGCGCGCGGCCTAGAAAGCGCGCCATGCGAGAGATCACCCACTTCATCGACGGCGCGGCATATGCGGGCGCTTCGGGCCGTTACGGCGACGTGTTCAACCCCAACACCGGCGAGGTGCAGGCGCGCGTTCAGTTCGCCACCGAGGCGGAGGTGGACAAGGCCGTCCAGTCGGCGGTGCGCGCGCAGCAGACCTGGGCGCTGGTGAACCCGCAGCGGCGGGCGCGGGTGATGTTCGAGTTCAAGCGGCTGGTCGAGCGCGACATGGACGCCCTGGCCGAGATCCTGTCGTCCGAGCACGGCAAGGTGATCGCCGACTCCAAGGGCGACATCCAGCGCGGCCTGGAGGTGATCGAGTTCGCCTGCGGCATCCCGCACGTGCTGAAGGGCGAGTACACCGAAGGCGCCGGCCCCGGCATCGACATCATGTCCATGCGCCAGCCGCTGGGCGTGGCGGCGGGGATCACCCCGTTCAACTTCCCGGGCATGATCCCGATGTGGATGTTCGGGATCGCGATCGCGACCGGCAACACCTTCATCCTGAAGCCCAGCGAGAAGGACCCCACGGTCCCGGTGAAGCTGGCCGAGATGATGATGGAGGCCGGCGCGCCCAGCGGCGTGCTGAACGTGGTCCACGGGGACAAGGCCGCGGTCGACGCCATCCTCGACCACCCGGACATCAAGGCCGTCAGCTTCGTCGGCAGCTCCGACATCGCCCACTACGTCTATTCCAGGGGCACGGCGGCCGGTAAGCGCGTCCAGGCCATGGGCGGGGCCAAGAACCACGGGATCATCCTGCCCGACGCCGACCTGGAGCAGGCCACCAAGGACCTGATCGGCGCGGCCTACGGCTCGGCCGGCGAGCGCTGCATGGCGCTGCCCGTGGTCGTGCCGGTGGGCAAGAAGACCGCCGACGAGGTCCGCGAACGGGTGCTGGCCGAGCTGGAGACGCTGAAGGTCGGCATCTCCACCGACCCGGCCGCGCAGTACGGCCCGGTCGTCTCCCAGGCCCACCGCGACAAGATCGCCGGCTACATCCAGACCGGCGTCGACGAGGGCGCCGAGCTGGTGGTCGACGGGCGCGGCTTCAAGCTGCAGGGCTACGAGCAGGGCTTCTTCATCGGCCCCAGCCTCTTCGACGGCGTCAAGAAGGGCATGAAGACCTACAACGAGGAGATCTTCGGCCCCGTCCTGCAGATCGTCCGCGCCGAGACCTTCGAGGAGGCCATCGACCTGCCATCCTCCCACCAGTACGGCAACGGCGTCGCCATCTTCACCCGCAACGGCCGCGCCGCCAGGGAGTTCGCCTCCCGCGTCCAGGTGGGCATGGTGGGCATCAACGTCCCGATCCCCGTCCCCGTCGCCTACCACACCTTCGGCGGCTGGAAGCGCTCCGCCTTCGGCGACATCAACCAGCACGGCATGGAAGGCGTCCGCTTCTACACCAAGACCAAGACCATCACCGCACGCTGGCCCGAAGGCGCCGTCGAAGACTCCGCCTTCGTCATCCCCACGATGAAGTAG
>Ga0209257_1002075_pt1 | contig 21112 bp, 18 predicted proteins | sample AraplaCvi_mCL_r2_FD_184277 | JGI IMG/M metagenome (GOLD analysis project Ga0209257, IMG submission 184277) | Arabidopsis root microbial communities from North Carolina, USA - plate scrape MF_Cvi_mCL_r2 (SPAdes) (version 2) | ecosystem: Host-associated > Plants > Roots > Endosphere | place: USA...
CGCGTAGCCAACCTCAACGAAGTGGCGCGCCGCCAGTACCTGGCCACCGAGGAAGCCCGGAACACGGCGGAACTGTCGCTGGTCGCCAACGTCGCGGCCAGCTACTACGCCGTACGCGCCAGCGACGAAGGCATCGTGCTGGCCGAGCGGTCGCTGGCCAGCCGTAACGAAACCCTGGAACTGGCCCAGCTGCGCATGGACGCCGGGCTCACGTCCTCCATCGATTTCAACCAGTCCTATGCGCTGGTGACCCAGACCGAACTGCAGCTGGCGCAGCTGCGGCGCACCCAGGGCCAGGCGCTGCAGCTGCTGCAGTTCCTGGTCGGCGCGCCGCTGCCGCCGGCACTGCCGCCCGGGCTGCCGCTGGATCCCGACGCGCAGCTCACCCGGCTCGACCCCGGGCTGCCGTCGGCGCTGCTGGTAGCGCGCCCCGACGTGCGCCTGGCCGAGCACCAGCTGCGTGCCGCGAACGCCAACATCGGCGTGGCGCGGGCGCTGTACTTCCCCATCATCGCCTTGACCGGCGCGGGCGGCTACGCCTCCAACGAGCTGTCCGGGCTGGTGTCGGACAGCAACCGGGTGTGGTCGTTCGGCGCCGGCGCGGTGTTGCCGCTGCTCGACTGGGGTGCCCGACGTGCGCGCGTGGACGGAGCCAACGCCGTCCGCGACGAGCGGGAGACGGCCTACCAGTCCACCGTGCAGAACGCCTTCCGCGAAGTGGCCAGCGGGCTGGTGGCCGCCGAACAGAACGACCGGCAGATCCAGGCGCAGATCCGTGCGGTGGAAGTGCAGCAGGCGCTGGTGGTCACCGCGCACGACCGCTACGACGTCGGCCTGACCCCGTACCTGGAAGTGTTGGATGCCGAGCGCAACCATTTCGCCGCCGAACAGAACCTGCTGCAGCTGCGCGCAGCCGCGCTGCAGGACGCGGTGAACCTGTACGCCGCACTGGGCGGCGGCCAGGGCCAGCGGGAGATCCCCGTCGACTGATTCTTTTCATGTTCCCGATATCCCAGCGAGGCCGTTTTCCATGCGCATTCCCACCCGAACCCTCTGCCTGGCCGCCGTGCTGCTGCCAGGCGCCGTCGTCGCCCAGACCCGCGACGCTTCCCAGGACGCGGAGATCCAGCGGCTGCGCCAGACCGTAGATATGCTCACCGCGCGCATCCAGGCACTCGAATCCGGGCAGGCCAATGCCTCGCCGGCGGCGCCCGCCACGGCCACGCCCACCGCGCCAGCCCCTGCCGTGGCCGCTGCGCCGGGCGCGGTATCGGTGCCCGCCGCACCGCTGGTCGCGGCGTCGCCCGCGGCGTTGAACGTGCCGCCGTCGCCGCTGCCGGCGCGCGACACCTTCGACGAGGACGAACAGGCGTCGGCTCGCGTGGACAACGAAGTTCCCCCCGGCGATGAACTGGAGGGCTTCTTCCTCATCCCCGGCACCGGCACGTGGCTGCGGCTGGGTGGCTACGCCAAGCTCGATGCAATGTTCGACAGCGGCGATGCCGGCGACAGCGACCAGTTCATCACCTCCGACATTCCGGTGGACGGCGGCCGCGACAGCACCCGCTTCAACATGCACGCCCGCCAGACCCGGCTCACCCTCGAGGGCCGCCGCGATACCGGCGCAGGGCAACTGCGCTTCCTGATCCAGAACGACTTCTTCGGCTCCGGCGGCAGCTACGGCTACCGCCTGCGGCATGCGTGGGGGCAGCTGGGCAACACCTACGTGGGCTTTGGCTGGTCGGCCTTCATGGACCTGGATTCGGGCCCGGATACGCTGGATTTCGCCGGCCCTGGCGCATCGCCGTCGGCGCGCGTGGCCAGCATCCGCCAGTACTTCCCGCTGGGCAACGGCAACCAGTTCATCCTCGCAGCCGAGCATCGCGCGCCCGAACTGCAGTTCTATGGGGCCACCCAACGCTCGCGCACGGCCGCACCCAACCTGGTGCTGGCCGCCCGGCATGAAGCGGACTGGGGCAGCCTGCAGGCGTCCGGCCTGCTGCGGTACCTGGCCTACGATTCGGCGCAGGACAGCAATGAGGGCAGCGACAGCGCCACCGCCGGCGGGCTGGCCCTCAGCGGCACCTGGGGCTGGGGCGACAATGGCGACTACATGGTGTTCGGTGCGCTGGGCGGGCAGGGCATCTCAGCCTTCATCGGCGATCTTGGCGGGTTGAACCTTGATGGCGTGGTCGATCCCCAAGGCGACCTGCAGGTGCTGCAGCAGTATGGCGGATGGCTGGGCTACACGCACCACTGGTCGCAGCGCTGGCGCACCACCGTGACCTACAGCCGGCTGTACCTGGAACGTGACCAGCTGCTCGACCCGACCGTGTTCCGCCGCAGCGATTACGCCGCCGCCAACATCATCTGGCAGCCGGCGCCGAGCTGGAGCTGGGGCGCGGAGTTGCTGTACGGCAAGCTGCAGGAGCAGAGTGGCGCCAGCGGCGATGTGTTCCGCCTGCAGACCGCGCTCAAGTACGACTTCGTGAAATAGGAGACGTCATGGCTACGCGCAGACTACGAAGAATGCTGCTGGTCAGCGCACTGGCCGCCGCCGCGCCGGTGGCCGCGCAGGACGCCATGCTCGGCACCATCCTGGAAGAGCCCGGCAGCGCCGGGCTGGGCTTCCTCGGCAGGATCGAATCGTCACCGTACAAGGGCGCCGACGACCGGGTCGATATCATGCCGCTGTACCTGTACGAGGGCGAGCGCTTCTTCCTGCGCTCCAACGCGGCCGGCGTGCGCTTCACCCCGCGCGAGGACCAGGGCCTGGAACTGTTCGTCGAACGGCGGCTGGAAGGCTACCCGGAAGACGAAACCCCCGACATCCTCGAGGGCATGGAAACCCGCAACAGCGAGGCCGACATCGGCGCGCGCTATTACTTCAGGCACGACAACCACGCGCTGGATTTTACGGTCCGCCAGGACATCTCCAATAATTCAAACGGCACCGAAGTGCGCGCCGGTTACGGGTATACGCTGCGCGGCGACCGTTGGACGCTGCAGCCGGTGCTTACCTTGGGCTGGCGCAGTGCCAAGCTCAACGACTACTACTTCGGCGTGGAGTCCTATGAGGTGACTCCGGAGCGCACCGAGTATTCGGCCGGCAGCGGGTTGGACATCACCGCCGGCCTGTACGGCCGCTACCGCATCCTGCAGAACTGGAGCCTGGTCGGCGGCGTGTTCGCCAAGCGCTATTCCAGCACCATCCGCAACAGCCCGCTGGTGGACAGCGACATGCAGTGGGGCGCGATGGTCGGCGCCGCCTACGACTTCGGCAACGGCCAGGTGCGCTGGGACAAGGAGGGCACCCCCACCTACGTGAAGGTGTTCTACGGGCGCGATTCGGACGACGGCTGCCACCTGGTCAAGATCATGACCTTCAGCTGCGTCAGCCTCAACGATGACGATCCCACCGACATCTGGGGCATACACGTGGGCCGCCCGTTCGTGTCCGGCCTCAACGGCTGGCCGCTCGACCTGGTCGGCTACGTGGGCGTGCTGCGCCACGACGAGAAGGGGCACCAGCCGGATTCGTGGCAGATCGATGCCTACATGAAGGGCTTCTATTACGGCTTCCCGTGGTCGCACCGGGTCAAGACCCGGCTGGGCTTCGGCTTCGGTGTGTCCTACGCCGAACGCGTGCCGTATGCGGAAGTGCAGTCGCAGGCGCGCCGCGAGCGCAACACGTCCAAGGTGCTCAACTACCTGGATCCCAGCATCGATGTGAGCCTGGGCGACATCTTCGGCAGCGAGCGCTGGCACGAGCTGTATTTCGGCTTCGGGGTATCGCACCGCTCCGGCATCTTCGGTTCGGCGCAGATGCTGGGCACCGTCGATGGCGGCTCCAACTACATCTACACCTACCTGGAAGGCGCGTTCTAGCGCCGCGCAGGGGAGGCCGCAGGTTCGCGGTCCTGCCGGAACAGGAGGGCGATGGCGATGTACGCCACGCCCATGGCCAGCAGCGCCAACCCCACGCCCCAGGACGCGGAGGCGCGCCCGGCCCAGGCCACGCCGCTCACGCACACCACCGCGGCCACCAGCGCTACCAGCCCCGACACCAGGGAGATCCAGCGCTTGCCGCCGGGTGCAAACCGGAATGCCAGGCTGATCTGCGCGATGGCCTGCACCACCAGTACGGCGGCCACCGTGGTCGCCACGGCGTACGCGGCCCACTCGGGGTGCGTGTAGATGGCGATGCCGCCGATGATCTGCGCCGCCCCCAGCAGGATAGTCATGGCAAAACTGGGCAGGCCATGCAGCAGGAACGCTTCGGTCAGCTGCAATGCACCGGCAATCACCAGCAGGCCGGCCACCAGCACCGTCATGGTGCGGACCATGAAGGAGGAGGCGTAAATGCCGAACGCGCCCAACACCAGCAGCAGCACGCCCACGATCAACAGGCGCTGCCAGCTGGACTTCATTGCCACACCGATGGAGCCGGGGTCCTTGCCAAGTCGGGAGAACACGGTCATGACAGGCCACTCCTGGGAGATCGTCCAATTACCCGCCCGGCTTGGTTATGCAGCAGTGAAACCCGCACCAGTATTTTCCGCAAACACATGGCCCTAACGTGTCCGCTCCTATACCAGCGCAACAACCGCCACGGGGGCGCAGTGCCATGTCGCAACGACTGACTGTCCGGATTCTGGGTGCCTTGGTTTCGATTGGCCTGGCCGCGTCGGCAGGCGCGCATTCGGCATTGCAGCAGGCACCGGAGGGCGATGCCTCCACGCCGCCGGCGACCGGCGTGGCACCTGCCGCCACGCTGTTCACCAACGTCCGCATCTTCGACGGCACCCACGGCCGCCTCTCCGCACCCAGCAACGTGCTGGTGCAGGGCAACACCATCGCGCGCATCTCGGCCGGCGCGATCGACGCGCCCGGCGCGCGCCGCATTGACGGGCGCGGCCGCACCCTGATGCCCGGGCTGATCGACATGCACTGGCACAGCATGTTCGCCGGCATCCCGATCCAGACGCTGATGACGGCCGATACGGGCTACATCAACATCGTGGCCGGGGCAGAGTCCCGCAAGACGCTGCTGCGCGGCTTCACGACCGTGCGTGACGTTGGCGGCGCGGTGTGGGGCCTGAAAGCGGCCATCGATGCCGGCCACGCAGACGGGCCGCGCATCTGGCCCTCCGGCGCGATGATCACCGTGACCAGCGGCCACGGCGATTTCCGTGAGGCCTCCGACCTGCCGCGCACCGTGGGCCAGCCCGGCTCGCGCCATGACGTACTGGGTGACAGCGCCATTGCCGATACCCCGGACGAACTGCGGGTGCGCGTGCGTGAGCAGCTGATGCGGGGCGCCAGCCAGATCAAGCTCACCGCCGGCGGTGGCGTCTCTTCCCCGCACAGCCCGCTGGACGTGGTGACCTTCACCGAACCGGAAGTCCGCGCGGCGGTGGAAGCAGCCACCGACTGGGGCACTTACGTGACGGTGCACGCCTACACCCCGGAAGCGATCCAGCGCGCCATCCGTGCCGGGGTGAAGTGCATCGAGCACGGCAGCCTGATGGACGACGCCACTGCCCGCCGCATCCGCGATACCGGCACCTGGCTCAGCACGCAGCCGTTCCCGCCGGAGCTGGCCAACGCCTTCCCGAAGGGCTCGGAGCAGTGGCAGAAAGCGCAGGAGGTGTTCGCCGGCACCGACCAGACCTACCGCTTCGCCATCAAGTACAAGCTCAAGACCGCGTTCGGCACCGACGTGCTGTTTTCCAGTGCGTTGGCCTCACAGCAGAACCGCATCCTGGCCAGCCTGACCCGCTGGTACACGCCGGCCGAAGCGCTGGTGATGGCCACCGGCACCAACGCCCAGCTGCTGGCGCTGTCGGGCAAACGCAGCCCTTATGCCGGGCGTGTCGGCGTGGTGGAGGAGGGGGCGCTGGCGGACCTGCTGCTGGTCGAAGGCGATCCGCTGGCCGACATCAACGTGATCACCGATCCAGACGCCAACTTCGACGTGATCATGAAGGACGGCAAGATCTACAAGGATGCGCGCTGAGCGGCTCAGCCACCGGTGTTCATGCTCATCCCGCCGCCCGCCTTGAAGTACAGCACCAGGTACACCACGCGCCAGAAGATGAAGGCGTAGGCGCCGCACAGCAGGATCTGCAGGACCAGGTGCGACTTCATGCGGCTCAGCCGCCACAGCCCGTCGCAGAGGTTCAGCAGCAGCAGGCTGACCCCGATCGTGACCACCACGTAGCCGGCCACGGTGGGGTTGACCAGGTCGAGGTCGCCCGGCCCCGCGCGGACGACTTCCAGCCCGGCGGCAGTGATCAGCGAGGACACCGCCATGTTGCGCGTGTTCTCGAAGATCAGCCGCAGCACGCCATTGTCGAACAGCTGAACGGCGATACGTCGGAGCAGGGCGGGCAGCATGGGGCATTCCTCGCGGCGTGAACCGGACTCCGCACAGGGTTGTACCGGGCGCATGAAAAGCGCGTGGAAGAACGGGCCAGTAGATTTACTGAGCGTGCCGGGCGGCAATGGGATGTTCGCGCACACGTTTTCGTTGCTGCTAAGTAAGACTACTCACACTCTCCGCGCGGCTTTACTGATGCGCCGGACGGGACTCGCCCGGCAGACTTTGGCCTGCGAACCGATAGTGGGGCAGGCCCGATGTCCAGACTGACTTCCAACCGTTCCTCCGCTGGCCTGATGCAGGTGCGTGGCCCGCGCCCGACCGCGCTGTGCGGAATCTCCGATGTGTCCTCCGGCAGGTACAGCCGCCTGCCAGCCGCCCGGCTGGTGCGCTTCGGCGCGGAGGTGCGGGATCCGGAGCAGGCAGCCCAGGCAGGCGACGTATGGGGCGACGCGTCGCGGCAAACCCGGCAGACCACTGTCGCCAGCGCCACCTTGGATGCGTCGTACCGTGGACAGGATTTCCATGTAACCGCATGGCAGCCGCAGGGCAAACCCGCCTTCGTGTTCGTGGTCGCGTTGAGGGACCAGCGCTGGATCCAGCCGGATGTGGCCGAAGCGGCCGACTTCGACGAGGTGCTGCGCAATGCGGTGGCGTTTGTCGAACGTGTCCTGGATGCCCAGCTGGATCCTGAGAAGCCCGACACGCCGGGGCCGGGCTGAGCGGATTCGATACACTCTGGCGACGTCATGGCGCGGAGTCACCCATGCTGGCAGATGCACCTGGTGCGGTAGCGCGGGAGCTCCTGGCACAGGATGGCGCCCGTGTCCTGGCGGCGTTGGCTGCCCCCGGCGACCAGAACGAAGGCATCCATGCGGCACGCAAGGCCATCCGGCGCATGCGGGCGGTGCTGGCGCTGCTGGATGAGGATGAGTTCGAGCTCGAGCGGGAGGATCGTTCGCTCAGACGGCTCGGCAAAAGCCTTTCAGCGCTTCGGGATGCGCATGTGGTGGTCGAGGCGGCCAAACGGCTTCAGGCCTTGCACCCCGGTCCCGCGTGGGCAGTAGTAGTGGGCACGCTTGAGGAGAGGCGGGCGGCCATTCTGCAGCACGCTGCTGCCGTCGACCCGCAATTTGCACGCAGGCGAAGGACGATCGAGCGGGTTCTGCAGCGGCTTGAGGCCCAGCCTTGGGACCGTCTGCGACGGCGGCACGTTCGGGCCGCGCTCGCACGCAGCGAGCGACGGGTGAAGCGGGCGGCCTCTCGCGCGGCTTCGGACGGTGACGCCGAAGCCATCCACCGTTGGCGAAGACGTGTGCGACGACTGCGCATGCAACTCGATGCCGGGCAGGCGCTCGCTGCGTTGGGCGGAGATGCCAAGGGCCATGTTGCCAGCAGCAGGAAGGCGAAGGCACTGCACAGGACCAGTGACGGGCTGGGCTGGCTTCAGGACCTGCAGATGCTGCGGAACCTGGTCCGGAGGATGCCGGCGGAAGAGGGCAAGGCCGACGTGCTGCTGCAGGTCGAGCGGCAACGCGACGAGGTCAGCCCCTGACCTGCAGCTCCCGCCCATTTGCGTGACGCATCACGCGAGCCTGGATCGACCGCCTGCTGAACGCGTACAAAGGCATAGCTTGACCGCCGGTAGCTGCAGATTTCACCACAATGTCACCCATGCCACCCCAATGACAGGCCACGTAATTTTACTGGCCTGAGCTAGGTATTTAAACGCTGGTTGCTCTGTCCGAACCTCCTCAGGCTAGACACTCGCAAGTTGCGGCTGGATTGCAAACGCTTGCCGATTCGGCGCTCGCTGAGGGCGTCCAGTTGCGATGGGAACACTGACCTTTCGGAGCATTTTCATGCTGAGCGAAGAGGCTGCGATCCATTGGGTCGAATGGTCGGCTCTGGCGATAGAATTGCTGGCAATCGCGTTGATCGTCGTGACCATCGTGGTGTCGACAGCGGTTTACGTGATCGCCTTGGCCGTGCAGCACAAGGACCGCGTGGAAAGCTACGAACGGTTCCGTCGCAGGCTCGGACGGGCGCTGTTGCTGGGTCTGGAAATACTGGTGGCGGCGGACATCATCCGTACGGTTGCGCTGGACAGCACCCTCCGCGCAATTCTTTCCCTGGGCCTGCTTGTCATCATCCGGACCTTCCTCAGCTGGTCGGTGGTCCTGGAAGTCGAGGGGTTCTGGCCATGGAAACGCCCCTTGGATCGCACGCCTGCGGGAGAGGAGAAGTAGTCATGGCGTGGGGCTAGCATGGGGATTGCTGGGAGCGTTTGGCTGCAATGCACGTTCCCTATGAACACAGCTTGTGTCTTACATAATATACATTATGCGAAATGGTATTTTGCACCGACTATGCAGTGTCGGATTGGAATGACTGGCTTTGGAGCACCTCCTTCACTCTTGCATCACAATTTGAAGGCTGGTAAAACTGCGATGCCCGTCTAGTTTTTGTAGGCGGGGGTGCGCTTAGCACGCCTGGGGCGTGTCCGCAGCATGCTGCGAACACCCACCGGAGCGACCAAGTGACGAGGCTGGTAAGTAGTTTGACCACAATCGTGACCATAAGTTTCTCCGTAACGAGGCTACACAATCTTGTGTTTTTGCGGTTAAGTGCGGCAATCGGCCGCGCGGGTAGGACTTCTTAGATGGAGTCTGTGTTGTATCAACCAGGGGGGGTAAGGGTCGCCGCAGCCCGCCCTACCCTGTAGAAGGATCAGGCATGGGTGTTGAGAAGAGAAGCCCGAGCTCTGCGCTAGATGCTGCACAGCGGATTCGTAGCTATGTCCACTTCGACGCGCCGCTTTCAAAGAAGGCTTGCGCGGAATTGGTTGCCGATCCATCGCGGGTCAAGCGCCATGCCTTTTTTCCGTTCCTCAGACATGACATAGTTCGCCCCAAGCTGAAACGACTGCCTGGCGGTCGGATAGTGAAGACCTCCAAAATTCGTGAAATTCGATACGCTGCTCACTCTGATGCAGCCATCTATAGCTACTACAATTTTGTGTTGGCGCAGTGCTACGAAGCGCTATTAGCCGAGTCGGAGCTTCAGCCGAACGTAACCGCGTTTCGGGCGCTGTCAAAATCAAATGTGGACTTTGCGCAGGAGGCCTTTGGCTGGATTTCCGACCACCAGCCTTGTGTGGCATTTGGCTTTGATGTCAAGGATTTTTTTGGCAGTCTGGATCACGGCTTGCTGAAAAACGCGTGGTCTGAAGTGCTGGGCGCGCCTCGCCTGCCTCAAGATCATTACGCTGTATTCAAGTCTTTAACCAAGCATTCGTCCGTCGAATTGATATCGGCGCGACGCGCCCTTGGCTTAAGTAGGTCTGCCTTGGATAGGATCGAAAAGCTGTGCAGTCCTCTTGAATTCAGAGCTTCGATACGAGCGCGAAATCTGATTCAAACCAATACGAGTGACCGAGGCATCCCGCAGGGATCTCCCATCAGTGCGGCATTGTCAAATATTTACATGCTTCAGTTCGATATCAGGATGAAGATGGAGGCCGACAGTGTCGGTGGGCTATACCGGAGATATTGCGACGATATATTGATTGTGCTGCCGGATTCGGAAGGAGTAGAAAAGCAGGTCATTGCGCTGGTAGACCACGAGCTTCGCGTCCTGAAGCTTGAAATGCAGCCAGCGAAGACACTCGTATGTCACTTCGGACCCGCTGGGAATGATAAGCCGTTGCAGTATTTGGGGCTCACCTTTGATGGGGTCGCTGCCAGCTTGAGACCGTCAGGGGTGACGCGCTTTTACCAAAAGATGCGGAAAGGGGTTGGGCAGTTAAGTAGCTCGAAGCGTCTTGATGGAGCGACTCCGCTATTGATACAGCGACGGCGCTCACTTATCAATCGGTACACGGAGCACGTGCCTAACGAAAAACGCAGCTACTTCAAGTACGTAAGGCTCGCGGTGAGGAAAACTAAGTCTTTCGCCATACGTAGACAACTACGATTTCATCGGCTCCGTTTCAATTCATTGCTGCGCCCCTGATTGCGAAGGGGGCGGCCATTGTGCACGGTGCCCTCTGCGCACGGTGGCTTCCTTCTGGAACCAGTTGTCGTAAAGGATGAAGATCGCGATGACTGTTCCAAGGAAGTCCCCGCTACAGCCTCGCTCTACACTTTCGCAGCGATGCTCTCGGAGGAGTTTGGCGCATCTTGCTGTGACCAATATGCAAGTAGTAATCGCCCCTGGCCTTTATTGCGTGGCTATACAAATGGCATGCTGCGTATGTCGTGGTTGCATACATCCCTGATTGCGCTTTTGACCTCCCCCTTTAGAGATAGCTATTAATGATGGTCCACCATTACACCAGCGCCAGTACGCTACCGATAATCCTGGCCAATCGTACCCTGCGCTTTACTCGGTCTGACTTGCTGGACGACGAATCCGAGGTTCCATTTCACACGGCTCTGCTTGACCAACGAAAGTTCTTCGTGAGCTCGTGGTCGCACGGTACTCATGGTGAAGCCGGCATGTGGGCGCGGTATGGGGATGCTGACCGCGGCGTGCGCATTTCCCTACCGTCGGTTCGGTTTCCGTGGTCGAAGCTGAGCGTTGACCTTTCCCGGTCGACCGGACGACTAAAGCAAGATGGCTCCCCTCAGATGGTGGGGCTGCGTGTCAGAGACGTCACCGCTCCGTATGAACAGACAACGATGTTTGGGAATGGATATTTGGCGCTGCCCTTGGGGTCAGATATGGAGAAGACTTTCGGCTCCGATGTTCTGTACGCGGCCGATCCGGTCGCGGAGGTGCAGCGAAGGGTAACGCTGACAAATGAAGGTCTCACCCTCCAAGGGGATGCTACCTATGTGGCGCGGGTCAAGGGTGCCGCGTGGGCGGATCAGGCTGAGCACCGTTTCGTGCTGAGCGCAGTGAGGGGGCCAGCACTGAACCACGCGGAGGATCCGAGCCGCTACGCGGCGGCGTTGTTAGACAGCATTGAGGCGGACGCATCTGAGGGTTTTACTGGCCTCAGCACCGAGGTGCGCTACATCGACGTGCCGTTGGCGGAGGATGCGTTTGACGGGCTTGTGGTGACGTTAGGTTCGGCAATGCCATCAGAAGCCCGGGAAGGCCTCGAACGTCGCGTAAAGGAATTGGTGCCAACAGCCGTCATTCAACAGTGTGCGATTAGGGTCAGGCCTAGGTCCTAAAAAATATCGCTTCCGATCCGCGGCCTGCTGTGAGTCGCGCGGCAGACGCGTGGCGAGCGTCCCTCCATGTGATCGACTGCGAGTAGCCTCCGCCCGGATGCGGGCCCTACTGACGGAGGGGATTTCTTGCTAAGGAATCCCATTTTGATTTCCAAGAATTCGTCGATTGGCGCTTCTGCTGCTGGACGTGGTCGCAAGCAATGTAGACCTTTCGGCCAAGGTCGCCTGCGCCGCGTCCAGATAGGCGCCTTCGGTGGCGACGGCGGCCTGGGCGTGCTCCTCGGCGGCATCAAAGAGCGGAAGCCCAGCAACGCTGCGCCAGCCGCCGGCACGTCCGGGGGGCCCTGCTCGCGGGCGCGTTGGCGCAGTCGTACACCAAAGCTGGCCCACCCGCTATCCAGGTGGCGGGTCACAGTTATTGGGTGAGCCGGTGTGCAGATAGGCGCGGATGCGCGCCAGCGCGGGGCGATCGCCGCCGCTGAATTCGTCGGCGGCTTGGTGGACGTCCAGTTTCGTCATGCGCATGGCCATTGAACTATCTCGCGTCCGGGCGCCCTGCCCCGTTGATTGCCTACTGGCGATAAGTGATGATTATCGACGTAGACACCTGATCTCCTAGCGTAAATTACATACTGGGAAGAGGAATTTTCACTACTTCGGCCATGCCGCAACTGCCAGTCATCTGGTCTTGCCAGAGCAACTATCCCAGCGAGCCGTCAACGCGGTGCGCGAATTGCTCGCCGAGGCAGCGGCGCCGAACATTACCCGCAGTTTTGCCACTGCCCGGCGCTATTGGGCCGGACGCCCGGCTGCTCAAATAGCAGGTGCCAACTTTGCCCAAAGACCTGACTACTACGGTAGAGGCGTAGGGCTATGTCCCTAGGCCACGATACACTGCTAACGACGGAAATCGTGGATGGAGCCCTATCGTGCAGACGCCCTATGTGCCGCATCGCTTCGGCCAAGAGGTCGAAACAAAGCTTCGTAGTCGGATGAACTGGCTCACAGCTGGAGTTGCTTCCTCCATTGCATGGCCGCAGGAGGACGTTTGGGTCGTATACGGAGGTAACGACTACATACTGCGTGGTCTAGCGAAGAACGGCGAGGCATCCCCTCCCGGAATAACCGTTCCATGTGAGCGTGCGGGGATCGACGAGGCTTTGTCGAGAATCTACCAATTTGCATCAGTGCTCAGTTGGTTTCACCAGGGCTACGTGGATGTCAGCGGACATCTTTGGGGATCTCACCCAATCTTGTACGGCGACCGACGTCACGTCTTCTCGACAGGCGGCACGTACTCCGTTAGGGCCTTCGATTGCAATCATATGCCATTAATCGAAGGCGACGCCACGCGCAAAGCGCTCGCATTCTGGCGAGAAGGTCAACGACTGAGAGGCGTTCATGACAGCTATTCATTTTTGAGCTTCTATAAGGTGATCGAGTCCCAGTTCAGTAGAGCAACGTCACGGCAAAAGGTTGAATGGATTCGTTCAAATATCGAGCATCTCTCGGGTGACGCGGCAGCTCGCGTCGCGGATCTGCGAGATGAGGGGCGCGACGTAAGTCGGCATCTTTTCGAAAGCGGAAGATGCGCAGTCGCACATGCAGCAATGGAGGAGGAGATTATTGATCCGGACATTCCCCAGGACAGAAGAAGACTACGCGAGGATCTGGTGGTAATGGCTGGCTTAGCCCATCGCTACATTGCTAATGAGCTTGGCGTTCCGGACCGATCCGTCCTGTACCGTACTCGAAATAGGCTTCAACCGTGGGATCCAATGTTCCATTCCGTCACGCTCCGGCAGCTCAGGAGCGGCGAGTATCCCGATGATCTGGCGAATTTTGAGAATCGGATTGTCTCCATCGGCCTTTGGCCGGACGGTGCGATTCATGGAATGGAGAGAATGATCGTGCGCGTCCAGTCGGTGTCAGGGGGTGTGATAGAGGCGGCATTAGTGAACGAGCGCGAGACAGTGATTGTGGCGGCTTACCTGGACTTCCCTCATGGAGTGGCACATATCAGCATTGAGCGCGGCGGCGTCAGAACCGGGGAATTGCCGCCGCTCGAAGAAGACTTGAGGGCCTTCTATACGCTCTATTACAATGTTCTAGGAAATCGCGTTGCAGAATTGACTATTGATGGCTTTGAGCCGGTGGATTGTGAAGTCGTCATTCCTGTCAACATGATGCTTACATTGCCTCCCTATGAGGCGATTGAAGCTACAGTGAGTGAAGTTCTTGCAAAGTATGGGCATGCCCCCGTCGCCGGAGCGCCAACGCCCCCCAGTCACAATTGACCGCGGCATGGCGGTTCTGGACGGAGTCTGGAAACGCTGCCATCGGCCGCCGCAGTCCGCCTTGATCGGATGAGGACCTGCCCTACCCCCGATAAAGCGTCCTAGTCCAATTCCTGACGGCTGATCACCCGCTATGTCTCGGGCCTATCAACCGGAACATCGATAGGTCTGATAGCGAATACGCAGGTAATCAGCTGCGGTGGGGTCTAGCTTGTCGCCCGAATCATCAGCATCGGCAGCAATCTTATGACCGAGCGCGACCAGGAGGAGGCGCGCTTGGAGCACATTACGAACTGTCAGCAGGGCACCAAGCGATGGGAACCACTCCAACTCAAGATTTGCGATCCGAGCCTCTAACTCTGAGCGGGTGGCATCTCGGGACGCTCGCCCTAGGACGGCGTAGTGTTTGGCGACGGGATGGTCAAAGGCAGTCACCGGTAACCAGCCATGGTATGCGTCGGCCTCCCCCAGCCCGTAGTTCCATGCATCCCAATAGTCAAATATCATCTTCCACATAAGCTGTGCCTGCTGCGCGGTTGCGCAACGCTCAAACTCAGCCAGCAGCTGCTTCATCGGTTCAATGCTATGGAGGGAATGCCGTAACGGCGTCTGTTCAATGAACACGCGCCAAGCTGCTGCATCCATTCGCGACAGCACTCTTGCAAACGCGCCATCGATCGAGGGGCGGCCGCTTGGCAGGCGCATGGCCTTTACCCAGCCGGCCCACAGCGGTGAGCTGGCCATTTGGAGCAGCAACTGCTCTACGCGCTTCAAGCTTTCTGAATCCGTTGTCGTGCTGGGTAGATCCTCGCGATATGTGGACAAGCCGAGGAACTTGATCGAGGCTGATGAGGACTCAGCTGCCAAGGTGAGGCCATCCTCTTCAAGCACCAATAGGGCCAGCATGATCGCTAGCGCGCTCCGCATCGACTCAACGGCATTAGCGCAAGCGACTGGGTTTGTTGAAAATAGGAGCAAAACAGCAACAGCAAAATCGAGCCGCCATTCTGGCATTACACCCCTTCGAAGATAGACGATACTTTCAAAATCATGGTCTCTGACAGCGCTCTCCAGGGCCGACAGCTGATCGCGGTGGTCGTGCGAAGTCCACTCGAATATCTTAGTAGACTCAATCATCGCAACTAGTTGCTCCTCAACAGCGGCGATGCGCACCGCGCGCACGTACTCTCGGAGTGTTGTCACGGTGTAGGCAATGATCCCAAGAGACGCGAGAAGTACGCGAAGCGCATTTCCTTTAAGCGCACGCTTCTCAACGGCAGCAAGAGTCCCTCGCCATGCCACCATCCATCGGTCGCGATCAGCTTCGATCAGGTTCCCTGAGTGTGCGAAGTGCTTGATGAACGCGAAGTCAGCGTCCAACTCTTTGGCAAGTGTCTCAAGTTTGCTTGCGACCTCGCCCTCAGTCCAGTGTGCGCAAGTCCGTAACGCCTCTTCGGTAACTGAAGGTAGCTGTTGCCGCCCTTGTTTTTGGCATTCCAGTAGGAGTGTCAACACAGCGGTAGAGGCCTGAATCATTTCGTGCTCCATACATGGTTGCGAGGATTCGCCAGCGAGTTCCAAAGAGACAAAAAGGCGCTCGCAACCGCATTGCCGTCGGCAACCTTTTGGAGAACGTGATACCTCTCCCCTAAACTATTGACGGATGTGCCCAGTGACCATGCCTGCGCGGGCCCGTCCTGCTGCGGAAAGATGAGGAAACGATCATGGAACGGCCAGCCGTCATCACCTTCGCGGCTCCGGAACTCAACCTTTAAGCCTTTGCGGTTGCCTGCCGCGTTCTCAAGTAGCTGTGCTTGTCGCCGCAGAAACGCTTGACGTCTTGTTGGGACGCCAGTAATCCTGCTTTGAGTGGTGATGCCTGTGCCGCTTAGGTCTACGCCGTTCTGATCCAGCTCTTGCGTATCCCCGGCAGTTGATCCCTTCAGCGAGCAGATTCGGCACGCTATAGGCTCCTCTCCGGAGCCAATTGCTCGCAGGTCCGCGTCAAAATGTGGACTACGAAACAAGATATCCAACACATCGCTAGCGTTGAGGAATGGATCCCACAGCCACGCGCCGAGGCGACCGTGGGCACGTACAAGCTCCAAGACGGCGTGAAGCGCTTCGCCCTTTCCCGCACCTGTCTCGCCTCCAAACTCAGCGAAACTCTTGGATTGCCTGATCCTTGCAAGTTGCCTTTGCCGGTCTCTCTTCACGTGCCATCCGTGGCGTGGATCTCGCGCCTGGTCGCCTATAAGGGTAGTTTCTGCAGGCCTTTGAAGGGGTACCCGTGTCGCAGTATGCGAACCGTTGCTGCCGATCTTTTCGAAATCGCGTACATCGCCAGCATCTTGAATGGAGATCGAAAACTGCATGCTCTGAATGAAGTAAAGGTCAGTCGATGCCCCCACAAGCAAGCGATATTGATCATCCCAGACGGTGTAACGAATACCGCCATGGTGCGTCGGAAGGGCCAACCTTTGCTCGCCAGTTACTAATTCCGCAGCATCAATAGCTTCAACCACGCCGTCGTGTATGATTTCAGCCGTCAAGCGGACCGGACGCGCTGGCGTGTGAGGTTGCCATGCAGCCCGGATCATAAGGTCGCCATGCTCTGACCTGCGTGCTGCGAAAACGACAGAGGTCACGGGGAGCTGAAGAATAACGTTTCCCAGCCTGTCGGGCAGGCGACCCAGCTTCCATGGCACGTACGGGGCGATCATGCTGGAGAGCTCTTCCTGGAGTTTTGGTGACATAGCTAACTCTCTGACGCTCGCCTTTTCGCCATCGAATAGCTCCAAAACATGAGAGCCTGCCCAGAAATTGTTCTTCAGGATCGTATTCCAAGGATTCTCAGCCGCAGAATCAGCAGGCATGAACTGGGCGCGAATCGGCGACAGGGGGCCGACGCACAGTGGTGCCGCCCCAGGCTGCCATTGCCCGGTACGTGCGTACAGCTCAATCACTTCCCCAAGCCTTGCGACAGAGATGCTGTACCGGATCAGTCCAAACTTCTCTCCGGTGGACTTGAGCATCAGAGGCCGTCGGCTCAGATACTGTGGCTGGGAGAGCTGTGACTCGCGTGGGTCACCAACGAACATGCTTAAAACATTGACGGGCAACTGGCTAGTGGACGGTCCTGTCGGAATTTTGACGAGCTCTGTGACCTCAAAGCTCTTGTAGTCTCCAATCACACCGGGCGCTGTAAGGCGGTTTAGGTGCTCCAATAGTTGTTCTACAGTCCATGTCATTTCCGTACTCCGCTACGCTCTTCCAGTGGGCTTCGTGAATGGTAGAGTTTTACTTGAAGGTCTTCCTTATGAGTGCCTGTGCACGAGCACATCGCTGAGGAGACCAGAGGCTGCGCCGGCACGCCAGGCGACAAACGAGGCAGGCCATCAGGTGAACTCACGTAGAGAGCGGGAACGGTTTCGATCACTTCGCTATTTTTGAATCCTTGGACAAACAATCATATCCGTCGCAGCAAAAAGCGCGAAATCGAAACCACGAGCTAGCACCCATCCTGGCAACCGCCTCCCGCCTTGAGTCGAGTCCCGCCCGCCGTACCCGCGATAAACATCCATTATTGTGGGCGCGAGACTCATTCAGGCCGCAAAGCTGCCTCCAGCAAATTGATGTAGGTATCCAGTTGGGTCCGGACCACCGTCAACACCCAGCCAGCCGCATACATCAACACCATCGCAAAGATCAGCAACCCACCCACCAGATTCACATCGAACGCCCCCGCCCAGTCTCCCCACTTCCAGTTGCGGAACTGAAGATAAAGAGCAATCAGAACTGGGAACGGCCCCAGCCTCTGTAACTCACCGTACATGAGCCCCATCCTTTCCGTCATGCCTTGGCGAAGCGCAGTCACAAAGCGGAGGCGCTCTTCTCTCTGGTTGTGTGGGAACTCCCGCAGCGATTCGATCAAGGTACGCCAGTGATTGAACTCGCCGTCCATTTCCTCAGCATGAGACAGTCGAGGTTTCGCGTACTGACGCCACTCACGCTTGGCAGTGAGTACTCCGCCGACGACAAATCCTCCAACCTCGATCAGGAGGCATATCGACGTGACCACGGCGGCGTGTATCGAGGGAATGGCTGAAGGGGGCGCGGCTCCAGCCAGCAAGCCGACACCAGCGGCTAATAAGCCTAAACGAAACGACCACTTCTCAGCCCGAGAGGGCTTCGGGTAGATGCTTTGATTGGCCCACAATTGAACCTGCTGATACAGCCAGGAATAGGTCAGCTCGCTCGATTGGGCAGGTATGCCCTGGTCAGCCCCACACCGCACCTGCATATCCATTGCAGTCACCCCGATTCGTTTTGAACAACCGCGCCGCCTCGTGCGGACGGCCAAGCGTCTGGCCGATCATACCGTGGAGAAGGCCCGTAAGTGCACCCACGACGTGACTTCCACCGTGCCGCTCGCACTCTCAGATGTTGCACTAGCAGTTGGTTTTCCAGGTCGTTGAGACCCACTTGTACGGCACAGAGCCCCGGCGCCAGATCATTTCCTTGTCCGCCTCGCGGAGCAGGCGCGGCTCCCCAGTCGGTCGAATGTGGGTCAGCAGATTCGCGCGCCTACCGTCCCAGCCTGGTTGCAGGGACAACGCGCCACGCCTCCCCGCCGACCGAGATGTACTGGACGTATTGCGAGACCGGGCGACCCATGTCGTACCAGGTGCTGAAGAACATGTGAGTGGCCACGACCGACCAGGTCGATGAAGCCGGGTCGTAGTCCGTGACGACCGGAATCAGGCCCGATCGCAACACGGGTGGCCTGGCAGGGCCGTCCACCTGCGCGATCCGCAGTGTGGTCTCCTTTGGTTTCCAGCCGGTTGCACCCATCGCGATATCCCGTGTGATGCTGCCCCTCGCAGTGCTTTTCACCACGATCGGCCGGCCGTCGGACAACCGCACCTCCTCTTTCCACGACTCACTAATGCGGCTGCAGTCGCCCATCGTCAGCACCAGCGTGCACAGCAGGATCAGGCGCAACGCGTGGACCTAGGCGGTGGTCGCCCTGCAATGTTCATGCTGAGCCTCCCTACATCGTCAGAGATCCGTCATCTGGCCATTGCCGGCCGGCAGCAATCACGGTCAGGACTTCGGGTTGCGCGAACTAGAACTCCGCTTCCTTGCTGGCAGCAGGCTGCAGCACTTGCTGCCCCACATCATTGCCGATGCTGAGGAACCCGATTCCACCCGACAGCCCTTGTGCTCGCATGGGCTGCGATTGGACGACCGAAGAATAATCCGCAAAGAAATCAGGCTTGCGCCATTGCGCGGAAATCGATTCGCGGCTGCCGCCCAGAGCGTTGTTCCACGTCACCGCTCTTTCTGCACTGGGCGAGCCGAACTTGCGCTTGAGCAACTCCATCACGCGCGGCTGCGCCTCGAACCCGGTGGTGTTGAAGCGCAGGGCGATCACTCGCCCGTTGCGCAGTAGAACCAGGCCGCCTGCACCTTCCAGAGAAAAAGCGTCATCCGCGCCCGCGCCGATCGCCATGCCGATGGGCGCCACCCACGCCGGGAACTCATCCGTGGCGAAGACCAGGTAACCGTACTCGCCTGCCGCGAACTCGGTATTGCCCACAGCCATGTTTGTCGTGCCGGGCGCGACGCACAACCCTGTTGCCGGCGGGGTTGCCTTCGGCGGTTCCGGCGGCGGGGTCATCAGCTTGTTGAACGCCCTGGCCCCAATCCCTTTGTTGCTTCTGGGGGCAGCTGGAGCAGGCACGGATATCTGGCAAAGGGGAAGCGCCAATGGTGCCCCTAATTTGATTCCGAAAATGTCAGGTTCCGCCGCAGAGACCGGGACGGTAGAGGCCATGGACAGTAGAACGACAAGCGAACTGGCTGCTGCAGTGAGACGCATAGGGCAAATCCATCCTGGATCATGGTTGAGGGGGAGTATATCCCCTATAGGAGGCCTGACTCTGGCGAGTGGTTTGGGCTCCGCTCAGCCGGGCAGAGCCCGGCTCTACGTTGCGGCGGGTGGCATCGCGCGCAGGATCGCCTCGACCCGGCGGTCCAACGCTTCGCGTTCGGCATCGGATCCCAACCGTCTACGTGTGGCCTGCTCGAAAGTGCCCTCATAACACCAGCCCTGCAGCAGACACAGCCTGCTGGCAGGCGGGTTCTCTGGTCCGCATTCAAGGCCCATCCGGCATGCCGCGACCTGCCAAGCGCGTCCGGCGAGCTCGCCGTCGGCCAAAGCCGTGTAGGGCTCGGCGACTTGCATTCCGAGGAACTCACCCATGGCATCACCCAAGGCGAACATCGCCACTGGATCGTTGGACGCCAGCACCTCTTCCAGCAGGGCAGCCGCTTGCACCTTACTCAGTGGTGGCTGTGGATTGAAGACGGTCTCCGCGACCCGTGCAGGCAGATCGCCGCCTTGTGCCGCCTGCGCATACAGTAGGCGCATGTCTTCCCATTCGATCGGTGCCCCGTCCTCCACGGCAGCGCACTCCTGCAGAGCGTGTTCCAGCAGGTACCCCAACACGGTCGCCTTTTCTTCGGTCTCCGCGCTCCGGATGCTGCGCTGGATCCGCTCCTTGTACTGTCCGACGTTTGGATTGATGTACATGCACCTGTCGTAGGCCTGCGCGAGCAGACGCTGAGAGGCTGGGTCGCCCGCGTCAGCGCGCTGCTTCAGGGCCAGGAACCAGGCGCGCTGGGGGCTGGTCTTGGTGGAGTCAGGCCTTTGCGAGGAACCGGCTGTAATTGGCTGTGCGGGCTCGTGGGCCGGCGTCTCCGCTTGGGCGGCATGGGTGGGGAATGAGGTGGGCTTCCATGTCAGCCACACGACCAAGGCCAGGGATGCTGCCGCCAGTGCCAGGAAAATGCGCTTTGCTGCCATGAACCCATGTTCGTCCGTCGATCGTCCCTCATCTTAGCGTTTCACACGGAACGCCATTACGGCAGCCGGGGCGTCGCTGCCGGCGCCCCGCTTGTTGGTGCTTATACTTGGCCCATGCCTCCATCCACGCACAACTCCACGCCCGTTATGAAGCTCGACTCGTCGCTGAGAAGGAACAACGTCGCAGAGGCGACTTCGGCTGGCTTGGCCATTCGACCGAGAAGAATCGGGGCGACGATTGATCTACGCATCTCATCAGGGACTCGCTCCATCATCTCGGTATCTGTAGGCCCTGGAGCCACCACGTTGATGCGGATGCCGCGCGGGGCCAGTTCTGCCGCCCATGTGCGTGCATACGAGCGAAGGGCAGCCTTCGTTG
>Ga0209257_1002076_pt1 | contig 21106 bp, 21 predicted proteins | sample AraplaCvi_mCL_r2_FD_184277 | JGI IMG/M metagenome (GOLD analysis project Ga0209257, IMG submission 184277) | Arabidopsis root microbial communities from North Carolina, USA - plate scrape MF_Cvi_mCL_r2 (SPAdes) (version 2) | ecosystem: Host-associated > Plants > Roots > Endosphere | place: USA...
GCAGCGTCCTCGTCAGCTTCGGCAACACCAAGGTGCTGGTGACCGCCAGCGTCGAGGAGAAGGTGCCCCCGTTCCTGCGCGGCAAGGGGCAGGGCTGGGTGACGGCCGAATATGGCATGCTGCCCCGCGCGACGCATACGCGCGGCAGCCGCGAAGCGGCGAAGGGCAAGCAGTCGGGCCGCACGCAGGAAATCCAGCGGCTTATCGGTCGCAGCTTGCGCGCCGTCGTCGACATGGCGAAGCTCGGCGAGCGCCAGATCGTCATCGACTGCGACGTGATCCAAGCCGACGGCGGCACGCGCACCGCATCGATTTCGGGCGCGTGGGTCGCGCTGCGCCTCGCGGTCGACAAGCTTCTCGCCTCGGGAGCGCTCACCGTTGACCCGATTGAGGACAGCGTCGCGGCGATCTCGTGCGGGATTTACAAGGGCACGCCGGTGCTCGACCTCGACTATGACGAGGACTCGGTCGCCGAGGCCGACGGCAATTTCGTGCTGACCGGCAAGGGCCAGATCGTCGAGGTACAGGCGAGCGCCGAGGGCGCGACCTACGACGAGGAAGGGCTGCTGCGTCTGCTGCGTCTCGCACGCATCGGCTGCACTGACATCTTCGCGGCGCAGGCGAAGGCGACGGGCCGCTGAGGTGACGCGCAAGCTCGCCCCCGGCAAGCTCGTCATCGCGAGCCACAATGCGGGCAAGGTGCGCGAAATCCGCGCGCTGCTCGAACCGTTCGGGATCGAACCCGTTTCGGCGGGCGACCTTGGCCTGCCCGAGCCCGAGGAAACAGGGACGACCTTCGTCGAAAATGCGCTGCTGAAAGCGCATGCGAGCGCGTCGGCCGCGGGCCTTCCCGCGCTCGCCGACGATAGCGGGCTCGAGGTGGCGGCGCTCGGCGGGCGCCCCGGCGTCTACACCGCTGACTGGGCCGAGCGGCAATGGTTCGAAGGCGCGGAAGGCCGCGACTGGTATATGGCGATGGGCAAGGTCGAAGGCCTGCTCGCCGAGCAAGGTCCCGCCGTCGACCGCAGCGCGCGCTTTGTCTGCACGCTGGCGCTCGCTTGGCCCGACGGGCATGCCGAGGTGTTCGAGGGCAAGGCCGAGGGCAGCCTGACATGGCCGCCGCGCGGGGCGATGGGCTTCGGTTATGATCCGGTGTTCGTTCTGGCCGGCAACACGCTGACTTTCGCGGAAATCGACCCGGCCGAAAAGCATGCAATCAGCCACCGCGCTGACGCGTTTGCCAAGCTGGTGGCGGGAGCTTTCTAGGCCGACGTCATGGCCGAACCGCTCGCCCTGTATGTCCATTGGCCGTTTTGCGTCAGCAAATGCCCCTATTGCGACTTCAACAGCCATGTGCGCGAGAGCGTCGATCAGGCGACGTGGCGCGCGGCCTTGCTCGCCGATCTGCGGCATGAGGCGGCCCTGCTTCCCGGCCGGCCGGTCTCGTCGATCTTCTTCGGTGGCGGGACGCCCAGCCTGATGCCGCCCGAAACCGTTGCGGCGGTCATCGCGGCGGCAGACGATGCGTGGGGGCTGACGGACGATTGCGAGATCACACTCGAAGCCAACCCAAATTCGGTCGAGGTCGCGAACTTCGCCGCGCTCGCATCGGCCGGGGTCAATCGCGTGTCGATCGGTGTCCAGAGCTTCGACGCGGAGATTTTGCACTTCCTCGGCCGCGCGCACAGCGGCGACGAGGCGCGGCGCGCGATCGCCGCAGCGCAGGAGCATTTCGCGCGCGTCAGCTTCGACCTGATCTATGCGCGGCCGGGGCAGTCGCTCGCGGCGTGGGAGGCCGAGCTTGGCGACGCGCTGGCGTTCGGCACCGGCCACCTCTCGCTCTACCAACTCACCATCGAGCCCGGCACACGCTTTGCGACGCTCGCGGCGAAAGGCGACCTCATTATTCCCGACGGCGATACGGCTGCGGACCTGTTCGACGCGACGCAGGCGATCACGCGCGCCGTGGGCCTGCCACGCTATGAAGTGTCGAACCATGCGCGGCCGGGCGAGGAGAGCCGGCACAATCTGACCTATTGGCGCTATGGCGATTATGCCGGGATTGGCCCCGGTGCGCACGGACGGCGGCTCTGCCAAGCGACCGAACGCCACAAGAAGCCCGAGAATTTCCTGTCGGCGATCAACCGCAACGGCCACGGTCTCAAGGTCGAAACCGACCTGCCGGCGCACGAGCGTGCAACCGAGGCGATGCTGATGGGGCTGCGGCTCACCGAAGGCATCGATCTGGCGCGCGTCGAGGCGCGCAGCGGGCTGGGGCGAGGAGCTTTCGTCGATAGCGAGGCCGTGAAGCGGCTTTCGGGGCAGGCGCTGCTGGTGCAAGACGGCGACCGGCTGGCGGTCACCGACGAAGGTATATTGCTCCTCGACTCGATCCTTTCCGAGGTGGTGCGGACCGGCTAGGCTTGCACCGAAGCGAGGCAAGTTTGACCGAAGCCATCATCCGCGACTGGGATGCTCATCTGGCGCACGAGAAGCGCCGGTCGGAGCATACGCGCCGTGCCTATATCGCGACGGCCGAGCGGTTTTGCGCCTTCCTGACCCATCATCGCGGCGGCGCCGTCGATGCGCGGCTGCTCAAATCGCTGACCCCCAACGACCTGCGCTCCTATCTTGCCGACCGTCGAGCCGAAGGGCTGGGCAACGCGTCTGCCGCGCGTGAACTGTCGGCGCTGCGGACCTTCCTGCGCTTTGTCGGCGGATCGAACGCGAGCGTGCCGCCGATGCGCGGGCCGCGGGTCAAGAAGGGGTTGCCGCGTCCCGTTGCACCCGCCGAGGCGCTCCAACTGGCACAGGATGTCGAGGACAATGCCCGCGAAGGCTGGGTCGGCGCGCGCGATTTCGCGTTGCTGCTGCTGCTCTATGGTGCGGGGCTTCGCATTGGCGAGGCGCTGGGTCTGACCGGTGCGGCGCTGCCGCTCGGTGACACGTTGCGCGTGACGGGCAAGAGGAACAAGACGCGGATCGTGCCGGTCCTGCCCGCCGTCGCGAGCGCCGTGGCACGCTATGTCGAAGCCTGTCCGTGGCCGATCGCGAAGGAAACGCCGTTGTTCCTTGGCGCACGGGGAGGGCCGCTCCAGCCCGGGGTCGTTCGCGCCAGCGTCCGGTCGGCTCGCCGCGCATTGGGCCTGCCCGAACGCACGACGCCGCATGCGCTCCGCCACAGCTTTGCGACGCATCTGCTCGCGGGCGGGGCCGATCTTCGCAGTCTGCAGGAACTGCTCGGCCATGCGAGTCTCGCCTCGACGCAAGTCTATACGGCTGTCGACGCGGCGCATCTGCTCGACATTTATCGCAGCGCGCATCCGCGCGCCTAGTCGCGCGGCTTCCAGGTAAGAACGCGCCAGAGGTAGATCAGCACCAGCGACCCGATCGCGACCAGCGCAACAGGTCCGACGAAGGCGTCCAGATTGGCGAAGCGCCCGCCGAACCAGTTGCCTGCGCCTGCCAGCGCGGCAATCCAGATCGTCGATCCCGCCGCGGTCCACAGCAGGAATTTTGCCTGATTCATCCGGACCATGCCCGCAGGCAGTGACACCATCGTCCGTGCGACCGGCATGAAGCGCGCGATAAAAACGATCGCGGGGCCATATTTCACGAAGAAGGCATGCAGGCGCTCGACCTCGGCCCAGTCGAGCGTCAGCCAGCGACCATGGCGATCGATGAAGGGCTTCAGCCGCTCGTAGCCGATCCAGCGCCCGATCGCATACCAGACCCAGTTGCCCGCGGTCGTACCCGCAACGGCAACCGCGATCAGCGTCCAGAAGTCGAAGCGACCTTGCGATACCGCGATACCGCCGAGTCCCATGATCACTTCGGACGGGATTGGCGGAAAGACGTTCTCTAGGAACATCAGCACGAAGATGCCGAGATAGCCCCAGTCTTGGATCAGATCGAGAATGAAGTCGGTCATGGGACAGGAAACGCAGCGAGCGCCTTATCCGATGCGTCGCAGGATCGCGTCCCAGATCATGCCCGCGGTATCGCTGTTGTTGAAGCGATCGATTGCTACGATTCCGGTGGGTGAGGTGACGTTGATCTCGGTCAGCCATTCGCCCCCGATCACGTCGATGCCGACGAACAACAGGCCGCGTTCCTTGAGCCGCGGTCCGAGAACATCACAAATCTCCTGCTCGCGCGGGGTCAGCTCGGTCGCCTCGGCATAGCCGCCGACCGCAAGGTTCGACCGGAACTCGCCTTCGCCCGGCTTGCGGTTGATCGCGCCCGCCACCTCGCCGTCGACAAGGACGATGCGCTTGTCGCCCTTGCTGACGCTCGGCAGGAACTGCTGGACCATGAAGGGTTCGGGCCACACCTGCCCGAACAATTCGACGAGCGCGCCGAGATTGCTGCCGTCTGCATCGACACGAAACACCGCCTTGCCGCCGTTGCCGTGGAGAGGCTTGATCACCACCGCGCCGTAACGCGCCTGAAAATCCTTCACCGCATCGAGGTCGCGCGTCACCATCGTCGGCGGCATGAACTCGGGGAAATCGAGGACGAAGACCTTCTCGGGCGCATTGCGCACCGAGACGGGATCGTTAACGACCAGCGTCTGCCCCGCGAGCCGCTCGAGCAGCCAGGTGCCGGTCAGATAGCCGAGGTCGAACGGCGGATCCTGTCTCATCAGCACAACGTCGATGTCGCGGCCGAGGTCGAGCGTGACCGCGTCGCCGAAGCTGTAGTGATCGTCCGCGTCGCGTTTCGCCTCGAGAATGCGATGCGCCTTGGTGGTCAGCCGCCCGGCCTCCCAAGTCAGACCGCGGACGTCGTAATGATAGAGCTCGTAGCCGCGCTCGAGGGCCTTCAGGATCAGATGGAAGCTGCTGTCGCCATTGATATTGATCCCGTCCATCGGGTCCATTTGCACGGCTGCACGCAGGGTCATGATCTTCTCCTTGGGCGCCGTCATGGCTGCCAGACGTGGACCAGATGGCGAGGCAAACGCCCCGGCGCAAGCAGCATCACGTCGATGCGGATATCATCGGTGGGCCGCGCAAAGCGCGGAGCGAGCATTTCTGCCGCGGCGGCGACCCGGCGCAGGCGCCATGCGTCGATCGCGAGGTCAAGGTCTTCGGGGCGGTCGCGCCATTTCACCTCGATAAAGGCAAGCGTCCTGCCACGTCGCGCGACCAGGTCGACTTCGCCGGCGGCAACGCGCAGCCGCTGACCGAGGATTCGCCAGCCATGCAGCCGCAACCACCATGCCGCACGGCGCTCTGCCTTGCGGCCCTTGGCTTCGGCGGCAACGCGGTTCAAGCCCGATCTTTCAGCGTCAGCGCGCGAGCGTAGACCTCGTGCCGGTCGAGCCCATATTGCTTCGCGACGGCCTTTGCTGCCTGTGCGACCGGCTTGTCGGCCATGGCCGACCGGAGTGCCGCGTCGACGGTCGCCTCGTCGGCGTCGGGGGCGGCTTCTTCACCGGGCGGGCCGACGATCACGACGATTTCACCCTTCGGCGGCGCATCGGCATAGCGCGCCGAAAGCTCGCTCAGCGTACCCGTCACGCATTCCTCATACAGCTTGCTGATCTCGCGTGCGACGGCGGCTTCGCGATCACCGAGCCCCTCTGCGAGGGCGGCGAGGGCCGCTGAAAGGCGGGGGCCGCTTTCGTAAAAGACCAGCGTTGCGCGCAATCCGGCGAACTCGGCGATCGTATCGGCACGCGCCTTGGCCTTGTTCGGCAGGAAGCCCGCGAACAGGAAGCGGTCGCTGGGCAACCCCGAAAGCGTGATTGCCGCGATCGCGGCGCACGGGCCGGGCAGGGTGGCGACATGCCGTCCCGCGGCCCGCGCATCGCGCACCAGCTTGTATCCCGGGTCGGAAATCAGCGGTGTGCCCGCGTCCGACACCAAAACGACAACTTCATCCGCCATGCGCGCAACCAGAGTCGCGCGGGTGCGTTCGTCGCTATGGTCATGATAGGGGGTCATCGGAACACGCAAACCCAGATGCGACAGCAGCTTCGCGGTCACGCGCGTGTCCTCCGCCGCAATCAGGTCGGCAGAGGCAAGCGTCGCGGCGGCCCTGGCACTGATGTCGCCGAGGTTGCCGATAGGCGTCGCGACGATATAGAGACCGGGTAAGGGAGATTTTGAGATGGTCGAATCCGGCATGAAGCCGAAAATGGCAGAAACTGCTGCCGAGCGCCAAGCGAATGCGTCGTCGCGACGCCGAATGCTGCGCGGGATGGCGACGCTGGCGCTCGGGGGCCTGCTTGCAGCGTGCCAGATGGTGCCCAAGGCGAGCGGCCCGGCAACGCCCCCGCCGCCGACCGATACGACCGACAATGTGGGTCCCGGTCTCCCGACCGATACCGACCGTCACCGCGTTGCATTGCTGGTGCCGCAGACGGGCCCCAACGCCGACGTCGGCATGGCGATCGCGAACGCCACGACGATGGCGTTGCTCGATTCGCGGACCGAAAAGGTGCGCATCACGACCTATGACACCGCGCTCGGCGCCGCTGCGGCAGCGCGGCAGGCGGTCGCCGACGGCAACAAGCTGATCCTCGGGCCGCTGCTCAGCGAGGATGTCGCGGCGGTCGCGCCGATCGCCCGCGAGGCGAAGGTGCCCGTCCTCAGCTTCTCGAACGACAGCAGTGTTGCCGGCAACGGCGTCTTCATCATGGGCTTCGTTCCGGGGCAATCGGTCGAGCGGGTCGTCGCCTTTGCGCGCGCCAAGGGGCACCAGCGCTTCGGCGCGCTCGTTCCCAAGACCGTCTATGGCGACCGTTCGAGTGCGGCGTTCCGTGCGGCGGTAACTGCCGCTGGCGGCACGCTTGTCGCGGTCGAAAGCTATGATCGCAGCGCGACTGCGCTTACCGGAGCAGCCCGCCGTCTCGCCAATGCGGGTGCAATGGACGCGGTGCTGATCGCGGACTCGGGCGGCAATGCAATCCGCGCGGTGCCGGTGATCAAGGGCACCGGCAACCGGCAGATACTCGGCACCGAGCTGTGGAATACCGACGCGACGCTCGGCGGCAACGCGGCAATGCGCGGGTCCTGGTTCGCCAGCGTTTCGGATGGCCTCTATGGTCAGCTCGCAGCCAAGTATCGGACCCGTTTCGGCAAGTCGCCGTATCGCCTTGCCAGCCTAGGCTATGATTCGGTTCTGCTGACGGTGCGTATCGCGCGCGAATGGAAGCCCGGTACGACCTTTCCTGCCGGGCGTTTGCTGGCGGAGGACGGCTTCGGCGGCATTGACGGCATCTTCCGCTTCAACAATCGCGGGATCGCGGTGCGCGCGCTTGAGGTCAGCGAGGTCGGGGCAGGGGGCTTCCGCGTCGTCGATCCCGCGCCGACGAAGTGGTAGTGGCATAACCGCCACAGCGCGGCGAAAAGCGTCATGTTTCTGCCACGCGCAGCCTTTACGGCGCGGCCGCGTTCACTATATGAGCATCAAGCGCGTCTATGGCGTCGATGCCGCGCGCCTTGTTTGAACGATCAGGAGATACAGCTATACCACCGCCCATGACCCGCCGCTCGATGGCGCCGCTGCCGCCGAAGAATGGCCCGAGATACAATGAATTCATCGCTTCCCCGAAGGTCCGCGTGATCGATGAGGAAGGCGAAAATCTGGGCGTGATGCTGACTGCCGAAGCGATTGAGCAGGCCGCTTCCGTGGGGCTGGATCTGGTCGAAGTCTCTCCGAACGCCGATCCGCCGGTTTGCAAGTTCCTCGACGTGGGCAAGTTCAAATACGAAGCCCAGAAAAAGGCGAACCTGGCACGCAAGAGCCAGAAGACGCAGGAAATCAAAGAGATCAAGATGCGTCCGAATATCGACGATCATGATTTCGACGTGAAGATGAAGAAGGTCTTCGACTTCCTCGGCGAAGGCGACAAGGTCAAGATGACCATGCGCTTCCGCGGCCGCGAGATGAGCCATACGCAACTCGGCCTGAACGTGCTCCAGCGCGTTGCCGAGATGACTGCGGAAATCGCGAAGGTCGAGGCGCATCCGCGCACCGAAGGCCGTCAGATGGTGATGGTGATCGCGCCGAAATAGGCGCCGGGCATCAGCCGATACGGAAATTCAGGGCGGTCGTTCCGGCGGGACGGCCGCCCGCTTCGTATCGGCGCTCGACCATATGCACTTCGCCTGTCGCCGAGATCGCGACCAGCGTAGAGGCACGCGTGCCGTAAACATCGCCAAGCAGGAACAGTGCCGGGTCGCTTTCCGCGGTGAGCGTGTCGAGCAACCCTTCGGGGTCTGCTCCCGCCTCGACGAGCGCAGCCAGCGCCGCGCGCAGCCGTTCCGCGCGCGGACAGGGCTGATCGACCGGTTCGTTGGCGAGTGCATGCACGCCGTCGCCCAGCGACCCGATCAGCGGCTGCGGCCGGTTGGTCAGCAGCCGCGCGGCACCGTCGACCGCGAACAGGTTGAAAGCGTTGAAGCGATCGAGATCGGTCTTGCGCGGATCTGCAAAGCGACCTTCGCCGCGAAGCATGTCCAGAACCAGCTGGCCGCGCGACTCCTTTGAAGGATCGGGCATCGCGCCGCGCACATTGGTGACGACGACAACCCGGCCGCTTGGCCGGTGCACGCCGAGCCACGTTCCGCCCGCCTGCAGGTCGCGGCCGGCAACGATGCCGCTGCCGTCGGTCCATTCGGCAAGCGCTGCCGCCGGGCGCGCGTGAAACTCGTCGCGGTTGCCGACCAGAATCAGCGGCCAGTCAGGATGGGCATTCCGGGCAAGGGCGACGACGCACATGCCGGGCATATCGGGGCTTGGCGTGCGCTTGCCAAGCCTCTTGACTTTTTCGCTTGGTTGAACGATCAATCAACAAAGATTGGAGGCTCGAATGAATGCCGCCGACACGCGTCACCGGATCCTGATGACGGCGATGGAGCTCTTCTGGGAGAAGGGCTATCTTTCGACCTCGGTCTCCGACATCCTGTCGCGCAGCCAGGTCCATTCGGGCAGCCTCTATCATTTCTTCCCCGGCAAGCAGGACGTCCTCGTCGGCGTGCTCGAACTCTATCGCGACGGGATCGACGAGATGCTGCTCGCCCCGAACTGGCAGGGCGTCGCCGATCCGATCGACAGGATTTTTGCGCTACTGGCGGGCTATCGCACGCATCTGGTCGTTACCGATTGTACCTATGGCTGTCCGATCGGCAGCCTCGCGCTCGAGATTCACGAACCCGATCCGCAGGTCCGCGAGCTGATGGCGGCGAATTTCAGCAACTGGTCATCGGCGATCGCCGGCTGTTTCGACGCCGCCGTCGAACGGCTCCCGGACGGAACCGACCGAAAGGCGCTCGGCGAGTTCGTGCTGACCGTGATGGAAGGCGCGGTGATGCAGGCGCGCACCTACCGCGACATAGGCTATTTCGATCGTAACATTGCTGTATTACGCGACTATATCACGTCATTGCTGAACGGAGCGAAATCTGATAGTTTCGCCTGATCTTTCTGGAGGGGGAGACGAGTATGACCGACGCTGTGAAAACGCCGTGGCACCTGTGGGCTGTCGGGGTCGTATCGCTGTTGTGGAACGCCGTGGGCGCGTTCGATTATACGATGACCAAAATGCAGAACGCCGATTATCTTTCAGGCTTCACGCCCGAACAGCAGGCCTGGTTCGCAAGCTTTCCGATGTGGGCCAACATCGGCTGGGCCCTCGGCGTCTGGGGATCGGTGCTGGGGTCGATCCTGCTGCTGATGCGCAGCCGCCACGCCGTTACTGCTTTCCTGATCTCGCTGGTGGGGCTGGCGATCAGTTGCATCTATCAGTTCGGTATGCACAACGCCGATCTGACGCGCATGTTCGGCAGCTTCCCAATGATCTTCACCGCGATGATCTGGGTCATCCTGATCGCGCTGTTCGTCTATGCACGGCGACAGGCAGCGGCGGGCACGCTTCGCTGATCCGAGGGAGAAGGGGGCACCCGGTGCGCCCCCTTCCCGTTATCGCGCGCGAATGAAGGCGCGGATATCCTGCGACAATTTATGGCGATCCTCGTCGCGGATATACATCATGTGTCCCGCGCCATAATATTTATACTCGATGCGGTCCTGCGGAATGCCGGTGCGCGACAGCGCATATTCGGCGGCGAAAAACGGCGTCGCGAAATCATAATAGCCTTGGCCGACGAACACCCGCAGCCCCGAATTCTCGCGTAGCGCCTGCCCGATATAGGGCGCAACGTTCATATAGGCGTTGGTATCGCGCCCGCCGATCCGCCAGTCCCAGGGGCCTACGTCGCCGATCGACTGATATTCGCGGTCGGTCTTGAACCCCAGCGTATCGCGGCTCCAGCTGTTGATCGCCGCGGTATAGCTTGCGTCGATGCCATAGAAGCTCGGATCGTTGTCGGGCTCTTCGCCGGCGCTGTCATAGTCCTTGCCCGTGTAGCGGCTATCGAGGCGTCCGATGGTGAGGCCGCGATCGCGCAGCAGCTCCTTGTAGAAGCGGCCGGGCGTCACGCGAAGGTCGGCGCTTTCCAGATAGGCCTCCGAAAGCCCGGTGAAGCGGGCCAGCTCGCGGCGGATCGCAGCGCGCTCCTCGCCTTGCAGCTTCTGTCCCTTGAGCAGGGCGCTGGCGTAGGGACCGATTGCCCACTGACGCGCTTCCTCGGCAAAGGCTTCCGGCGACGCCGCGGTCGCCTTGCCGTGGTAGAGCGCGGTCGTCGCCATCGACGGCAGGTTGGTGATGTAGCTGAGTTCGTTGCCGGGCGTGTCGGCTCCCGCCGCGAAATCGAGCACGGTCGAGATCAGGATGATCCCGTTGAGCGCGACGTCATTGTAGGTCTCGTTCATCAACTGGTTCGCGACCGCCGCCGAACGCGTCGTGCCATAGCTTTCGCCGCCGAGGAATTTCGGGCTGTTCCAGCGGCCATTGTTGTTGAGCCACAGCCGGATCACCTCGGCGACCAGTTTCGCATCCTGGGTCACACCGTAATAATCCTTGGGATCGGCCTTGCCGATAAGGTGCGAGAAGCCGGTCCCCGGCGGGTCGATGAAGACCACGTCGGTCACGTCGAGCAACGCGTCGGGATTGTCGACGATCGGATAGGGCGGCGCGCCGTCGTCGACGCCGGTGCCGGGAATCGCGACGCGCTTGGGCCCGAATGCCCCCATCATCAGCCAGACGGTACCCGACCCCGGGCCGCCGTTGAACAGGAAGGTCACCGGCCGGCTCGGGTCGCGGGGCTCTTTGATGTAGGCGGTGGTGACGACCGCCACCTCGGGCACGCCATCCTTGTTCTTGATGATCGTCTCGCCGATCGTCGCGGCGTAGCTGATCTTCTGGCCGCCGAACGTGCCCGAAAGCTTCGTCGTGTGGACCTGCGGGGTGATATCGTCGGGCTTCTCCGCCTTTGCCTTGTCAGGAGCGTCCTCGGCATAGGTGACCGAAGGTACGGCGACGGCAAGCGCCAGCGCGATCAGCGACAGACCCGATTTCATATCATTCTCCCCAGTTGCGCGCGGACCCTATGCAGCGCGCGGGGAGGGGGCAAGGCTGCTTGTCGGCTACAGTCGCGCTTTGGTCGAAGCGAGGCTCATCGTCCCCACTTGGTCTTGCTCTGCTTCCCGAACCGCCCCTTGCGTGTGCCGGGTTTTCCTTCGTTCGAGCGGCCGACACGCGGCGCGACCTGTTCGTCCGCGGGCAGGCCGAGCTCGTCGGCTTCCAGCCGGCGGATTTCGTCGCGCAGACGTCCGGCTTCCTCGAATTCCAGATCCGCCGCGGCATCGCGCATCTTCTTTTCGAGGTCGGCGATATAGGCGCGGAGGTTGTGGCCGACCATGTGCGCCGGCTTGTCCTCGCCGATGTCGATCGTCACCTGATCCTTCGACGCGACATGCGCGATGATGTCGCCGATGTTCCGCTTGATCGTCGTCGGCGTGATGCCGTGCTCGGCATTATACGCTTCCTGCTTTTCGCGGCGGCGGTCGGTTTCGCGCATCGCGCGTTCCATGCTGCCGGTGATGCGGTCGGCGTAGAGGATCACGCGGCCGTCGACGTTGCGCGCCGCGCGTCCGATCGTCTGGACGAGCGAGGTCTCGCTCCGCAGGAAGCCCTCCTTGTCGGCGTCGAGGATCGCGACGAGCCCGCATTCGGGAATGTCGAGGCCTTCGCGCAGCAGGTTGATCCCGACGAGAACGTCGAACACGCCGAGGCGCAGGTCGCGGATGATCTCGATGCGCTCGAGCGTCTCGACGTCCGAGTGCATATAGCGGACCTTGAGCCCCGCTTCGTGGAGGAATTCGGTCAGATCCTCGGCCATGCGCTTCGTCAGCGTCGTCACAAGGGTTCGATAGCCCGCCGCGGCGGTTGCCTTGGCTTCCATGATCAGGTCGTCGACCTGCTCCTCGACCGGCTTGATGAATACCGGCGGGTCGATCAGGCCCGTCGGGCGGATCACCTGTTCTGCGAACACGCCCTGCGTGCGGTCCATCTCCCATGTGCCGGGGGTCGCCGACACGCTCACCGTCTGCGGGCGCATCATGTCCCATTCGGCGAAACGCAGCGGTCGGTTGTCGATGCAGCTCGGCAGGCGGAAGCCATATTCGGCGAGGGTGATCTTGCGGCGATGATCGCCCTTCGACATCGCGCCGATCTGCGGGATCGTCTGATGGCTTTCGTCGACGAAGAGCAGGGCGTTGTCGGGGAGATATTCGAACAGGGTTGGCGGCGGCTCGCCGGGCAGGCGGCCGGTGAGGAAGCGGCTGTAATTCTCGATCCCGGCGCAGCTTCCTGTCGCGGCGATCATTTCGAGATCGAAGTTCGTGCGCTGCTCGAGCCGCTGCGCCTCGAGAAGACGGCCTTCGGCTTCAAGTTCCTTCAGCCGCTCGGCCAGCTCATGCTTGATCGCCTCCGACGCTTGCTTCAGCGTCGGGCCGGGCGTCACATAGTGGCTGTTCGCATAGATGCGGACATAGTTGAGACTGGCAATCTTCTTGCCCGTCAGCGGATCGAACTCGACGATCTCCTCGATCTCGTCGCCGAAGAAGCTGACCCGCCACGCCATATCTTCATAGTGCGAGGGGAAAATTTCGAGGCTGTCGCCGCGGACGCGAAAATTGCCACGCGCGAAAGCCTGATCGTTGCGCTTGTATTGCAGCGCGACGAGCTTGCGGATGATCTCGCGATTGTCGACGCTTTGACCTTTTTTGAGGTCGAAGATCATCGCCGAATAGGTCTCGACCGACCCGATGCCATAGAGGCAGGACACCGACGCGACGATAATCACGTCGTCGCGTTCGAGCAGCGCGCGGGTCGCAGAGTGGCGCATGCGGTCGATCGCCTCGTTCACCGAGCTTTCCTTCTCGATGTAGGTGTCGCTGCGGGGGACATAGGCTTCGGGCTGGTAATAGTCGTAATAGCTGACGAAATATTCGACGGCATTGTTCGGGAAGAAGCTCTTGAACTCGCCATAGAGCTGCGCCGCGAGGATCTTGTTCGGGGCGAGGATCAGCGCCGGGCGCTGCAACTCGTCGATGACCTTCGCCATGGTGAAGGTCTTGCCCGAACCCGTGACGCCGAGCAGCACCTGATCGCGCTCGCCGTCGAGCGCAGTGTCCACAAGTTCGCGGATCGCGGTGGGCTGGTCGCCGGCCGGCTGATAGTCGCTGACCAGCTCGAATCGCTTGCCGCCCTCGACCTTGTCGGGGCGGGCAGGGCGGTGCGGAACATAGGCGTCGCCGGTGTCGATCTCGTCCAGCGAGGTCCGAATCTGAATTGCCATGCGGGCAATATGGTATCGATGGGGCCTTCAGGCAACGCCACGTCGAACCATCGACTGGCGGCCCGAAGACGGAAAAAAAAGCAAGGGCCGCGGGGCTCCCCGACGGGGCGTCGCCGGCCGAGGCCGAATTGGGATTGCCATTGCCGTTGATATGGTATCGACTTGCCCGGGGCCGCAAACGCAGCACGTATAATGTTCGCCCAAGTTGCAGGAGACAGGGTATGAAGAAGATCATGATGAGCGTGGCGCTTGGCGCGGCCTTGGCGATGTCGGGGTGCAGCAAGAGCGAGAACGCCGGGGGCACCGCGAAGCGCGAGGCCGGCAACTGGCGGACCGACGTCAAGTTGGTCAAGTTCGAGGTGCCGGGCATGCCGCCCGAGATGAAGGACGGCATGGCGAAGATGATGGAAGGCACCAGCGGCGTGGAGCAGTGCTTCACGCAGGAGCAGGTGGACAAGGAAGATATTCCGGCCGAACTCGCCAAGGATGCGAGCAAGGGCGGTGATTGCAAATGGTCGAAAAAGGATATCTCGGGCGGCAAGCTCGACGTCGCCGGGACGTGCACGGCCAATGGCCAGACCGTCGATCTTGCGATGAGCGGTACTCTTGGCGCCAAGAAGACCGAGGTGAACATCACCGTCAAGGGCAAGTCGCCGACGGGGCAGGGCGACTATGAAATGGTATTGCAGAAGATCGAAACGCACACCGGTCCGTGCAAGGAAGGGGCGGCGACGGCAAAGAGCTGAGCTCTGCATCGCGTATGTAACGGGGAAGGGCGTCGGTGCAAGCCGGCGCCTTTTCTTTCTGGAGAGTCGGAGAGGAAGGAAGAAACATGCTCGGATATATCACGATGGGAACCGACGACATCGGCCGCGCGCGCGAATTTTATTCGTCGCTGCTCGCCACCATCGGCGCAACCGAACTGATGCGCATGTCGGATACCGAAGCGAACGGTTTCACCCTGTACGGGCTCGGCTGGGGGCAGCCGGGCATCGCCGTGACGCGCCCCTATGACGGTCAGCCGACAGATCGCGGTAACGGGCATATGGCGGCGATCGTGGTCGACGAACGGGCAAAGGTCGATGCGCTTCACGCGAAGGCGCTTGAGCTCGGCGGCAGCTGTGAAGGCCCTCCCGGCGTGCGCGGCGATGAAGGCGAGCAGGCTTTTTATGCGGGCTATTTTCGCGATCCGGACGGCAACAAGCTGTGCGCTTTCCGTATCGGGCCTGCGGCATAGGAAAAACGGGGAGGGCGGACTTGCCGGACGGGGAGTAGGTGGGGCTACAGCCCCGTCCGGCGAAGTCACTGTTTATGAGGGCGGCAGATGGATCGAAAGGTGCCAGGGACCAGCTCGCACCCGTCGGTCTGCCGACCTCATTTGTCCAACCCAGGCGGATGCCCAGCCCGGACCACGACGGCGCAGGGCACGTCGCGACGGTGAGACTTTCCCACGCTGTTCGGAAAGAGGACAGTTACAAGGGGTCACGTCGCGGGGTGTAGCCGAACGGGAAGGGTTTCTTAACCATTTGGCCCTGATTTTCAGCATATTTGGCGGCGGGATTCGAATTTGCTATAAGGCTGCGGCCTCCTGTTACCGTTACATGGTAGTAAAAGCGGCTGGTCGAGCCTGTCGATTGGCGTATCTACCGCCCCGCCACGCCAGAGGGCATTTGAGGGTTGCATGGACCGCACTAAAGCGAACGACATACCGGACACGGGCGAAACCGACCGGATCATATCGGAAGAGTTCGACCGGCTTCTGGCGTCGCCGCTGTTCACGCGCTCGCCGGTATTGTCGCGCCTGTTGCAGTTTCTCGTCGAACACCGGCTGCGCGGCGGACGCAGTGCGCCCAAGGCCTATGCGATCGCGACCGAAGCGCTGGGCCGTAGCGCCGATTTCGACCCCGCCGTCGACAGCTATCCGCGCGTCATGGTCGGACGGCTCCGCACCCTGCTCGACCGCTATTATGCGGAAACGCCGTGGGTGCACCGGCTTCGCGTGCCGCAAGGCAGCTACGAGATTGTCGTCCAGCATCGGACGTCACCCCCGGGTCGCTCCGCAACGGAGGTGACGGGAGATGCGCCTGTCGAACCCGCGACCCTGTCGCCCGCAGGCACCGTGACGTCATCGCGTCAGGCAGTGCCTGTTGCAACGCTGGCCAAGCCGGGCGCGGGCGCATGGGCGGCCGGCCTGATTCTTGCGGCCCTGATCGGTATCGGCGGCTGGTGGCTGGCGAACGACTGGGACCGGCTGTTCAACAAGGCACCCGTCGAAATTCCCTTGCTTGAGGTCAGCGCGCCGCTCGCGGGGGATACGCCCCCGTCGCGTGCGCTTGCGCGCGGCCTCGATGGCCGCCTTCGCGACGGGCTGCGGCGTTTCGACCTTGTCGACCTGCGCAGCGCGCGTGCGCCTGCGAACACCCCGGCGGCGGACCGGGCCGACTATCGCCTCGACGTGTCGATCGTGCGCCGGCTGGAAGGGCAGATGGCGGAGGTCACGCTCGTGCTCAACCGCGTCGCCGACCAGCGGACGATCTGGTCGCAGCAGTTCCATCTGGAGGGCGACGAGATGCCGGGCTTCGAAGCGGTCGACACTGCGATCGCGCAGATCGCCGGCGACTATGGTGTCATCGTGCGCGACCAGCTTCAGCGCCAGCCCGACAATTTCGCTCCCGGCTTCGCCTGTCTGGCCCAGTTCAACCGGATGCGCCAGATGCGCACCACCGGCAGCGCAAAGCAGATCGATGCCTGCCTCCGCGCGACGCTCGATCGCAATCCGCATGATCCGGTCGCCCTCAACGCCTTGTCGCTGCTGCGGTTCGGCGACTGGCAACCCGCGCGAGGGACGCCGGCGGGCGTTGCCGCTTACGCCGAAGCGCGCTCGCTGGCCGAGCGCGCCTATGAAAACGGATCGGGGACGTCGGCGGGGCAGTTCGCGATGGCGCGCGCCAATTTCTACGCGGGCAATTGCGCCGGCGGCGTCGCGATGGGTGAGGCGGCATTGCGTCTCAACCCCTATGATCCCGACCTTGCGGGCTTCCTTGGCCTGTTCAAGCTTGCCTGCAACCAGCCCGACGAGGGCGCGGGGCTGTTGCAGCGCTCGCTCGATCTCGATTCTTCCTATCCGGGCGTGCCCGCCGTGACGCTCGCCTTTATCCGTTCGCAGGGCGGCGATCAGGATGCGGCGATGGCGATTCTCGATCGTGTTCCCTCGACGAGCACGCGCGAACCACAATTCCTGATGGTTCGCGCGATCGTGCTCGCGCGGCAGGGGCATCTGCCACAGGCGCGCGCGCTCTGGGCACGGTTGCTGGCCTATACGAAGCAGCCGGCTGACGCGCCGCCCGAAAAGGTGCTGCAACAGTTCATCATCACCCCGATCGTGATCCAGCGATCGTCGGCGGCGCTTCGCGAAACGGGCATCGTGGTGGCGCCCACCCCTTGACCTGCCCCGCAGCTGCGGCGAGGTTCGCGGCATGTCGTTCGCTTCCGCACTGATCCTTCTCGCTTCGGCTGCACCGCCGCCCGCGGCGGTCGCGGTTCGCTTCGATCGCGACGGAACCATCGAGACACGTGTTTCCGAAGGGCTGGCCGATCCTGCGCGCGGCCGGGTGGCAACGGCCGACGACCCGGTGCGCGTCGCTTCCGTTTCGAAGCTCGTCGTCGCGCTCGGCGTGATGCGACTCGTCGAGGCAGGGAAACTCGATCTGGATCGCGACGTGTCGGACTATCTGGGCTGGCGGCTCCGACATCCGGCCTGGCCCGACCGGCCCGTCACGCTCGCGGCGCTCCTCGGCCACCGGTCCGGGCTGACCGACAATATCGACTATGCGTTGCCGCTCGATGCAGACCTCGAGACGGAGCTTTCCAAACCCGCAGCATGGGACAATGCCCGTCCGCCCGGCCGCGATTTCTCCTACGTCAATCTGAACCTGCCGGTGGTAGCGGCGGTGATCGAGGGGGCGACCGGCGAGCGCTTCGACCAGGCGATGTCGCGCCTCGTCTTCCAGCCGCTCGGCCTCGACGCCTGCTTCAACTGGCCGACCTGCAGCGACGGGGCGGTGGCGCGGGCCGTCGTGCTCCGAGGCGCCGACGGTGCCGTCCAGCGCGACGACCTTGGCGGCAAGCGGCCGGATTGTCCGGTGGTTCCCGCAACAGACGGAAGCTGCGACCTCGCGCGCTATCGTCTCGCGCGCCACGGCGCGGGCTTCAGTCCGCAGGGTGGTCTTCGCATTTCGGCCAACGGGCTGGCGCGCATCGGTATCCTGTTGCTGCGCAACGGGGCGGGATTCCTGAAGCCCGAAAGTCTTGCCCGACTCCGGACGATGACCGCGGTCCATCCCGCAAGCGGGGAGGGGACGGGCGGGTTCTTCTGTGAATACGGCATTGCCATGCACAGCACTGGCGGGCCGGCATTGGCCGATCCGGACTGCCGCGACGACCTGTTTGGCGACGGGCGGCTGCGGCTCGGTCATTCGGGCGACGCCTATGGTTTGCGCTCGGGATTGTGGTTCGATCTTGAAGCCGGCGACGGCATTGCCTATTTCACCACACAGGTACCGGAGGGACAGAAAGGGGAGCGTTCGGCCTATAGCAGCGCGGAGGAAGCGCTGATCGACAGGGCGCTTCGTCGACCGACCGGTGCCAGACCTCTTGCCAGCCCTGCCGCTGGGCACTAGGGCAAATCCCAACATTCACGCCATAGTCAGAAAAAAAGGAATTGTGCATGAGCGATTCGGCTGAAAAGGTTAAAAAGATCGTCGTCGAACACCTCGGCGTCGAAGCCGACAAGGTCACCGAAGAAGCGAGCTTCATCGACGATCTGGGCGCCGACAGCCTCGACATCGTCGAACTGGTGATGGCGTTCGAAGAAGAATTCGGCGTCGAAATCCCCGACGATGCGGCGGAAAAGATCGCCACCGTCAAGGATGCGATCGACTATATCGAAGCGAACAAGGGCTAATCGGCCCCGTCCGGCATAGCCGGACGCGGCGGCGACGCCGCCCACGCGTTTCCGGCTTCCCGGTCCAGAGCTTCGCGCCCTGTGACCGGGAAGCTTTTTTCTTGGGACCGCGATTTTGAATATACGGACGCCTGCGGGGGGCAGGGCCGACGAAAGGAATGCATATGCGCCGGGTTGTGGTGACGGGTTTGGGTTTGGTGACGCCGCTGGGCGGCGATGTGGAAACCACCTGGAAGAATCTGATCGCCGGCAAGTCGGGCGCGGGCCCGATCACCCATTTCGATGCGTCGGACCAGAAGTGCACGATCGCGTGCGAGGTCAAGGGCCCCGACCATGAATATGGCTTCGACCCCGGCAAGCGCGTCGACCACAAGGTCCAGCGCCAGGTCGACCCCTTTATCATCTTCGGCATCGACGCCGCGGGCCAGGCGCTCGAAGACGCCGGCCTCACCGACCTCACCGAAGAGCAGAAGGTGCGTGCCGGCTGCTCGATCGGATCGGGTATCGGTGGTCTGCCCGGCATCGAGAGCGAAAGCCTGCTGCTCGCCGAAAAGGGACCGGGTCGCGTCTCGCCGCACTTCGTCCATGGCCGCCTGATCAACCTGATTTCGGGTCAGGTCAGCATCAAATACGGCCTCAAGGGCCCCAATCACGCCGTCGTCACCGCCTGTTCGACCGGCGCACATTCGATCGGCGATGCCGCGCGCATGATACGCGACGACGATGCCGACATCATGCTCGCGGGCGGCGCCGAAGCGACGATCTGTCCGATCGGTATCGCCGGTTTCGCGCAGGCGCGCGCGCTCAACATGAGCTATAACGACCGCCCCGAACAGGCGAGCCGCCCCTATGACAAGGACCGCGACGGTTTCGTGATGGGGGAGGGCGCAGGCGTCGTCGTGCTCGAGGAATATGAGCATGCGAAGGCGCGGGGCGCCAAGATCTACGCCGAAGTCGTCGGCTACGGCCTGTCGGGCGACGCTTATCACGTCACCGCGCCCGACCCCGAGATGGACGGCGCCTTCCGCTCGATGAGCGCGGCGCTTAAAAAGGCGGGCATGACGCCCTCCGACATCGATTATATCAACGCGCACGGCACCTCGACGATGGCCGACACGATCGAACTCGGCGCGGTGAAGCGCCTGTTCGGCGACGCGATGGGCAATGTCTCAATGAGTTCGACCAAGTCGGCGATCGGCCACCTGCTCGGCGGCGCGGGCGCGGTCGAGACGATCTTCTGTATCCTCGCGATCCGCGATCAGGTCGTTCCCCCGACGCTCAACCTCGACAATCCGGACGAAGGCACCGAAGGCGCCGACCTCGTCCCCAAGGTCGCGAAGAAGCGCAAGGTCAAGGCGGCGCTCAATAATAGCTTCGGCTTCGGCGGCACCAACGCCAGCCTGATCGTCAAAGCGGTCGAAGACTGATCGCCATGCGCTGGCTGCTTGCAGCCCTGATGGCGCTTGCGCTCACCGCCTGTTCGGGCGGCGCGCCGCGCGATACGGTCGTCGTCATCCCGGCCGGATCGAGCATCGCCAAGGCCGGCGAGATTCTCGAAAAGGCGGGCGCGATTTCGTCTGCGTCGAGCTTTCGCAACCACGCGCGCCTTTTCGGCGGCGACGATCCGATCAAGCCCGGCGAGTACAAGGTCGCAAAGGGGATGGGCGCGGGAGAAATCCTGAGCCTTCTGCAGTCAGGCAAGACGATCCAGCGTCTGGTCATGATCCCGCAGGGCATGCCCTCGATCATGGTGTGGGAGCGGCTGATGGCCGAACCCCGGCTGAAGGGCGAGATTCCGGTGCCGGCCGAAGGCAGCATCCTGCCCGACAGCTATGCCTTTACCACCGGCGAAACGCGCGCGGCCGTCGTGAAGCGCATGCAGACGGCGATGAACAGGGCGTTCGACGAACTCTGGACGAAGCGTAGCCCGCGCTCGGCAGCAAAGGACCGCAACGAAGCGATCACGCTCGCCTCGATCGTCGAGAAGGAAACCGGCGTACCGTCCGAACGCCGCACGGTCGCGGGCGTCTATACCAACCGCCTTGCGGTGGGCATGAGGCTCCAGGCCGATCCGACGATCATCTATCCGATCACCAAGGGCAAGCCACTCGGCCGTCGCATCCTGCGTTCCGAAATCGTGGCAGTGAACGATTACAACACCTACAGCATGGTCGGTCTGCCGAAGGGGCCGATTGCCAATCCCGGCAAGGCGTCGATCGCCGCGGTTCTCGATCCCGAGGCGAACGATTATCTGTTCTTCGTCGCCAAAGGGGATGGCGGTCACGTCTTTGCGCGCACGCTCAGCGAGCACAATGCCAACGTCCAGAAATGGTACCAGCTTCGCCGCGACCGCGGAGAAATGGAATAGTCGGGACGACGGTGAGGAGGGGACAAGGATGACCGCAAAGCTTTTTCTTCATGGCGTCCC
>Ga0209257_1002077_pt1 | contig 21100 bp, 18 predicted proteins | sample AraplaCvi_mCL_r2_FD_184277 | JGI IMG/M metagenome (GOLD analysis project Ga0209257, IMG submission 184277) | Arabidopsis root microbial communities from North Carolina, USA - plate scrape MF_Cvi_mCL_r2 (SPAdes) (version 2) | ecosystem: Host-associated > Plants > Roots > Endosphere | place: USA...
ACCTTGAACCCATGCTCTTTCAGGGATGGACGGAGGGCTCGCTGAATCTCATCAGCCGCTCTCGCAAATTCAGAGGCAGGCATGGCCGCGCGCTATGTCCGCTTTGGGTCGAAAGCGGACATTAGCATCAGTCTGAGCGCCCGCCCGTCCCCGATGTCCGCTATAGGCCAAGAGCGGACGCCCGCGTATCAGCGCCTGCACGCACCAGAACTTTTTCGATCACCCTCGATCTGGAAGGCATCAACGTCTAGCCAGCGATCCCGCCCATCGGGTGTTTGCCGGTAAGTACCGCAAACGGTCACGGCAAGTGATTGACGATGCTGAACGTTCGACTTCAACGCCGCGGAGTAAAGCAATGATCGTTGGCTTGCCTTGAGCGAATCCGACTGGAACACCACCAACCTCTGGCTTCCGGATTCGCAGGACGCCAGGGTCAGACCGTGTTGGTTTGCATCAAGGCAGCCCCGAAGGACGAGCTGTCGCCCGTTGAATGATCGGCCGTCGGCAATGACAGCCCCGATGTCGACGCGCTGCGGTTCCACCGAATGATTGCACGCCGCGATGCTCGTCATGAGCACTACCAGCGCAGAAGCCCTCAGTCCGTCCATAGCCCCCCTCCCAACTGCCGCCCAGTTACATCGGATGTCCGCTTCGGGTCGAAAGCGGACATTACCAGCCCGGCTGTCGGGCGTCCCGGCCGAACGTCCGCTATCGGCCAAAAGCGGACGCTCGTCTGCGCTCACCGCACCGAGACCGGCCGCAGCAATGCCGGCTCGAAGAACCGGCTCGCAATCGTCGCCAGGATGATGGGCGCGAAACCGATCACGGCAGCAAAGACCAGTAGCCCCGTGTTGCCGAACACCCCGGCCTTGAACAGCGCATAGCCCGAAAACAGCAAGGCGTGAGTGACAGCTCCTGCGGCGTACGCCGTGCCCACGACCTTGCCCGTGTACGGCCCACGAATCGCGGACACGTAAATGACCCAAATGGACAACGGAACGAACAGGAACGCCGCGCTCCACAGGCCGGTGTTGTAGGCGCCAGCCGCGATGCCGCCTGCGCTGTGCACAAGGCCGTTGGCGAACAACAATCCCCAGAAACTGAGGCCGATAAGGACATTGCGCCTGAAGAGGTACGCAGCGAGAGGCGCCCCGAACCACATGAGCGCGATGTTCACCACCGGGTAGAACGCCAACGGAATCGGACACGCCGGATAGGGAGGAAATCCAATCTTCTCGCAGATCATTTCCTGAATCGAGTAGTCGAAGCCCAACACCGGAAGGCTGTATTCCTCGAACTGATGTACCCAGTAGAGCGGCACGGCCAGCCAAGCTAGCCACGCTGGATCGCGCCAGCGCGATACCGTAGTGCTACTACCGAAGGTGTCGGTCGTAAGCAGGATGGCGACCATCACGATCGCACCACCTACGCCAATGAACGGCCAAACGGTCAAGAACCAATGCGTTTGCATAGTGTCTCCGCAGGTCGGAACGTCCCATGTCAATAGAGCATGCCAGCAGGAACGAACGACCGCATTGGGTCGAAAGCGGACATTAGCAGCCCGACTGCCAGCCGTCCCGGCCGAATGTCCGCTATCGGCCAGAAGCGGACATTCGCGCTACTGCCGGATGACCGGCGGCGGCTCCCATTTGCCTTCGAGGAACTCTTCGCGCGGCGAGTACAGCCGCATCAGCAGCGTGAAAGGCGCCTTCCCGACCGGCAGCCAGTTGCTCTCCTTTTCCGTCCCCGGCGAATCGGCTTGGATGTACAGGTCCACCGAGCCGTCGGCATTGGCAACTAGCTTGTCGCGGTCGCCGATGGCCTGCCGCTTGATCGGGTTCGGGATGAAATAGCCCTCCGCGTCGTAGGCCGTGACGGACCAGAACGCATCGACCGGTGGCAACGCGCCCTTGGCGAATCGCAGCACGTACCGGTGGCTGCCATCGAGCGGACGGCCCTCACTGTCGCTGGACAGTGCCGGGTAGACTGCGTCCTGTGGCAGGTTCTCGCCTACGCAGCACTGTGCGATTGCGGCGCGATACAGGTAGTCGGTTCCGTATGTGCCGCTACGCGTGGTGTACACCCAGCCCTTGCCGCCTTTTCCGGCCGCCTTGTCACCCTCAGCCTGCACGAGCGCCTTGCCGTCGGTGTATCCGCGCTCGAAGGCATGACGCACGGTGTCCGATGCCTTCGTTAAATCGAACGCCTCGCCGACGTTGAAGCCGACGCGTTCGAGACGATGAATCATCGGGTAGTCGATCGGCGCAGGCGGGTTGTCCTTCAGCAACTCGGCGAACTGCCCGAAGTAGGTGGCGGCATCCATCTGTTCCACTACCTTCGGCGGGTCGGCCTTCATGTCGACGCCCGGATCGACCGTTCCCTTCGGCGGCGTGTACTCACCTTTCCCCCATGCCGACAGCGGACGAAGCTTGTAACCGTCCTGCACCTTGTGGACGTTCTCGTAGTCGGCGACGCCGTTGCTCTGCGTGCGACCAATGATCCACACGTGACGCGTGGGGCTGCGAATCAACTCCAGGCCGGCCGGAACTTCACCCTGCCACTGCGGTGCCGCAACGAGGAACTCGCGAGCCGCGTTCTTGCCCGTGGTGCGCGAACCCGGCACCGCGAACACGTCCGTCCACAGGCTGAGCATGGGCAGCATGAAGTAACGATCGGTCGCCGGCACCGATAGGACCAGCGGCTCGGCCTTCAGGTCGAGAATGGCATTCGAGTACAGCGTGTCCACATTGGTTCGCACGACCACGCGCGCGTTCGGGTCGGCGAGCTGCCGAACATGGTGGAATTGGTTAGGCGGGCCATACGCGTCGCCTTCGATTGGCTCGGCGAAGTTGCCCAGCTTCCGCAACGTCGCAGTGGTGAGCATCGCCGGATACGCATACACATACGCGTCCTTCGCAATCGCGTAGGCCTCCCCTTCGGAGATATCCGCTGCGGGTCGGACATGGGTTGCGGCGGCCGGACGGGCGGCTTCGGAGGTGGCCGCCGGATTGAGGGGCTGTTCGCGGCTGCAAGATCCAAGGGTCAGGGACAACAAGACAACTGCAAGCGCATCGCGGCGGATCGGTTGCATGAAGTGACTCCCGGTGGGTGTCGCATCATCCCGCCGGAAAATGTGAAGGCCCCGTGAGTCGTCTCGTATGTCCGCTTTGGGTCGAAAGCGGACGTTAGCATCAGTCCAGGCGGACGCCCTGCCCCTACGTCCGCTATCGGCCAGAAGCGGACATTCTCATCTGAATGCGTCGGATGCCGCTGCTAGGGCTGGCACACCGCAGCTATCGCGCGGATGACGCCGCCAGAGACAGCGAGTTGCAACCAGCAAGATGACTGACTGCTGTAGTACTCGCTGAATGTTCCGTAGTCGCGTTTGGCCACGACCGGAACACCATAGGTGGCACTCGCCCGTCCGAGCGCCATTCCCGGACAGATGCCCGCCGGAGTGCATGCGGCAGCCCCCGTCCCTCTCAATGCCCATACGCGACGTTGCTTGCCGAGTGCCTGCTGCTCCAACCATCCGATTGAAACGTTGAGCCCGGCGTACTTGAACTCGGTCCCTTCTCCAGTTTCGAGTCGTTCCTTCGGCTCGCCAAGAATGGACAGAACACGTTCCTCGGTATCCCCCAGCGCAACGCCACTGAGGCTCAGTTCTTTGTCATTGATCGCCTTACCAGCGGTAAGTGCAGGCCCGGCGGAAAACAGCGCAGCGACTGCGATTCCAACGCTAATACACACCGAAACGGAGAAAACGCGCCACGAGGTGCTTGCCATGAGGACAGAGGTCCACTTCGGGTCGAAAGCGGACATTAGCAGCCCGGCTGCCGGGCGTCGCGGCCGAACGTCCGCTATCGGCCAGAAGCGGACGTCTCAGGCTCCGCGGGATGCGTCTGCGATAACGATCAATAAGAACATGCTCGGGATGACGGCAAGCAGCAGGCGTATTCGAATCGCATATGCGCGCGCCACTGGTGAGCCCAGTTCCCGAACGCGCGAGCTGAGCACGATGCCAATCACCGCCAGAGTGACGTTGGGGTCACTAATGCGCGGAAATCCCCGATAAAAGATGCTAAGTGAAACTTTACGGTCGACCCACTCCGGGCGCTCGGCCTGGACCAATTGGTGAAACTTGTAGAACGTATGCAGGTAGAGGGCGATCAGCCCAGCGAGACAGAGGCTGGCAAATGCTTGTAAGAGTTCGATACCAGTCATCGGCGCACCAGACAGAGTAGTCGGACGACCGCTATGGGTCGAAAGCGGACGTTAGCATCGCCGCGGCGCTCCGGCCCTGCCGATGGTCACCGCTCCGACTGACCAGCGCCAGCGTCGACTTTGCAGCGAACCTCCTTCCAGTGCTCCCGCGCATTCCCGTCCCGGGCCACGCCAAACCGGCCGGCGCATCCAACCGGCCTGGGATAGTGTAGAAGGCGGGTCAGGGCCCTTCGATGCGAGGGGGCGGTTGCGCGGGCTCGCGCACTATTCGCGGACACAACCAAGGGGTAAGGCATGAGAACGATGTGGATGGCGTTGGCGGTGGGCGCGTTGATCGCGGGCCCCGTGGTGGCACAGGTGCCGACCGGCAAGATGGGCCCGCTGCGTCCCGACCAGCAACGCTTCTTCGAGCTCTACAAGCAGCTGGTCGAGACCGACACCTCGGTCACCACCGGCAGTTGCACCCAGGCCGCCGAGCAGATCGCCGCGCGCCTGAAGGCAGCAGGCTTTGCCGACGACCAGGTCACGCTGTTCTCGGTGCCCGAGCACCCGAAGGAAGGCGGCGTGGTAGCCGTCTATCCCGGCACGTCCAGCACGCTCAAGCCGATCCTGCTGCTGGCGCACATCGACGTGGTGGCGGCCAAGCGGGCCGACTGGGTACGCGACCCGTACAAGCTGGTCGAGGAGAACGGCTACTACTACGCGCGCGGCATCGCCGACGACAAGATGATGGCGGCGACCTGGGCCGACACGCTGATCCGCTTCAAGCAGAGCGGCCAGAAGCTCGGACGCACGGTCAAGATGGCGCTGACCTGCGGCGAGGAGACCGACACCGCGTTCAACGGCGCGCAGTACCTGGCCAACCAGAAACGCGATCTGATCGACGCGGCCTTCGCCCTCAATGAAGGCGGCGGCGGCGACACCGATGGCAAGGGGCACCTCGTCGCACAATCGATCCAGGTGGGCGAGAAGACCTACCAGGACTACAAGCTGGTCGCCACCAATCCCGGCGGACACAGCTCCCAACCCGTGCGCGACAACGCGATCTACGCCATGTCCGAGGCCTTGCTGAAGGTCGGTGGACACGAGTTCCCGGCCGAGTTCAACGACACGACCCGCGCCTTCTTCGCGCGCGCCGGTGCGGCGCGCAAGGATGAGCTGGGGGCGGCGATGGTGGCGTTGGCGAAGGATCCGGGTGACGCCAAAGCGGAGGCGGTCGTCAACACCGACAAGGGCTTCCACTCGATGCTGCGCACGACGTGCGTGGCGACGATGATCAACGGCGGGCACGCGGTCAATGCACTTCCGCAGCGGGTCGAAGCCAACGTCAATTGCCGCATCTTCCCCGGCCATACGCCGGCACAGATCCAGGACGCGCTGTCCGGGGTCATCGGCAATCCGGCCATCTCGATCGACCTGGCACGCAAGGACAAGCCCCTGGCCAAGTCGCCCGCGCTCGATCCGGCGATCATCGGCCCGATGGAAACGTTGAGTGCGAAGTACTTCCCCGGCGTGCCGGTGATCCCGTCGATGTCGACCGGCGCAACCGACGGACTCTACATGTCGGCCGTGGGCATCCCGACCTACGGTGTGCCCGGCATGTGGGGCGATCCCGATGGCAATGGCGCGCACGGGCTCAATGAACGACTGGAAGTGCGATCGGTGTATGTCGGGCGCGACTATCTGTTCGACCTGGTCAAGGCGTTGGCGCAGTAAGGGCGCAGTCGGTCCCCCAAACGAAAGAATGGGGCGCAGAAAGGGGACGGAGGTAAACCAGTCAGCTCTGGAACCTCCGTCCAGTCGTCCGGCCCGCCAACGGCGGGCCTTCTCTATTGCGAAACGCCGAAGCTTGATGCCTCCGACTGGCTTGGCGTCGCGTCCATGTCCGCTTCGGGTCGGAAGCTGACGTCAGCAGTGCTCACCGCCCGCGCTCCGGTCACGCTCCACCGCGCGCTGGCGTCAGGTGCGTGAGCATGCAGCGCCACTGCCCGTTCTCGCGGCGATAGATGTCCGTGATGTATTCGTCGGCCTGGATGGGCGCGCCATCGAAGGTGCCGGTGTTCTGGCCGCGGCCCGTCACCCACGCCATGTCGCCCACCACGGCGGCATGCGTCGCCACTTTGGTCATGGTGGCATGCGTCAAGCGACCGGAACCCACGACCTCGAGTATCCGCGCGCGCGGTACAGGGCCAACCTCCGGCGTGATCAGCAACCAATCGTCCGTGATGCAAGCGGTAATCCGCTCGACATCATTGGAGACCATCGCCGCGTTGAAACGATCCTCCAGGTCGAGCAGGAACTGAGGGATTCCGGTCGTCATCTCGATTCACCCGATTCTGGTCGAAGCAGGCAGCCGCCTGACGGGAACATGTTCCGGCGGGCGCCGCGCTGGATCACGTCCCGGAACGAAAGGCGCGAGACAGAGGTCGCAGCCCGAAGTCGCACCGGGTGTCCTTCGATTACCCGGGCTACGCCGCCATGTCGAGAACCACGCGACCCTCGATCTCGCCCTTGCGCATGCGGTCGAAGATGCCGTTGATGTTTTCAAGCCGGTCGGCGGCGACGGTCGCGGCCACCTTGCCTTGCGCTGCGAACTCCAGCGACTCCTGCAGGTCCAGGCGCGTGCCCACGATCGAGCCGCGCACCGTGATGCCGTTGAGCACCATGCCGAAGATGTCCAGCGGGAAGCTCCCCGGCGGCAGGCCGACCAGCGACATCGTGCCGCGACGTCGCAACATGCCCAGCGCCTGCTCGAACGCCTTGGGCGACACCGCGGTGACCAGCGCGCCATGCGCGCCGCCGATTTCCTTCTTCAGGAACGCCGACGGATCTGTGGTGCGCGCATTGACCGTGACCGTGGCGCCCAGGCGCCGTGCCAGGTCGAGCTTGTCGTCGTCCACGTCCACCGCGGCCACGTTCAGGCCCATCGCCTTCGCGTACTGCACGGCCATGTGGCCCAGCCCGCCGATGCCGGAAATCACCACCCAGTCGCCCGGGCGCGTGTCGGTCATCTTCAGACCTTTGTAGACGGTGACGCCGGCACACAGGACCGGCGCGATCTCGACGAACCCGATGCCCTTGGGCAAATGCCCGACGTAACCAGCGTCGGCGAGGACGTACTCCGCGAAGCCGCCGTTGATCGAATAGCCGGTGTTGCGCTGCTGCTCGCACAGCGTTTCCCAGCCTCCCAGGCAGTGCTCGCAATAGCCGCAGGCCGAGTAGAGCCACGGAACGCCGATGCGGTCACCTTCCTTGACGTGGCTGACGTTGGCGCCGACCGCCACCGCGTGGCCCACGCCCTCATGGCCGGGAATGAAGGGCGGCGACGGCTTCACCGGCCAGTCGCCTTCGGCCGCGTGCAGGTCGGTGTGGCAGACGCCGCAAGCCTCTATCTTCACCAGCACTTCGCCGGGGCCGGGCCGCGGCACGGAAACTTCCTCGATCGCCAGCGGCTGGCCGAACGCACGCACGACCGCGGCCTTCATCGTCTGGTCCATTGCCTGATCCTCGTGGGGGAAGGACGGACCACACCTTACGCCGATTCCAAGGGTGAAGATCGGGCGGCGGGGGTCACGCGATTACCGGTAGCGCCCATGCCGCTGGCCGCTCATGGGAGCGCACTTGGACGCTGCTAGCCCGGGTGCGCTTCGCGCACCCGGGCGAGGCCGCTTGTCGCGCGTCGGTGACTCGACCTATCGTTGCAACGGCGGGCGCGGGCCGAAACGGCGATCGCGTTTCGGGGCGCGATCCAGCTGCGGTCGACAAGGAGAAGGGGACGAATGGAAACGCAGGGAGCACGGCGATTCGGTGGTCATCTCATCCTGTCGGGGGTGCTCTGCCTCTTCTGCGCGATGCTTCTGGCGATTCCGGGCATGTTCCTGACCGTGCGATTGAACAACCCCGCAGGCGAGGCGTTCCTCGCGCTGGCCAAGCTCTTCGCCGCGCTGTGGTTGCCGCTCATCGGAATCGGCGCGTTCGTCCGCATGACCAACCCGGAAGACGACCCAAACGCGCCTTCGACCAGCGCGGAAGAAGACGCGCCAGAAAACTGATTCTGCGCGCCAATGCGTTTTTGATCCGCCGCGATCTCTGCTACCGGCCAGGAACGGACGTCAACCCGAAGACGCCCGCTGCGCCTCTCGTCGTTTCAAGCGGAGCGCGTCGTAACGGGCGTCCAGCCCCAGAACTTCCGCAGCCTTCTTCAGGTTCCACCAGAAGTCAGCGGAAACGGAACTCCTGTCGCCGAGGTTTTCGAGACAATCCAGGGCCAGTTCAAGCTCATCGCGGGCTACATGCTTGCGATAGTCGTCAAGGTCAGCCGCATCGTTGATCTGCGCCGCCGCATCCGCCAGCAGCGTCTTCGCCATGCCGGCGCGCTTCAACAATCTGTCATCCATTTCGCGCCTCATGCCTCTGCGGAACCGTCTTGTCGACGACCGCTTCGGATGGGAAGCGGACATCAGCACCACTTCCAGCCCACGCTTGTCCAATCCTCAATGGGCCGCAAGCGGACCTTAGCACCGCCATGAAAAGAAACGGCCCTCGCAAGGAGGGCCGTCGCATGAACCGCAATCGCCGACGGTGTTACTCCACCGTCACCGACTTGGCCAGGTTGCGCGGCTTGTCCACGTCGGTGCCGCGTGCGAGTGCGGCGTGGTACGCCAGCAGCTGCACGGGGATGGCATGCACCACCGGCGACAACACGCCGACGTGGCGCGGGGCGCGGATGACGTGCACGCCTTCGGACGGGCCGAACTGGCTGTCCTCGTCGGTGAAGACGAACAGCTCGCCGCCACGCGCACGCACTTCCTGCATGTTGGACTTCACCTTCTCCAGCAGCGTGTCGTTGGGCGCGATGACCACCACCGGCATGGCCGCGTCGACCAGCGCGAGCGGGCCGTGCTTGAGTTCGCCCGCCGGGTACGCCTCGGCGTGGATGTACGAGATTTCCTTGAGCTTGAGCGCGCCTTCCAGTGCGATGGGGTAATGCACGCCGCGGCCGAGGAACAGCGCGTGCTGCTTCGGCGCGAAGCGCTCGGCCCAACCGGTGACCTGCGGTTCCAGGTTCAGCGCGTGCTGCACGCTGCCGGGCAGGAAGCGCAGCGCGTCAAGGTACTCGCTTTCCTGTTCGACGCTCAGACGGTTGTTCAACTTCGCCAGCGTGGCCGCCAGCGTGAACAGTGCGACGAGCTGCGTGGTGAACGCCTTGGTGGACGCCACGCCGATCTCGGCGCCGGCACGCGTGTAGTACACCAGCCTGCTGGCGCGCGGGATGGCGCTTTCGGGCACGTTGCAGATGGACAGCGTGCGGTCGTGGCCCAGCGACTTGGCGTACTTCAGCGCTTCCATCGTGTCGAGCGTTTCGCCCGACTGCGAGATGGTGACGATGAGGTGCTTCGGGTTGGCCACCGCCTTGCGGTAGCGGTATTCGCTGGCGATCTCGACCGAGCACGGCAGGCCGGAAATGGCTTCGATCCAGTAACGCGCGGTGAGGCCGGCGTAATAGCTGGTGCCGCAAGCGAGAATCTGCACGCCTTCCACGCCGGCCAGGACTTCTTCGGCATTGCCGCCGAACAGCAGCGGGCTGAACGCGTTGGTATCCATCACCGCCTCGATGGTGTCGGCGATGGCGCGCGGCTGCTCGTGGATCTCCTTCTGCATGAAGTGGCGGTACGGGCCCAGCTCAAGCGAAGCGAGCGAGACGTCGGACACATGCACTTCGCGCTCGATCGCCGCGCCGCTGGCGTCGAACACGCGGACGCCTTCACGCGTGACGTCGGCGGTGTCGCCTTCTTCCAGGAAGATCACCCGGCGCGTGGCCTGCAGGATGGCGGAGACGTCGCTGGCGATGAAGTTCTCGCCTTCGCCCAGGCCCACCAGCAGCGGGCAACCCATGCGCGCGGCGATGAGGCGGCCGGGTTCGCGCTTGCTGACCACGGCGATGGCGTAGGCACCCACGAGTTCGCGCACGGCGTTCTGCACGGCGGTGAGCAGGTCCGCGCCGCGGGACTGGTGGAAATGGATGAGGTGCGCGATGACCTCGGTGTCGGTCTGCGACTCGAACACGTAGCCCTTCGCGCGCAGCGCTTCGCGCTGCTCATCGTGGTTTTCGATGATGCCGTTGTGCACCACCGCCAGCTCGCCGAAGGAGATGTGCGGGTGCGCATTGGCTTCGGTCACCCCGCCGTGCGTGGCCCAGCGGGTGTGGCCGATGCCGAGCCGGGCGGTGAAGCCTTCGGACTGGGCAGCCGATTCCATCTCCGCGACGCGGCCGGTGCGGCGCACGCGGCGGACTTCAGCACCATCCAGGACGGCTATGCCGGCAGAGTCGTAGCCGCGGTATTCCAGGCGCTTGAGGCCCTCGATCAGCACCGGCACCACGTCGCGATCGGCGATCGCACCCACAATTCCGCACATGCAGCGGTACTCCAGATCGGGAAGAGGGACAGTTTAGCGGGAGGTACGCGAAGGCCGCTGTACGGCGGACACGGAACTGTCCGCGCGGACACCGCGGACACCCTGTGGCCTGCGCAAGTGATTGAAAGAAAAGGGATGGGAAGTTGGCACGCTGCGTGCGTATTCAGGTGAGATTCCCCATCACCGACCACCGCATGATCCGCGATACCTCCGCACAAGACCGCGTCATCGCCGCGCCCCCCGCGAACCCGCGCCGCAAGCAGCTGCTCATCGGCGGCGGCGTGGCGGCCCTGTTGCTGGTGGCACTGAGCGTGCCCACGCTGGGCCGCTGGCTGGGCGCCGGACAGTCGGTCAGCGGCGAGCGCCTGCGTACGGCCGAGGTCCATCGCGGCACGCTGGTGCGCGACGTCTCGGTGCAGGGCCGCATGGTCGCCGCGGTCAGCCCGACGCTGTACGCGCCGGCCGCCGGCACCGTCACGCTGAAGGTGCGCGCCGGCGACACGATCAAGCAGGGCCAGGCGCTGGCGGTGATCGACAGCCCCGAGCTGCGCAGCAAGCTGTTGCAGGAACAGTCGACGCTGGCGAGCCTGCAGGCCGAGGCCAGTCGCGCCGCACTCGACGCGCAGCTGGCCCGGTCCACCGCGCAGAAGGCGCTGGACCAGGCCGAGATCGACCGCACCGCCGCGATGCGCGACCTGGAACGCAGCCAGAAGGGCTTCGACGGCGGCGCGGTGTCCAGCATCGAAGTCGCCCGTGCGCAGGACGTGCTGAAGAAGGCCGACATCGGCCTGTCGCACGCGCAGCACGACTACGGCCTGCAGGATCGCGGCGCGGGCCTGGACACGCGCAACAAGCACCTGCTCGCGCAGCGCCAGCAGGCGCTCGTCGACGACCTGCAGCGCCAGGTGGACGAACTCAACATCCGCTCGCCCGTGGACGGCATGGTCGGCACGGTGAACATCACCGACCGCACGGTGGTGCCGCTCAACCAGGCGCTTCTGGTGGTGGTGGACCTGCGCGAGCTGGAGGTCGAACTGCCCGTGCCGGAAAGCTACGCCGACGACCTGCGCCTGGGCATGGGCGCGGAGATCAGCTACGGCGGGCAGAAGTACAACGGTGTGCTGCAGTCGGTTTCGCCCGAGGTGGTGAACGGCCAGGTGATGGCGCGCCTTCGCTTCGCCGACAACCAGCCCGACAACAAGCGTCCCACCGGCCTGCGCCAGAACCAGCGCGTCAGCACGCGCGTGATGATCGAAGAGAAGCCGAACGTGCTGATGGTGCAGCGCGGCCCGTTCCTCGACACCGGCGGTGGCCGCGTCGCCTACAAGCTCGATGGCGACACCGCGATCAAGACCGCGATCACCACCGGTGCCAGCAGCCTGTCGGACGTGGAAGTGCTGACCGGCCTCAAGCCTGGCGACCGCATCGTGATTTCCGACACCACCACGTTCAACGGCGCGGAGGAAGTGATGGTCAACGATTGACCACGCATCCATTTTCGACCGCCCCGCATCCCACCCATTCCGCACTCAACGCACGCAAGAACAGAACGCACCAGGAGCCCGCCATGTTGAAGATGACCCACCTGAGCAAGGTCTACCGCACGCACATGATCGAGACGCACGCGCTGCGCAGCTTCGACATCCACGTGCGCGAAGGCGAGTTCGTCGCCGTCACCGGGCCGTCGGGCTCGGGCAAGACGACGTTCCTCAACATCGCCGGCCTGCTGGAGGACTTCAACGACGGCGATTACCTGCTCGACGGCGTATCGGTGAAGGGCCTGGACGACAACGCGCGCTCGCGCCTGCGCAACGAGAAGATCGGCTTCATCTTCCAGGGCTTCAACCTGATCCCCGACCTGAACCTGTTCGACAACGTCGACGTGCCGCTGCGCTATCGACGCATGGGCTCGGCCGAACGCAAGCAGCGCATCGAACACGCGCTGGGCCGCGTCGGTCTGTCTTCGCGCATGAAGCATTACCCGTCCGAACTTTCCGGCGGCCAGCAGCAGCGCGTGGCGATCGCGCGTGCGCTGGCCGGGTCGCCCCGCCTGCTGCTGGCGGACGAACCCACCGGTAACCTGGACTCGCTGATGGCACGCGGCGTGATGGAACTTCTGGAGGAAATCCACGCGCAGGGCACCACCATCGTGATGGTGACGCACGACCCGGAGCTGGCCGCGCGCGCGCAGCGCAACGTGCACATCATCGACGGCCAGGTGACCGACCTGGACGACGCGCCGCGCCTGGGCGGTGAAGTGCACGCCGCCGCGCACGCCGCCACCGTGACGGCCGGCTGAGGAGCGCCCCCATGTTCACCTACTACCTGCGGCTGGCGATGATCTCGCTCAAGCGCAACCGCATCCTCACCGCGCTGATGGTCGCGGCCATCGCGCTGGGCATCGGCATGTCGATGACCTCGATGACCGTGCTGCACATGATGGGAAGCAACCCGATGTCCTACAAGGACGAACAGGTGCGCCGCGTGCAGCTGGACAACTGGGACGTCAACGAGCCGTGGGACGAGGACAACCCGACCGAGCCGCCGGACCTGATGACCTACCAGGACGCCAACAACCTGGTGAACGCGCACAAGGCCGAGCACGAAGCGGCGTTCTTCCCCAACGTGCTTCCGCTGGAACCGGAGAAGCGCGAGATCAAACCGTACATGGTCGAGGCGCTGTTCACCACGGCGGGATTCTTCCCGATCTTCGAACCGCCCTTCCGCTACGGCACCGGCTGGACGCCGGCCGAGGACCGCAACGCCGCGCGCGTGGCCGTCATCGACAGCGAAACCAACGACAAGCTCTTCGGCGGCGAGAACAGCGTCGGCCGCAAGCTGCGCCTGGGCGGCGAAGACTTCACCGTTGTCGGCGTGCTGGAGAAGTGGCGCCCGACGCCACGCGTGTACCACGTCGCCAACGATGCCTTCAGCGACCCGCAGTCGGTGTTCGTACCCTTCTCGTTCGGTATCGAGAAGAAGCTCAACAGCAACTCGAACAACAGCTGTTACAACGACTCCGAGCCCGGTTATGCGGGCCTGCTGGCGTCGGACTGCATCTGGATCGACATGTGGGTGCAGGTGAAGGATGACGCGGACGCACAGCGCTATCTGGGTTTCCTCAATGATTATGTGGCCGAGCAGAAGAAGGCCGGCCGCTTCCCGCGCCCAGTGAACAATCGCGTGTACACCGTGTCGGAGTTCCTCCAGGCGCAGCGCGTGGTCGGTCGCGACGTGCGCACGCAGGTGTGGCTGGCCTTCGCGTTCTTCGCCGTGTGCCTGATCAACACGGTCGGCCTGCTGCTGGCGAAGTTCATGGGCAAGGCGCCGGAAATCGGACTGCGTCGCGCCGTGGGTGCGAGCAAGCCCGCGGTGTTCGCGCAGTACCTGACCGAATCGGGCCTGGTCGGCATCGCCGGCGGCCTGCTCGGGCTGGTGCTCACGGGGCTGGGGCTGTTGGCGCTGCGCAAGCTCTACGCCGGCACGTCGATCGAACGGCTCGCCGAACTCGACTGGACCATGGTCGGGCTTTCGCTGCTGATCGCGCTGGCCGCCAGCCTCATCGCCGGCCTCTATCCGACGTGGCGCGCCTGCCAGGTGCAGCCGGCCACGCAGTTGAAGACGCAGTAAGCGAGGACACCATCATGGAATTCCGCCCGATCCTCAACGCGCTCATGCGCAACAAGACCGGCCTGCTGCTGATCGCGCTGCAGGTGGCGATCACGCTGGCCATCGTGTGCAACAGCGTCTTCATCATCCTGCAGCGCATCGAGAAGGTGAACCGTCCCAGCGGCATGGACGAGACGTCGCTGTTCACCATCACCAGCCTCGGGTTCGCACCGGACTTCGACCTGCGCGGCAGTCTGCGCCAGGACCTGGAGGCCTTGCGCTCCATTCCCGGCGTGGTCGATGCGACCACGATCAACTCCGTGCCTCTGTCCAACGGCGGCTGGAGCGAAGGCATCACGACGCTGCCCGAAAGCGCGCCGGAAGAGCAGCGCAAGAACACGCCGACCTCGATCTACATCGTCGACGACCACGGCGTGAACTCGCTCGGCGCGCACCTGGTCTCGGGGCGCAACTTCACCGCGGACGACGTGAGCTATCGCAGCCGCGACGACAAGGGCACGCCCAACTCGGTCATCGTGACGCAGGCGCTGGCCGACCAGCTCTACCCCGATGGCAACGCGGTGGGAAAGCCGATCTACAGCAGCCTGGGCGGCAAGGGATCGTCCAGCACGATCGTCGGCATCCTCGAACGTCTGCAGGCGCCCTGGGTGGGCTGGGAGAAGGTCGAGCACGCGATGCTGGTGCCGCAGTACCAGGTTGGCGAGTTCGACAACTCTTCGCGATATCTCGTGCGCACGCAGCCCGGGCGTCGCGATGAGATCATGAAGGAGGCCGAACGCAAGCTGGGTGAGATCAACACCGGCCGTATCGTGCGCGGCCTGCATTCGATCGAGGAAGTGCGTGGCGAGAGCTACCGGCAGGACCGCGCGATGACCATCGTGCTCACCACGGTGATCTTCTCGCTTCTCGCAGTGACGGGTCTTGGCATCGTCGGCATGGTCAGCTTCTGGGTGACGCGCCGCGTGAAGCAGATCGGCACGCGTCGTGCGCTGGGCGCGCGCCGCTTCGACATCCGCCGTTACTTCATGATCGAGAACGTGATCGTGGTGGGCGTCGGCATCGCGCTCGGCCTGCTGCTCACGTATGGCTTCAACCTGTGGCTGATGAAGCACTACGAGCTGCCGCGCCTGGCGTGGTACTACGCGCCGCTGGGTGCGTTGACGGTGCTGCTGCTGGGGCAGCTGGCCGTGTTCGGCCCCGCCACGCGCGCCTCGCGCGTGTCGCCGGCGGTGGCAACGCGCACGGTGTAGCCAGCCACTGGCAACCTCGCAACTGGCGGCGGCCGTCCTACCTCTCTCCGGGGACGGCCGCCGCATCCTTCCTTCCCCGGGGCGGCACGCGCCCCGCAGCGCCCCGCTGCTACCCTAGGCCCCAATGCGGACCATCCTCGTCATCGACGACAACCATGCCGTGCACGTCGCGCTGGACGTGCTGTTTTCGCTGGCCGACCTGCGTGTGCTCAGCGCGGAATCGCCGGAGGAGGGCCTGCGGATGCTCGAGAGCGACACCGTCGATCTGGTCATCCAGGACATGAACTTCACCGCCGACACCACGTCCGGCGAGGAAGGCATCGCGTTGTTCCGCACGATCCGCGACCGCTTCCCGGACCTGCCGATCATCCTGCTCACTGCATGGACGCGCCTCGAATCGGCCGTCGCACTGGTGAAGGCCGGCGCCGCCGATTACCTCGGCAAGCCGTGGGACGACCACAAGCTGATGACCACGGTCACCAACCTGCTGGAACTGGGCGAGGCGAACCGCGCGCTCGCGCAGCACCGCGATGGCGAGCGTCGTCGCCGGCAGGAGCTTGAACGCCAGTACGACCTGCGTGGCGTCGTGTTCGCCGATCCGGCAAGCGAACGCATCGTCAGCCTCGCGTGCCATGTCGCGCGTGCCGATGTGCCGGTGCTCATCGCCGGCCCGAACGGCGCGGGCAAGGAGCGCATCGCCGAGATCATCCAGGCCAACTCCTCCGTGCGCGATGGCGCGTACGTGACGCTCAACTGCGGCGCGCTGCCGTCGGAGTTGATCGAAGCGGAGCTGTTCGGCGCCGAGGCCGGCGCGTACACCGGCGCGAACAAGGCACGCGAAGGCAAGTTCGAAGCCGCCGACGGCGGCACGCTGCTGCTGGACGAGATCGGCAACCTGCCGCCGGCGGGCCAGATGAAGCTGCTTCGTGTGCTGGAGACCGGCCGTTTCCAGCGCCTGGGTTCGAACCGCGAGCGCCAGGTGAAGGTGCGCGTGATCGCCGCGACCAACGCCGACATCCCCGCGATGATCCGTGCCGGGACGTTCCGCGAGGATCTGTATTACCGCCTCAATGTGATCGAACTGCGCGTGCCGCCCCTGGCGGAACGGCGCGGCGACATCCTGCCGCTCGCCGAGTCCTTCCTCGAGGGCCGTCGCCGCCTGAGCGATGCCGCGCGCGGTGCGTTGCTGCGGCATTCGTGGCCCGGCAATGTCCGCGAGATGAAGAACGCCATCCAGCGTGCGTTGTTGCTGGGCAACTCCGAGGTGATCGATGCCGAGGAGCTCGGACTTGCCGCGGCTCCGCCTGCACCGCGCATGCACGAGGGCGAACCCGATCGCGACGCGATCGAAGCGGCCCTGCAACGCGCCGGCGGCGTGATGAGCCAGGCAGCGGCGGACCTTGGACTGAGCCGCCAGGCGCTGTACCGGCGCCTCGACAAGCTCGGCATTGCGCGGTGATGCGATGGACGCGCACAAGCGCCACTTCTCGATGGCCGGAAAGCTCGCGCTGCTGCTGTTCGCGGCGATGCTGGCGGCCGTCGCGCTGGGCGCATTGCTGATCCATTGGCTCGACAATGCGCTGCTCGGCGCGAGCCTGACGCTGGTCGCTTGTGCGCTTCTTGCGCCGTGGATCGCGCAGCGCTACCTCGCCCGGCAGCTGAGCCTGTTCCGCGCATTGTCGGGTTCCGTGGCGAGCTTCCGCGACGGCGATTTCAGCTTCAGCGTCACGCGTCGCTCGAACGACGAACTCGACGACCTGGTCGAGGCGCACAACGAACTCGGTCGCGTGCTGCGCGAAGAACGCCAATCGCTGTTCCAGCGCGAACTTCTGCTCGACACCGTGGTTCAGAACACACCGACGGCGCTGCTGCTGATCGAGAGTCGCGGCGCGATCGTGTACGGCAACGTCGCCGCGCGGCAGCTGTTTCACGACGGGCGCAAGGTCGAGGGCCTGAAGTTCCCGCAGCTGATGGAGAACACGCCTGCCCCGCTTCGCGAGGCGCTCGGGGAAGGTCGCGACCGCCTTTTCAGCTTCGAACACGCCGGGCAGGAAGAGACGTATCACCTGGCTCGCCGCGACTTCCATCTCAATGGCCGCGTGCACACGCTGTACATGTTCAAGCGCCTCACCGCCGAGTTGAACCGGCAGGAAGTCGCGACGTGGAAGAAGGTGATCCGCGTGATCAGCCACGAACTCAACAATTCGCTGGCACCGATTACCTCACTCGCCCACTCCGGCGCGGAACTGCTGCGACGCGAGGATTACGAGAAGCTCGGACGCATCTTCGAAACCATCGAAGAACGCGCGCGTCACCTGCACGGCTTCCTGCGTGGCTACTCCAGCGTCGCCAAGCTGCCGGTGCCGGAACTTGAATCGGTGGACTGGGCGCCGTTCCTGTCGCGGCTGCAGCAGCATTACGCGTTCCAGCGCGGCCCGGTGCCAAGCGAGTCGGCACGCTTCGACGCGGCGCAGGTCGAACAGGCGTTGATCAACGTTCTGAAGAACGCGCACGAGTCGGGTTCGAGCGAAGACGACGTGACGTTGACGGTGCGACAGGTCGGACGCGTCGTGCGCGTGGAAGTCAGCGATCGCGGGCCGGGCATGTCGGACGCGGTCCTGGCGAACGCGCTGGTACCGTTCTATTCGACCAAGCGCAGCGGTAGCGGCCTGGGCCTGGCGCTCGCGCGCGAGATCTGCGAGGCGCATGGCGGGCGGATCGGCCTGGCCAACCGCGATGGCGGTGGGCTTACGGTGAGTTTGATGTTGCCGGTGGAGTAACGCGCCGTACGCGAGCGCGAGCGATGTCGCTCCGCCGACCCTCACGCCAACCCCCTCTCCCGGAGGGGGAGGGGTTCAAACGCCGGCGAAAGTTGGCGATTTCACGCCTTCGGCTTCTTCTTGGGCCGCTGCCAGCCTTCGACGGTCGACTGCCTTGCACGCGCGACGGTGAGCATGCCCTGCGGCGCATCGCGCGTGACGACAGAACCTGCCGCGATCGTCGCGTCGCGACCGATCGTCACCGGTGCGACCAGCGATGAGTTCGACCCGATGAACGCCCCGTCCTCGATCGTCGTCCTCGACTTGTTCACGCCATCGTAGTTGCAGGTGATGGTGCCTGCGCCGACGTTCACGCCGGCGCCGATCACGGCGTCGCCCAGGTAGGTGAGGTGGTTGGCTTTGCTGGTGACGCCGATGCGCGCGTTCTTGGTCTCGACGAAGTTGCCGACGTGTACGCCATCGGCCAGCACGGTGCCGGGGCGCAGGCGCGAGTACGGGCCGATCTGCGCCGCGCCTTCGACGATGACGCCATCGAGGTCGCAATGCGCGCGCACCTCGGTACCCGCACCGAGGGTGACGTCCTTCAGGCGGCAGAACGGACCGATGCGCACGCCATCGCCCAGCACGACCTTGCCTTCCAGCACGACATCGACATCGATCTCGACGTCGCGTCCCACCTGTACGTCTCCGCGCTGGTCGAAGCGCGACGGATCGGCCAGTCGCGCGCCCTTCACGCACAGCGCGCGTGCGGCGCGACTCTGGAACGCGCGCTCCAGCTGCGCGAGCTGCCACGGGTCGTTCGCGCCCTCCACCTCGATCGGGTCCTGCACGTGCACCATCTCGGCCGCGTTGAATTCCGCGGCGGCCGAGGCGAAGACGTCGGTGAGGTAGTACTCGCCCTGCGCGTTGTCGTTGCCCAGGTGCTGCAGCCAGCGGCGCAGCGCTTCGCCATCGGCGACGAGGATGCCGGTGTTGACGGTGCGGATCTCGCGCTGCTCGTCGTCGGCGTCCTTGTGTTCGACGATGCGGCCGACGCGGCCCTGCGGATCGCGCACGATGCGGCCGTAACCGGTCGGATCGGCGAGGTCGGCGACCAGCACCGAGATGCGGCCCTCCGCATCCAGCATGCGCTGTAGCGTGTCGGCGGTGATAAGCGGGACGTCGCCATAAAGCACGAGCACGCGCGCATCGATCGGCACCGACGGCATCGCCTGCTGCACGGCGTGGCCGGTGCCCAGGCGCTGCTCCTGCTCGGTCCAGTGCAGGTCGGTCTGGTCGGCGAATGCCGCGCGCACCTGTTCGCCACCGTGGCCGTAGACGACGTGGATGCCGGCAGCGCCGAGCTGGCGCGCAGTGTCGATCACGTGGCCCAGCATCGGCTTGCCTGCGACCTTCTGCAGCACCTTGGCCGTCGTGGACTTCATGCGCTTGCCCTCGCCGGCGGCGAGGATGACGACGTGGAGCGGATTCATGCGGTGGGACACCCGTGGACGCGACCGCAGGATCTTAGCAATCAGCCTTGTCAACGAAGAAGCAGGAGGCGCCCGGCGTATGGGAGACGTGCATGGGGGCTTCGAGCGCGTCGTCTAGACTTGCCTCATGCGAAGAAGTCCCGAACGCTCCACCCTCGCCCGCCACGGCAGCCGCTACGTCGCCGTTGGCGCGGCGCAGTTGCTGGTGGACTGGGCGGTGTTCGTCGCCCTGAGCGCTTCGGGCGTGCTGGTGGAGCCGGCGAACATCGTCGGGCGCATCAGCGGAGCGGCGATCGGGTTCTGGGCGAACGGCCGGTTCACTTTCGCCAGCGAAGACACGGCGATTGGCCGGCGACAGTTCGCGCGCTTTGCGCTGATGTGGCTGGCAACCACCGCCATCAGCACCTGGGCCGTGGGCCATATCGACGACACGGTGGGGCTGCGCTGGGCGTGGCTTGCGAAGCCGGCGATCGACGTCGCGGTGGCCGCGCTGGGGTTCGTTCTGTCGCGGCACTGGGTCTATCGGCGGTAAGCGACCGGCACCAGGCATGCTCGTGTCCGCGAGCCTCCTCCCGGGAGCGACGTCACACGGGCCCGGAAACGACAAAGGCGACGGGCTCGCCGTCGCCTTCGTCCACGGAGTCCGGATCGCCAGTTGCGATCCGCGAATGCCGTTCTCAGTGCTTCATGTTCTTGCGCAGGCGCTCCAGCGCGCTGAGCTGGGCGATGCTCATCGCCAGCTGCGTCTGGGCTTCTTCCATGCTCATCTTCGGATCCTTCTTGGAGAGGATCCGCTCGGCTTCTTCCTTCGCGGCGCGGACAGCGGCTTCGTCGATGTCCTGCGCGCGCACGGCGGTGTCGGCCAGCACGGTGACGACGGTGGGCTGCACCTCGAGGATGCCGCCGGAGATCGCGAAGTCCAGATGCTCGCCACCCGGCAGGGTCACCACGACCTTGCCCGGCTTCAGACGGGTGATCAGCGGCGCATGCTTCGGCGCGATGCCGAGCTCGCCGATTTCACCGGTGGCCACCACCAGCTCGGCCTCGCCGTGGAAGATTTCCTGCTCGGCGCTGACGATGTCGCAACGAATCGTGGATGCCATTAGAAACGCCTTTCAAACTTGTGGCGCCTTCCGCACGCGGAAGAGCGCGGGATGAGGCCAGGCGCGATGCGCACTGGCCCCGCGAAGATCAACCCGTGATCTTCTTGGCCTTCTCGACCGCTTCCTCGATGCCGCCGACCATGTAGAACGCCTGCTCCGGCAGGTGGTCGTACTCGCCTTCCACGATGCCCTTGAAGCCGCGGATGGTGTCCTTCAGCGACACG
>Ga0209257_1002078_pt1 | contig 21096 bp, 20 predicted proteins | sample AraplaCvi_mCL_r2_FD_184277 | JGI IMG/M metagenome (GOLD analysis project Ga0209257, IMG submission 184277) | Arabidopsis root microbial communities from North Carolina, USA - plate scrape MF_Cvi_mCL_r2 (SPAdes) (version 2) | ecosystem: Host-associated > Plants > Roots > Endosphere | place: USA...
CCACCGCCCCGCCGATCCCGCCGCCGATGAAGCCCAAGGTGAAGGAGCCGGTGTAATAGGCGGCGACGAAGCCGGTATAGGCGCCGAACAGCATCATGCCTTCGATGCCGATGTTGAGCACGCCGGCCTTCTCCGAGATCTGCTCGCCGAGCCCCGCCAGCAGCAAAGGAACGCCGGCGGTAACGGCGCCGAACAGAAGTGCGGTCAGGAAGGGTTGGGTGAGGAGGCCTTCCATGGTCAGCGCGCCTTCTTGCGGCGAAGGTGATCGAGATACTCGACCACGGCGAGGAAGATCAGCAGCAGGGCGACCAGGACCAGCACAAAGTGGTTGGGCACGCCGATCCGCCGCGCCGCACTATCGCCGCCGATCATCAGCGCCGAGAAGAAGAAGACAAACCCGATCGTGCCGAAGCCGTTGAACCGCGCCAGGAAAACCAGCGGCACCACCAGCAGGCCATAGGCCGGATTCCAGTCGGCCCGCACGGTGCCGAACACACCGAGGATCTCGACCGAGCCACCGAGGCCGATCAGGCCGGCGCTGAGCGCAAAGGTCGCGATGGTCAGCCAGGCGACATTGAGACCGGCATGCACTGCGGCGGCGGGGTTGGCGCCGACCACCTGGAGCTTCAGACCGAAGGCGGTGCGGGTCATCATCAGATGCACCAGGACGATGACCGCGAGCGCGATCAGGATACCGCTGTGCACCGTGCTGTCGCCGATCCGCGGCAGGCGATCCTCGACCGGCAGGGTGCGGGTCTGCGGCACAGTGGTGGCGGGATCCCAGAATATCAGCTTGATCAGCACATTCGCGAAGCTGGTGCCGAGAAAGCTCATCATCATGGAGGTGATGATCTCATTGATGCCGTAACGGGCTTTGAGGATCGCCGGCACCACCGCCCAGAGCGCGCCGGTCGCGATCGACAGAGCCATGCAGAGCGGCAGGACGATGATGTCGGGGAGACTTCCGACCAGCATCGGTGCGACCGCCGAGGTGATCACCGCACCCAGCAGGAACTGGCCGTCGCCGCCGAGATTCCAGATTCCGGCGCGGAAGGCGACGATCAGACCCGAGGCGATCAGCAGGAGCGGCGCCATGCGGGTGAAAGTCTCCTGCAAGCCGCCCCAGGTCAGCAACCCGCGCTTCGCCACATAGCCGTAATAGGCCAGCGGGTCCTTGCCGAGGATCAGCAGAATGATGCCGCCCATGACGAGCGCGAGCAGGACCGGGATCAGCACGCGCGCAACGGCGGTACCGATCTCCTTCAGCCGGTCGCCGCCGGGAAGCTGGCCGGGCAGCGCTTCCACCTCGGTGCTCATGCGGCCTCCGACTGCGCGCCGGTCATCAGCAGGCCGACCTTGCGCTCGACATCGGGGCCGTTGTCCACGATTCCGGCGAGACGGCCCTGGAACATGACGGCGATCCGATCTGAGACTTCCAGCAGCTCGTCGAGATCGGTGGAGATCACCACGATCGCCATGCCGCTTTCGGCGCTGGCGAGGATGCGATCGTGTGCGAGCCGCGTGTTCTGCAGATCGAGCCCGTAGGTCGGCTTGTTGAAGACGGCGACGCTGGCCGCGGCATTGAGCTCGCGGGCCAGCAGCACCTTCTGGATATTGCCGCCCGAGAGCCGCCCGACCGGAGTCTTCTCCGAAGGCGTGCGGATGTCGTTGCGCTTGATCTGCTCGCGGGCGTGGCTGTTGATCAGGTTCCAGTCGCTGATGCCGCGTTTCCAGAACGGCGCGCCGCCGATCTCCTTCAAGACCAGGTTGGTGGCGACCGCAAAGGCGCCGACCGTGCCCTCGCCAAGCCGCTCGTCGGTGACATAGCGCACACCGTGCCGGCGCCGCTCCGGCACGCCGTCGGACGTCACGTCGGCGCCGGCGATCGCGATCTTCCCGGCGCTTGCCTTGCGCTGTCCGGCCAGCACTTCGGCGAGATGCTTCTGGCCGTTGCCGTCGACTCCGGCGACGCCCAGGACTTCGCCGGGCCAGAGATCGAAGCTGACGTTGCGCAGCGGGCAGGCACCGCGCTCGGCCTCGGTGCTGACGTCGCGCATCTGCAGGCGCGGCGCGCCGCTGCGGTCGACCGCGCGGTCCTTGTGGGCGGCGCGGCCGCGGCCGGTCAGGATCTCGGCATCGCGCGCATGGGCCTCGGTGGTGCCAAACATCATCTGGATGACCGTGTCGGTCACCTGTTTCTCGGTCATCGCTTTCAGGCGCTCAGGGAGAATGTCCCCGACCACGCGGCCGAGACGCAGCACGGAGATGCGGTCGCCGAAGGCATAGGCTTCGACCAGCTTGTGCGTAATGAGAATAAGGGCGACGCCCTTGTCGCGCAGGCGCTTCATGACGGCGCCGAGGTCCTTGACGCCTTGGGGGGTGAGCATCGAGGTCGGCTCGTCGAGGATCAAAACCTTTTCGCCGCGCCAGAGCGCGCGCATGATCTCGACCTGCTGTTGCTCGCCAAGGGAGAGGCGCCCGACCTGCGCATCGGGATCGATCTCGACACCGAGCAGGCCGGATAGTTCCCGGAACCGCTTCAGTGCGACGCTGCGTGCCAGGCGCTGCCACCAGCTCCCGCCGAGCATCAGGTTCTCGATGACGGTGAGGCTTGGCACCAGCAGCACATGCTGGAACACCGTGCCGATGCCGAGTTCCAGGCTGTGCCGTGGCGAGGCGATCTTGGCCGGCTGGCCGCCGATCAGGATCGCGCCTTCATCCGGTCGCTGCATGCCGGCCAGCATGCCGATCAGGGTCGATTTTCCGGCGCCGTTCTCGCCCAACAGGACATGGACCTCGCCCGCATGGAAGTCGAGCGAGACATCGGCATTGGCGACGACGCCCGGGAATCGCTTGGTGACGTTGCGGACCGCAACGACGGCTTGGCTGTCATTCATGATCTTAACTGCATCGGGCCACGCCGCTCCGCGCGACGTGGCCCGCGCAACAGTCTCGAGCGCCTTACTGCGCCGGCCCCGGATCGACCTGGCTCATCAGGGCGCGCACCTTTTGTGCGTCCTCGATACGGTCGACCTTCACGCTGCCGGCGATGATCTTCGAACGCAGTTCCTCCATCGACTTCCAGACGTCGTCCGGGATGTGCTTGGTGTGCAGGAGCTGGACCGAGTTGTCCTTCAGGCTGATCGCATATTCATGCGTGCCGAACTTGTCGGCCTTCAGGTCCTCGACCATCTGGGTGTAGACCGGGACCATGTCCCAGACCACGGAGGACAAGAGGTTGCCCTTGTCGATCTTGGTCTTGTCGCCGATGACATCGATGAACCAGGTCTTGTTCTTCGCCGTCTCGACCGCCTGCAGCATGCCGAAGCTGGCGCCGTCGCCCTGGCCGAAAATCACGTCGGCGCCGGCACCGATCAGCTGCTCGGTGACGCGCTTGCCGCCGGCCGCATCGGAATAGGCGGCCGGGCCGATCACGGCGTAGAGGATCTTCACACCGGAATCGGTCGCCTTGACGCCATTGGCAAAGGCGGCCGACTGCGAGTTCCATGACGGCGGCTCGCCCGAGACGACGATGCCGACGGTCTTCGACTTCGACATCTTCGCCGCGAGGGCGCCCGCCATATAGGCGCCTTCATGGCCGCTCAGGGTGTAGTCGGCGAGGACGCCCGGCTTGCCCGAGCCTTCCTTGTCGACGATCGCGACCGGCACCTTCTTCTCGGCGCCGACTTCCGGCACCGCGGTGTTGTAGCCGGAGGCATGGGCGATGATCAGGCTGGCGCCGTCTTCGGCGAGCTCGCGCGCCTGCGGATGCACGTCGCCGTAGCCCAAGCCGGTCGCCGGCATGAACTCCAGGCCGAACTTCTCCGCCACGGCCTTGGCGGCGTCATAGCCCTGCTGGTTCCAGCCGTAATCGGTCGGATCTTCCGGCGTCATGACGGCGATCTTCTTCACATCGGCCGCCTGCGCCATGCCGAGCCCGGCGAAGGCACCGGTTGCCAGCACGGCCGCGATGGCGGTCGCCGTCATCAACCGTCTCGAAATCTTGTTCATGGTCAAAGCCTCCTCATTCCCTCGTTTCATTGTTACGCATGCTTTTAATGCTGCGCTTGGTCTGACTTTCTATCTGCGCCGCGCAGCCCTCGTCATGGTGGCGCGATCTCCCATGTGTTCCTAAATCCTGCCTTCTTAAACCCCTAGAGCCTTGCGGACGGCGACCAGCTTCTTGGCGCGCTCGGCGCGCAGAGCGTCGATCCGTTCCGGCGTGTATTCGAAGATGCCGCCGCCGGTCTTCATGCCGAGCTTACCCTGACTGGTCTTTTCGGTCACATAGCCGGCGGTGTCGCTGCGGGTGCAGAGCTCCTTGTTGAGGTAGGAGCTCACCGCCTGGTAGATGTCGAGCCCTGCCATATCGAGCAGCGCCATCGGGCCGACGACCGCCAGCTTGTAGCCGATGCCCCAGGAGACGCAGGTGTCGAGCGCTTCCGGCTCGATGACGCCCTGCTCAACCAGGTCTACGCATTCGCGCATGATGGAATAGAGCACGCGGTTCTCGACAAAACCCGGCACGTCCTTCTTGATCAACACCGGCAGATGGCCGATCTCTTTCACGATCGCGGTCATGGCTGCGGTGATCTTCGGATCGGTCTTGGCGCCGGGAATGACCTCGATCATCGGGATGATGTGCGGCGGGTTCGACCAGTGCATGCCGATAACCCGCTCCGGCGTGGCGACGCCCTCCTGGATCTTGGTGATCGGTATCCCGGACGTGTCGGAGGCGATGATGCAGTCCTTGGAGACCGCCGCCTCGATTTCCCGGAACACCTTGATCTTGACGTCGAGCTTCTCGGAGACGTTCTCGATCGCGAGATCGGCGCCAGCGACGCATTCCGCCAGCGTCTCGGCGACGGTGATCGCGGCATGCGGCTTCTCAGGGACTCCGAGATTGCCCAGCACGGTCGCCGCGATGTCGAAGCCTGCCTTGGCCTTGGCGCGCTGGCTTTGATCGGCGTCGAAGGTGGAAACCGTGTAGCCGGCACGAGCCAGGGTCGCGGCGATGCCGGGCCCCATGGTGCCGAGACCGATGACGGCGGCTTTCGCCATGATCGCTTACCCCGCGGTCGCTTTCTTGAAGGACGCCTTCTCCTTCAGCTTGTCGCGCCAGGCGCGCAGGTTGGTGAGCGCCGGCAGCTGGATCGGGAAGTCGAGGCAGCGATGCACGATCGGACCCATAGCGATGTCGGCGAGGGTCAGCTTGTCGGCGGCGATGAACGCCTTGCCGGCAATGGCTTTGTCCAGGATCTCGAGCTGGGCGCCGAGTTCCTTGGCATCGGCGGCGAAGGTCGCCGCGCGCTCGTTCTCGGCCTTCTTCGAATCCTTGAACACCTGCACATATTGATAGTTCACCGAGGCGAGCAACCAATCCATCCAGCGCTCGACCTGGCTGCGCGCCGCGAGATCGGTCGGATAGAGATCGGTCTTGCCGCCCTTGCTCGCGAGATAGCGCAGGATGGTGTGCGATTCCCAGATCACGGTTTCGCCATCGACCACCGTCGGCACCTTGCCGTTCGGATTGAGCTTCAGATAGTCGCCGCCGGTGTTGTTGAACTGCCGGCCATAATCCTCGCGAGCATACGGCGTGCCGGTCTCCTCGAGATAGAACAGGACCTTCTGCACATTGCCGGAAGTGGCGCGGCCGAGAACTTTCAACATCGGGTTTCTCCCTGGGCGATCTTCGAGGCGGCGTTTTGCGCCGCCGGTTTCTGGTTCAGGCTTTCGGTTTGTAGGCGACGGCGTCCATCTCGATCTTGCAACTGATGACGGCACGCGCCTCGACCGTGGTGCGGGACACGTTCCCTTCCGGGAAGTATTCCTTGAAGACGCCGTTATAGCGGCCGAAGTCGCGGGCATCCTCGAGATAGGTGGTGATCTTCACCACGTCGGAAAGATCTGCGCCTTCCAATGCCAGGATCCGCTTGATGGATTCCAGCGTCCAGCGCGTCTCGTCCTCGATATTGCCGACGACCATGTTGCCCTTGTCGTCCTTGGCAACCTGGCCCGACACGAAGATGAAATCGCCGGCGCGCACCGCCGGATGGAACGGCAGGTTCGGGTTCTTCTTGCCGATCGGTGTGATGTTGCTGCCCAAAATGTCCCCCGACAAACGCTTTTAGAGAACCGATGTCTCGATGATATCGACGCCGCGCTGCCGGTCTATCAAATAGCAGATTCCGCGCTCGTCGATAGTCACATCATTGGATGATGACAATTCATGGCCCTGCGGCGCGTCCGGCTCGTAGAACGCGATCTCCTTCGGCGCGAAGGGATCGGCGATATCGAGAATCCGCAGGCCCTGGGCGAACCAGGCGAAGGGGATGACGGTACCCTTGAATCGCTCGGAGGGCTGGTGGCAGCCCATCATCGGCGGCTGCGGCGTGCCGTCCTTGTCCAGGCCTTCGACCTGCCAAGTCGCGATCGGAATCGGGCAATGTTCGTTGGTGATGTCGTAGACCCACATGAAGGCCGGGGCGGCCGGCCAGAGCTTCGCCACGTCCTCATCCGCGACCACCATGATCTTGCGGCCTTTCAAGGGCTCCGGGATCGGCAGGCAGGTGTGGGTCGGATGCGGGAAAGCCGGCGAGGTGTTGCCGCCCGAGATCAGCTTCGGCTTCGACATGTCCTCGATGTCGAGGATGTAATAGCCGTGATGCCAGTACGAGACATAAAGCCGGTCGCCCTTGCGCATCGGGTGATGGCAGCGCGGGGGAGTCCAATTCTCCCAGGGGTACTCCTCGCCGCCCGCGGTCCACTGGCCGGGGATCCACCAGCGGCCCACCTCTTGCGGGTTCGCCGGATCCTTCAGGTCCAGGATCATCGCGATATTGCCGACATAGCCTTCGGCGGTCGGCGAGATATAGGCGTAGCGGCCGTCGAAGTCGAAGCGGTGCACGCCTTTGCCATGGGTGCGCCAGTTGGTGATGTGCTTCGGCTGGGCCGGGTTCGAGACGTCGTAGATGCCCAAGCCCCCGCCGAAGCCGAGATCGCCGGCCGGGCCCTGCTTCTCGTGGTTGACGATCATGATGCCGTTGGCGACGCGCACTTTATGCGAATGCCAGCCTTCCGGCACCTCGACCTTTGCGACCTGTTTCGGCTTCCTTGGATCGGAGATGTCGACGATGGTGGTGCCGGTCGGCTGCCGCATATGACCGACAAACAGATAATTGCCCTCGACCCAGACCTGACCGCCGCCCGGGCAGTCGAAATTGGCGAGCAGCTTGGTGTTCTTCGCTTTTGCCATGATTCCAATACTAGAGAGCTTCAGCCACGCGCCGCTAGGCGAGCTTCACGACATCGCCGGCTTTGTTCTTGCCGTGCTTCTGATAGAAGGAGAGCGCCTTCAAGGTGGGCTCGTCGCTGGCGATGAACAGGATCGCCGGCTTGTCCGACGTGTTCACGTGCTCGGCCCAATAGCCGCCCGGCACCACGAAGGTGTCGAATTGGTTCCACTCGATCTTCTTGTTGCCGACCATGGTGTAGCCGCTGCCCTCGAAGGGCGAGACCACCAAACTGGCGCTTTGCTTCAAGGGCAAGGTCTTCTCGCCCGGCCGCAGCATCTGCATGAAGAAGGTGATGGTCTTGAAGATGCCCTGGCCGGTGGTGGGATCGACATATTCGATCATGATCGCTTCATGGGGATCGCCGTCCCAATCCTTGAAGCGCTCCAGCGCCTCGCGCATCATGTCGTAGCGATAGACGTACATCGGCGAGGCCGCGCCGGTGCCGCGGTGATGCGAGACGAAGCGCGGCAGCAAGCCGCCGGCGCCGTAGATCTGCTGCGAATAGTCGCTCGGGAAGCGCTCGGACTGCATCGCCTTCTTGACGCGGACACCCTCTTCTTCCTCGGTGTAGTCGTGCTCGAAATACATCGAGTTCAGGGCTTCGACCAAGGGCAGGTCGAGCACCGAGAGGTTGATGGCGTTGTCGTCGCCCTGGTTGCCGTGGTTGTGCCAGGTGTCGTGGGGGGTGAGCACCAGGTCGCCCGGACCGAACGTGATGTTCTCGCCTTCGACACCGGTGAAGTTCGACTTGCCGGTCAGGCCGAGGCGGATGGCATTGGGAGAGTGCCGGTGCGGCGGCATGATCTCGTTGGGATCGTTCAGCCGGTAGGCCACATACATCGTGGTCGTGGTGGCGCGGCTGGGCGCGAGACCGGGGTTGACCAGAACCAATGAGCGGCGTTCCGAGGTCTCGGTCGTGATCAATTCGGCGGAACGGTGCAGCAGAGGTTCGATCTGCTCCTTATAGGTCCACAGGAACGGGATCGCCTTGCGCTTGTCCATGACCTGGGTGTCCTCGTCATGGATCTTGGAGCGATCGACCACCCAGTAAGGCGCCATGTTGTTGGCATAGACATCCGCGTGCAGCTGGTCCAACGCGGCCTGGAGGTTGTGCTCTTTTGCCTTGCTCGTTTGCATCGCCGCCTCGCCTCATGCCTTTGTTAGTGAACCAATCGCCGATTGGTACCGCGTTTCCTTGGTGGCGATCGTAACCATTTCTCTCCACCAGCGTCAACGAGAGTCGCTGCACGGGGCGATTGGTGCGGACGATTGTTGCCGTCCTGAGATCATGGTATCGTCGCCCTTACGAATGGTTTCACCGACCGCCCCTTGCGGCAGAACAGGAACATGCCATGGAGCGCTCCGACCACACGCTCATCAAGCTCAGGCAGCTGATCGCCAGCGCCGAGTTCAGCGTCGGCGGCCGCATGCCGCCGGAGCGCTCGCTCGCCACCGAGCTCGGCGTCGGCCGGCGCTCGCTGCGCCGGGCGCTCGAAGTGCTGGAGCGCGAGGGCCGGATCTCGCGGCATCAGGGCCGAGGTACCTTCATCAACGGCGTGAACGGATTGCCGGGCGATCCCGGCAAGGAATCCGGCCCGGCCCTGGTGCGCGCGGTGGGTTCGGCGGTCCGCGGCGGGACCGATCACCGCTCCAATCCCGCTTTTGCCAATATCCTCGACCACACCAATCCGCTGGAAGTGATCGAGGTGCGCCTCGCCATCGAGCCGGTGATGGCGCGGCTCGCAGCGTTCCGCGCCTCGCAGGCGGAGATCGACAAGCTGACGGCGATCGCCGGCGAGACCCGCGCCGCCCCGGATTCGGTGCGCTATGAGGAAGCGGATGTGCGCTTCCACCGCACCATCGCCGAGGTCGCGCGCAATGCGCTCTTTCTCGCGGTGTTCGACACCTTGCATGCGAGCCAGCGCGATTCGGGCTGGCGGCGCCTCGGCGAGAACGCGCATTGCTTCAAGCGCCAGTCGGTCTATGCCGACTTCCACCAGGAAATCTCCGCGGCGATCGCCGCGCGCCAGGGCGAGAAGGCGGAGAACCTGATGCAGCGCCATCTCTCCGACGTGCAGCGCTATATCTACGAGCACGCTTTCCCCGCCGCGACGGTCCAGCAATAACCGTTCTTCGCCAATCGTCGGCGCGCCAACTTGCAGGTCATTGGTTCGCGTGTTACGAATTGGTCATAAGGCGCGCCAAGTCGCCGAACCAATACCCGGCCGGGCTTGAACCATCGAGCCGCCCCGGCCGCATCCAGGGACGGTGAGTGCGCGTGGTTGCTGACGGAAGAGCAACGGATATCCTGATTTCAGCCGAGGATCTGGCGCTCGGCTATCCCGGTTCCGCCAGCTTTCCCGGCGGAACCAATGTCATCGAGCATGTCAACCTGAAGGTCCCGCGCGGGGCCATCGTGTCGCTGATTGGGCCCTCCGGCTGCGGCAAGAGCACCTTGTTGAAGGCGATCGCCGGATTGGTCGCACCGACCGGCGGCACCATGACGGTGGGCGGGACCACGCCTGCCGAAGCCGCACGCCGGCGCCAGGTCGGCATGGTGCTGCAGGATGCGACTCTGCTGCCCTGGAAATCCGCGCTCGACAATGCCGGCTTCCTGCTTTCGCTCGCCGCCCCCGAGCTCGGCCGCGCCGAGATCCGCGCCCGGGCCAAGGAGAATCTCCGCCTGGTCGGGCTGGAGGGATCCGAGGCCAAGCTGCCGCGCCAGCTTTCCGGCGGCATGAAGCAGCGCGTCGCCATCGCCCGCGCACTCACCCTCTCGCCGGAGATCCTGCTGCTGGACGAGCCGTTCGGCGCCTTGGACGCGATCACCCGCGAGGAGATGAGCTATCTCCTGCTCGACATCTGGGAACGGACGCAGAAAACCATCGTCCTCGTCACCCATTCGATCGACGAGGCCGTGCTGCTCTGCAGCGACGTCCATGTGATGGGGGCCAAGCCGGCGCGGATCATCGAGTGCGTGACCGTGCCCCTGCCCTATCCCCGCGACCAGCACACGTTCGAGGACCTGCGCTTTCGCGAGACCGAGGCGGTGCTGCGCGAGCATCTGCTCGCCAGCCACGGCCGCGCCGCGGCGCCGCGCCGTGCGGCGAACCTGGGAGCGGCATGATGCAGCGGCCGGCGCATTTCAAGATTCTCGATGCGGCACCGAGCCTCATTCTCGGCCTGGTGCTGATTGCGCTCTGGGAAGCCGCGATCCATCTCTTCCATGTCGAGGTCTTCGTCGTTCCGGCGCCCTCCGCCATCGCCGTGTCGCTGGCACAGAATGCCGCGCTGCTGGCCGCCGCAACCCTGGTCACGGCGAAGGAAGTGTTGGTCGGCTTCGTGCTGGCGACTCTGGTCGGCGCCGCGCTCGCGCTGTTGATCGTGCGCTTCAGCCTGCTGGGCCGCGCGCTCTATCCGATCATCGTGCTGTTCCAGACCGTGCCGAAAGTGGCGCTGGCGCCGATCTTCATCCTCTGGTTCGGCTACGATCTCTCGCCCAAGGTGCTGCTGATCGTGGTCATCGCCTTCTTCCCGGTGACGCTCGACATGCTGGCCGGGCTGCAATCGGTCGAGCCCGGCCTGATCGCGCTGATGCGCTCGGTCGGCGCCAAGGACAACGACATCCTCTTCCGCGTGCGCATCCCCAACGCCTTGCCGCATCTGATGGCCGGCATGAAGATCGCGATCACCTTGAGCGTGATCGGTGCCATCGTCGGCGAGTTCGCCGGCGCCTCGGCGGGCCTCGGCTATATGATCCAGTTCGCTTCCACCCAGCTCGACACGCCCTTGGTCTTCGCGGCCCTGATCGTGATCTCGGTGGTCGGCGTCGTCTTCTATTACCTGATCGAGCTTCTGGAGCGTGCCGTCACGCCCTGGGCAGCGAAGTTCGATCCGGCCCATCAGCACTGAACACAACAAGCAAGCATCAAGGAGGCGATGATGAAGTTTCGTGGCCTGATTTCCGGCGGTCTTCTTTCTCTGGCGGCCGCATTCGCTGCATCCCAAGCGATGGCCGAGGACGATGTCAGCGTGCAGCTCGACTGGGTCCCGCGCGGCAACCACGCGATGTTCTTCCTCGCCCAGGAGAAGGGCTATTTCAAGGAGAACGGCATCAACGTGACCGCGATCCGCAAGGGCACCGGCACGCCGGATGCCTTGCGCTTGGTCGCGAACGGCAATGCCGATTTCGGCTTCGGCGACCTGCCGACGCTCGCCGTCTCGCGTTCCCAAGGATTGCCGGTGGTCGCGATCGCCGCGGTCAACCAGCACAGCCCGCTCGCCATCATCTCGCTGGCGAAGAAGAAGCCGCTCACGAAAGTAACCGACCTCAAGGGCTGGAACATCGGCATCCATCCGGCGGGCTCCACCTATGTCTTCTTCAAGGCCCTGCTGGCAGCCAACGGGATGAGCGAAGCCGATGTGACCAAGAGCACGGTCTCGCCGCCTTATGAGAACTATCTGCTGCTGGGCAAGGTCGATGCGGTGCCGGGCTATATCGACGCCGAAGTGCCGGAGCTCGAGGCCAAGGCCGGCGGCAAGGGCTCGCTCAGCATTCTGCTCGGTGCCGATTACGGCTGGCCGGTCTACGGCTCCGGCGTCTTCACCTCCGAGAAGATCGCCAAGGAGAAGCCCGACCTCGCCAAACGCTTCATGAAGGCATACCTGCATGCCTTCCAGGACGTGATCGCCGACCCGAAGGCCGCCGCCGCCGCCATTGCCCAGGCGGTGCCGGAATATGCCAACAAGCAGAATGTGCTGGTCGAGCAGCTCGAAGCCGACATCGCCTCGACCTTCAACAGCGACGACACCAAGGCCAGCGGCCTCGGCACCATGACCGAGGCGCGCTGGCAGAAGACCCTGGATGTGCTGCAGCAGCAGGGCTTGCTGAAGGCCAAGGTCGAGACCAAGGATGTCTTCACCGACGATTTTCTGAGCAAATAACGGCGGACTGCGGGGACGATCACGGAATGCAGAATATGAAGACCTACGACTACGTGATCGTCGGCGCGGGCTCTGCCGGCTGCGTGCTGGCCCATCGGTTGACCGAGGAGCAGGGCGTCACCGTCCTGCTCCTCGAAGCCGGCGATTGGGACCGCGATCCCTGGATCCATATTCCCTTGGGCTGGGGCAAGATCCTGGTCAACCGGCTGCACGACTGGGGCTATTTCTGCGAGCCCGAGGCCAGCGTCGGCGGCCGCGCGGTCGAATGCGCCCGCGGCAAGGTGGTCGGCGGCTGTTCCTCGACCAACGCCATGGCCTATGTGCGCGGCAATCGCGGCGATTACGACCGCTGGGCGGCGGACGGCGCCAAGGGCTGGTCCTATGACGAGATCCTGCCTTACTTCAAGAAGCAGGAGAACTGGGAAGGTGGCGGCGATTCGTACCGCGGCGGCGAGGGACCGCTCGGCACCCAGTTCTGCCACTATGAAGACCCGCTGCTCGGCGCCTTCGCCGAGGCCGGCAAGGCGGCGGGCCATGCCTGGACCGACGACTATAACGGCGCGCAGCAGAACGGCTTCGGCCGCCTACAGATGACCATCAAGAACGGCAAGCGCGCCAGCACTGCCAGCGCCTATCTGCGCCCGGCGATGAAGCGCGGCGGCGTCGAGATCCAGGTGAATGCGCTGGCGCTGCAGGTGCTGATGGAAGGGAGCCGCGCCACCGGCATCGAATATCGCCAATACGGAGTCGTCCACAAGGTGCGCGCCGAGCGCGAAGTGATTCTCGCCGGCGGGGTCATCAACACACCGCAGCTCCTCAATCTCTCCGGCATCGGCGATCCGGAAGAGCTCAGGGCACACGATATCCCGGTGAAGGTCGCCGTTCCCGGTGTCGGCAAGAACCTGCAGGATCATGTGTCGACGATCCTGATGTATCACCGCAAGGAGAAGAGCCCGTTCTTCAACATGATGCGCTTCGACCGCATCACTCGCGAGCTCGGCAAGGCCTATCTTTTCGGCAAGGGCTTCGCCGCCGACGTGCCCGGCGGCATCACCGCCTTCCTGAAGAGCCGCGACGATCTGAAGCTGCCCGACATCCAGTTCCTGCTGACCGCGGCACCGTTGGGGGCCTGGCCCTATATGAAGCCGTTCAAGCAGCCTTTCGCCGACGGCTTTGCCTGCCGCATCGTCATGCTGCATCCGGAAAGCCGCGGCCAGGTCACTTTGCGCTCGACCGATCCCGAGGCGCATCCCAGGATCCTGCAGCGCTTCCTCTCGACCGATGCTGACTGGAAGGCGATGCGCGCCGGCGTGAAGCTCGCCCGCGAGGTCGCCGCGCAGAAATCGATGCAGCCCTTCATCGCCCGGGAGTTCTTCCCCGGCAACGACAAGTCGTCCGACGCGGCGATCGATGAGCATATCAAGAAGACCTCGATCACCGTCCACCACCCGCTCGGCACCTGCAAGATGGGCGCCGACAGCGATCCCACGGCGGTGGTCGATACGGCGCTCAAAGTGCGTGGGATCGAGGCGCTGCGGGTGGTCGATGCCTCGGTCCTGCCCGACTTGCCGACCGGCAACATCAACGCCGCGGTCATCATGGCGGCGGAGAAGGCGGCGGACATGATCCGCGCCGCGCAATAGACGCTCTGCGCGCTAGCGGCGGGCGGCTGCGAGGTCGATGAGAAAGGCCAGCACCAGGGCCGCACTGGCGAGGACGAACAGAATCGCATAGTCGCCGTCCGTGTGCTCGAACAGAAACGACATGCCATAGGCCGCCAGGGCCTGGAAGACGGCGAAGCTCGTCGTGGCCTTGCTCCAGGCGGCCTTCTGTCGCGACGGTGTGTGGCGCAGCAACTCGTGGATGCGCCCCAGGACCAGGGCAACGATGCCGGGCGTCATCGCGCCGACCACCACGCTCGATGCCATCAGCGCGACCTCGTTCGGCCCGACGGCCGGAACCGCCACGGTGATCGCCTGGAGCACGAAGGACACGCGTAGTGCTGCGCGGAATCCGATACGGTCGGCGATCGTGCCGGCCGCGAGCGGACCGATTACGGCGCCGAGCCCGAACAGCACCCAGTAGAAGGCGCCGGTCTCCAGTCCCTCGCCGCGACCGCGTGCGACATAGTCCACCAGGAAGATCATATGCGGCACCAGGCCGACGGCATTCAGCCCGTATTCCGCATAGAGCGCATGCAGGGACAGGCTGGAATGGTGAGGGCGCGCATGGTGATGCTCCGCGGCTTCCGGCGCGGCGTGCCGGGGCCAGCCCTTCCAGGCGAGCGCCGTCAAGAGCAGCGAGACGATACCGAGCCCGATCCAGGTCTGCATCAAACCCTGGCGCAACAGCAGCGGGACCAGCGTGCCGGAGGCCGCGATGCCGAGCCCGACGCCCATGAAGATGGCGCCGCTGACCAGGCCACGACGCGACGGCGGGACATGCGGCAGGATCGAGGTCGCGCCCAGCACCATGATGCCGGCGCCGGCAAAGCCCGAGATGAAGCGCCAGAAGAAGAACCAGACGAAATCGAGCGGCCAGGCATTGGCGAAGAATGCCAAGGATGCCAGCAGCATCATGGCCCGGAGGATCGTCACGGTCTCGATCCGCGTGGCGAGCGTCCCCGCCAACAGAGCGCCCGCCAGGTAGCCGGCCAGATTGGCGGCGCCGAGATAGGCCGCATCCGCAGGATTGAACCAGCCGGCGGCGATGATCGCCGGCAGCAACGGCGTATAGGAGAACCGGGCGAGGCCGATCCCCACCAGGCTGCCGGATAGACCGGCCAGCGTGGCATGCCAAGGCGTTCGGACGGAGACGCTCGACATCGAGACCTCCATGAAACGGCCGGCAGCCGCGCCGCGGCTCCCGGCCTGTTGATCTAATCGCTGCGCGCGGTGCGGCGCTTTCGATACTCTGGAACCGGCAAACCGCCCCAGCCCCAATTCTCCAGCTCGATCTCCTCGATGACGACGAAGGTGGAGTCGAGCGGCTTGTTCAAGACATCGAGCAGGAGCTGGCTGACACCGGCGATGAGCTTAGCTTTCTCCTCGGCGGTCACCGACTTGGCGCCGGGCGTCGGGCTTTCGCGGGTGACCTGGATGTTGACGATCGGCATGGCTCCATCCTCCTCAGTGACCCGCGCTCTGACCGCCATCGACATGCAGGATCTCGCCGGTGACGAAGGGCGCGTTCTCCAAGTAGAGCACCGCGTCGGTGATGTCGCGCACTTCGCCCATCTTCTTCATGGGATGCAGGTTTGCGAGAAACTCATGCGTCTCCGGCGCGTGCATCGGGGTCTTGATGATGCCGGGCGAGACCGCGTTCACCCGGATGCCCTTGCCCGCATATTCGATCGCCAAGGCCTTGGTCGCGGAGTTGATGCCGCCCTTGGTGAGATTGGCGAGCGCGGTCGGCACAGCCGAGGTCGCCTGGTCGGTGAGGCTGGTGGTGATGCTGACGATATGGCCGGAACCCTGCTTCAGCATCTCGGCGGCGGCGCGCTGGGTGATGTGGAAGAAGCCGGCGACATTGGTCGCGATCTTGGCATTGAAGTCTTCCGCCGTGTATTCGGTGAAGGGCTTGCCGATGAAGATGCCGGCATTGTTGACCAGCGTGTCCACCCGGCCGAAGCGCTTGAGCGCGGTATCGACCACGGCCTCGGCGGTCTTCGGGTCGCCGATGTCGCCGGCGACGGCGACCACGTCCTGGTCGTTGGTCGGCTTGATGTTGCGCGAGGTCGCCACCACGCGGTAGCCGCGGTCGCGATAGGCCTTCACCAGGCCGGCGCCGATGCCCTGCGAAGCCCCGGTGATGATGGCGACTTTCTGTTCCTGGCTCATGATCTCTCTCCTCGTTTCGCCGGGGGTGCGGGATCGCGTCCGGCTGGTCGGGAGAGATTTGCGCATTCCTCCGCTCGGCAGAATTGGCGATGATCGGCGGTCACTCTTCCGCCAACCGGAAGAGCGCTTCAGGCCCTCAAAGCCAGGGCTTCGGCGGAAAGCCGAGCAAATTCAGTCCTTAAGCGAGGGGCAGCGAAGTCGATGAAGGCCCGGACCTTGGGCAGCGCCTGCCGCCCCTCCGGCACCACCAGATGCACCGGCCGTGCCGGCGGCTCGGCATCGCGGAGCACCAGCTGCAGGGATCCGTCCTGGACCCGCTCGGCGACGTGATAGGTGAGGAGCCGGGTCACGCCGGTCCCGGCGACGGCCGCGCCGAGGGCGCCGCGCACGCTGTTGACGATAAGCCGCGGCTTGAAATGCACGGCGCGCGGGACGCTGCTGCCCTTGGCTGGCGGAAACACCCAGCGGTCGCGGCCCTCGTCGCCTGTCGTGATGATGCGGTGCTTGGCGAGATCCGCGGGCTGCTCGATCTTGGGATGCTGGGCGAGGTAACGGGGTGATGCGACCACGACCTGCCGGACGTCGCCGCCGATCCGGATCGCCATCAAACTGGAATCCGGCAGATCGAGAATGCGCAAGGCGATGTCGATCCCCTCCTCCACCAGATTGGCCGCGCGGTTGACGAGCACCATGTGAACCGAGAGCGCCGGATATTCTTCGAGGAATGCATCGATCACCGGCCGCAGGATCTCCTCGCCGCCGATCGGCGGTGCGGTGATCGTCAGCGTCCCGGTCGGCGCCGCATGCTCGCCGGCCGCGGCCAGATCGGCGGCTTCGAGTTCCGCGAGGACGCGCCGGCAGGCCTCGGCATAGCCTTCGCCGATCGCGCTCAGCTTCAAGGTCCGGGTCGTGCGGTGCAGCAGCTCGGCGCCGACATGGTTCTCGAGATAGGCGATGGCGCGGCTGACCGCGGCCGGCGAACGGCCGAGCACGCGACCCGCCCCGGCGAGGCTGCCCTCGTCGAGCGCGGCGACGAACACCTTCATCGCCTCGATGCGGTCCATCGCGCTCCTAGTGCCACATATCGCCGACCGCCTGCTTCTTGCGGGCGATGAAATCCTGCAGCGCTTCGTCCACGGCCGGGTCGATCGGCGGCGCTCCGTAGCTCCGCAGCATGGCGCGGCATTTCTCATGGGCGCGCTGGGTCGCGGTTTTCTCGCCGGCATCGCGCCATTGCTCGAAGGAATTGTTGTCGGCGATGGCGGAATCCCAGAAAGCAGTCTCGTAGTTCCGCAATGTGTGCTGGCAGCCAAAGAAATGCTTGCCCGGACCCACCTCGCGGAAAGCGTCGAGCGCCAGCGCATTGTCATCGACCGGCAGGCCGCGGAGATAGGTGTGCATGGCGGCGCAGAAATCGGCATCCATCACGAATTTCTCGTAGGACATGACCAAGCCGCCCTCGAGCCAGCCGGCGGAATGCAGGATGAAATGCGCGCCGCATTGGATCGCGGCCAGCATCGAGACGGCGCTTTCCTGCATCGCCTGGGCATCGGCGGCTTTCGAGGCGGTGAAGGCGCCTGAACAGCGCAACGGCACGCCGAGGCGCCGGGTTAGCTGTCCGACCACCAGAGAGCCCAAGGCCGGTTCCGGCGTGCCGAAGGTGGGCGAGCCGGAACGGAGCGAGGTCGAGCTCAGGAAATTGCCGAGGATCACCGGTGCGCCCGGCCGTTCGAGCTGGGTCAGGGCGACGCCGACCATCGCCTCGGCCATCGATTGCGCGATGGCGCCGGCATTGGTCACCGGGCCCATGGCGCCGCCGAGGATGAAGGGCACGACGACCGCGCATTGGTTGGCGCGGGCATAGGCGCGCAGCGCCCGCGACATGGTGCCGTCATACACCAAAGGGGAATTGGCGTTGATGTTCCCCATGATGACGCAGTTCTTGTCGACGAACTCGGTGCCGAAGGCGATGCGCGCCAGTTCGATCGAATCCTCGGCGCGGTCTTCCGCGGTGACGCCGCCCATGAAGGGTTTGTCGGAATACTTGATATGGCTGTAGACCATGTCGAGATGCCGCTTGTTAACCGGCAGATCGACCGGCTCGCAGACCGTGCCGCCCGAATGGTGCAGCCAGGGCGACAGATAGGCGAGCTTCACGAAGTTGCGGAAATCCTCGATCGCGCCATAGCGCCGTCCGTTCTCGAGATCGTGCACGAAGGGCGAGCCGTAGGCCGGCGAGAAGACGAGATGGGTGTCGCCGATCTCGACCGAGCGGGCCGGATTGCGCGCGTGGTGGGTGAATTTGCGCGGCGCAGAACGGGTGATGATGCTGCGCACCAGGCCGGTGTCGAAACGCACGCGCTCGCCTTGCACATCGGCCCCGGCGTCGCGCCAGAGCTCCAGCGCCCGGGCATCGCCGCGGAAGTCGATGCCGATCTCCTTGAGGATCACGTCGATCGCCGCCTCGATCCGCGCGAGGCCTTCCTCGCCGAGCAGCTCGTAGGTCGGGATCTGCCGGTCGATGCCGGCGATGATCGGCAGCGCCCTGGCGCCGCCGCGCTGTGCCTGCCGCGACTGCCGCCCGCCGCGGCTGCGCACCGGCGCCGCCCGCGCTGCGGTTTCCAATTCAACCATTTGATCCACTCCCTGTTCGTTGATGGGAGTCTAGCGAGGGTGAGGCTTCACGCCAACGGCAGCGTCAGCGGCCGGCGACGTGCTGGAGATGCGATTTGTAATCGAGGTCGTGCCGAAAAAGAATATCGACCAGTGTGGTCCGGACCTTGCGGGCCGCAGCGCGATGCTCGGCCTTCGAGCCGTCCATGCCGGAGAGCACGCCGACGAGGTCCTTGAAGCGCCGTTCGATCTCGCGGTGCTGTTCCTTGTGACGCTCCAGGCGCGGAAACGCCGTCTTGTGCAGCAAGTCCTCTTCGCTCCGGAAATGCTCGCTGCATTTTTCCGCCAGTCTGCCGGCAGCCGTCACGATCTCCGTCCAGTCCCCGCGGCTGTCGACCAGCTCGGTCAGCGTGTTGCAATGCTCGATCAACCCGAGATGTTCGGCATCGAGGTCGGGATGGCCGGTCTCCAGGACCTCCATCCATGCGATCGGCGATACGCTTTCTTCTTCCATCGCAGTGCGTCGGGACTGACGATCAGCTTCTCAGGAAATTCAGCAGGGTGAAGCGCCGGCCCTTGGTGATCGGCAGCGCTTCATGCAGCAGCGAGCAGGAGAACAGGATCGCGCCGCCGGTCGGCGGGTTGTAGCGATGCGGCCCGTATTCCGGAAAGATCAACCCGCCGCCTTCATACTCTTCGGTGTTGAGATTGAGCGTCAGCGCGAAGCGCCGGTCGGCGGTGCCCTGGGTCTGGTTGTCGCGATGGCGGCGGAAGAAATCGCCGCGTTCGGAATCGTAGCAGGTCACCACGAAGCGGTCGAAGCGGAACTTGGCGAAACCGAACGCCTTGCTGAGCTCAGGCGCAACCCGGCGGCCGACCAGGGCATTCAGGTCGTTGAGCACGGCGTCGTCCATGATGAAATGGTCGCGCCGCGATTTGATGGCCTTGTGGACCCGCCGCGTCTGTTCCCCTTTGACGATCGACTGGACCTCACCTTCCTCATGGCCGAGCCGATGCCAGCGGTCGATCAACGTGCGGCAATGCTCGTGCGTCAGCACGTCCGGGATCAGGAGGACCGGTGCGACCCCGGTCAGATCCCTGCCCTCTTCCGGGCGGGGAATCGCGCGCGCCTGTGCGATCGCCCAGTCGATCAGGGTGGCATTGTCGAGATCGGTGCGCGGCGCCGTGACCCGCTGGTTGGGATCGAGCAGGACAGCGAACGCGCCGCGCGGGCCGAAGCCCATCATGCGGCGCAAGGCCTCGCGGATCTTGCCGGCCGAATCGCAGAGCAGCGGCATGGCCAGGCCGGCCTGTTCCGCGCGTTTCCGGGCGGCCTCGGGCTCGTCCCCGACCAGTGCCAGGCAGTCCACGCCCGCCTCGGAAAGCCCCGCCTGCTCCAGCGCCTGCAGGCCGGCATCATCGCTGTCACCGACAATTAACAACGGGTTCCCCTTGGCCCGTTCGAGGAAGGCGCGGGCGGCACCGGACTGATCCGGCAGGATGAAATTGGGGAAGCGATCACCCGGGGCGAGCTCGACCGGGGGCAGGAAACCCTTGGCGGGGCTGAAGGAATGCCCGGTCTGGACGGCGAGATCGTTCATTTCGTCCTCATCTTCGCGCCTGCAACGGAAGCGCCTTGCAACTATAGCCGATCCGCGGCGTTTAGGGCGCGCTTGCCAGCTGTTCCAGCCCCCGCCCGGTTTTTGCTGCACCCGCGAAAAACGATGCTTGATCCGACCAGCGCCCACCCGATAGCATGCGCCGGTCCTTCACGCGCCACCCGGGGAGCCACGGCGCCACGGCCAGCAATCCCGCAGATTTTCGAGAGATATCAATACTATGAAGATTGCCGTCATTGGTAGCGGTTATGTCGGTCTGGTCTCCGGCGCCTGCCTTTCCGAGTTCGGTCACCAGGTCATCTGCATCGACACGGATGCCGGGAAGATCGACCGGCTGAAGAAGGGCCAGATCCCGATCTACGAGCCGGGGCTCGACGACCTCGTCGAGCGGAATGCCGCAGCCAAGCGGCTGTCCTTCACCACCGATATCGCCGAGATCGCCGGCGCCCAGGCGATCTTCATCGCCGTCGGCACGCCGAGCCGCCGCGGCGACGGCCATGCCGACATGACCTATGTCTACAGCGCCGCGAAGTCGATCGCCGAGCAGATCAAGGACTATGCCGTCATCGTCACCAAATCGACGGTGCCGGTGGGCACGGGCCGCGAGGTCGCCCGGATCGTGCGCGAGACCAACCCCAAGGCCCAGTTCGACGTCGCCTCCAACCCCGAGTTCCTGCGCGAGGGTGCGGCGATCAACGACTTCATGCGGCCCGACCGCGTGGTGATCGGCACCGACGGCGAGCGCGCCAAGGAGATCATGCGGCAGATCTACCGGCCGCTGTTCCT
>Ga0209257_1002084_pt1 | contig 21062 bp, 19 predicted proteins | sample AraplaCvi_mCL_r2_FD_184277 | JGI IMG/M metagenome (GOLD analysis project Ga0209257, IMG submission 184277) | Arabidopsis root microbial communities from North Carolina, USA - plate scrape MF_Cvi_mCL_r2 (SPAdes) (version 2) | ecosystem: Host-associated > Plants > Roots > Endosphere | place: USA...
GGAGGTCGGCGGGCGCCAGATTGACGGTGATCTTCTTCGGCGGCATGGCAAGGCCGGAGGCGTGCAGCGCGGCCTGCACCCGTTCGCGGCTCTCCGCCACCGCCTTGTCCGGCAGGCCGACGATATGGATAGTGAGGTGGATTAATCGACCGATGGATCCGGGAAGCTCTCAGTAGTTCGCAAAATCGCCGTTGCGGCCTCGTCAATTTTTATGGCTATCAATAGGCGAGGACTCATAAGAGCTCCTCATCGAGGGATCGTTTATCGGCGCTTCAAATCGAGTTCGGTGGTTACGATCTGCTCTCCGGAACTAGGATCCTTGTCTACGGTCTTGATACGCAGGCCGGTTTCGCCGACCTTTTGAATTATCATGGTAGCCTTGCGATCCCCGTAAATTTCATTGGCCCACGTCACGTCGAGGTTGATCGTGTTGCCATCGCGACTTCCCGTGAGGGCCGAAGGCTTACCCGACACCCCCACGTAAGTACCCGAATAGGAGTTACCGGACGTATTGACCTTGGCTTTGAAGCCCCGCGTGAGGACGACCAGCGCGCGGCACGACCCATCCATGGAGAAGGTCGATGCATCGGCCTCGGATTTCATATTGCACGACACGTTGACGTTCTCACCGCCGAGCTTTCGGAGCACCTTCCCGCCGCCCGTCCAGTTACCTTCGATAGATTTCAGGAAGTCTTCCTCGGCTGCACTCGCGCCGAAGGGGATAAGCGAACCTGCGATCACCGCAGCAATCCAGAAAATGCGCATCGTGAGCCTCCTTATTCTTGACGCATCACAACCGCAGTATGTCAGCTATGGTTCCGTTTGCCCGTCTATGGCAACGCGACTGCTGACCAACGCAAGCCTGTTTAAACTCAAAGATTACGTCTGGTCGCGTCATGACCAAGACCTCTGTTCAGGCTCACCATCGTCAATCACAAGGTGACCCGGAAGGTGCGGTCAAATGCCATTTACCGACAAGACCTTTGTCTCTTCATTGTGAGGAAAAAGTAGGCACTGTTGAGAAGCACCGGGACCGAGACATTAATACCGATGCCGGGCCGCTCCAAGTTAACCCGGAGCGACCCGAGGTGCGAGGTCACGAATGGCTGCAACGACAGAGCGGGCAATTGAGACTGTCGGCCTGAGCACTCCTGTAGGGGTCGGCCAGCCCCTAGCACGCGATTATTGGCTTTTGACGGGGTCGTGATCTAGTCAACATCCCATGGCTCGGCCTAATAACGCATTCGCCCCTCTATGTTTAGATCCGCGTCCTGCACCTATCGAAAATGAAACTCGTCAGGCGATTTCCTGATTTTCGGAACTACCGCTAAGACCGCGGTAAGTGCCGCCTTTGTTGAGCAATGCCCATATTATGCGCGCTGTTTTATTCGCCATTGCGACAGCCACGACCTTATATGGCCTCCTTAACAATAGCCGCTGCACCCAGCCTTGTTGCCCATCGTCCTTGCGTGCCTCCCGAATTATCGTCATTGCTCCAATCACAAGAAGGGATCGCAAGTTGGCGTTTCCCATCTTGGATATCCTCCCCACGCGCGCTTTGCCGCCGCTCGAATGAGCCTTGGGTGTTAATCCCAGCCACGCTGCAAAATGTCGTGCCGACTTAAAACTGCCGGGGTCGGGGACGTAAGCTTTGATCATACCCGCGGTCACTCTCCCGACGCCCGGAATAGTGGTTAACCGCGATATGTCGTCATCCTGGCTCGCATGTAAGGTAAGTTCCCGGTCTAGCTCAGTAATCTTCGTCTTCAAGGTCGTTATCTCATCAGAGATAGAAAGGATTGCGCGGCGTGCGAGGGTCGGGATAGGGCAATCTTCTCGTCGCAATAGGTCGATTAATCCGTTCAGGTTATGCGTACCGCGTGCCGCAATCAGACCGAACTCAGCCAGATGACTTCTGAGAGCGTTGAAAGCTTTCGTCCGCTGCCGGATAAAGAGTGACCGGGTTTGGAATAAAACCGTGATAGCCTGCTGATCGATACTCTTGACGGGGACGAGTCGCATGTTGCCATGGACAACAGCGGTGCAGATAGCCTGTGCGTCGGCAGCATCTGTTTTCCCGCGCTTGACGAATGGTTTGACATACTGTGCGGGGATTAACATCGTGCGATGGCCCAACGCCGCGATCGATCGCGCCCAATGATGGGCGCTTGAGCACGCTTCCATAGCAACATCGCACGATGGCAGAGATTTGAAAAATTTTTCCACTTCCGCTCGCAGCAGCTTCTTGTTGAAGAGCGTCTTTCCGGCCGCATCAACACCGTGGACCTGAAAGACTTGTTTAGCGAGGTCAAGACCGATTGTCGAAATCTGCTTCATGGGTTCTCCCTGTGCGATATGCCTGAAGAGCTCTCAGGCGACTAACGCATGGCAGCTTATCACCTGGATTCGCTAGGCCGACCCCCGGGTTGTTGCCCTTGGATCGTCCCACGGCAGAAACCCCGCTGGTCCGTCTAGAGAAAACCGGCGATGCAACAGCAGTCGGATCCGGCAAAGGTTCACCTCAAAGCGGCTGGGCTCACCTGTGCGAGTTCTCCCGCCGTTGTTTTTGCTTGCCCTCCCACCAAAGCCGGACCTCCTTCAAAATTGCCGGCACGACAGGTATTGCCACAGCAGCTAACATCATCCAGTCCGTCTTCGTCATGGAACCAATCTCCGGCGAGTGATTTCAACGTGATCAAAATACAATGGGGATGGTGGTCGGGGATGACGGCCGCGAAGAGCATAACGTTAACCGACTGATATTGTGGATCTTAAAAATCGCAAAAAGCAAACAATCGCAATTATCATCCCCGCTTCGACTTCCAGGCATGGAGAAAGCGGGAACATCCTTGAAACTCGCTCACGTTGTGTCACGCTTGCTGCCGCACGACACGTGGGGCACACCTAACCACCGCTATGACATCCGCAAGGACGGCGAATTTACGTCGCAGATAGTCGACACAGGGACGAGGCGAGCCGTAATTATCGAAGGTCATTCGCGGCACAACTGGCTCGGGAGCGCATACCTTGCCCCGGTGGTCGGCCGATCACGATGCTTTGGCACGAGGTTGTGCCTGCGAAAGACTAGAAAGCCCCTAATTGAGGTTACTATCTATTTACCGCTCTATCTTTTTGATGTTCGCAGTGAGGAGCAAGAAGCAGTAAAAGGCGTTCACGCGCTCGATTAACTGGTGCCGAAGATATGCAGGTTTTAAGAGAAGCCGATCTGCGCATTCTTAGACAAGTGCTGGACGAGGTATGCGCTTCGCGCGATGCTTTTGGTAAGGCGCCAAAGCGCGAGGCTATATCGCTAGCCGCGCTTGAGCTTTATCGGAAGGGCTTTAGGGAACCTGAGATGTTGAAACGGTTCCTGAATCTTTCACCAACGACTTTTCAATATCGCTAATGCCTTCCCTGCTAAGCCTGACTAATACGAGAACGCAGTGACCATTCGATCCGCCATGGCGGGTGGTATCCACACATTACCCACCACTTACCCACACGGTCAGCGCGAAGGAGAGGTCATGCCTCGCCTAGTAGATCCTTTAGCCGTGGATGTCGCCGGATGTCGTCGACCGAGTTGAAGGCTACAGCATCCCAGCCGGCACTTTTTGCCACCTCGACGATTTCAGGCTGATCATCGAAAAATATCGGGCGCTCATCTGGATCTATGTTCAAAGCCTTGTTGATTGCTTCGAAGAAGCCGTTTTCAGTTTTTAAGTGCCCCATCTCCGCGCTGTAGAACATTTTCTCGAAGTAATCGCAGAACCTCAGATCGTTCCAGAGGAAATTTGCCCTATGATGCTCCTGTCCAGTTGCAACAAAGGTTCGCACGTTCCGCGTCTTCAAGATTCCCGCCAGCGCAAAGACCTCCCTCTGAACATTGGAATCCTTTTCGAACCAGTAGTCCACGAAGTCATCAACGCTGCCCTGATAGCCAGTTTGAGGAAGAACTTCAGCCAGCGATGACTTCAGATCCCTGCGGCCTCTAACGCAATTGGCCATTCTTGAGGACGACCGCGTATCAACCGAACCGAAAAAGAGAGATTGAAAGACGCGACGATCAACCCCTAGGTCCGCCTCTATGGTTGCATCCCATGGTTTTCGGCGAGACTCATCCGCATGCCATCCATCTATAAGTACCCCATCGACATCAAAGAATACCTTCATCCCACCCGCCTTCCACGCTGACAGCCTTACCAAGCTTTATCCTGCTCATCATCGCTGCCTTGGAACGCTTGCCGATAGGAATAGGCTTGAGATTGAGGATGGTTTCAATGACCGAGCGCCGCTCAGCCTCAAGGTCAACAAAGGTCGAGCTGACGAATACCTGATATTTGACGTCCATCGAATCCCCCAGAAACGGCTCGATAGAGCAATACCACAGCGCCTGGTTGTTCGATTAGTCTCTTCCCAGCTTTCCCACCAGAACCTTATTGCCTTCCTTATTGCCACACTCACAGCGCAGCCTGCTACCAAGATTGGATAGATAATGATTGCCGTGGTGTTGGATGATAGCTGCCTTGTCCAGCCATGTGGTCTTGCTGCATTTTCCACATTCCGCACCCACAACCTCCCACTCCTGCAAATTTTTCAAGGTCAGCGTCTGGTGGCCGTCGAATTTCTCGAAGCTAACCGGCTGGAACGGCGCGAGGTCGATACCACGGTGGTGCTTCATATCAGGTCCTGCGTTGGAAGCGTGGTTGCCAGCCTCGTCCAATTCCGTGGCTCAGAATGGTGGAGGCTATGGCGAGTTGGTCGTGCAGGAATTCTGCATCGGCAATGACGTGGCGAAGTGCCGCTAACGCGTCACCGCCGTGCGCATTGAGTATGCCTTGAGCCGGGTCGTCCACTGGCAACGGGGATTCATCATGGCGAGCTTGAGCTGTCATGGGCAGTACTCCTGAAAGGTAGGACAAATTTCCGAAACCGGAATATGTTCCTATTTTGTTCTCACGCATGTTCAGAGTCAAGCCAGCTGAATGAAAAAAGCCCGACGCTTTTGGTCCGGCATTTGCAGTGAAGAGATGGTCCCACCTGAATTCGGAGATCACTTCTAAAGCCGATCGTAATGCACGTGCTGGGTGTGGCCTTGGCGCTACAGCCTTTTTAGCGAGACTGGCTATATTTGATGAAAGTCAATTTTCGGTCGCAACGAGGATTTATGATGAAAAAGCTTCTCTATACCGCAGCTGCAGTGTTTGCCCTTGCCGGTGTTGCCAAGGCCGCCGATGCGGTTGATCAGGTTCCGACTGCGCCTGTTGCGCAGGAAGCCCCCGTCGTCTTCTCCTGGAGTGGCCCCTACGTCGGTATTCACGGTGGCTACGGTTGGGGTGATGCTGACTCGACTATCAGCGGCGCACCTGTAACGTTTGGCAGTGATCTCGACGGTGGCCTCTTCGGTGCGTTTGTTGGCTATAACTACCAGTTCAGCAACAACCTCGTGCTCGGCGTCGAAGGCGACCTCGACTACAACTGGAACGAGGACGAGATCACCGCTGGCGCCGAAGTGAAGACCACGTGGCAAGGCTCCGCGCGCGTTCGAGTCGGTTACGCTTTCGACCGCGCTCTGATTTACGCGACGGGCGGCTGGGCTGGCACGCGCGGCGAAGCGTCGGTACCTGGCTTCGGCGAACGCAGCGAGACTTTTAGCGGCTACACCGTTGGCGCTGGCCTCGACTACGCCTTTACGGACAACATTTTCGCCCGCGTTGAATATCGCTACACCGACTTCGGCAGCGAGACCTTCGACTTTGGCGCCGGCACCATCGATACGGATTTCAGTCAGCATGCCGTCAAGGTTGGCCTTGGTGTAAAGTTCTGAGCTTTCGAAAAAGCGTATGCCTTAGAAGGGCCCGCTTCGGCGGGTTTTTCTTTGCCGCATCGCGAGGGCTTGCGCCAGGCGGACCGGCGCGAGCCTAATTCTTTCCACATAGGCATCGCTAGACGGAAGCCGCCGCGATCGGATGTGCATAGCCACCGAACTCGTTCATTCTGCAGCCTTGCAATTGATTCGCGAGGATGGATTTGATGAACTACTGGACCCGGCATTGGTGGTGGATCGCCTTGCCGACGATGATCCTTGCGGTGTGGCTCGCTTATATTAGCCCCGCAATGGATTATGAGTTTTTCTGCCAAGGCGGCGAATCGTGCTTTCGTCAGTGGGTAAGCGCTTTAAGCGGATGGGTGGGGGCTCTTGTAACTTTTGGAACCCTCGTCATTCTCATGCAGCAACACGGGAGGCTGACGAACGAGATGGGTCGCTCTCGGTTTCGTCTTTGTACCCAAATGTTAGTTCACATCGATAAGTATTCGGCCGCCCGTTACGTGCTATTCGAGCGGTCCCTGGGTGAAGGTCAGAAAACCTTTAGTTTCGAATATCCATATCTTGTGACCGCGATCGATCAATTTCTCGAAGTTGTAAGAGATGATCTCTTTGAGCGATTTGAACAGGAATTAGGGACGGAAGACTTCCTCGCCCCACGGGAAATATCACGACAACTTGGTTGGCTCAGGGAGCGCATAGAAAACTTTGCAGCTGGGCGGCCGTGCGATCTTCCGGACTTCAGTGGAAACGATGACCCGAAACCAAAGTGGTTTCGCATCACAGTGGAGCGGCCCCAGAACAGAAAGGAGAAGTTTCTTTTCGACGATCTGAATGAAGTCGACAGCATAGTCGATGATCTGATTGCTGCTCTTATACGAATGGACGGCTACATTGAACAGATCCATCAGGTGGCTGAACAGACGCGAAATAAGATACGGCCAAAGATAAGTTAGGATTGCGGTTGACGATGACGCCGGCAAACGCCTTCGCTGGAGTCCGCCCTGAAGGATCAGAACCACCGACGTTCTGTCCTAAGAAAAGATTCTGCCCTGACCACAAGGCAGATGGTCACTCCTCGCGCATCGCCCGAGACACCTGATCAACAAGCGGCTTGGTGAGATACGAAAGCGCACTCCGCTCACCAGTCTGGATGAACGCTTCGACAGGCATGCCGGCGACGAGTGTGAGGCTACCGAGGCGCCGGATCTCATGTGGCGGGATACGAACACGGGCTGTGTACCAGGCTTCGCCGGTCTGTGGATTGTGGATCAGATCCGCTGCGACAGTTGCGACAGTTCCATTAATTTCCGGCGTGGTCCGCTGATTGAAGGCCGAAAACCTCAGCACGGCCGACTGCCCCACGAAAATCTGATCGATGTCTGCTGGCTGAATCCGGGCTTCGACGATCAATGCATCCTTTGTGGGAACGATCAGCATGATCGTCTCGCCGGGAGGGATGACGCCACCAATCGTATGTACGGCCAGTTCATGAACGATGCCGGCTTGTGGAGAAAGGATGTCGATGCGGGCGAGCTGATCATCGGCGGCGATCCGCTGCTGGGTCAGCTCAGCAAGCTTGTTTTCGACATCTCGGAGTTCGGTCAGCACCTCTGCCCGACGATCTTCGTCGAGCTGCAGGATCTGCAATTCCGTCTCGGTGACACGCGTTTTAGCTCGTGCGACTTCGGTGATGAACTGTCCTCGCTCGCCCTCCAGCTGAGCCTTCAATCGCTGGAGCTCCGCCAATCTCGTGAACTGCACGAGGCCCTGCTGGCTGAGACTTCTAACGCGCCCAAGCTCCTGCTCGATCCAGTCCAGTTCCTCGCTTTTGGCATTGCGCCTGACGACAAGCCCCTCGGTTTCCTGTCCGATCTGGCCGATCCTCTCCCGAAGCTGTGACTTCTGCCCTTCGATCGTCCGCCGGCGGGCATGAAACAGCGCGGTTTCCGCGGAAACGTAGTCGCGGGCCTTTTCCGACAAGCTGCCTGTATCGTCTGGAGTCGCCACAGCGGCTGCGTTGTCACGCTCGGCGACAAGCCGGAAGCGGCGCGCCGTCAATTGGTCTATCTGACTGACGATGACGCCAAGATTGGCGCGCGGTAGCGTATCGTCCAGTCGGACCAGAACATCGCCCGCCGCGACTGGAGAGCCGTTCCGAACCAGGATCTCACCGACGATACCACCCTCCTTGTGCTGGACGCGCTTGACGTTGCCCTCAACGACCAATGTGCCGGCTCCAATGACCGCGCCGGAGAGCTTGGCCATCGCCGCCCAACCGCCGGCGCCGAAGATAAGCAGCGCCACTGCCAAGAGGGCAAAAAACGAAAGCCGCCTAACGGCACGCGCGGCTACGCTTGGCTGATGGTCGCTCATGCCTTCTCCCCGACTGCCCGCATGGTGGTCTTTCGCAGGACTTCATCGCGAGGCCCAAACGCCGCCACCCGACCTTGAGCGAGCACAAGTGCATGATCGACGGCCGCAAGCGCATTCGGCCGATGTGCGATGACGACAACGATCGATCCCCTCTCTCGCAGTGCGGAAATAGCGTTGGTCAAAGCGACCTCGCCCTCAGCATCGAGGCTGGCGTTCGGTTCGTCGAGGACAATCAGAAAAGGATTGCGGAACAGTGCTCGTGCGAGCCCGACACGTTGCCGTTGCCCTGCCGATAGCACGGCTCCGGAAACGCCGATCTGCGTATCGTATCCATCGGACAAAGAGAGGATCAGTTCGTGTACGCCGGCAAGCCTGGCTGCTTCGATAATATCCTCTGGCTTTGCTCCTTCCGCGAAACGCGCGATATTTTCGGCGATTGTGCCCTCAAACAGTTCCACGCCCTGCGGAAGATAGCCAATCGACCTACCTAGCGCGTCCGGTTCCCACTGGTCGATCTCGGCGCCGTCCAGCCGAACGGTTCCTCTCGCCGGCCGCCACACGCCGACCAATGCCCGTGCAAGCGTCGATTTACCCGATCCGCTCGGACCGATAATTCCGACCGCCTGTCCAGCCTTCAGGGCGAAGGTGACGTCTTGGACGATCGGAATATTGGTTCCCGGGGGCGCCACGATCAGACCTGCTACCGACAGCGACATACTTGGAGCCGGAAGCGGCATCGTTTCCGTTCGGACGTGGAGTTGTTCCAGCAATTGCCGAAGTCTCGCGGTTGCCTGCCGCGCATTGACAAACCCGCGCCACTGGCCAATCGCCTGTTCGATCGGTGCCAAGGCCCGTGATGTCAGGATCGAGGAGGCGATCATCGCGCCGGGAGAAGCCAGTTGCTTGATTGCAAGCCATGCCCCCAGAGCGAGGACTGCCGACTGAAGCGCCAGCCGGAAAATCTTAGATGTGGTCGCGAAGCCGCTGGTTGCGTCACTAGTGCGGCGTTGTTCTTCGATGAAATGGCTGTTGGTCCTGCTCCAACGGGTAGAATAAGCTTGACGCATTCCCATGGCGTGAAGCGCTTCGGCATTGCGGCGACCTGCTTCGATGAACTCACTACGGGCATTGGACAATTGAGACAACCGGCGCATCGGCTCGCGCAGCATCGCCTCGTTGATGAGCGTCAGCACCACGAGAAACACAGCGCCACCGACCGCCAGCCATCCGAGGTAGGGATGGAACAGGAACAGGATAGCGAGATAGAACGGTAACCACGGCATATCGCAGATCGCGATCGGGCCTGCGCCACCCATGAACTGGCGAATTTGGTCGAGGTCGCGAAGCGGCTGCGAAACAGCTTCCTTCTTGGACATCCGAAGCGGCAAGGTGAGCACCGCATCGAAGGTTGGATTGCCGAGTTCTTCCTCGATCCGCTGGCCGATCTGGGTGAGGATTCGCGCGCGGATGACCTCCAGCACTCCGAGGAACAGATAGAGCCCGACCGTCAGGAGAGAGAGTGCCACCAGGGTTGGAATACTCCTGCTGGTCAGGACCCGGTCATAGACCTGCATCATGAACAAGGGACCGACCAGCATCAAGAGATTGGTCACGGCACTCAATGCCGCTACGCTGAGGAAAGCCCTGCGGGTTTTACGCAAGGCTGCGGCGACCAGGGGTCGCCGCGCTTCAATATTCGGGGATCTGGATAACATCAGATGTTAAGCGACGAACCGAACATCGTCATGATGCAGGTTTGCTAGAGCAACATTCTTCAATGTAACCGAATTTCCCGCATCATAAGTAATGACGGTATCGTTTCCAACTTGCGCTGCAGCAGCCAGTACGTGCTCGAAATCGGCGAACAAACTGCTGTCAAAATTGAGAACATCAGTGGACCCTGCGCCGGCCCAAAAGTCCGTGATGGTGTCCTTGCCGAAATTAGGTTTGAAGACGAAAGCGTCATTACCTCCTCCGCCCGTAATCGTATCGTTTCCAGCGCCGGCGTTGATAATGTCGGCGACGTTGAAGCCGATGATCGTATCATTTCCTGAGGTCGATGCCTGGGCCAGTACCATCGCCCTGAGATCGCTGCGGGTCCACTCGGTTCCATCAGCAAAGACGATCTTTTCCATGCCGAGGGCCCAGGCATCTTCAAGCGTGTCCTTCAGCAGGATCGAACCAGCATCGCCGGCGCCTGGAGCACTTTCAGCGATCACCAAAGTCAGATCGATTCCGTTGCGAACAAGCGTCACTGCGGACCGGTTGATGTCGGTGAAGACCACCCGGTCGTTGTAGCTGTTCGCATTGTCGATGACCGTATCGTGGCCGTCACCACGGACATAGATATAGGTGTCGTCTCCGTTGCCACCACTTAGACTATCGTTCCCGGCGCCTGCGTTGATAACGTCAGCAACGTTGAAGCCGATGATCGTATCATTCCCCGGGGTCGACGACTGGGCGAGTATCATCGCCCTGAGATCGCTGCGGGTCCACTCGGTTCCATCAGCAAAGACGATCTTTTCCATGCCGAGGGCCCAGGCATCTTCAAGCGTGTCCTTCAGCAGGATCGAACCAGCATCGCCGGCGCCTGGAGCACTTTCAGCGATCACCAAAGTCAGATCGATTCCGTTGCGAACAAGCGTCACTGCGGACCGGTTGATGTCGGTGAAGACCACCCGGTCGTTGTAGCTGTTCGCATTGTCGATGACCGTATCGTGGCCGTCACCACGGACATAGATATAGGTGTCGTCTCCGTTGCCACCGCTGAGCAGGTCATTCCCGCCTCGGCCTATTAGTATATCTGCAGTGTTGGTACCAATAAGCGTGTCGTTGCCGGCTGTTCCCGTTTGAGCGAGGACCATTTGTCGCATCTGCTCAATCGTCCATGATGTCCCGTTGGCGAACATGATTTTCTCAACGCCCCGTCCGAGATAATCTTCGAAGGCGTCTCGCATTAGGATCGATCCGGAATTTCCCGCCCCCGGAGCGCTCTCGGTAATGGCAATCCGTAAATCATTGCCAACGCGAGCAAGTGTGACCTCGGCGGCATTGATGTCCCTGAAAATGATCTGATCGGCGTAGCCATTCCCAGCGGCTTCTATTATTGTATCGTCACCGTCACCACGGGCATAAATATAAGTGTCGTCACCCCCGCCGGCATCAAGAACGTCGTTTCCTTTGCCGCCCCCAAACAATCCACCGCCAACGGAACCAACCAGGGTATCGTCCTGATCTGTCGCAGAATCATAGACCATACGTTGATTGAGAGACTCCTTGTCCCAGACAACCCCGTTTTCAAATTCTATACGTTCAATTCCGAACGCCCCGTAACCCAGATTTCCAGGAATGGCGTTCGACAGCAATATACTTCCTTGCGCACCGCCCGAGAAAATAATAACTAAGCCCTCAGCGCTCCGTTCGAACGTGACTGTATTGCTGTCAATTCCATATATCTTAATTGTATCTATTTCGGTCGAATTCAAAACTTCCGTAATTCTGTCGTGGCCATCGCCCGATCGGTAAATATAGACGTCGTTTCCGAGGTAGCCGTCCAAAAAGTCGTTGCCCGCTCCCCCTTCCAGGATGTCGTCACCTGACCGTGCTGCGATGACATCATTTCCGCTCCCTCCGGCAATCCTGTTCGCGGCGGCGTCGCCGGACAAGCTGTCGGAGAACCGTGTACCAACGATATTTTCAATCTTAGAAAGCGTTCCGATTAACCGCCCCGTATTCTCGGGAAGGATTTCGCTATCCGATGTGCGAATTTGGCCGTCGCTCTCGACAAGATCGATGAATATCGAATGATCGAATTCCTCTGCCGATATCGTGTCGACGCCACCACCGCCATCAAACGTGTCTTCATCACCCTGCAGGGAGGCACTTATCGCCAGCACATCATTGCCGTCATCACCGAAAATTTGATCAGAGCCCGTGCCGCCATTGATGTAATCGTTCCCAGAACCACCACTCAGGCGCTGATTGAGATATGAGCCCGTAAGTTGATCGTTCCCGCTACCCGCGGCAAAAAATGCAGAACCCTCCTGGGCCCAATAGCGGATAGCCTCGCGGTCCCAGACCGTGCCATTGTCGAAAACGATCTCGTCCAGGCCCTGTCCGGCGCCGCTTCTATTCCAAAACGAACCTTCGTCTATGATGAATTGGTTTGATGTCGAAATATCGATCCGAAGGTCAATTCCTCGCACGGATAATGCGAGATCCTCCGGCCTGATCCCATGTAAGATCAAGGTGTCAGTTTCGAATAACTTGTGCGACCCGTCGAATATCAGGTCGTTTCCATCGCCCATTGTGTAGATGAAACGATCATTTCCATTCGCACCTCCACCATTTCCTCCGCCGCGCACTTCGGCTGATTGTAAAATATCGTCTCCCAGCCCACCGACGAAGGTGTTGCCCCACGTATCGGAAGCAACAAGGACATCGTTTGTGGCAGATCCCCAAGCCCATGTATTGTCTCTGACCTGCGTACGGTTCCAGACCGTGCCGTCCGCAAACTGGATCTCATCGACCCCTTGCCCGGTTGAGGCCCAATTCCAGAAAAAGCCTTCGTTCGTAATAATCTGGCCTGTGACCATATCCTTGATCTCAAGATCAAGATTATACCGGGAGAGCCGAACTTCTCCGGGATTAATATCCGCGAGAATTAAACGGTCGCGTTCTGCCAGAGAGTGAGAGCCATCAAAGATGAGGTCGCTCCCGCTCCCCCGAGTGTAAATGTAGGTGTCATTACCATTTGGCGTTCCGACATTCGCGCCGCCGCGGGCGTTGGCGGCAATAACGATGTCATCCCCCCGGCCGGAAACAAACGTATTTTCACCGGCGTCTTCGACTTGGATAGTTTCTCTTTGATCCGTCCCTCGAACCCAGGCATCACGGCGGATCTGCTCACGGTTCCAGACCGTACCATCCTCGAAGACGATAGAGTCCAGACCTATTGCATAACCCGGAGACAGAAAATGGTTGTAATCTGTGATCGTCTCACCAGTCGTAAGAATCCGGATGACCAGGTTGCTGCCAGAGCGGCCCAGTTCAACTTGGTCGGATGTCGCTCCCACAATCGAGAGCTGATCAATTTCGAGGCTACTTACAGCTCCATCGAAAATCACATCGTTTCCATCCCCGACGACGTAAATGAATTGGTCAGCCCCGTTGACATTCTGAAGCTGCCCAAGTGCGCTAGAAGAAAGAATAATGTCATCACCATGCCCGCCTGAAAACTGATCGGCATCCAGGCTGTCGTCGATAAGGAGGTCATTTCCGTCACCTCCTGAAAGGACGTCGACACCAGCGCCTCCGCTCAGGAGGTCGTTTCCGGCCCCGCCCACCAGGACGTCGTTTCCAGCCCCGCCGTCGAGAACGTCATGACCGATCGATCCGCCAGGCGCCGACGTTTCGGCGTCGCCATACAGGAGATCATTGCCTTCACCACCGATGAGTACATCATGCCCTACCCCGCCAATCAGGGTGTCGTCACCGCCGCGGCCATCGAATTGATTGTTGCCAGAGTTCAGAATCTCACCTGGCCAGGATGCTGTGAGGTCCGTGGTTACGTTGCCGCCCCCACCTCCCGTGTTCAGTTGCAGTGTTCCACCGGTGGGCGGCCCAAGTTCTGAAGCGGAACTATAATAAGTTCCGCCGATCTTCTCGGCATGTTCATCTCCCAAAAAGATGTCATTTCCGCCGTGATCCAAATGTTCGTATTTCTTAACTAGTTGCTCGATATCGTATAAATTGCCCGAGTGACCAAGCTCGTCATCGAATGATATACCAAGGAGCGGAAAACGGGAGGTGCCGCCACCGCTTCCACCCCCACCCCCGCTGTGCAATACCACGTCATCGATATCGTCGACTTCAAACGGTAGCTCGTTAGACCCCGCCAGGACAAACCAATAGCTGATGTCGAGATCAAATCCGACATTTACGATGCCCTTCATGATCATATCGCGCGACCACTGAACACCATTTCCGAATTCGATGAATTCGATCCCGTAACCAGTTTTGTTCCAATCCTCTATGATTGAAGAGACTTCTCTGAACTGATTGGCAATCTCGATCGTTTCGCCCGTCGTCGTAATCGAAATCACAAGGCTCGTGCCGCGCCGCAGAAGCTCAATCTCTCCCGGCTTTACATCAAGTAATGTCAGACGATCTGACGAAACCTTCGTATAATCATGATCGGAAATGGTGTCATTTCCGTCGCCCTTCCGCCACAGGTAGATGTCATCGCCTAACCCGCCACTTAGAGTGTCCGCGCCGCGGCCGCCATCGAATGTGTCAGCTCCGGAAGTACCCGAAAGTCCGTTGAGCTGATTATTTCCTCGGATCCATGCGGCTGCTCGAATGACGTCGCGTCCCCAGGTCACTCCGTCGGCAAACTGAATTTTGTCGATTCCCAGGCCAGATGAGCCCGCGGCGCCTGAAAAGAAATACGCGTCTGTAATGAGTTCTTGCGTCGCCAAGTGTTTAATCACGAGGGCATCACCAACCCGCGAAAGCTCTACGTCATTGACAGCTACGCCGGCTAAGATCAGCGTATCGACATTAGCCCCGTCATCGCCTCCGGAGACGATAACATCGTCACCATCGCCAGGCGCCCAGATGATGGTGTCCCTCCCACCACTGATGTGAATTTCGTCATGGCCCTGACCGCCACGGATGATGTCATCGTTCGCGGAGTCGGTGATAAGGTTACTTCGGCCATCGCCGACGGTTGTCGTTCGGCTGCGAATATCTTCGCGGTCCAGCACAGTGCCGTCGCTCAGACGGATTGTATCGATGCCTTTATTCTTGCTTCCCCAATCATCGAAGAAGTCTTCGGAGGTGATAATATCGTCGCCGGTGCCTGCAATTTTTATTAGAAGCGCATTGCCTACCCGTTCGAAGGTAAGGTCTGAAAGAGAAAGATCTGTGAGAAAGAGTTCATCTTTCTCAACCATTGAGGCTGAGGCGTCGCGAATATAGTCGGACCCGTCGCCTCTTTCGTAGACGAAGAGATCGCTACCGGTGCCAGAACTAATAATATCGTCGCCATCACCACCAATGAAGACATCATCGCCTACTGTTCCAGCCAAACCATCGACTGACGAGGTGCCGATGCGAGCAGTCCCATCAATGATATGATCCGCGATGGATTTCAGGACCGGATTCGATATGGCGTCCAAGGTCTCGGATACAGCATCCTCATAAGCTTCACGGTCGCCGTTGAACGCAATGCCAATTACTCCGTTTAGGCCTAAAATCGCCTTGGAAAGGTATTTTGCTGCATCCCCTTCCTGCTCGGGCAATAGACTGACGATGAGCGACAGAGCGGCAACGACGTTCCCGCCGGTGGGCGCGGCTGGGCCAGCACTGCTGTTTAGATCGAGCAAAGCGTATGCGAAGTATGGGCTTGATACGATTCCGGCGAAGTCGCCGCCTCTGAGTATGGAGCTAGTGCCGACTTGGGCCAGAAATCCTGTGAGGAGCGCATCGACGATTTGGTGAAAACTCGCCTCGATACCCTGTCCAAATGCCGCCGTCGTAGGCGACGTCGCCGAAATATTGTTTGCGTAAATCTCGGTGTAAGTGGTCCCGAAGAATTTCTCAACGAAAGCCAGGTGTTGCCCATCTACATACGGGCCGCGGCTCGCCTCGGTAACGCCATCCACGCTTGCCCACTTGAAGAGAAGTTCAATGAATTGACTCCGCAGCTCATCTGGAGAAAGGCTCGACGCATCGTCTGACAAACTTGTCCATTCATCAAGAAATTGCGCATCCGTCGTATTCTTCCAAGCGATTGAATTGATTTGGCCAGAACCTGGCAAGTTGGGAAGCTTCAGCGCTTCAGTTGAAGGAGTGAAGATTGGAGTATTGTCGGAAACCGTATCCTGGCGATCGGTCTGAAAATAAATCGTCTGAGCAGTTCCGGTCGTACCGTTGACACGCTGGAAGCTTGCCTCATATCCAACTGAGTGGCCCTGGTTTGCACCTGTGATATCCGATCGGATGACCGAAATTGAGTTGATTCCTACTTCGTCAAGTGTCTTTAACTCGCCCGGATCCGAAACGCCATCTTGATCAAGGTCCTGCCATACCAAAAGTTGCTCAAAGCCCACGTCCCGAGCGTCTATTCTCCCGTCGCCATTCGTATCCATAGTCTCAAGAACAGCAAAGCCGTCCTGATTTGGAGAACCAAAAAGCTCCGATGCTCCGTCCACCGTCCCGTTTGAATTCGCGTCCCGGACAAGAATGCCGTCGTCGGCAGTCACCCAGCCAGTTTTTTCTGCAAAGCCGTCACGATCGTAGTCGAAGTGGACGCTGGAATCGCTCAGGGAGGACAACTCAACTCCGTCCCCATCCAGGTCAAGGACAAGGGGGTCTCGGATGAGCGAGCGAAGCGGCGAATGCTCTCCAAAAATATCTTGCCAATAGCCCACCGCGAAAGCACCGCCCAACTCGGCGCCCATGAACGTGAAGCCGAGGTCGATTGCGAGCATCGCGGCAACCAATGCTACAGCCAATGGCAAATTAGCAATTATTGCTGCATCGAGAAAGCCGAGCAAAAGGTAGCCGCTAATTGCAATACCCACCCGAAGGCCCACTTGGGCACCTGCATAAGACCCCACTAGATCCGCAGAAATTGTCCCGACGATTTCATTCAGGGGTTTATTTTGATTGTCCTGGATGATGGAACTTGCACTTGAGGAGAGAAGATCACCTGCCGCAGACAACCCCAAGCCAACCAATCTTGCAGAAGGCTGTCCGCTGGCCAAAAGCATGGCGGCGGCCGCACTTAACATCCCTCCATAGACAACCACCCGTGCTTCTGGAGATTGCGTATCTGTGCCTGACATTAGCGAGATCCTTACTTTAATTTTTCATGAGTTGCTGCAATTATTCCGAGAAAAAAGGGGGGCAAAAAAACCAAGAATAAGTTCCCGATGAAGGTTGATTCAGCCACCTGCAGGAAAATCCCGAAATCCTTATCCGATGAAACGTATAGCGTGTATAATCTGGCACATAAGACTATCGAGAGTGCGCCTGAAAGAAATACAAACATAGTTTTTATTTGAAGAGCCTGACCTATAAGTGCAAATATTACGAGATATACAACACACATCCCAATAGATACAGACGTTGCGAACAACATAGAGTTACAAACAATATTTAAATCATAAATATAATTCAGAATATCTCTTAAACGCATAGCGCAATCATTTAAATCATACGATAAAAATGATGTCGTCAGCGCTATTCCAACAAGTGATAGTATCACGTATGAAATTTTCATTTTAACCAATCACAGAAAATCATGTTAATCGCTAACCTCATCATATTTCTGACATCGCAATTGCAGGATTTATTTGATAAAAAGGGCATACAACGCAGTTATTCAAACTGAATTGATAAAATCTGAGATTTGCTTCTAGCCCCCCGGGCGTGACGCCCACCCGTCAACGTCAACCCACGGTTATTGTATTGCTGGATCGAAGGCTTTGTGCAAGTAAAAGTTTCGGTACAATCCGACGGCGAGGGCAGGTTTTTGGAAACCATATAACTGCTCTGACCGCGAGACAGGGATGGGTCTATCGTGGCCGATAATGCGGCCAATAATGATCAATAGCGGACGCCCTTGGGTACTCACGCTCCTGTTCCTCTGAAGGTCTGCGGAGTCCCGATCTCACACCCATTGATCCGGCCGCCAAGAAAGGCGGTAGGAAGTCACCCACCTTCTGGTGCGAAGAATGCGGAGCACCTCATGGAGGACTTCGTGATCCGTATTGCCCAGATTGTTACAAAAAATCGCTAAACCCAGAAAGCGGAATTCCGCCGGTAAAGAAACAAGATTGGGACGATGACTAAATGACAGGAATGACCACTACGCGACGCCCCGCATTTGTCGGCCCCCACGAAGGAAAAGAACTTCAGCTTATGCTGGATGGGCATAAGCCAATGGCAATGTTTGTCGAGGAAGTAGATAGCGAGTTTGAGATTTTTTCGGAGGAAGATTTTGATCGTCACGCGACAATCCATGGATGGGTCAAGCGTACGAGAGTTGAGTACGACGGGGCAGTAGAGGTTCGCCGTATATTATATGCCTTACCAGGTGAAGAGTGGCGCCTGGATGCGCTCATGTTAACAATAGATATATACGAGACGTTACTTCCTGGCCGCCGTCCTGATTTGGAGAGAATAATCGGTACCCTATTGGGATATAATCGTTCTGATATCGAAAATTATCTCCAGTGGCTTGATGAACGAAAATAGATGTGGAAGCTCCATCCACCCAGCGGTGATCCGCGTTGATGCGGATTATGGAAACACCACCCGCCGCGCATCGATGAAGCTGTATGTGTATGAAAAGTCTTGAGGGTCGAAGATCCGATTGGGAAGATCGCCTCGACACGGATCCCTGATGTCACGGGCAATTAATTTTGGTGGCGATTTGTTGATAATCGCGACATGCAATGTTGATTGCCACTGAGAGCTGACCCGGCGCAGCCCAGTTTGCTCGGAAGACAATGCCGCGTGCGAAGGCTTCTCCTGATCGGAGACCAGTCGGGGGGCAGTGCAGGCACGGTGCGGAAGTTCGTCTGGTGCGGGTCCAGTTTGTGCCAAGCCAGAGACGTAAACTATGCGGTTGAGCGTTCTTATCTTGAGGAAGGAGAACGCATCGTCGCCGGGAATGGCAAGGCCCTATACTATGGAGTTGATCAACTTGGATCTGTTCGGCGGGTCTTTAAATCAGCGACCGAAGCGACAGAGGTTGAATATGATCCGTACGGCAGCGCGCTTCAAAGTCTTCCATTCGATGCCGACGTTGGGTTCGCTGGAATGTTTTCTAACGATCCGGCCGCGAATTATCTAACTTGGTTTCGGCCATATGACCCGGCCCTTGGCCGGTGGTTAAACCGAGATCCTCTTGATGCTTCCCTGTCGTTGGGAAAAATCGTGCTGCTGTCAGATCTGCGGTACAGCCAAGATGCAATGCGCTCAAATGATCTAGGCCGCACTTGGCTTCCTACTGGTAACATCGGGAGCGCAAACCTCTATAACTACGTCAGCTCCAATCCGGTAGCATTTTACGATCCCACTGGCCTTCAGCAGGCTCCGCGTTATCTACCAGGCAATCTATCCGAGCAGCTTGCAATGCAGGAAGCAATGGGAGGCGCCGGAATGTGCATCATCAGCCCAACGCAATTCCCCGCTGGAGGGCAGAAATTTGCGCACAATCACGGTGGAATTGAGATTCATTATATGAAAAACGCGAATGGTATAAGCGGCGACTTCAAATTCAAATAGCAAAGGGCAACTGTAGATGAACGAGCCGATCCTTACATCCCGTCTGGTAAGTTCCTCCCAGAATAGGCGTTTGAGCTTTCTCCGTAGGTCCGATGGTCTTTTCTTCTATAGAAAAGAAGAATTATCGGAGTGGGACAACGCGCCCCCGCGTTGGATAGAGACCTCGACTTCGGGGTTATTTGCGGAAATTGACATCGCGCTGCAAGGCTCTTTGCAAGACAGGGACTGGCTGGAAGAAAACAGCCTGCAGGAGACGTTTTTTGATCGACCGCAATTGAGGCCGATCGGAGTCTCTGAACGCGACTTAGTGACTCTACTCGCGAGAAAGAATGGTCACACTCAACTAGGCGAACTTGGGTACATGATGGTTTCAACTATCGATAAGAACCGCAGTCTTCGGTTCGAGGCAAGCGGGAGCCAGAAAAGTCTCGTGGATAGAGTGTCTCGTGCGTCTTATCGTGATGGCGTAGATCGCAATGGCTCAGTGGTAGAAATCACTCTTCACATCGCTAAAAATTCGCCGGTCGAATTACTTATCCGTAAGCTTGACGACAGCCCAATTGAGATTGATCCATACGAACTTGATACCTCAGAGTTTCGGCTGGAGTGATGGCGAGGCTTGTAAGGTAGTGAAGAGATCCTGTCGGCCATCCACAACTGGCCATTATCGATGATCTTCAGCAGGATCGGCACCGCTCGGGAGTCATGGACGCCATCTCTTCAGGCGATCTGCAGCGTGAACGCTTTCACCCGCGTCCCAAAAACATCCTCCTCAAAGGCGCGTAATTTTTTCCAGCCACGACGCTCATAAAACGCGATTGCCCTACGGTTGGCCGCTGACACATCGAGCAAACGCCCACCATCAAGTCGGGCGTTATGTAGGAGACTTGTCCCGATCAGGTTTCCTCTATATCGACCGTCAACATATAACCCAGTGATATAATCACTGGTAAGGCTAATCATGCCAATGACCTCCCCGAGCACCGTCGCAATCCGGATCGACGGTAAGAATTCGCGAACATATTCCGTCGCGCCATCTTCGTTCTGGAAGCGACGAACGCTCTCCGGCCGAACCTGATGTTCATAGATCTCGACCCAGCAGCGAAAAGCCAGGTCACGGAGCCGGCTGAAATCCTCAGCTACCGCCGCTCGGAAATGGCAGTCGAAATCTTCGCATGAACTCATCATAGGGCTCCCTCTCGTGGGAGGGACTTCCGACCGAATGCAAGAGTAGACAACGAGGAGGCATCGTTGACCTTTTCCCTTCGATCGCTGAGGCGGCTGCAATCGAAAAGGAGATCAACATGGCATTTGAAAACTTGAAACTGGTCGCGTCGATGGACCGGTCGCCTTTGGACGCGGTCAGCAAGCGCCGTCAGCGCCTATTCATGCAGATCAACAAGCAGATCGAATTCACAGGGAAATTCGCCCCGGTGTTGATTGCCGCTGAGAACTGACCCGGCGTTTCCACCGAGAATTGACCCGCCTGTTAGGTATGTTTCGGGTCTGCGGTCGTGGTCAAGTTTCTTGTTTTCTCCTTCGTCGTTTTGGTGTCATGCGC
>Ga0209257_1002085_pt1 | contig 21046 bp, 22 predicted proteins | sample AraplaCvi_mCL_r2_FD_184277 | JGI IMG/M metagenome (GOLD analysis project Ga0209257, IMG submission 184277) | Arabidopsis root microbial communities from North Carolina, USA - plate scrape MF_Cvi_mCL_r2 (SPAdes) (version 2) | ecosystem: Host-associated > Plants > Roots > Endosphere | place: USA...
GCGGCCCATCGCATTGATCGTTGCGTCGATGACGGCCTGCGGCTTCTGCGCGGTCGCGGCCGTGTCGAGATAATGCCAGCCGGGGGTCAGGCCGGAGAAATCGGCGCGAACATCGGGGAATGTGCGGAGGGCAGTGGCGGTGCTCACACCAGCTCTCCCAGCTTTGCGAGCGCCAGCGCCTGCAACTTTTCCTCATCCTCGGCGCCATCGAACACGCCCGCGACGAACGCCTGCAGCATCAGCTTCTTCGCCTCGCCCGGCGGCAGCCCGCGCGACTGGAGATAGTAAAGCGCCATGGCGTCGAGCTCGCCAATCGCGCAACCGTGCGCGCATTTGACGTCGTCGGCGAAGATTTCGAGCTCGGGCTTGGCGTTGGCGGTCGCGCTGCGATCGAGCAGCATCGCCTTCACATCCTGCTCGCTGTCGGTCTGCTGCGCATCGCGCGCGACGGCGACCTTGCCGAGATAGGTGCCGGTGGCGGTGCCGCCGAGGACCGACCGCACCACCTGCCGCGACGTTGCGCCGGGTTCGGCGTGGGTGACCGTGGTGACGATCTCGAGATTCTGCGCGCCGCCACCGATCTGCGCCGCGCCGAGATGGAAGTCGGCGCCCTCGTGCAGCGTCACTGCGAGTTCGATGCGGCCATAGGCACCACCGATGTTGAGTACATGCATCGACGCGACCGCGCCCTTGCCGAGCACCAGTTCGATCTGCCGGATATCGCCCGCATCCTGAACGATTGCGCGCGCGAAATTGCTGCCCGCAGGCACGATGATGCTCTCGGGCGCGGGCAGCGGCCACGCCGCGGTCACCGCGTCGATATCGCTATAGCGCCACGCTTCGTCGCGCCGCGAGGGGAGGGCGGTCATGGCCGGCGCTCCGCCCATTCGCGGCGAAAGTCCGCGAGCAGGGTCGATTTGCGCTTGTCGATGCAGGCTTTCACTTCGGTCTGGTTCGATGCGCCCTTCTTCACGCACGTCGCGCTCGTCTTGCAGAGCTGCGCATCGAGCCGCGCATTGCCGCTGCTTTCGCTGAGGTCGCAATGGTAACGGCCCTTGGCGTCGCGGCCGACCATGACCGCAAGGCTGCCCAGCTTCTGTGCGATCACGACGATTTCCTCGTCGGTGGGTACCGGCTCGGGTGCCTGTGCAATTGCCAGAAGGGCGAAGGCGAGGATCACGCCGCGATCTCCGCATAGCCTTCGCGTTCGAGTTCGAGCGCGAGTTCGGGGCCGCCCGACTTGACGATCCGGCCGGCCGCGAGGACGTGGACGAAATCGGGCTGCACATAATCAAGCAGGCGCTGGTAGTGCGTGATCAGCAGCACCGCCTTGTCGGGGCGGCGCATGATCGCATTGATCCCGTCGCCGACGACGCGCAACGCGTCGATGTCGAGGCCCGAGTCCGTCTCGTCGAGGATCGCGAGCTTGGGGTCGAGGATGCCCATCTGCACCATCTCGTTGCGCTTCTTCTCGCCGCCCGAAAAGCCGACGTTCACCGGACGCTTGAGCATGTCCATATCGAGCTTGAGCAGCCCCGCCTTCTCGCGCGCGAGCTTCAGAAAGTCGCCGCCTGACAGCGGCTCCTCGCCGCGCGCTTTGCGCTGGGCGTTCAGGCTCTCGCGCAGGAACTGGACGTTCGATACGCCGGGGATTTCGACCGGATACTGGAAGCCGAGGAACAGGCCGGCAGCGGCGCGCTCGTGCGGGTCGAGCGCGAGCAAGTCGAGCGTTTCTGTCGTCCCCGTCCCGCGCTGTAAGCCGGAGCCCGCCTCGTCGGAGCTATTTGCGCCGGGGAACATGACATCGGGCGTAAAGCTCACCGATCCCTCGGTGACCTCGTAACCGGGCCGCCCGCCGAGGACATAGGAAAGCGTCGACTTGCCCGCGCCATTGGGTCCCATGATCGCATGGATCTCGCCGGCATTGATGGCGAGCGACAGGCCTTTCAGGATCGGTTTGTCGGCGACGGTGGCGTGGAGATTTTCGATTTTAAGCATTTACTGTCCAGACGATTTTATCAAAGTCACGAGAATATCGCTGCAGGCTACGACGGCGGTCAGGGCTGCCACGAAGCCAAGCGCATATTTGAAACACAACAAGAGAGCGGTGAGCATCGACCGCTGTACGAAGAGCCAGTTCGCTCTGTTCTTGAATAGCCAGTGGCCATCGGCTGCCCGGTCGAGATTGCGAAAGGAGTGATCGCCCAAGATTGCTCCGGATCTAAGCATCCCGACGCCTTTATGGCTTAGCCACGCAACAATTGCCGCGCCGATCGAAAAAGCCAATATCAGTAGAGGGGGATTGGGTTGGTCGCTCACCCCACGCTCCCCTCAAGGCTGATCCCGAGCAATTTCTGCGCCTCGACCGCAAACTCCATCGGCAGTTGCTGCAACACTTCCTTGGCAAAGCCGTTGACGATCAGCGCCACCGCTTCTTCCTGCCCCAGTCCGCGCTGCATCGCGTAGAAGAGCTGGTCGTCGCTGATCTTGCTCGTCGTGGCTTCATGCTCGACCGTCGCGGTCGGGTTGCGGACCTCTATGTACGGCACGGTGTGCGCGCCGCAGGTGCTGCCCAGCAGCAGGCTGTCGCACTGGGTGAAGTTGCGCACCCCCTCGGCATTGGGCGCCACCCGCACGATCCCGCGATAGGTGTTGTTCGACTTGCCCGCGCTAATCCCCTTCGAAACGATGGTCGAGCGCGTGCGCTTGCCATTGTGGATCATCTTGGTGCCGGTGTCGGCCTGCTGATAATTGTTGGTGACCGCGACCGAATAGAATTCGCCAACGCTGTCGTCGCCGTTGAGGACGCAGCTCGGATATTTCCACGTGATCGCGCTGCCGGTTTCGACCTGCGTCCACGACACCTTGCTGCGCTTGCCCTGGCACAGCGCGCGCTTGGTCACGAAATTATAGATGCCGCCGAGGCCCTCGGCATTGCCCGGATACCAGTTCTGGACGGTCGAATATTTGATCTCGGCATCGTCCAATGCGACCAGTTCGACCACCGCGGCGTGGAGCTGGTTCTCGTCGCGCATCGGCGCGGTGCAGCCTTCGAGATAGCTGACGTACGCGCCCTTGTCGGCGATGATCAAAGTGCGTTCGAACTGCCCCGTATTCTCGGCATTGATGCGGAAATAGGTGCTGAGTTCCATCGGGCAGCGCACGCCCTCGGGCACATAGACGAATGTCCCGTCGCTGAAGACCGCGCAGTTCAATGTCGCGAAATAATTGTCGTGCATCGGCACGACCTTGCCGAGCCACTTTTTCACCAGCTCGGGATATTCGCGGATCGCTTCGGAGATGGAGAGGAAGATCACCCCCGCGCGCTTCAGTTCCTCGCGGAAGGTCGTCGCGACGCTGACGCTGTCGAACACCGCATCGACCGCGACCTTGCGCGCGCCCTCGACGCCCGCGAGCACCTTCTGCTCCTCGATCGGGATACCGAGCTTTTTATAGACCTCGAGAATCTCGGGATCGACCTCGTCGAGGCTGGAAAGTTTCGGCTTCGCCTTGGGCGCCGCGTAATAATAGGCGTCCTGATAGTCGATCGGCGGCACGTTAAGCTTCGCCCAGTCGGGCGTTTCCATCGTCTGCCAGTGGCGGAACGCCTTCAGCCGCCAGTCGAGCATCCATTCGGGCTCGTTCTTCTTGGCCGAAATGAAGCGGACCGTGTCTTCGGTCAGCCCCTTGGGCGCGAAGTCGGTCTCGATAGTCGAGGACCAGCCATGCTCGTAATCGGCGACCTTCGCCGCGGCGTCGTGCGCGGCCTGGTCCTTGACGGGAAGTTCGGTGTTGTCGGTCATAGTCTGATCTCGTCGCCGGCGAGCGCCGGGGCAGGCCGGGTGAAGGAGGGTTTGGGTGCGGCGGCAAGGCTCGCAAGGCTGATGTCGGCCAGCGCGCCGCGCACCGCGCCGTTCACGACGCCCCAGTGCGGCTGCACCTTGCAGCTTCCCTCGAGCGAGCAATCGTGGCGACCCTCGGACACACAGGAGGTGAGGGCGATCGGGCCTTCGACGGCCTCGATGATGTCGGCGACGCTGATCGCCGCCGCGGGCCGCGCGAGCCGTACCCCGCCGCCGCTGCCGCGCGAGGCGACGAGCAGCCCGGCGCGCGCGAGGCCGCTCACCAGCTTCTGTGCGGTCGGTCCGGGGATTCCCGTCTGCTCGGCGAGCATGCCGGCGTGAATCGGCACCGACCCGCACTGGCGGGCGGCGGCACTCATCAGCACCACGGCATAATCGGCAAGGTTCGACAGGCGCATGTTCTTTTCCGTCGCAGTTGCGAACGATTCTTAACTGGAGTAAATTACTCCACTTATATAGGCGAGGGGTTCGCAGTGCGCAAGCAAGGCAGGGTTTCGGGCGCGCAAGAAAATCATGGCCCAAAAAAAGCACCCGCTTGGCGGATGCCAAACGGGTGCCAAGATGAAGGTCTCTGTCCTCGTCAGAGGAAGAGCTCTTCTGGGTCGCAAGGCCGGATTATGCCTGCAGGACGATTCGCGATTGTACGGAAACGCCAAATCGTAATCCGGCGCTATTTTATTTCGCTTCGTCGTCCGCGGGCGATGCGTCAGGTGTCGGAGACGAGCGGGCTGACCTTGCCCGTAAGCTGTTTGCGGCCCTTTGTCGTCGCTTCCGTATAGAGCGTCGGGCGCGAGAGCTGTCCGGGTGTCGCGCCGGTAAAGCGCTTGATCTCCCGGATAAGGTGCGACTGGTCGTAGAAGGCATCGCCCAGATCGGCATCGTCGAGGGTCTGGCCGCGTGCAATCGCCGAGGCCGCGCGCACCGCACGATATTTGCGCGCCAGCATGCGCGGCGACAGGCCGTAATAATGTTTCGTCATTCGCTCGACCGAGCGGATCGACATGCCGGTCGCCTCGACCAGATCGGGCACCTGCGGGCTGACGGACTCGGTCAGCCACCGGTCGACGGTCCGCGTGAACCACATCGGTGCGGGCTCGTTTTTCTTCAGGATCTCGCGGACGAAATTATTGCCGATGACCAGCCGCTCTTCGGTATTTTCCGCGGCGATCAGGGCTTCGACTACATCGTCGATCCAGTCCCCGAACAGGTCGGCGGCGTCCATTGCACGGTCGGTCAGCTTGTCGGCATGGTCGCCCATCAGCGTCGCCCATCCGGCCGGCATCATCCCGAAACCGTAGATACGAAGCGGCCCGCGACCCGTCGCGCGCACGCTGCCGCTGGTCGGGCCGATGATCGTCGCGCGTCTGGCCGGAAAGCGGTGGCCGTCGGGAAAGATATATTCGCCTTCGGCGTGGCTCATGATGCGGAACTGCGGACGGTCGGCCCGCTCGCTCTCGTCGAACAGCGGCATGTCGAGCCGGACGAAATAGAAGCTGGAGACCATCTCCGCCAGATCGGGATCGGGCGGGAAATATTGCAGCTCGAACGGCGTATCGCCGTCCACGCCCGATGGCGAAGAGGAAACTTCCGACATGACGAGACCGACCCCGGGCAGCTTTGTTGCCGCCTTTTTCTGCCTCCTATAATTTTCTATTTGTTGCGGGGCGTCAACCCGCAATTCCCTGTCAGCTTTCCCTGGCCTTCGCGATCCAGGCGTCGACGCGGCGTTCGAGGATATCGAGCGGCACCGGCCCCGATTCGAGCACGACGTCGTGGAAGGTCTTGTAGTCGAAGCGCGAACCGAGCTGCGTTTGCGCGCGCTCGCGGAGTTCCATGATCTTGAGCTTGCCGATCATGTACGCCGTCGCCTGTCCCGGATAGACGATATAGCGCTCGATAGCCTTTTCGATGTCGCCCTGCGGGTTCGGGGTGTTGTCCTTCAGATATTTGATTGCCTGTTCGCGCGTCCAGCGCTTGTCGTGGATGCCGGTATCGACGACGAGCCGGCACGCGCGCCAGAGCTCCATGCCGAGCCGGCCGAAATCGCTGTAGGGATCGGTATAGAAACCCATGTCCTTGGCCAGTTCCTCCGAATAAAGGCCCCAGCCTTCGGTATAGGCGGTGAAGCCGCCGAAGCGGCGGAAGGGCGGCAGGCCGGTGAGCTCGGTCTGCACTGCGCGCTGCAGATGGTGCCCCGGAACGCCCTCATGATAAGCGAGCGCCTCGAGTTCGGTCTTCGACATGTCCTTGAGGTCGTAGAGGTTCACATAATAGGTGCCCGGCCGCGATCCGTCGGGCGAGGGTGACTGATAGAAGGCCTTGCCTGCCGATTTCTCGCGGAAAGCCTCGACCGCCTTAACCTGCAGCGGCGCCTTGGGCAGCGTGTTGAAGAAAGCGGGGAGGCGCGCCTCCATCGCCTTTACCTTCGCCGCGACGTCGGCGAGATATTCCTCGCGGGTCGTGTAATAATATTGCGGGCTCGTTCGCAGATGCTCGAAGAATTGTGGCAGCGTGCCCTTGAAGCCCACCTTGGTCTTGATCGCCTCCATCTCGCCGTGGATGCGCGCAACTTCGGCGAGGCCGAGGTCGTGGACCTGCGCCGCGGTCATGTCGGTGGTGGTGTAATTGGCGAGCAGCGCCTCGTAATAGGCCTTGCCCTCGGGCATCCGCCACACGCCGTCCTGCGTCGGCGCGCTCGCCTGCTGGCGCTTCATCTCGGTCTGGAGCCGGGCGTAAGCGGGGCCCGCGTCCGTTGTCCAGGCGGCCTTTGCCGCGTCGATCAGGCGTGCCTTTTCCGCCGCGGCGATATCCAGCTTGCCGACCTTGGCCGTTATATCCTCGATCACCGCATTGTCGGGTTTGACGAGGTTGCCGATGTCGGAAATCACATAGGCATAGACCCATTTCGGCGGTGCATAACCCTTGGCCGCGCGCTCGGCCGATTGTGCCGACAGCGCGTCGAGCAGCGGGCCGAGCCCGCGGATGCGCTCGATATAAGCTTCGGCTTCGGCGACATTGGCGACGCGGTGGATATTGATCAGGAAGGCAGGGAGCTGGCTCTGCGCGCCGTTCATCTGGTCGAAGATATATTCATGGTCGCGGAAGGCGAACAGCCGGTCGGCGCGTGCGGCCTGCGCGTTGAACAGCTCGAACGACAGTGCCTCGTCTTCGGAGAGCGTCTTGGGATCGAAGCTGCCGCGCATCGCCTCGGCGCTCGCCTGCTGCAGCTTGTGGCTCGCGACCTCGGCTTCGTGGCTGGGGTCGTTCCACTTGCCATAGTCGGCGTCGCGGATGCCGCGATAGGCCTTGCCCTGCGGGCTCAGCGACAATTGCGCCGCGTCGTAATTGTCGAAGAATTGCGCGAGCGATGCGCCCGCGGGTGCCGGGGGAGGGGCTTGGGTTGACGCCGTTACGGGGGCTTCGCTGACGGCGGCGGGGGTGCAGGCGGCGGTTGAAGCCAACAACAGCGCGGTGGACAGGCGGGCGGCAAGGCGAAGCTGCGACACTTTTATCTCCCTGTTTTCGGATGAGGGCGGGCTTGCCATAGCGCCCCGGCGCGCGCAATGGCGGGCCATGTCGCTCTTCGCCTCCGCCGCCGATGCCGCCTATGCGCTCGTCCGTCCGCTCGTTCATGCGACCGATGGCGAGGCCGCGCACAATCTCACCCTGAATGCACTTCAGCCGTTGCCGCGCGCGCGTCACGCGCTGACCAGCCCGGTGCTGGCGACCGAGCTGGCGGGGCTGCATTTCCCGAACCCCGTCGGCCTCGCGCCGGGTTTCGACAAGGATGCGCGCGTGGCGCATGCGATGCCGCATTTCGGCTTCGGTTTCGTCGAGGTCGGCACGCTCACCCCGCTGCCGCAGGAGGGCAATCCGCGGCCTCGCCTGTTCCGGCTGGTCGAGGACCGCGCGGTGATCAATCGCATGGGCTTCAACAACGGCGGGCAGGCGAGGGCCGCCGAACGCATCGCCTGCCTCCGCCGGTACGGACTGCCGGTGCCGCTCGGCATCAACATCGGCGCGAACAAGGACAGTGCCGACCGCATTGCCGACTATGCCAAGGGCACCGCCGCCATGGCGCCGCTCGCCGACTATCTGACGGTCAATATCAGCTCGCCCAACACGCCGGGCCTTCGCGCCCTGCAGGACAGGGGCTCGCTCGAGGCCTTGCTGGACGGTGTCGCGGCGGCACAGCCCCAGGGCGCGCCCAAGCCTGTCTTCCTGAAGGTCGCGCCCGATCTCGAACCCGCCGACATCGACGACATCGTTGCGGTCGCTTTCGACAAGGGGCTGGCGGCGGTGATCGTCTCGAACACCACTATCGTCCGCCCGGCGTTGGCGTCGCGTCATGGCGAAGAAACCGGGGGGCTATCGGGGGCGCCGCTTGCCGATCTCGCGCTCCGCCGCGTGAAGGATTTCCGCGCCGCCAGCGGCGGCAAGCTGCCGCTGGTCGCGGCCGGCGGCATCGCCTCGCCCGAACTGGCGTGGGCGCGCATCCGCGCCGGCGCCAGCCTGATCCAGATCTATTCGGCAATGGTCTATGAAGGGCCGGGCCTGGCCGCGCGTATCGCGCACGGCCTTGAAAAGCTCGCGGCACGCGATGGCTTCGCGCGCGTTGCCGACGCCGTCGGCGCGGACGACTGACCCTATCGGGGTTGCGCTGAATTGAGCCCCGCGCCAATGTCGCGCGCATGATCAAACGACTCTTTGCTACCGTCAGCCTTTTCGTCCTTGCCATTCCGTCGCTCGCCTCGGCGCAGGGCGTGACGTCGTCCGCCGATCCGCGCGCGACCGAGGCCGGGCGGGAGATATTGCACGAAGGCGGAACCGCCGCTGACGCAGCGATCGCGATGGTCGCGGTCCTGACCCTCGTCGAGCCGCAATCGAGTGGCATCGGCGGCGGCGGCTTCATGGTCTATCACGACGCGAAGGACGGCAGCATCGCAACGATCGACGGCCGTGAAACCGCGCCCGCCGCGGCGAAGCCCGAACGCTTCCTCGGCCCCGACGGCAAACCGCGCGGTTATATGGACGTCATCCCCGGCGGCCTTTCGGTCGGGGTTCCCGGCAACGTCCGCCTGATGGAAATGGCGCACAGGAAGTGGGGCAAGCTCGAGTGGAAGGCGCTGTTCCAGCCTGCGATCAAGCTGGCCGAGGACGGCTATCAAGTCACGCCCGCGCTCAACACGTGGCTCGTCCAGTTCGAACCGCTGTGGAAGGAATTTCCGGCGGCGCGCGCCATCTATTATGTCGACGGCAAGCCCGCGCCGGTTGGCACGATCATCAAAAATCCCGCCTATGCCGCGATCCTGCGCGACATCGCTGCGCGCGGCCCCGAAGCCTTTTACACGGGCGCCAACGCCAAGGCGATCAGCGATGCTGTCGCGAAGGCGCCGCGCAATGCGACGCAACTGACGCTCAAGGACCTCGCTGCCTACAAGGCAAAGGAACGCCCTGCAGTCTGCACCACCTACCGCATCTACAAGGTCTGCGGCATGGGTCCGCCCTCGTCGGGCGCGACCACCGTCTTCGGAATCCTCGGCATGCTCGAGGGCTGGGACATGAAGGCGATGGGCAAGGACAATCCGATGAGCTGGCATCTGATGGCGGAAGCCATGCAGCTCGCCTATGCCGACCGCTCGGCCTATCTCGGCGACGCCGATTTCGTCGATGTTCCGGTGCAGGGGCTGCTCGACAAGAAGTATCTCGCCGAGCGCCGCCAGCTCATTTCGCCTTTCGGTGCCGCGGGCCATTACGAACCCGGTACCCCGCCGGGCGCCAAGCCGCGTGGCGAGGCTCCGCCGGTCAAGGAACAGGGGACGACGCACTTCGTCGTCGTCGACAAGGATGGCGACGTGATGTCGATGACCTCGACCGTCGAGAGCATCTTCGGCAGCCAGTTGATGGCGAACGGTTATTTCCTGAACAACGAACTCACCGACTTCGACCTCTCGCCGGCGAAGGACGGGCAGCCGACGCAGAACCGCGTCGAGGCGGGCAAGCGTCCGCTGTCGTCGATGTCGCCGACGATCGTCTATGGCCCCGACGGCAAGGTCGTGCTCGCGGTCGGCTCGGCGGGCGGCAAGCGCATCATCATGCATGTGACCAAGACGCTGATCGGCGTGCTCGACTGGGATCTCGACGCCAAATCGGCGATGGGGCTGCCCAATCTCTTCTTCGGCCAGCAGGGCGTGCTGATCGAGAATAATGCGGCGGGTCAGGCGATTGCCGCGAAGATGAAACCCTTCGGCTACAGCTTCACCGCGACCGATCTCGGTTCGAAGCTCAACGCCGTCCAGCGCGTCGGCGACGGTTGGCAGGGCGCCGCCGACCCGCGCGGCCCCGGCACCTCGTCGGTCGATGGCGCGCCGGCGCAAAACTGATCCAACGATAAAGACAAGATAATCAAGACACTCCCTGGAGAGAGGCATGAAGCTCGAAAATCCCCATCTCGACCATTTCCCGAGTCTGGTCGCGATGTTCTTCGACCGCGCGGCGCGCGGCGGCGAAGACCCGTTCCTGTGGCGCAAGGCAGACCGCGCGTGGCAGCCGCTGAGCTGGCGGCAGGTCGCCAACCAGGTCGCCGCGCTGGCGCACAGCCTGCGCGAGCTCGGCCTGAAACCGGGCGACCGCGTCGTTCTGGTCAGCGAGAACCGGCCCGAATTCTGCATCGCCGATCTCGCGATCATGGCCGCCGGCTGCATCACCGTTCCGACCTACACGACGAACACCGAGCGCGATCACCAGCATATCCTCGACAACAGCGGCGCGAGCGCAGTGATCGTCTCGACCGCGAAGCTGGCGCGCGTGCTGATGCCCGCAGTGATGCGGTCGAACGCGAAGCTGGTCATCAGCATGGAATCGATGCGCGTCGGCCAGCAGGGCGATGTCCAGGTCGTCGACTGGGATCCGCTCGTCACCGGCGGCGAGGTTCATCTGGACGAGGCGAAGGCGCACGGCCTTTCGATGACGCGCGACGACACCGCCTGTCTGATCTACACCAGCGGCACCGGCGGCGCGCCGCGCGGGGTGATGCAGCATCATGGCGCGATCCTGCACAATATCGCGGGCGCGGCCGAAGTGCTCGTCAACGACTTCGGGATCGGCGACGAGGAGGTGTTCCTTTCCTTCCTGCCGCTCAGCCACGCCTATGAGCATTCGGGCGGGCAGTTCCTGCCGATCATGGTCGGCGCGCAAATCTATTACAGCGAGGGGCTCGAAAAGCTCGTCTCGAACATCGAGGAGACGAAGCCGACGATCATGGTCGTCGTGCCGCGCCTGTTCGAGGTGATCCGCGCGCGGATGATCAAGTCGGTCGAAAAACAGGGCAAGCTCGCCAATTGGATGCTGAACCAGGCGCTGCGCGTCGGCGAGAAGGATTACGAGCGCCGCATGGGCGTCTTCGACCGCCCGGTCGACGTCCTTCTGAACAAGCTGTTCCGCCCGAAGATCCAGCAGCGCTTCGGCGGCCGGATGAAGGCGCTGGTATCGGGCGGTGCGCCGCTCAACCCCGAGATCGGGGTGTTCTTCCACTCGATCGGGCTGACCCTGCTTCAGGGCTATGGGCAGACCGAGGCCGGCCCCGTCATCAGCTGCAACCGCCCGTCGGTGGGCCTCAAGATGGACACCGTCGGCCCGCCGCTGATGAACACCGAGGTGAAGATCGCCGACGACGGCGAAATCCTCGTGCGCGGCGAACTCGTCATGAAGGGCTATTGGCGCAACAAGCCCGAGACCGAGCGCGTACTGGTCCCCGATCCCGCCGAGCCCGACAAGGGGCCGTGGCTCCACACCGGCGACATCGGCCATATCGACGACAAGGGCCGGATCGTCATCACCGACCGCAAGAAGGACCTGATCGTCAACGACAAGGGCGACAATGTATCGCCGCAGCGCGTCGAGGGGATGCTGACGCTCCAGCCCGAAATCCTGCAGGCGATGGTCTATGGCGACAAGCGCCCGCACCTCGTCGGCATTATCGTCCCCGATCCCGAATGGGTCGCCGAGTGGGCCGAAGCGCAAGGACTGCCAAAGGATCTCAAACTGCTGCGCGAGCATGAAAAGTTCCGCGCCGCGGTCCGTGCCGCCGTCGACCGCGTCAACGAGCAGCTGTCGGTGATCGAGAAGGTCCGCAAGTTCGACTTTGCCGACGAGGCCTTCACGATCGAGAACGAGCAGATGACGCCGTCGATGAAGATCCGGCGCCATATCCTGAAACAGGTGTACGAGGACAGGATCGCCGCGCTCTACAAGGCCTGATCGGCGGACGGGGGACCTTTCTGCATCGGGTGAAGCCGAGACGGCCGCCGAGAAGACGGTTTGCAAGCCGCCATCTCGGCTTCATCCGTTGCAGAGGGAACCAACGGCAATTGCAGGCGGGGATGCGACCCGAAGAGCTCGGCGCAAACCGGGCCCCGCCTGCGACCGAGCGAAGCTCAGCCAGCGTCCCCCGCCGGTTTGCGATAGGGGACGAATTCGCCGAAGACGCAGGTCGGACCGCGGATGCCGCTGGTACGGTCGACCAGATGGAAGAAGTCGCCTTCGCAGGTCGACGACCCGAATTGCCGGATGACCATGATGTCGCTGTCGCGTGCGAGGCCGGGGCAACTGCCCTTCAGATTGTTGCGGTAAACGAGATTGCCGCCCGAACGATAGAGCAGGATGTCGTCGGAGATACGGATCGTATCGTTCGACCGGTAATTGGGCAGGCAACGTACCGGCTCACCCGGAACCTTGCCGGCAAGCTGCTTGTCCAGCCGTTCCATCTGTTTCGGCGTCAACGCCGCGGCGCCGGCTTCGGCTGCCCCCGAGGGCGCACAGCTGGCGATCAGCGGGCCGGCGAGCATCGCCAGTGCTGCGGCGTATATCGTCTTGGACATGGTCACACTCCTTGCAGCATCGGGGATGCTGGCATTTGCTAAATGAACGGGCGCTGAAGTCGTCACGCCGCGTCCTTGAGCGCGCGGATGCGCCCGAGTTCGGCCGCGGTCGGCGCGCGCAGGAAGGGGTTGGTCGCGCGTTCGGCGCCGATGTTCGTGGGCACCGTCGGTTCGCCCGCCGCGCGGGCGGACTCGACCGCCGCCAGCCGCTCGGCAAGCGCGGCATTGTCGGGATCGACCGTCACCGCGAAACGCGCGTTCGACAGCGTATATTCGTGCGCGCAATAGACGCGGGTCGCATCGTCGAGCGTGGCAAGGCGCTGCATGTTGGCGAACATCTGTTCGGCGGTGCCTTCGAACAGGCGGCCGCAACCCATCGCGAACATCGTGTCGCCGACGAAAATCGCCGCATCGTCCGCGAAATGATAGGCGATGTGGCCTGCCGTGTGCGCGGGGACATCCCACACTTCTGCGACATGCGCGCCGAGTTTTACCCGGTCGCCGCCCCTGACCTGCACGTCGAGGGTCGGAATCCGCCCGAACTCGGCCGCGGGGCCGGTGATCGTGCAGCCCGTCGCCTCCCGGATAGCGGCATTGCCGCCGGTGTGATCGGGATGCCAGTGGGTGTTCCAGATGTCGGTGATTGCCCAGCCGCGCGCGCTTGCGGCTTCGAGGACAGGCTCGGCGACCGCCGGGTCGACGACCATCGTCGCCTTGCTGTCGGGATCGTGGACCAGCCAGACATAATTGTCGCTGAGGACGGGGATACGGACGATGTCGAGCATGCTCACGATGATCTCCTTTCTCTCCGGCCTCTCATGCCCTCCAGACGGAGCGGCGGACCGCCAGCCTTGGGCCGTCAGGTCGCGATCGCGTCATATCCTTTCGCGTTGAACGCGATCAGGCAGAAACCGTTGCCGAACGGGTCGGCGAACATCGCCTGTCTGCCATAGGGCATGTCCAATGTCTCACCTTCCTGCATCGCCCCGGCGCGAATTGCTTTCAGCGCGGCCGCGTCGAGATCGTCGACGGTGAAATCGGGATGCACCGGGGTCCAGTGCCGCGCGTAGCGGCGGATGTCCCCGCTAGTCGGGCCGATCGCCGATCCTTCTGGTTTCCGGATCAGATAGATGGGCGCATCGCAACCCAGCAGTTCGACGATATCATCATCGAACCGTCGACCGACGGTCAGGTCAAGGGCTTCGGTATAAAAGCACTCGCCGGCAACGAGGTCGGGCACGTCGATATTGATCAACAGCCCCGGCATATCGTCTTACCAGACGCCGGTGTTCGGCATCGAGGCCCAGGGTTCCTGGGGCGGCAGATGCCCGTCCTGCAGCAGCTCGACCGAGATGCCGTCGGGCGAACGCACGAACGCCATATGCCCGTCGCGCGGCGGCCGGTTGATCGTGACGCCCGCGTCCATCAGCCGCTGGCAGGTGTCATAGATATCATCGACACGATAGGCGAGGTGACCGAAGTTGCGGCCGCCGGTATAATCCTCGGGCGCGCTGCCGTCTTCCGGCGGCCAATTATATGTCAGCTCGACCTCGGCAAACCCGGCCTGTCCGGGCGGCGCGAGGAAGATCAGCGTGAAGCGGCCCTGTTCGCTGTCGAAGCGGCGCACTTCCTCCAGCCCGATCAGCTTGAAGAAGTCGATCGTGGCGTCGGGATCCGACACGCGGATCATCGTGTGGAGATATTTGGTCATGGTCCCTATCTAGGCGCGAAGGGCGTAGCCTTCAAACGCTTCGAACAAGGATACGAATTCATCGGGGACGGGGGCGGTCGCACCTTGCGCTTCCTCGACATGGACATTGATAATCGTGCCCGCCGCGCGCAGATCGTCCTTGTCGGCGCCGTGGATTTCGAAAAGAAAGGTCATCGAGCTTTTGCCGACCCGCGAGGCGCGGACGCAAATGTCGATCTCCTCGTCGAGCAGGATCGGCGCCCTATAGTCGACCTCGGCGCGCGCGACGTGGAATTCGGGGCTGTCGCGCAGCGGCCAGCGTTCGTACACGCCTGCAGCCCGCCAATATTCGGTGATACCAAGGTCGAAATATTCGAGATAGCGGCTGTTGAAAACGACCGCCTGCGCGTCGATTTCGGCATAGCGGACACGCTTCTTGACGCTGAACCTGAAATCGCTGCGGGCCATATTATCCTCTATTTTCTGGTCGCAAGCTGCGCGACCGTGTCGATCAGCAAGGCAATGTCGGTGTCGCGCGACAGCCGGTGGTCGCCGCCCTTGACCAATGTCACCTGCACATCATCGCTCGCGAGCGCGGCCGACAGGCGCAGGCTGATGTCGGGCGGCACGTCGCCATCTTCCTGTCCGTGCAGCAGCCGGACCGGGCAGGCGAGGGGGATTTCGGCGTCCAGCAGCCGGTTCGCCTCGCCCGACTGCCAGAAGCCGCGTGTCGTCATATAGGGCTGGTCGCTGTACGGCGTTTCCTCGAGCAGCGCGCCCTCGGCAAGGATGATCGCCTTCTCGGTGTCGCTGAAACCCCAGTCGGTGAAATCGGGCGCCGCCGCGATCCCGACGAGGCCCGCAACGCGTGCGGGACCGTCGCGCTGGACCAGTGCGAGTGCAACGAGCAGCATCAGCCAGCCGCCCATCGACGACCCGACGATCAGCACCGGACCCTCAGCTTTCGCGTCGATCAGGTCGAGCACATCGCCGCGCCAGTCGAGTAAAGTCTGTTCGGCGAACAACCCGCCGGACAGTCCGCATCCCGCATAGTCGAGCAGCAGGCACGCATGACCTTCGGCCGCCGCCCAGTCGAACAGGGCGGTCGCCTTGCCGCCTGCCATGTCGGACATATAGCCCGGAAGAAAGACGATCGTCGGACCGCTGCCGGCAACATGACGAAAGGCGAGACGCGGGCGAGCCGACCGCTCGAGATAATCAGGTGCGGCGGGATTGCTCACGCCGGTCAGATGACCCAGTCGATGGTGCTCATCTGCATCACGGCCTGCCCCTTGGCGCGGCGCTGCTCGACCATGATCTTGTTGAGTCGCTGGATCGTGTCGCTGCCGGTGGTGATGCACCAGCCGGGTACGACGGCATGGACCAGCGCGCAGAGCCCGCCATAGATCATCGTTACGCCGAATTTCGACGCGACCCCGAAATGCTCGAGATAATTCTCGTCAACGCTCTTCGGATGATCGACGAACAGGCGCTTGAACATGGGAGGCGGTTCCTTTCCGGCTGCGGTCCCCCTAGCGGGCGATACTATCTCCGGCAAGGGCGGCGCGTTCAATGCGGCTGGCTCGGCCAGCCGATGCGGACCAAGGTTTCGTCGGGATCGGACAGCGCGAACTCGTACATTCCCCACGGTTTGTGCGTCGGCGCCTTTTCGGGGCCGAGGATCCGGTCGCGTACGCGCTCGGCGACCGTGTCGACGTCGGCGGTGTAGAGGTAGAGGCCGAACGGATTCTGGTCGCGCTCGGGCCATGTGGGCCCGGACTCGTTGGTGAGGTGCAACTGCCAGCCCTTGCCGTCGGCGAGCAGGCGGTAGCTGCCGTAATCGCTCACCACCTTGAGCCCGAGCAATTCGTAAAAGGCGGTGCTGGCGTCGAGATCGCTGCACGGCAGGATTGCCGCGATGTGATGGACGGGATCGGTCATGCTGGCAACTCCATATGGGGGTGCCTATCTATGCCCCGCGACGCCTCTCGAGACAAATCCCGCGCCCCTTGCGGCGGCGCGGTATGGCTGGCAAAGGGGCGCGGCAATTTTTGCGCAAGAAAGGCCGATTTCCAGATGTCCGAGATGATCCGCGTCACCCTTCCCGATGGCTCTGCCCGAGAAGTCGCGCGCGGGACTACCCCGGCGCAGATCGCGGCGGACATCGGCCCGGGCTTGGCCAAGGCCGCGCTTGCCGCGAAGATCGACGGCGAGCTGCGCGACATCATGCGCCCGCTGGAGGAAGATACGAACCTCGCGCTGGTGACGAGCCGCGACGAGGCCGATGCGCTCGAACTGGTGCGCCACGACTTCGCGCATGTGCTGGCCGAAGCGGTGCAGAACCTGTTCCCCGGCACGCAGATCACCTTCGGTCCCTCGACGAACGACGGCTTCTATTATGATTTCGCACCGACCGCCGAACATGGTCCGTTCCGCGATGAGGAACTGCCGCTGATCGAGGAGGAGATGCGCAAGATCATCGCCGCCGACCTTCCCCTTACGAGGGAAGTGTGGGAACGCGACAAGCTGATCTCCAAATGGCAGGCCGAGGGCGAGACCTTCAAGGCCGAATGGGCACATGAACTGCCACAGGGCGAAGAGCTCACCGTTTACCGCTCGGGCGACGGCTGGATGGACATGTGCCGCGGCCCGCACCTCGCCTCGACGGGCAAGCTCGACCCGGCCGCGTTCAAACTGACGCGCGTGTCGGGTGCCTATTGGCGCGGCGACCAGAAGAATGCGCAGCTTTCGCGCATCTACGGCACCGGCTGGCTCAACAAGAAGCAGCTCGCCGAACATCTCGTCCGGCTGGAGGAGGCCGCCAAGCGCGACCATCGCAAGATCGGCCGCGAGATGGACCTGTTCCACCTGCAGGAAGAGGCGCATGGCAGTGTCTTCTGGCACCCCAAGGGCTATCGTATCTACCGCGAGCTCGAGGCCTATATGCGCCGCGCGATCGACGGCTCGGGCTATCAGGAGGTCAAGACCCCGCAGGTGATGGACGCCAAGCAGTGGGAGCAATCGGGCCACTGGGGCAAATATCGCGAGAATATGTTCGTCATCCCCGACGAGGTGCCGAACATCGAGGACGAGGGCCCGCTCGTGTCGGACGATGCCGAGTGGATGGCGCTGAAGCCGATGAATTGCCCTGCGCATGTCCTGATCTTCCGTCAGGGTATGAAATCCTATCGCGACCTGCCGCTGCGCATGGCCGAAATGGGCTGCTGTCACCGCAACGAGCCGCATGGCGCGCTGCACGGCATCATGCGCGTGCGCCAGTTCACGCAGGACGACGGCCATATCTTCTGCCGCGAAGACCAGATCGTCGAGGAAGTGCGCGCTTTCTGCGAACTGCTCGACCGCGTCTACAAGCAGCTCGGGTTCGAGAAATATGCCGTAAAGCTCGCGCTGCGCCCCGACATGCGCTTCGGCACCGAAGAAATGTGGGACAAGGCCGAGGCGGAGCTCCGCGAAGCGGTCGAGCGCGCGGGCATGGCGAACGACGATTATGGCTGGGAAGAATTGCCGGGCGAGGGGGCTTTCTATGCACCCAAGCTCGAATTCCACCTGACCGACGCGATCGGCCGGACGTGGCAGTGCGGGACGATCCAGTCGGACCGCGTGATGCCCGAACGCCTCGACGCCAGCTACATCGGCGAGGATGGCGAGCGCCACCGTCCGGTGATGCTCCACCGCGCGATCCTCGGCACCTACGAGCGCTTCATCGGCATCCTGATCGAGCATTTCGCCGGCCGCTTCCCGACGTGGCTTGCGCCGGTGCAGGCGGTCGTCGCGACGATCGTCAGCGATGCGGACGATTATGCCAAGGATGCGGTGGCGCAACTCACCGCCGCGGGCATCCGGGCCGAGGCCGACGTTCGCAACGAGAAGATCAACTACAAGGTCCGCGAACACAGCCTCGCCAAGGTCCCCTATCTGCTCGTGGTCGGCAACCGCGAGGCCGAGGAAGGCACCGTCGCGATCCGCACGCTGGGACAGGACGGCCAGCGCATCATGCCGCTCGCCGAAGCGATCGCGATGCTGAAGGGCGAAGCGACCCCGCCGGATCTGCGCGATTGAGCGTGAAGCCGCGGCGGATGTGGCGGCGCTGGGTAGCGCTTCTGGCGTTGCTCGGCATTGCCCTGATCGGCAAAGGCTACTGGAACGCGACGCGCGATCCGGTCGTGCGCACCGCGGTGGTTGCGGTCGCCGACTGGCCGACGGGGCAGGCGCCGATAAAGGTCCTGCTTCTTTCGGACGTGCATGTCTCGACCCCGGATATGAGTCCGGCCCGGCTGACCCGGCTGGTGGGGCAGCTCAATCGGCTGAAGCCCGATCTCGTCGTCATTGCGGGCGACCTGATCAGCGGCAAGCGTTTCGCGACGCGCCATCATACGCCGGACGAGATCGCCGCGCCGCTGGCAGGTTTTCGTGCGCCGCTGGGAATCGTCGCGGTACTCGGCAATCATGATTTCTGGCACGACGCCCCGGCGCAGGCGGCTGCGCTGCGAAAGCGCGGGATCATCGTGCTTGCGAACAACGCCACCCGGCGCGGTCCGTTGATCGTCGGTGGTGTCGCCGACGAGGTGACGCGGCACGATGACATACCCGGCACCTATGCGGCGATGGACGCTCTCGGCGCCGGCCCGCGCGTTTTGCTGACGCATAGTCCCGACGTTGTTCCCCGGCTTCCGGCACCCGTCGCTGCGGTTCTGACCGGTCATACGCATTGCGGCCAGCTTGTCTTCCCGCTGATCGGCGCACTGACCTATGCATCGAAATATGGAGACCGTTTCGCCTGTGGCCGGATCGATACCGGAGGGCAGCCGGTGTTCGTCGGTGCCGGGTTAGGCACCAGCATTGTGCCGCTGCGTTATGGCGCGCCACCCGATGTCTGGCTGGTCACGTTGGGTCCGGACAAAGTTCCATGAGCGATCATGCGCACGGCGTCGGCATCGGCCGACACGCCGCGGGCGAAAACCTGCCACGCCACCGCCATGCGCAAGGGTATATCGCGCTCGTGATCGGCGGAGACTATGAGGAAGCGGGCGACCAAGGGCGGCTCGTCGCGCGCGCCGGAACGGTCGTCGTGCATGGCGACTGGACTGCGCATCGCGATCGCTTCGGGGTGCGCGGCGCGCAAGTTATCAATCTGCCCATGGTCGCAGATCTGGAGGCCGGCGCGGGATTCGTCGCCGATCCCGACGAAGCCGCACGACTGGCCGAACGCGACCCGGTTGCCGCCGCGACCTATGTGCGCGCCAATTTCCGGCCCGGCGCCGTCGGCCGCGACGACTGGCCCGATCTCCTCGCCGATGCGCTGAACGCCGATCCCGATATCGCGCTGGCACATTGGGCTGATCATATGCGCCTCGATCCCGCCTCGGTCAGCCGCGGCTTCGCACGTGCCTACGGGGTTTCGCCCAAGCGCTTCCGGCTCGAGGTCCGCACGCGTCGCGCGCTCGCCGCCGTTTCGACTTGGTCCGGTAGCCTTGCCGACCTCGCCGCCGATCAGGGCTTTTCCGACCAAGCGCATCTCGCGCGCTCGGTCGTCGCGCTGACCGGAATGCCGCCTGTCTGTTTCCGGGCAAAGTCCGTTCAAGCCGCGCCGCGCTCGCGCGGCTAGAAATCCGCGGCATGGAACGCCGCTTCTTTCTTGCCGCCACGCTCGCCGGCCTCGCCGCACCCGCCCTTGCCAAAGCGCAACAGCGCAAACCCTCCCGCACCCGGTGGACCGTCCGCGCTTCGGAAGGACTCGACGCGCTCGCCTTCCTCGGCCCGCTCGCCGGACGCGAGCTGTACCTCACTTACTATCAGGCCGACGTCGATATGTTCGCGCCGCGCCTGCCCGAGGCGATCCGCGCCGACATCGCCGCGCTATGGCAGGATGCGGAGAAGGCCGGTTTCGGCCTGCTCGGCCCGTCGCTCTCGGTCATCTTCTCGGGGATCGATCACGGTAGCCTCGCCGCGCTTGTCACTGCTTCCTCCGATCCCGTGACAACATTGCTGCCTGCGTATCGCGCGAGCCCCTATTGGAGCGAGAGCGACTGGGCGTGGTTCCTCGCGGCCGCCCCGCGGCTGAAGGCGGTGTTCGGGGCGATGCAGGCCGCGGGCTTCGCCGCCTTCCGCGCCGAACGCGCCGCAGGCCTCGACGCGCGGATTGCCGAACTGACGCGCGATCTCGCCGTCTATGACGTCATCAGCCTGCAGGAAAAGCTGACCGGCCGGACTTTCGGCCCGCAGATCGAGGTCGTGCTCCTGCAATTCTGCAAGCCGCACGGGATCAAGGTGCAGGGGCAGACCTTTCTGCAGGCGGCCGACTGGAACACCGCGATCACGGTGCGCAACGCGGCGCACGAGATGCTGCATCCCCCCGTGCCGATGGACGGTGTCGCGGCGAAGGCGGCACTTGCGGCGCTTGCAAAGGATCAACTCCTTGCCCGCATCGTGCGCGAGCATGATCCGCAATGGGGCTATACGACGCTCGACGGTCTCTTCAACGAAGACCTTACGCAAGCGCTTGACCAGCTGATCGCCGAAGCGTTGGGCGTCGCGCGCAATCCGGCCGATCGCTGGCGCCAGTCGGACGACGGTATTCATGTCCTCGCGGGCGG
>Ga0209257_1002087_pt1 | contig 21019 bp, 17 predicted proteins | sample AraplaCvi_mCL_r2_FD_184277 | JGI IMG/M metagenome (GOLD analysis project Ga0209257, IMG submission 184277) | Arabidopsis root microbial communities from North Carolina, USA - plate scrape MF_Cvi_mCL_r2 (SPAdes) (version 2) | ecosystem: Host-associated > Plants > Roots > Endosphere | place: USA...
TGAAGAACGCGCCGCCCTTGCGCAGCAGCGTGCCGACCACCGGCAGGTTCAGGTTGATGCCGGCCACGATGTGCGGCGGCACGATGCCGCGCGTGTACAGCAGGTAGCTCAACAGCAGGTAGTCCATGTGGCTGCGGTGGCAGGGCACGTAGACCACTTCGAAGCCGGGCGCGTCGTCCTTCAGCTTGTCCAGGTGGTGGACGAGCACGCCGCGGTAGATGCGGTTCCACACCGGCGTGAGCACGAAGCTGACCGACCGCACGACCGGGTGCGAATAGTCGGCGGCGATTTCGTAGGCGAAGCTGTGTGCCTTCTTCCAGGCATCGGCCAGCGAACTCTTGTCGCGCGCGGCCTGGTCGGTGATGGCGTCCTTCACCGTGGGCGAGGACAGCACCTGGTCGACCAGCAGTCGCCGCGTCGAGAGGTCCGGCCCGATCACTGCCGCGCGGATGCGGCGGAAATGAGCGCGCAGCACGCGCGAGAGCTTGCGCACCGTGCGTTCGGCCGGCAGGCCTTCGTCGACGATCGAGCGCAGGCTCACCGGCGGCGCGAATCGCACCAGCGTGTCGCGGCCGTTGAGGGCGATGGCGAGCAGGCGGCGGAAGCGGCCGACCAGCGTCCAGTTTTCGGAGAACAGCACCGAGAACCAGCCGCTGTTCTTGTCGGGCGCTCGGCCGACGAAGATCGACACCGGCACCAGCTGCACATCCAGCGACGGATCGGCGCGGTGCGCGTCCAGCAGGTGCGCCAGCGAACCCGAATGCGACTTCGGCGAAGCCGGCGCGGTACCCAGCGACTGCTGGAGCTGGGCCAGGGTGTTGACGTTGCGGCGCGACAGCGCGAGGTAGGCGCGCTTGCGCCTGAGCGGATCGCCCGGCAGCGGTTGCAGCGGGGAAGGCAGGCCGGCCTCGCGGCAGGCGCGCTCCAGGATCAGCGCGTTGGACAGGCCATAGTCCTCGAGCACGTAGCAGACCGGACGGCCGCTCCACTCCTCGGGAATCTCCGCCGCCGGATTGCGCGGCTCGACGGTGATCTGCACCCACGGCGCCATGATCCGGCCAAGCAGCTTCGCCCACCACGGGCGGCGCACCTGCGTACGGCGCGGGCCGCCGGGGCGACGACCGCGATCGTCACCAGCCGGCCCGCCGGGCGGGTTGATCGGAAGCTCCGCCTGGGCCGGGTCTGTTCCGGAAGGCGGCTGTGTCGGTTCGCCCTCGCGCGGCGATTCGTCGCGGGCCGAGGCGTTCGGCATCGGCGCGGCGTCCTCGCGGGCGGGCGGAGTGGCGGTCGTCGCGTCCTTGTCGGCGTCCGGGAAAGGCAGGGGCGTCTGGTTCGGCATCGCCGGCATTATGCCCTTCGGGCTGTACGCGTTCAGGGCGCGGCGACGGCGACCGGCGCGTCGGTGCTGCCCGGCGGCGTGACCGGCGCACTGCCGTTGCTGCGCGCGGCTTCGGCCTCGGCGTGGCGCAGGGCGTCCGTCAGGTACCAGTGGCCATCGCGGCGTTCGACCGCCAACTCGGCTTCGATCGCCTTGCCGGCCAGCGTGTACTGCAGGCGGATCCGCGCGCGGTCGCCATCGCGTTCGACAAGGCTCGCGCGGGCGGTGCCAAGGTCGGCATCGAGGTCCAGCCCGTACACCTTCAACACCCGCTTCATCCGTTCGAAGAACGGCCCCATGCGTTCCAGGCTGCGGGTCATGCCCAGCGCGCGGAACCGCTCCGGCCCACCGGCCAGGCCCGTGTGGCGGGCGCCGGCAACCAGTTGGGGAATCGTCTGGCGCGCAAGTTGCACATCGCCCAGCGGCGCCTTCTGCGCCCAGCGGCTGACCGCGCTCACCAACTGTTCGTAATGGGCGCGCTCGTCGTCGCTGTAATCGCCTTCCGCGCGCAGGTACTGCGTCGCGAACAGTCCCAGCGTGGCCGCAGCGGAGCGGAGCTCGGCGCTCGCGCCGGAAAATTGACGCTGGTAGACGGTCAGCAACTGCTTCTCGGCGCCAGGTGCGGACAGGGCGTCGATGAAGGCGGGCAGGCGGTCATCCAGCGGAAGGTCGGTGAGCGGCCAGCGGGTGCGGCCTTCGTTCCATGCCATATCGAGCCGCGCATGCAGCCCGGGCGGGACGGCATGGCGCGAGTAGCTCACCAGGTCATTGCGGCGCAGGTCGCGGATGAGCTGCTCGACGGCCTGGGTAGGTTCGGTCGGGGTGGGCTCGACCACCGGCGCGGGCGCGCGCTGGCAACCGGCCACCGCGAGGGCGGCCAGCAACGTCAGCCCGGCAGTGGCGCGTGCGATCGATGTCATGCGGATGCGGCTCCCCCGAAGTCGCTGGCGGCATCTTGGCGGTGTGGCCGGATGGGGGCAAGCCAAGGCCGTTCCGGATTGGGAAGACGGGAAAGTGCGTCGGAATACCGGCATCGCGTCGAATTCATTGGGTCACAAAGTGACGCGAACTGTCGAAAAGCGTCTTCAGGCTCGAAAAATGTGATCGAAATCTCGTTCAGTATTGGCGAAATCGGCCGCTTCACACGTTCGTAACGGTCTGAAAGTGGTTTTGAGACCGTTGGCACAGAATCTGCTTTCTAAGCCCTGAACCGGCATTTCCGCCGGCGCAAGCGTCCTGCCACGCGCCGGACCTTTCAACTCCAAGGGCTTAGTACTCATGAAGAAGATCCTCCTCGTCGCGGCCGCTGCTGCCGGCCTCGCCTCCATCGCCCCGGCCTTCGCTGCCGAAGGCAACGGCACCATCACCATCACCGGCAAGGTCACCGGCACCACCTGCGTTATCGCCAACAATGGTGCGGTCACCGTGCTCCTGCCGAACGTTTCCACGACCTCGCTGGCCACCAGCGGTTCGACGTCGGGCCGTCAGGCCTTCGCGATCAACCTGAGCGGCTGTGCCGCCAACACCAAGGCCACGGCGTACTTCGAGCCGGGCGCCAGCATCGATCCGGCGACCGGCAACCTGCGCAACGCGACCGGCGGCACCTACGCGACCAACGTCCAGGTCCAGCTGTACAACGCCGACCTGTCGCCGATCAACCTGTTCACCAACAACGCCAAGCAGGTCACCCTGACCGGCACGTCCGGCGCGGTGAACTTCTACGCCGGTTACTACGCGACGGGCCAGGCCACGGCCGGCGACGTCAGCAGCAGCGTCATCTACACGATGCAGTACCAGTAATACGCCGCACCACGGGCGCGGCCATCCGGCCGCGCCCGCCTCGGCTCCCCCGGGCCGACCTTTCCAGGACATTCCCATGCGCTCTTCTTTCCGCGCCATCGCAGTGGCGCTGCTCGCCGCGTGCACCCTCGCTCCGGTCGCCCAGGCCAACGTGCTGGTGGGCGGTACCCGCGTGATCCTCCCGGCGGAAGAAGGCGAGGTCACCCTGCGCCTCACCAACGACAACACCACGCCCGCGCTCGTGCAGGCCTGGATCGATACCGGTGATGCGAAGTCCACCCCGGACAACGTCGATACGCCGTTCCTGATCACCCCGCCCATGTTCCGCATGGAGCCGCACCGCGATCAGAGCCTGCGCATCCTCTATACCCGCGAGCCGCTTCCGGCGGATCGCGAATCGCTGTTCTGGCTCAACGTGCTCGAAGTGCCGCCCAAGCCGACCGATCTCGCGCCGGGCGCCAGCAACTACCTGCAGCTGGCCCTGCGCTCGCGCCTGAAGCTGTTCTTCCGTCCAAAGGGCCTCCCGGGCGATGCGTTCAAGGCGCCGGCCCAGCTTGTGTTCCATGCCAATGCAGGCGCGCTGGTGGTGAACAACCCGACCGCCTACCACGTCACGCTGACCGACATCGTCCTTGAGATCGGCGGCAAGTCCGTCGCCGTCGAAGGCGGCATGGTCGCGCCGAAGTCCGAACTGCGCCTGCCCATCACCGGCGCGTCGACCGCGCCTGCCGGCACGGCGGTCCGCTTCAACGCGATCAACGACTTCGGGTCGCCAGCCCCGTTCGAAGGCGCGCTCGCTCCGTGATGTCCCCGACCGGCCAATTCGTGCCGGTACCCACGCGCCGGGCCTTGCTCGGCGCGGCGATCGCCTGCGCGCTGCTGTCCGCGACCGCGCAGGCCGCGCCCGCGCCGGCCGCACCAGCCGATGCACAGTTCGACATGTCGCTGCTCGTCGGCGGCAGCCAGCAGGCTGATCTTTCCCGCTTCGAACGCGGCAACGTCGTCATGCCGGGCGTCTATCGCCTCACGCTGTTCCTGGCCGACTCGTTCGCCGGCGTCGCCGAAGTGCGCTTCGAGTCGCCCGAACCCGACGCCAACGCCGTGCCGTGTATGTCCGAGGAACTGTTCGGCGTGCTCGGCCTGCCGCTGGAAAAGCTCGACGAGGCCGCGCGTGCGCGCCTGGCGTCGGGCTGCGCGGTGCTGCCGGACCTCATTCCCGATGCCACCGCGACCTACGACCAGACCGAACTGCGCCTGGACGTGACCGTGCCGCAGGCGTGGCTCGGCTACCGCGCGCGCGGCTACGTCGGTCCCGACCAGTGGGACAACGGCGTGACCGCCGGGCTGCTCAACTACAACGCCAACGTGTACCGCACCCGCAGCGGCGAGCTGGAGCAGACCTCGGGTTTCGTCGGCATCAACGCCGGCCTGAACCTGGGCGCATGGCGCCTGCGCCACGACGGCAACTACAACTGGCAGTCGGCGGCCGGCGCGGTGCCGTCGAGCCGTCAGTACCAGTCCCTGGCGACCTACGCGCGGCGCGACATCGCGCAGTGGCAGGCGCAGCTCACGCTCGGCGACAGCTTCACCACCGGCGAGATGTTCGACAGCGTCGGCGTGCGCGGCGTGCAGCTGTCCACCGACGACCGCATGGTTCCCGAATCGCAGCGCGGTTATGCCCCGACCGTGCGCGGCGTGGCCGAAACCAACGCGCGCGTCAGCATCCGCCAGAACGGCATGCTGCTGCTGGAAACGACGGTGACGCCGGGTCCGTTCGTCATCGACGATCTCTACGCGACCGGTTACGGCGGCGACCTCACCGTCACCGTGGTCGAAGCCGACGGCCGCGTGCGCGAATTCCAGGTGCCATACGCTTCGGTGCCGCAGCTGCTGCGTCCGGGCACGTCGCGTTTCTCCGTCGCGGCCGGCACCGTGCGCGATGACGCGTCGCAGGATGAGCCGATGATGGTGCAGGCCACGCTGCAGCGCGGCCTGACCAACACCGTGACCGGTTACGCCGGCGCGCTCACCACCGACGGCTACGTCGCCGGACTGGGCGGCGTCGCGTTCAACACACGCCTGGGCGCGATCGCGCTGGACCTCACCGCCGCGCGCACCAAGCTGCCGACGCAGGACGCCGACACCGGACAGAGCCTGCGCGCGACGTACAGCAAGATCCTGACGAACTCCGGCACCTCCTTCAGCCTGGCCTCGTACCGCTATTCGACCAGCGGCTACTACAGCCTGCGCGAGGCGCTGGCCGCGCGCGATTTCGCGTTGGGTCGCCCGGTCGACACCGGCCTGGACGACACCCTTCCGGGCGTGCTGACGCCGGAAGAACGCGAAGCGCTGCAAGGTCGCGACGCGCGCCTGGATGCCTACGCCGACGCGCTCGAGCGCCAGCGCAATCGCTTCGACATCAACGTCAGCCAACGCCTGGGAGAGCGTGGCGGCCAGCTGCACGCCACCGCGTCGGCCCGCGATTACTGGACGCGCGAAGGCACTGACACGCAGTTCCAGCTGGGCTACAGCAACCATTTCCGCGCGTTCAACTACAGCGTGTCGGCCAGCCGCCTGCGCAACTTCGACGGCCGATACGACAACCAGTTCTTCGTCAACTTCAGCATCCCGCTGGGCACCTCGCCGCGTGCGCCGAGCCTGACCGCCGGCCTCGTGCGCGACGACGCGGGCCAGCAGCAGACGCAGCTGAGCGTGAACGGCACCGCCGGCGAAGACGGCCGCTTCAACTACGGCATCACCGGCGCGTACAGCGATGACGTGGGTGCCTACGGCAGCGTCAACGGCGCATGGCGCGGCAGCGCCGGCGTGTTGTCGGGCAGTTATGGCGAAGGCGACGGCTATTCGCAGGGCTCGGTCGGCCTGACGGGCACGCTCGTCGCGCATCCGCACGGCGTCATCGCCGGCCAGCCGGTCGGCGACACGATCGCGATCATCTCCGCGCCCAACGCGAAGGGCGCGCGCGTGGTCAATGCGCCGGGCGTGCGCATCAACCGCTTCGGCCAGGCGCTGGTGCCGTACCTCATGCCGTACCAGTACAACTCCATCGAACTGGACCCGAAGGGCCTGCCGCTCGACGTACAGCTGCAATCCACCAGCGTCCGCGTGGCACCGCGCGCCGGTGGCGTGTCACTGCTCACGTTCCAGACCGAGTACGGACGCGCGCTGCTGCTGCGCGTGCGCATGGACGATGGCCGCCCGGTGCCGTTCGGCGCGGAAGTCACCGACATGCAGGGCCAGGCGCTGGGCACCGTCGGCCAGGGCGGCAAGCTGTTGCTGCGCGGCGCGACGAAGGAAGGCACCGTCTCGCTGAGCTGGCAGGAAGAAGACAAGCCCATGCAGTGCACCTTCACCTACCAGACGCCCGAGCCGAAGTCCGGCGCGGCCGCCAACGACCTGCCGACGGTGGACGCGCGCTGCACGCCGACCGTCACTTTCGCCGCCGCCAGCCTGTGATCGATTGGGCCCTGAGATGACCAACGCCTCGAACCCGACCGCTATCGACGTTCGCAAGACGGCAAAGCTGATGCGCATGTTCCGCGTGTGCTGGGCGCTGCTGATGCTCGGCTTCCTGCTGGTCGGACTGCCGACGAAGGCATTCGCCGCTACCTCGAGCTGCTCGACCAGTTCGTCCGGCAGCCTGACGATGGGCAACATCAGCGTGCCGGTCGGTACGGCCAACGGCACCGCGCTGGGCACGCCGGTGCAGCTCTCCATGACGTTCAACTGCACTGGCGTTCCCACCGATGCGTCCGGCAACAACCTCTACGTGCAGGCAAAGGTGCTGGCGGCGCGCGATCCGGCCGACACGGGTGCCAACGGCATCCTGTTCGACACGAGCATCGCGGGCATCGCGCTGAAGATCACCGGCAGCCCGGACCAGGCTTCGGCAAGTTCGTGCCTGCGCTGCGGCCCGGAGTCGACGGCCGGATTCGAAATCGGTGCGCTCACCCGGTCCTGCACCGGAAGCGGCAACAACCGCCGCTGCACCGCGACGATCACGCAGACCTTCACCGCGCAGTTCGTGAAGACCGGTACGGTCACGGCGGGCACGCTGCAGGGCGCGCCGCTGATCCAGTTCTGGTGGTACGAGTACGGCACCACCGCCAGCAGCGGGCCGATGGGCACGTCTTTGACCCTCAACGGCGGCGCGCAGGTCGGCATCGTGGGATGCACCGTCGACACCGGTTCGCAGAACATGACCGTGACGCTGCCGGATATCTCGAATTCCGCCCTGAAGACGGTGGGTTCTACCGCCGGGCGCGCACGTTTCAACATCAACCTGACCTGCCAGCCGGGCACGACGGCGAGGATCACCTTCGCCACGGCCAACGCCTTTGATGTGGCCAACGGCGTCATCGCGCCGACCACGGGCACCGGCAGGGCAGCCAACGTCGGCATCCAGCTGCTCAACGCCACCGCGGCGGCACCGGTGCCGTTCAATGCCGCGCAAACGCTGGGCGCCACGCCCACGGGCGCATGGGCGTTGCCTTACCACGTGCAGTACTACCGGACCAGCAGCAGTGCGATCACGGCAGGCACCGTCACCGGCACGTTGACGTTCACCATGACCTACCAGTAAACCTCGCGCGTGATACCGCTAAAGCGGCGCGCTTCGGGGTCGTAAACCTTCTGGTCAGTCGTAAGTCTGCGTTGCTACCCAGACTGCATCCTGGCTATCGCGTTTGCTGACATAGCCCGCGAAGTAGCTCACCAGTTGCGATCGCGAATGCGCGGCGGCTGGCTCGACCTTCAAGGTGTAGGTCGTCGAAGCCGATGATCCGGCGCATTGGGTTCGAAGGTGTTGCGGCACGTTCTGTGCAGGGGTTTGGATTGAGGCAGGCGCGCAGGTGGGACTCACCACGCTGCCCGTGAACGTGATGCGGCCATCGGCCGCGTGCGCGTTCGCGCCTGCCGTTACCAGTACTACCACCATTGCGCAGAGCACGGCGCCCACCGTGGCTCTGACTCGCTTCATGGCCTTTCCTTGCGCTTCATGCGCGTAGTTCGCCTGTTCGCTCCATCGGCCGGACTGAACCTTCCTGAAGGGCCCAGTGCGGTCGGCGTCCAAGAACTGCTACCGACATCACATTTCGCACGGCATGCAGCCGCCCGGATAGCGAAGCGCATCCGGGGTCATGGCGATGTGTTCTGGGGCGGGACGGACCGACCGTCCATCGCCGGCGTGGGCGCGCTGGCGAAAGAAAAAGGAGGCCGGGGCCTCCTTCAAATCCGGCCGGGGCCGGAGGACTTCGAGTTGTGGCATGGCTCCGGCTCGCGCCGGACGGAGGGCAGACTACCTGCCCGCCATACCTAATGCAACCTCTGAAGATGTATGCTACAAGTTATTGATTTATAACGGCGGGATCAGGGCGCCAAGTCCAGCGCGGCGCGCTTGGCCTCGCGGCGCGCTTCCTTCGGCTGGGACCAGTCGTTGTTGAACGTCGCCGGCTCCCAGCTGCCGTAGCTCGGGTTGGGCAGCATGAACCAGCGTTCGCCGAACCAGTCACCGTATTCGTCCAGCAGCTGCGCGCGACCCTCACGCGTGTTTGCGGTGACCTGCACGAAGTCGCCCAGCTGGTCGCCGAACTGCATCAGCACGCGGTACTGCTGGCCGGCGAGGCGGCGGCGGCAATCCTTTTCGCTGCCGTTCTGCTCGCAACCTTCAACGACGGTGCCCAGACCGAGGAACACGCTGTCATCCTTCACCGGCATGCCGACCGCCTTGAGGTTGGCGATCGTCGCGTCCTTCAGATGCACGGCGCGGTTGGACAGATACAGCACGGTCACGCCTTTCGCGGAAGCGGCCTTGGCGAATTCCACCACGCCCGGCACGGCCTTGGCCTTCTTCTCGGCGACCCAGGCGTCCCACGTGACTTCGTCGTACTCCTTGCCCTGGCTCACCAGGCGCGCCTGGTAAGGGGAGTTGTCGAGCACGGTCTCGTCCACGTCCATGATCACCGCCGCCGGCAGCCCGGTGGCCGCGTTGCCGCGCTCGCCGGTGACCAGTGCGTCCCAGTTCTTTTCCTTCAGCGCGACGTCGAGCTTGTCGGCTGCGGCGCGATAAACGGTGGTCGTCGCGGCCGGATATTCGGCGCTGGCCTGCATCCACAGCACGGCGTTGAGGTTGTCGTTGGCCGGCGCGACCGGCTTCGCTGCGGCGGCGGTCGATGCCGCGGGTGCGGGCGCCGCTGCATCGGGCGCGAGCGTGTCAGCGCGCTTGCAGGCGCCCAGCGCCAGCGCGCAGGCGAGGACGGAAAGGGTGAGGACGCGTGGCTGCATCATGGCGGTACAGGGGCCGGATCGGGGCGCGAGTGTAGCCCGAGGTCGGCGTCAGCGTCGTGTCGCTGGCTGGCGGCATGTCCAGCAGTGCGACGACGGGGCCGGATGGCCGGCCCCGTCGCCAAGCCAGGCTCAGAAGCGCAGTTCCAGGCCGAGCGTAGTGGTGCTCGCGGTGCTCGCCTCGTCTTCCAGCTCGCCATCCTCGTTGATCGCGGAATAGGCGTAGCCGTTGACCGTCAGGTTGACGTTGAAGTTCGGCGTGATGTCCACGCCGATGCCGGCGCCGAAATATGCGCCGCCGCCGTCTTCGCTCTGCGACGCGCTGTCGCTGCCGTTGAACTGGCTGAGGAACGGGTCGCTGTAAGCCCACCGGGCGCTGGCGTTGATGGTCTGCTCGTAACCCATGTAACCGGCGCGGCCGATGGCGAACCAGCGGCTGTCGGGGCCGAAGCTGAAGCGCGCGTTGGCGCCGAGGTGCGCGTAACGGACATCGAAGCCGACCTGGCCCTCTTCCGAGTAGATGCCGTCGCTGAAGGAATAGCCTTCGCTGATCTCGTCGACCTTGCCGCCACCGGCCTCCACGCCGATCTGCACGATCGAACCGGCTTGCCAGCGGTAGCCCAGGCTGAGCGCGCTGGTGCTGGCCTTGTCCTCGGACAGGCCGCTGTCGTCGTACGTCGCCTGGCCAGCCTGGCCCGCGACAAAGAAACTACCCTTGGCCTGCGCCGCAGGCATCGTCATGCCGCACGCGATCGCGAGCAGCGTCATGCATCCAACCTTGGACATGTAATCCCCGTATTACGTGATGTGATGGACGGACGCCGTTGCGGCGTCCGAGGGCCCTCCCCAGGGCCCATCGCATTGTAGCGGGATGCTTGGCCTGATCGCCCGCCCAGGCGGTCAGGCGGATGCCACCTGCAACGACACCTGCTTGCGCCCCTGCGCGACCCATTGCGAACCGACTTCCTCGAATCCGAATGCCGCATGGAAACGGCGCGAGGCCTCGTTCGGCGGCACGGTGTAGAACTCGCAGGTCACCGTGTCGACCTCCGACGCGCGCGCGAAATCGAACAGATCGCGATACAGCAGCGGACCGAGCTTGCGCCCCTGGTGCGTGCCGGCGACGACGATGCGATCGACGTACAGGAACCGCGGGTAGCGCTGCGCGAACCACACGTAGTTCGGGCTGTCGTAGGCGACGCCCTCACGGAAGGCGAGCAGGAACGCGACGACTTCCTCGCCCTCGCATGCGACGCGGTGGTACGCGGCCATCGCGTCCAGTTCGCGCAGCCGCGCGGCGTCCATCGGACTGAGCATCTCTTCCGATTCGAGGTTCAGCGCGAGGATGCGCGCGTGGTCGGCCGCACTCGCAGGCCGAATTGTGAAACTCACGCGCCGGCCTCGTAGAGCTCGATCGGCAGGCCGTCCGGGTCGGCGAAGAACGTGAAACGCCGGCCGGTGTATTCGTCCACGCGCAGCGCTTCGACTTCGACGCCGTGCGATTGCAGTTCCTCAGCGCAGGCGGCGACGTCGCTAACTTCGAATGCGAGGTGGCGCAGCCCGCGGGCTTCCGGCCGCGACGGACGCGGCGGCGGCGAAGGGAACGAGAACAGCTCGATCTGCGTCCCGTCTGGCAGCGCGAGATCGAGCTTCCACGAATCGCGCGCCTCGCGATACACCTCGGCGACGATACGAAGACCGAGCACGCGCGTGTAGAAATCCTTCGAACGCGCGTAGTCGGACGCGATGATGGCGACGTGGTGGATGCGTTGGAGGTTCATCGCATTACTCGCCCAAAAGCGCCTTGATCGCCGCGAACCCCGCTGCCGCGCGTTCCTGCTTGCGCGCCGCATCGGCCACCGGGTCCGCGCCGTCGCGCTGGATTTCCGCCGCCGGCAGTTCGTCGAAGAAGCGGCTCGGTTTCAGGCGCAGTTTGTCGCCCCATTTCGACGCCTCGCGAGAATGCGACAGCCACAACTGTTCCTTCGCACGCGTGATGCCGACGTAGAGCAGGCGGCGTTCCTCTTCCAGCGAACCTTCCTCCAGCGCCATCTCGTGCGGCAGCGTGCCGTCTTCCATGCCGACGATGAAGACGTAGCGGAACTCCAGGCCCTTGGCGGCATGCAACGACATCAGGCGCACCTGGTTGCCGGCATCGCCCTTGTCGGCGTGCGACAGCAGCGCGAGCTGCGCGGCCAGTTCGCCCGGGCCGGAGCCCTTGCCGCCGTCGAACCAGTCCGACAGCTCTTCGAGGTTCTCCTTGCGGCGCTGGAAGCTTGCTTCGTCCTTGCACTGCGCGCGGATCGACGCGAGCAGTCCGCTCTTCTCCGCCAGCAGGCGCACGAGGTCGGCGGGCGAGATCCTGAATGCCTCGCTGCGCAGGTGGCGCACGATGCTCACGAAGCCGTCGAGTGCGTTCGCGGCACGCGGTGCCAGCTGCTTCAGCACGCCGATCTGCTCGGCGGCGCGCGACATCGGCATGTGCGCGTGCTGCGCGATCTCGGCGAGCTTGGCCAGCGTGGTCGCGCCAACTTCACGCTTGGGCGACTGCACGGCGCGCAGGAAGGCCGCGTCGTCGTCCGGATTGGCGATCAGGCGCAGCCACGACAGTGCATCCTTCACTTCACCGCGTTCGAGGAACGCCGTGCCGCCGCTGAGGTGGTACGGCACGCGCAGCAGCTGCAGCGCCTTCTCGAGCGCGCGGCTCTGGAAATTGCCGCGGAACAGGATGCAGAAATCGCTCCACGGCGCGGTCTTCGCCGCCGCCAGGTAGTGGATCTCCGCTGCGACCTTCTCCGCTTCATGCGCGTTGTCGCGACACTCCCACACGCGGATGCGTTCGCCGTCGGCCTGGTCGCTCCACAGCGTCTTGGGATGTTCGTGCGGGTTGTTCGCGATCAGCGCGTTCGCCGTGCGCAGCACGCGGTTGGAGCAGCGGTAGTTCTGCTCCAGCTTGATGATCTCGAGCTTCGGGTAATCCTTGCCCAGCTGCAGCAGGTTGTCGGGATTGGCACCGCGCCATGCGTAGATCGACTGGTCGTCGTCGCCCACGCAGGTGAACAGGCCCTTGTCGCCGGCGAGCGCCTTCAGCAGGCGGTACTGCGCATCGTTGGTGTCCTGGCACTCGTCGACGAGCAGGTAGCCGATGCGTTCGCGCCACGCCAGGCGCATCGTTTCGTCGCTCTCCAGCATCTGCACGGGCAGGCGGATCAGGTCGTCGAAATCCACCGCGTTGAACGTGGTGAGCCGCGCCTGGTAGCGCTGGTACATCAGGGCCGCTTCCATCTCGCGCGGGCTCTTCGACACGGCCAGTGCTTCTTCCGGCGACAGGCCCGCGTTCTTGGCGCGCGAGATGAGGTTGCGCATGTCGTCGACGACGTCCGGCTTGCTGCCCGGGGGCAGCAGGTCCTTGATCTGCGCCGTGCTGTCGTCGCTGTCGAACACCGAGAAGCCGCGACGCAGGCCGGCCTTGGCGTGGTCGATCTGCAGGAACTTCAGCCCCAGTGCGTGGAAGGTGCACACGGTCAGGCCTTCGGCCGCGTCGCCCTTGATGCGCTTGGCGACGCGCTCCTTCATTTCCTTCGCCGACTTGTTGGTGAAGGTGATGGCGGCGATGCGTTTGGCCGGCATGGCGCGCGAGGCGATCAGGTGCGCGATCTTCTCGACGATCACGCGCGTCTTGCCGCTGCCCGCACCGGCGAGCACGAGCAGGGGGCCATCGGTGTGAAGGACGGCGGCGCGTTGAGGGGGGTTCAGACCGTGCATTCGGGACGTTTCGCGGCCGTGGAGAGCGGCGGCGTATTGTGCCGCAACCGTCGCGCCGGCGCGGCGCAGGCGGCTCAGGCGGCGCAGTGGGCGCAGTGGACGCGCGATCACGCGACGCAGGTACCGGCGAGACTGAACGGCGCCGCCGCTTTACCGAAGCTGGCGGCATGACGGCGCGCGCGGCGTTCCGGTCGCGGGCGCGGCCCGCCGGTTGTACGGTTGCGAAGGCGGCCGGTCGGACACGACGGCACCGCCACCGTTGCTGGAATGGACCCAACGACAGGAGAACGCCATGGAACTGCTGACTTCGATCCTGCTCACGACCGCACTCGCCGCCGGCCCCACCGCACCCGCGCCCGAGGCGCTGCAAGCCGTCGTCGCGCCGAGCGACCGCATGCACGCGGCCGATCTCGACGACCGCACGCGCAAGGCCGTCAACTTTCCCAATGAACTGCACCGCCTTTACGGCAGCGAGGCCGCCGCGAAGGGAAACTGGGGCGACGCGCTGGAACAGTTCACGAAGGCCGCGCGCTATGCGGACAAGTATTCACAACACCGCATCAGCCTCATGTACTGGCACGGCGTGGGCGTCCCGCGCGATCCGGCGCTCGCCTACGCATGGGCGGACCTTGCCGCAGAGCGCATGTATCCGTCCTTCGTCGTGCTGCGCGAGAAGATGTGGCTCGCGCTGGATGAGGCCGAACGCGCACGCGCGCTGCGCGAAGGCAAATCGCTGTACGCACAGTACGGCGACGGGGTCGCCAAGCCGCGGCTGGCGGCGGTGATCCTGCGGCAGAACACGCAGATTACCGGGAGCCGGACGGGCAGCATCACCAGCAAGCTGCAGATGCATGCGCCGAAGCCGGGGGAACACGATCCGATGTCCGCCACTGGCGCCGACCGGGGCGACATGTACGCGTCCTGGCGGCTGAATCCCGACCGCTACTGGGCCGTGGAAGACGCGATCTGGCAGGACGGCAGCGTCGAGGTCGGTCCGGCCAGCAAGGCCGAGAAGGACGCGCCCGCCAAGGGCGACTGACTCCCCCTCGTTCCGCCTTCGCGCCGGCGGGTCCGGACGGGCCTGCGGCGCCGAGGCGGCGCGCGGCGAACCGCGTGTCGGAATGTCGGAAGGTGCGCAACGCCCGCGACGCGACGCGGCGTATGGTTCGCTCATCCGCCCCGTGGCGGTCCCGCGCCGCGCATGTCGCGCGCGGTACATGCGTGGTCGAGTCAGGAGGACTCCATGCCCATCGTCCGCACCGTTGCTCCGGTCGTGCTTGCGGTCGCGATCCTCGCGCTGTCGCCCCTCGTGCGCGCCGACGAGGCGCCCGTACTGACCGGGGCGAACTTCATGGAGCTCGACGCGATGCTCCCGTCGCTCCGGGGCCGCCCGAACGAGGAGTTCCGGATACGGGGACTCAAGTCCTACCAGCAGCGACGCTACGACGAGGCGATCGGTCGCTTCGAACTGGCGTCCGGATACGGCGACAAGTACTCGCAGCATTACCTCAGCCTGATCCACTGGCATGGCGTGGGCACCGACGTGGATCGCGTGCAGGCCTACATCTGGAGCGACCTGGCGGCCGAACGCGGAAGCCCGCGGCTGCTCGCCATCCGCGAAAAGATGTGGGCGCAGCTGACCCCCGCCGAGCAGGCGCGCGTGCCCGACGCCGGCGCCGCTTTCTACGAGCGATACGGCGACGACGTCGCCAAGCCGCGCGCCGAGGCGGAGATCCGCCGCTTCGCGCGTGGCATGACCGGCAGTCGCGTGGGCTATCGCAACCAGCCCATCGAGACCGGCGGTGGCCCGGTGAACGGCGTGTTCCTCACCGAAGTCGGCAGCAACTCCGCGGCGTATTCCGTTTCCGTCGCCGGTTCGCCGGATGAGCTGTACGGAAAGGAAGGCGGCCTGAAGCGGCTGGACACCTACTGGCAGGAGCAGGACCGCCTGCTCGACGGCACCGTCGAGGTGGGCGAGGTGGAAACCGTACGCAACAGGGACCCGCGCCCCCGCTGATCCCGCGCCGCCCAAACACGGGCCGCCCAAAGAAGGGAGAGCACCATGCAATCGCTGGATTCGATCCTCCTCGTCATGGCGCTGGCCGCCGGACCGTCCACGCCTCCGCCCGACGCGCTCGCCGCGGTCGAGGCCAGCACCGACCGCATGACCGCCAGCGACTTCGACCAGCGCTCGCGTCTGTCGGCCAATTTCCCCAACGAACGCTTTCGCCTGTTCGCCGGCGAGAGCGCCGGTCGCGGGCATTGGGCGGACGCGCTGCGTCTGTTCACCCAGGCCGCGCGCTACGCGGACAAGTACTCGCAGCACCGCATCAGCCTGATGTACTGGCACGGCGTGGGCGTGGAACGCGATCCCGCGCTGGCCTACGCATGGGCCGACCTCGCGGCCGAACGCATGTACCCGTCCTTCGTCGTGCTGCGCGAGAAGATGTGGCTGGAACTGGACGAAACGCAACGTGCGCGCGCGCTGCGCGAAGGCGCAGCCTTGTACGACCAGTACGGCGACGAGGTCGCCAAGCCGCGGCTGGCGGCGGCGATTTCGCGCCAGAACACGCAGATCACCGGCAGCCGCGTCGGCTACCACGACGGCCGTCTCTACGTGCAGGCGGCCGGTCCGGGCGCGCACAACATCTTCGACCCGATGGCCGCGCTCGACCTGAGACCGATGTACGCACCATGGCGCCTGGATGCCGATCGCTACTGGGCGGTCGAGGACGCGATCTGGAGGGAAGGCGCGGTCGAAGTCGGTCCCGCCCGGAAGGCGCATTCGCGGAACAAGCCCGGCGAATGAGGCGTCATCGCGGCGGAGCTGCTGGACGAAATGCACGCGCGCAGTCGCTGCCGCTAGACTGCGCCTCCGCCTTCTCGACGGAGCCGACATGCGCCTGGGCCTGGCCGCCAATCGCCTGCACCACCTCAGCGAAAACGCCGCGTTGTTCCGTTGGCTCCAGACCTGCGAGCCCGGCATTCGCGAACTCGGCCTGGAACTGCACACCGTCGGCCGCACCTTCGACGCGATCGCCGCGGCGGGCCTGCTCGCCGGCTACACCGGCCTTCGCCGCTATCCGTATGGGCGCGAAGGCGGGCTGATGAAACTGGTCGCGGAAGTCGTCGGCCTGGGCAGCCCCGAACGCACGCTCGATGGCGCGATCTACCTGATCGACCCGGTCGATCCCTCGTCGGTGTTCCCCGAAGCCATCGCGCTCAAGCGCCAGTGCGTGATCCACGGCAAGCCGTTCATTTCGACCGTCGCCTCGGCGCGCGACTGGATCGAAGTGGAGCGCATGCACGCCGGCTTCGCGCCGGATCCGAAGGCCGATGCGCTGCACGCCTTCGAAACACAGACGCTGGCGTTGATCGCGCACGATGCGATGAAGCCGCAGATGATGGCCTACGCCGCCGAGCACTTCGACGTGCTCTCGCGCTTCCAGCGACGCGTCGCCACCGGCACCACGGGCCAGCGCCTGAACGAACTGGCCTGGAGCCGCGGCTGGCCGCAGGGACAGGCGTGGGTGCAGCGCTTCGAAAGCGGCCCGATGGGCGGCGACGCGCAGATCGCCGACCTCGTGCTCGAACGCCAGTGCCAGCGCGCGATCTTCTTCGAGGATCCGCACGTCGCGCGACAGCACGAAGCGGACATCCAGTTGCTCGAACGCGCCGTCACGACGGTCACGTTCGACGCCGTTTGCATCACCTCGCCGAAGGTCGCACAGCGCTGGGCCGAGGCGGTGCGGCTGAGGGCACGCAAGGACAGTTGAGGGCGCGACGTAGCATCCATCACGTACGACAAGGAGAGCGGGCGATGCGGATCTGCAGATGGGGCTGGATGGTGCTTCTGTGTTGCGGCCCGTTCGCTGCGGTCGCGCAGGCGGATGGCGACACGGATCGCGCGATCAACTTCGACACCTACCAGGGTGCGGTGCTGCAGGCGCAGGGGCACCCCAACGAACTGGCGCGCTGGCACGGCATCTGGAACTACGACAACGGTCGACCCGAAGAGGCGCGCCGCCATTTCGAACGCGCCGCCTCGTATGGCGACAAACTGTCCCAGCACTTCCTCACCCTGATGCACTGGAACGGCGACGGGGTCGATCGCGATCCCGTCCTGGCTTACGTCTGGGCGGATCTCGCCGCCGAGCGTGGCGACAACGAGGACCTGCTGCGCGTGCGCGAGTACCTGTGGAGCGCGCTTTCGCCGGAGCAGCGCGAGCGCGTCGCGGCGGTCGGCCCGGACTACTACGACCGCTACGGCGACGCCGCCGCGCGCATCCGCACCAACACCGAGCTGCGCCGCTTCATGCGCACTCAGACCGGCAGCCGCGTCGGCCTGCTCACCTCACGCCTGGACGTGAACATGGGCAAGCCGGACTTCTGGGCCGGCGGTGGCAGGTCGAACTACGGCCCGCTGCAGGCCTCCGGACTGACGTTCTACGCCGACCAGCGCAAACGCCCGGACGCCTACTGGCAACAGGAGGACCTGGACCTGCGGGCGCTGATGAAGCGCATCGGCGCCGGCACGGTCAACGTCGGCGACGTCAAGAAGGTGCCCACACCACCGCCGGACACGGACGGCGGCCGATAGGGGGCTGCGTCACGCGCGCATCGCCGTAAAATGCGCGCATGGCAAAGCTCTATTTCTATTATTCGGCGATGAACGCCGGCAAGACCACGACGCTGCTGCAGTCGGCGCACAACTATCGCGAGCGCGGCATGCGCGTGGCGATCCTCACCCCGCGCCTGGACGACCGCGCCGGGGCCGGCGTGGTGGCCTCGCGCATCGGCCTGCGCTCGGAGGGCATCGCGTTCGAACGTACGGATGACCTGGAGCGGATCGTGCGTCGCGACATCGTCGAACACGGCCCGCTGAACTGCGTGCTGGTCGACGAATCGCAGTTCCTCACCAAGGCGCAGGTCTGGCAGCTGAGCGAAGTGGTCGACGCGCTGCGCATCCCGGTGCTGTGCTACGGCCTGCGCACGGATTTCCGCGGCGAACTGTTCGAAGGCAGCCAGTACCTGCTGGCGTGGGCGGACGAACTCACCGAGATCAAGACCATCTGCCACACCGGCAAGAAGGCGACGATGGTCGTGCGTGTGGACGGTCAGGGCCGCGCGGTTCGCGAAGGCCCGCAGGTGGAGATCGGCGGAAACGACCGTTACGTCTCCGTCTCGCGCGCGGAATACAAGAAGGTGATGAGCGGCGAAGGGACGATCGATCCGGTGCAGCCGCCGCTGCCGTTGTAGTCCGGACTAACCGCACCCGCGCACGATCGCCGCGACTTCGCGCGGAATCGCGCCGCCGTCGGGGTGCGCATCCCGCACCTGTTCCTGCAGCGCATCCAGCCGGGCCATCGCCGGTTCGCGATCCGGACCGTGGCAACGCAACTGCGCGGCATACGCCTGCGCGCGCCACGCCGTGCGTCGCAGGTCGAGATCCCCGTGCGACAGGCCAGCCAGCGCATCCAGCCGCGTCAGCGCGCCGTCGTCGCCTTCCAGCGCCTGCGCGTGGGCGAGCGCGAGTTCCGCCTCGCGCGTGTTCGGGTGCGTGCTGCCGTATCCGCTGCGCGTGAGCGTGACCGCCTGCGCGAGATGCGCCATGCCCTGGTCGTGCTGGCCCAGCGACAATTCGATGACGCCCAGCAACCGGTCGCTGTCGCCGATCAACGCGTGACGCGGACCGAACTGCGCGATTCGCATCTCGCGCGCTTCGGTGAGCGATTTGAGCGCCGTCCGGTCGCGGCCGCTGGCGTGCAGCAGGCGCGCCTGGTCGAACAGCGCGTCGGCCAGTCGTGCCTGGTCGCCTTCGCGACGCGCCAGTGCGACCGCGCGCTGCATCGACACCAGCGCCGTCTCGCTGTCGCCGCGTTCCCAGGCGACGAGTCCGAGCTGGCGCTGCAATCGACCCAGTTCGCTTGCGCCACGCTGCGCTTCGGAGGGATCGCCGCCTGCGCGCGCCCGCTGCTGCTGCACCGCGATGGCGTCGCGCAGTTCACGATCGGCCAGCGCGTAACGGCCCTGTTCGATGTGCAGGCCGGCGAGCTGGCGGCGCAAGGAGAGCGTCGCCGGATGCTGCGCGCCGTAGACTTCCAGCGCGAGTGCGAATGCCTCCGCGGCGGACCGCTCGGCCGCATCGGTCTGCTCGATGCCCTGCTGCAGCGACGCCATGCGCGAACCGATTTCGACCATCAGCGCATGCCGCGCGCCGACCTTCTGCTGCAACTGGTTGCGTGCCTGCTGGTAGCCCTGCAGCGCAGCGCCGGACTGTCCGGCATCGGCCTGCAGGTTCGCCAGGTCGATGAGGTTTTCCACGGTGCCGACATCGTCGCGATCGTCGCGTCGCAACGTGAGCGAACGTTCGAACAGCTGTCGCGCGCTCTGGCGTTCGCCGTTGTCGCGACGGCAGCGTCCGAGCTGGGAATAGAACTCGCTGACCTGCGGAGGCAACTGCGCCTGTTCCCGTCGCGCGGTCGCGAGCGCGGGCTGCATCAGGCCGATGCACTGGCGCGACTCGCCGAGCAGGCGCAACGCCTGGCCGCGCTGCGTGAGCGATTCCAGCTGCAGGCTCACTGGCACGTCGGCGGCGGTGTCGAGGATGCCCGCCTGCCGGTTCAACAGCACCAGCGCTTCGCGGTAATCGCCCAGGCCGATGCGCAGGCGTGCGATCACGCCGAGCAGTTCGGCGCGCGCACGCGGCTGCAAGGCGAGTTCGCGATTGCCGCGATCGAGCGAATCGTCGAGCAGGCCGCGCAGGTCGAGCGCCTGGCCTTCGGGTGTGCCGCGCGCGCTCTCGAACACGCCGACCATGAAGTCCTGCATCGCCTGCGCGCGTCCGGCTTCGGCTACCGCCTGGCGCGCCTGCCACGCGACGATCGCCAGCGCGGCCGTCAACACGACCGCGACCAGCGTGCCGGTCGCCAGCGCCCAACGGTGCCGGCGAAGGTACTTGCCGAAGCGATAGCCGAGGTTCTGCGGACGCGCCTGCACGGGCCGCCCGGCTTCGTAGCGGCTCAGGTCCAGCGCCAGCGCTTCGACCGAGGGGTAACGATGCTCCGGTCGCTTCGACAGCGTCTTGAGGACGATGTTGTCGAGATCGCCGGCCAGCATCCGTGCATGGCGGCGTAGTGCGTGCACGTCGGCACCCGAATCTTCCGCGCGGCGGAGCAGGGTGTGCGAAGGACGCTGCGGATCGGCAGCGAGGATCGCCTCCTCCCATTCCGCATCGGTCTGTCGCTTGAGGCGATACGGCTTGGTGTCGGTGAGCAGTTCGAACAGCACCACGCCCAGCGCGTAGACGTCGGTCATCGTCGTGACCGGTTCGCCGCGCACCTGTTCGGGCGCGGCGTAGTGCAGGGTGAAGGCGCGCACGCCGGTGCGCGTCTGTTCGATCATCGGTGCTTCGGAATCGAGCAGCTTCGCGATGCCGAAATCGAGCAGGCGCACGTCGCCGCTCGGCGTCACGAGGATGTTCGACGGCTTCAGGTCGCGATGCACGATGAGGTTCGCGTGCGCGTGGCTCACCGCATCGCAGATCTGGTGGAACATGCGCAGCCGTTGTTCCAGCGGCAGCTGGTGGTTGCGGCAGTAGTCGGTGATCGGCTCGCCTTCGACGTATTCCAGCGCGAGATACGGCAGGCCGTCGCTGCTGATGCCGGCGTCAAGCAGTCGGGCGATGTGCGGATGCGCCAGTCGCGCGAGGATCTGCCGTTCGCGTGAGAAACGCACGCGCAGGTTGCTGTCCGCAAGGCCCGGGCGCAGCAGCTT